>Ga0182027_10000338_pt1 | contig 80982 bp, 74 predicted proteins | sample 712E1DmetaG_FD_121300 | JGI IMG/M metagenome (GOLD analysis project Ga0182027, IMG submission 121300) | Permafrost microbial communities from Stordalen Mire, Sweden - 712E1D metaG (Illumina Assembly) | ecosystem: Environmental > Terrestrial > Soil > Wetlands > Permafrost | place: Sweden...
CCCGATTTTGTCGGGGGCCTTCTGCTTCGGGATGTCGCCATAGTTTCCATCTGCTCATAGGGCAGATGGAAATTTTTGGTGCCGCCGACTCCTGTCGGCGGGGCTCCACCGTAAGGGACATTTCAGCCATTCCAAGGGAGGTATGCCATGCGACGTTCTTTCTCTCTTTTGTCCGTTTTCGTTGCTGCAGGTGCGTGTGTCGTGCTGTTTTTTACCGGATGCGTCAAACCGCCCGATCAGCAGCTCGTTGCCGCGAAAGCGGCGTTCAACGCGGCCCGGGACGCCGAAGCCGATAAATACATGGCGAACAATTTTTCCAATTTGAAAAGAGCCATGGAGGCGGCCGAGGAGGAGGTTGCGGCGCAGCAGGGAAAATCCGGCCTGTCGCAAAATTACTCGAAAGCCAAGGTGCTCCTTACCGGCGTAACCGAGCTTGGAAATAAAATAGCGGCCGAGGCTCCGCAGGCAAAGAAGGAAATGAAGAAAGAAATAGAACAGGGCCTGGCGGCATCGCAGGATAAGGCGAAAGAAATGCGCAAGGATATCAAAAGAGCTCCGAAATCAAAGGGCAAAAAGGCCCTGGCGGAAATGGCGTCTGACCTCGACAAAGCGGACCAGGCGCTCCTTCAGGCCCAATCCGCCCTGGCGGCGGGCAACATTATCGATGCCGGAGAGAAACTGAGCAATGCCCAGGGATTGTTGAAGAAAATCAATGACAAGCTCAGCACGGACGGACTTGACGGCTTGATGTAGGAAAAGAAGCATGTGGCGAACCTCGCCGCTGCGCCGGCGGGCGCGTCCGGATATGTCTTTTTTCGCGAGAGAGGAAATTTGAAAAGGAAAGCACTCTTAACAGTGTCGCCATTTATTTCCAATGCAACCTGCAAAGCCGTTTCGAGCCATCTTAGTTTATCGGAAACAGCTTTTTGATGTCGGGCTACATGATGAGCTGAAATAAATTTCTCAAAGGCGTTTGTCGCTTCGTTCCAGGCTTGAAGAAAGAGTTTACCTGCTTCTTCAGGTTTACCCTTTTCTTCCATGCCCATACCTTGAAGACAGAGTCTAACAACATTGTTGTTTGGGTTGAATTCCATACCGGCTTTTCTTTTGCCGCATTTATGCGGCGTTCTTAGGCACATAACTCTTCTTCTTTCGCCTTTCGGCCGCAGCTTTTGTCAGCCTTACAAGCCCCCTGCGGTTGCAATTTCCTGATCATGGATTTCCATGACTTCAGAAATCGTGAGAAAACGAGGTTCGATAGTCATTTCGCCAATTTATCCAATGACTTCCGATGCTTCCGATGCTTCCGAGAAATCATTCGATAAGCTTCCGAAGCGGATAATGGCCTCAGAAGAAGTCCGTTTTTTTCCTGAGTGACCTCAAAGGCTGCGTTATCGTCGATGTGTAGCAGATCAAGAATTGGTCTGTCGAGAACTATGCCGCGACTGTTCCCTATTTTCTGCAAATGCTTAATCATGTGCGCTCCTTTGTAAGAACGTTGTTCTTACTGAAATATACGATCAAAAGCAGGTAATATTCAATGTTTTTCTAAGTCCTCCAATGTATTTCTCATAGAGACGCCACGCTGTGGCGTCTCATTGTCTAAGGAACGGCTCTTTCAACCCAGCGGGTGGGTCCGGGGTCCGCACGATGCCCAGGAAATAATCCAGGCTGCGATGGGGATTATGCGTGACCATTGCCGCGATGACTTTGGCCGCTTTTGTGGTTATCTCTCATTTGTATTCTCTCTTATCCTTTTACCTCTTTACCTACAACCGGCGGCAAATAATTCTCCCCTGTCACAACTTTGCGGCCTGTTTTTTCTTCCAGGTCCAACCGCGCTTTCTTGGCAATGCCGCCGCCTTTTTTACCTGCGATTTCGTTTTCAGGCATGCCGGTCGCTTCCATAGTTTCCGCGATCTGGCGGGTGGACAGCTCTGCCAGCGCGGTAAAGATAAGTTCGGCTTCGCTCATGTGGTCGCGCAGATTTTGGGTCTTCAGGCCTTTAATTGCTTTATGCGTCTTTACCGTTACATCAGACCATTCCTCATGGATAATATTGGTAAGGATTGCATACTCTTCCTCTTTTGTAATTTCATGGTTTTTCCAGTAGTCCGTCAGCTTGTTTCGGGTTTCCTGCCCCATCATCCGTTGTTGAATCCATTTTTCGCTTCTGCCATGCTTTTGCCAAAATTCTCGCGCTCGATCAAGCGACCTTGCAGGGTCTGCCATGTCCTGCATTCTCTCATACCCCACTTTTGCAAGCCAGAGTTTTATAGGTTCTGCTTTTGGAGAGGGTATAGATTGAATTATTCGTAGCAAAGCCTGTGCTTGAGCTGCCCTGATTTTTCGCAATTTGCCATCAGCGGCAACCATTTCAACCAGGGGACAATTTGTCCCCCAGTAGGAATCCAGTGAAGCGTCTCTTTTACGGAGTTTTTTAATATAATCCTTCACATTAGTACTATTCGTTAAGAGCAAAACAATATCATCTATGGAAAAATACCATTGCTGTTCTTTCTCATTCCATACTCGCCGAACGGGTTTGCTTTCAAATAGAATCATATTATTCATATTGCCCTCCGGTTCTTAGTCGGTGACAATTTGTCACCACTTGACTTCCCTCTGTTTTGAGCCGTTCTTTCAGTTTATTCCAGTATTTTCGGGCAGCCTGAAAATCCGGCTGTTGAATCAAAACCTGTAAAATGTCCACTACCGAGAAAAACCACGTTTCCGTTTTTTCATCGTAATGGCGGCGTATTTTATGTCCTTCAAAAATGGCCAAGGAGTTTGGCATAGGCAACCTCCTATATCAGCTCTTTTATGGTTTTCAGGATCTCCGCGCTTTGGCGATCCAATTCTTTCATCTCGTCAATAATTTCTTTCGGTTCCCGAAGCGTGGCCTCTTCCTTCTTATGCGGATTTTGGTGCGCAGCCTGTCTTAAAATAGCCTTTGCATTTACGAAGCACTTGGACTTTATGTCCAGGTGAGGGCTTTCCATTGTCTTTATTTTTCTCTTCGCGCCTGCCGGCTTCAATTCGATGGGAAGCGGTGCGCGTACCCCTTCGGGCATCCCTGAAGAGGGAGGCCCGCTCTGCGTGCGTAGTGGGTAAGGTTATAAAGCTGGTCCATCTCAAAATATTCAGAAAATAAATATTGAGTTTTCTAAAGTAGTAGTTTATATTTCTCAAATATGAAATACATCCCCCGTGCTCTTGAATCGTCGATAAAAAAAGCCTCCCGTGCCTTTTCGGCACTCCTTCTTACAGGTCCGAGACGGTCGGGCAAGACCACGCTGTTCAGGAAGGTCTTTCCCGAGGCAAGCTATTACCTTCTTGAAGATCCCGACCTTATTGCCCGCTTTCGAGCCGATCCGCGGGGTTTCCTTGATGAATGTAAAACCCCGGCAATACTGGACGAAGTTCAGAATGTCCCTGAATTGTTGAACTATATCAGATCCCGGATCGATAATGACCCGGCAAAAAAGGGCCGCTGGCTCTTAACTGGTTCCCAGGAAGCGCCCCTTATGCGGGGAATCAGCGAATCCATGGCGGGGAGAGCCGCCATTTTTCAGTTACTCCCTCTTTCTCTTCAGGAAACCCCTAAGGTTACCTTACTCAAAGGCGGTTTCCCCGAAGTCATTGCAAAGCCTTCGCTCTCGTCAATCTGGTTTCGTTCTTACATCCAGACGTATCTCGAAAGAGACGTCCGGGCCATAACACAAATTCATGACATTGCGACATTCCGCAGATTCCTCTTGATTCTTGCAAGCCGTTGCGGCCAAATTTTGAACAAGACGGATGTTGCTGCGCCGTTAGGCGTATCCGTGCCTACGGTCGCCTCGTGGTTAAGCATTCTTGAAATAACGAACCAGATAATAATAGTACCGCCATATTATGAGAATTTTGGAAAAAGACTCATAAAATCGCCAAAGATCTATTTCGTTGACACCGGCCTTCTTTGCCATCTTCTGGGTATTGAAAATGAAGCTGCTTTAAGAAAATCAACGTTCACGGGTCCCCTTTTTGAAAACTATATTGCCGGGGAAATAATCAAATACCAAATAAACAACGGGAAAGAAAAGCAGCTTTATTATTTTCGCGATCAACAGGGCCTTGAGGTCGACTTTCTTTTGCCGTCATCAGACGGTAAATTGCTTTACATAGAAGCAAAGGCGTCACAAACCGCGTTCCCCACCATGGCTGCATCCATGAACAAGCTGATGAAAAATCTTCCCGGGAATCGTGGAAAAGCCGCATATGTCGTCTATAATCCCGGCTATGGCCAAGACACAACGCGAACGCTCGCGCCCGGCATAAAGGCACTTACTTTGCGGAATCTCATAGCCGAATTAGACTGATAGGAAATACACTGTCGGGTCTTTCACCCCCGCTCCTATTTCCCGTAGAGACGCCACGCTGTGGCGTCTCATTGCTCTTTCAAGCCAGGCGGGTCCGGGGTCCGCACGATGCCCAGGAAATAATCCAGGCTGCGATGGGGATTATGCGTAACCATTGCCGCGATGACGTTGGCCGCTTTTGCCATTTTGTCTATTCCGAACTGGTTTTCCTTTTCAATGATCGTCTCCACGGCCGCGGCGTCACAAGGTTCTTGTGCCGAAGCTGCCCTACCCCTGCCGCGACGGTAAATTTGCCGATACCATGCCACGCGGCAATGGTATTTACCGTCAAAGACCACTTGGGCCTGGTATGGGATGTAGACGAATAGTAAAGACTCAACATCTCCATGACCTTTCCTGGATAGTCAAGTTGCCGGTTCCAGCCCCATTTGAAATAGGCTGCGGGAATTTCCAGGTAGTCGCCTGCCAGGGGCGTGACCCTGACGTCCGCGTCCTTGTTGACATGCAGTGTCCTTTGAATGAGCTTGAACGTGTCCTGTAGTATCTTGAGGTGAATGTTGATAAGTGATCTGCTTCTGATCACATCCATGGAGTCCATGCCTAAATAGTGGATAAGGGAATCATAGTGCAGGACAAACGCGGAATCAGGTTGACGAAAGCTGCTTTTGAGACAATACAGGTAGACGTCGAGAACAGCCTCCTGTTTCGCGCTCACCATGCGGCCCAAAAGCGTGGTGTCCGTCAGGAATCGCACCGGTAAACGCGCCGCCATTGTCGTATCGCTGGCCGTAACGGTCATCGTCGGGATTCTGGCGATATCGATCAGCGCCTTTTGTGCGACCTCGGCCGACCGCACGACAACGCCCATTTCTATGTTTTTGGAAAAAGCCGCCTCGCTCCAATTCTGGGAACCAACGAATACGACGCTGCTGTCTATGACGATGGTCTTGCCGTGCATCACCGTGGTCGTCGGTACGTCGGCAAAACACATGTCAAGGCCAAGCGACGAAAGGTATTGATAGGCCATGCGGTTGTTCGCGTTGACGCCGTCCGGGTCTAATGCGCCGTCATTGCCCCCGTTGTCAAGTATGATCCTGACTGCGCAGCCGCGCTTTTTCGCGGCAACGAGCGATGCCGCAAGCTGCGTTGTCAGGGCCTGCGGTCGCTCGGGGAAAAGCGTGAACATGTAAAGGGCGGCAACGACCGACGTTTTAGCCTTGTCGATTTCCGTTTTCAGGACGGCAAAATAATCACTGGTCCCAAGGTACTCCACGTCGGCATCAAACGCAAACGGTCCGATGGCCAGAAGGAAAATGAAAAGACAGGTCCTTGAAAAGGATGGTTTGATCTTTACGCGCATCGTTTATCCTGCCGCAACCGCTATGGAAAGCACTTTCTTTTTAATATAGGCTTTGGAATTAGTGGCTATATAGAGGATATCCGGGTGAGGGTGTGGTGTTTCTTGCCCTTCTCTTGCCCTTCTCTTCCCCCTCTCCCGTGATAGGGAGAGGGTCGGGGTGAGGGTATCGGCATTTTGCCCCTCGCCGTACCGGAGCTTAATTTAATAGTAGATCAATTTTTGGGCCATACTGTTCGTATAACGTATCTGTAGTTCGAACTCCTTTTTTGGAAATCCTTTATGATTACCCGCAGACATGTCCTTAAGTCTTCCGCCGCGCTTGCGGGGCTTTGCGCCCTGCCGTCGGGAATATTTGCCGGAACTCCTGTTCCCCAAAAAAAGGCAATGTATTGGGAGCCGATGGGCGAAGCCGTGACCTGCGAGCTGTGCCCGTTCGGCTGCGTCCTGGCCGAAGGCAAGACAGGTATTTGCCGGACACGTCAGAATGTCAAAGGCGAACTCATCACGACTGCGTATGCAAATCCCTGCGCAGTGCATGTCGATCCCATAGAAAAGAAACCGCTCTTCCATGTGTTGCCCGGTACACAGAGCTATTCTGTGGCAATCGCCGGGTGTATGATGCGATGTTTGAATTGCCAGAACTACACCATAAGCCAGCAATTTCCCAAAGACACGGAAACAGTTTTTCTTCCGCCTGAAAAAGTTGTTTCCGAAGCCATACGATTGGGCTGCCCGACCATTGCGTATACCTACTCGGAGCCTATCGCCTGGTACGAATACATGCTTGACACAGCAAAACTGGCAAAGAAGGCGGGCCTGAGGAACCTCTGGATTACTGCCGGCTACATCAGCGACGCCCCGCTCAAGGAACTCTCACAGTACATGGACGCGGCCAACATCAATTTGAAAAGCTTCAAGAACGAGATTTACCTCAAGCTCAATTCCGCAAAACTGCAGCCGATCTTGGACACCATTCAAAATGCGCTCAAGTACGGCATCTGGGTCGAGGTAACAAACCTTGTGGTCCCGACCTGGACCGACGACCTTGACATGGTGCGAAAAATGTGCGCGTGGCTCAAACGGGAACTCGGGCCGGATGTCCCGCTTCATTTTTCCCGGTTCTTTCCCCTGTATAAGCTTGAAAATCTCATTCCAACACCCACGGATGTCCTGTTGAAGGCCCAGAAAATCGCACAGGACGAAGGCATCAAGCACGTATACGTGGGCAATGTCGAGGAACTCGATTCAAACACCTATTGTCCTTCCTGCAAAAAGTCACTGATTGTCCGCGACGGGTTCCTCATCAAGAAGAACGCCCTTAAGAACGGAAAGTGCGGCTATTGCAATACGTCAATAAAAGGAATCTGGGCATAGCTGATAGGGAATTTGTAGGTCATAACCCCAACAGCAAGGCAAACACCAGGCGCTGTTTGGTGCCATCGTCACAGGTCAATGCTCTCTCGAAATCCAGGCTCAAGCCCATGCTGTAGAACCGCTTCGAGACATGAAAAGGTTGACGTATGGTCAGGCCGAGCATGTAAAACAAATAGTACTCCATTCCTCCTCCGCGAATTTTCCCCTGGGAAGTGAAATAACCGATTGCGCAGTTGTTGAGGCCCATGCCGATCATTGGCACGTATTCGAAAGGAACGTTGTAAATAATCAAGGGTACACCAATGCGCAGCTCATTGGTGCCGGTAAGAAAGGTCTGGACAATGGTGGAATCCTTGGGCATGGCCCAGTGGATGGTGGCTTTTGCATGATAATACGCCATGAGCAAAGAAAGCCTGACAGGAAAAAGAAATCCGACTGCAACGCCTGAACCAGTTACATTATCACCCCACTTTTGGAGTTTTAGAGAAAGGTATTCGTCAAGTCCGACTTCAACGACAGCTACGTTTTCATACACGATGTGCGGAGCGAATCCAATGACCAAAAATGGCTGTGTGCTGTCTTGCCTTTTGCTCGCCGGAGCCGCCGACATCGAGTCTTTTACCACAACGGCTTCGGGCCTGTTAGCAGACGCAGTATCCTTGGCTTGATCTTCGACAGTGGTCGTTTTCTTTGCAGTGTCAGAGACGGACTGCGAACTGTCGGGCTGTTGTTTTGCCTGTCCAGCCAATTGATTGGCGGAGCCGGTTTCCTGGCCCCTGTTTTCGCTTTCCTGCTGGCACCATCCCCCGGAAACAAACAGTACAAGGAGAAACGAACAGATGCGAAGGAACATGCCGTTGCTGCAAACAACTCCTCTCGCTGCGGTGAGGGCTTGGGGAATGAGGTGAAAGCTGTGCATGATTTGAACGTTTCCGTTAAAAGCCCATAAGCAGGCTGACTATGACATGTTGTTTCGTATCCTCGTTTGCAATAACCGCGCTTTCGTAGTCGGCGTTTAACCCGATTGAGTAAAGGTGGTCATGAACGGGAAAGAGTTGCCGAACACACAAGCCTGCCATCAAGTGAAAGTAATAGTGCGTCGCACCCCAAAGGAGGTTGGCGCCCTGCATCCCGGTGACGGTCATGCCATTGTTATACCCTATGCCGACAACCGGAAGGAACTGGCATGGAATTTCAGCAAGGTAAAATGATTTGCCGATGCGAATTTCGTTTGTTGCCGTGAAATACTCAACAGATCTTCGGTCCGCATCCTCGGCGTGATTGAATGAGGCTCTGACATGGTAGTATGTAGACAAATATGAAAATCTGAGCGGCACCAAAAATCCCAGGGCATAGCCGGCCACATCCACCGAGTTGCTCGTAAAGGCCGGTCTTGACTTGAGATACAGGTTTGTCCCGATTTCGAGGACTACGACGCTCTCGTACGGTTCCAGCATCTTGTCGGCGATGCCGGAACTGTCCTTGACAAAATATTGATTGAACGCAGTCTTTCGGACGTCTTTCTGGCGCGCTGTGTCGAACGCGGAGTCCTGGTGCTGGCTCCGGGCGAAGGCCTTGGTTTCTTCTGTTTGCTGGTTTTTTGCGGGTTGGCTTTGGCCAGGCACTGTATCCGGGGGAGGTTCAATCTGGCTCGCCCGACTCGAGTCCGGGACCATGTTTTGATGCGCGAACCCGGTATCGGGCAGGCCGCTTTCTTCCTGCTGAGTCAAGCCGTTCGAAGCCTCCATCGCTATTATCAAGCAACTGCAGACAAGGGAAATTCGAAAGACTATCATGCGTTCCGTTTCTTCCGGATTAGTGTCAGCGCGGCTACTGGACGCTTAGATCGATTATCCGGCGCTCGGAGTCGGGCGTTCCATCGGCTGCGGTCAGGATGTGCACCTGCGGCGCGAGGGGATGTCCCTGATTGACCTTAACCACCTGTCCTATCTCGCCTGTGTCGAGCCGCACAATGCTCGATATGGGATAAAACGAAAACACGTTGACAAATGCTTTGCGGGTGTCCGGGTCAAATGCGGTGTTGTTGTTCGCAGCGAGAATCCGCATCGCTTCGTGCGGAGAAAATGCCTGGCGTTGCGGACGGTCATGGGTGATGGCCTCAAAGCAATCCAGCAATCCGACGAACCTTGTCACATCGGAAAGAAGGCTGGTGCCCCGTGGGTAGCCGCTCTTGTCGATGCGCTCGTGGTGATCTCGTGCAATCGCCGCCGCCGCCGTACACACGTCGTCGGAACAGCACAAGAGTTCGCTGCCCAGTTCGGTGTGCTTCCTGATGATCTTGTATTCCTCTGAAGACAGCTGGGCGTTCTTGAGGAAAATAGTGCGGTCGATGTCCTGCATGCCGATGTCGTGGAGCAAGGCGGCCGATGCGATTTTTACCATTTCGTCGGACGGGTATTGCAGGTTCCTAAAAAGGACAATGGAAAATATTGCGACGTTCACCGAGTGCTGGGCGAGATAGTCGCTGTTGGATACCGGATTGGACGCGAGGTGCTGTAGCAGGTCGAGCAGGTCCGGCCTGCTCACGATCACGCGGACCATTCCTTCTGCAGCCATGCCGCGATCCTGTGCGGACAGCTCCCTGTTGTTAAGCAGATTCTGTTCGTACTGGCAAAGCTTTGCATACAGCATTCTCGCCTGAGGAAGGCGGTCGGGTAAATCGTTGTCAAGCGCGAGTGAATCGGCCGGCCGCATGGTTCTTACCAAAGCCTGGAACAAGAAGGGTGAACCAGATCCGCCGATGGCAATGGTATGCTGGCCAGTGCCGAGCTCAACCCGGCTTTCCCCGTTGTTTTTCCTGCCGATGGAAACATCATCCACAATTGTTCCGCATGTGCTGTCATGATCGACAAGCAGGATCTTGTCGTTCTCCTTTTCGAATACAAGATGGTTTCTCGAAATAGAATACGGCTGATTGTCCGGGATAAGAAGGTCCTGCTTTGCCGAGCTGACCAAATCGGTCCGGGAGAGCCGGCCTATCCGGAAAGGAAAATAGAGTATCATGAGCGGCTTGTTGTTCAGGGCCAGACGAGCAAACTTGGTGAGCCCGGTGAGTTCGACGATGGTACTCCCGCAACCTTCCAGGAGCAAATTATGGCAACCGTCAACATTCTGATGAAGTTTGATATCTTTGACGATGTGCATTGCCCGATCTCACCCCAGGCTATTGCTGCTTTGTCCTAAACACCTATTATTTTATCGGATCGCCACGCGATATTCATGAGGCATTAATGATTCTGGCACTGACGGCAGCCAATCCGTACACTGTGCCGGTTTTGATGCCATATTATATCACCATTCTTGTGGCATTTCAACATCAAACATGGCAATTCGCTTGTGAATGCAGTATTTTTTCACCATGAAGAAGACGCTTGATATCGAAACATCGGTAAGCGCGTCGGGAATCAAGAAGTGATTTTCTATCATGTAGTATGAAATCAAATGTCGTCATGATGCATCAAAGTGTTTTCTTCTGTTTTACCCTGACAACTGGGATGTTCTTTATGACACCACCAAACGCATTCGCTCAAAGCCCAAACCCCAGGGTTCGCCAGCCCGCTGTGGCGGGACAGTTCTACACGGATAATCCGGCTGAGCTGAAAAAGGAAATCGATTCTTACCTGTCCAAAGGCAAGAAGCTGGCCGAGGCGCCGCGGATGATCATCAGCCCACACGCCGGCTACGTGTTTTCCGGGCCGGTCGCGGCAATGGGATATGCAACGATTGACAAAAAGGTCAATACCGTGTTCATCATCGGCCCGTCGCATCATGCCTGGTTCGAGGGCGTTTCAATCGCCGATGTCGATTCCTTTGCCACGCCGCTCGGCTCGGTCCCGCTCAACCTTGACATCGTAAAGAAGCTGCGGAAGAGCGGCATCGTCCATTCAAACCCCGCGGCCGACGGTCCTGAGCACAGCGTGGAAGTGCAAATACCTTTTCTTCAGACCGTGCTTCCCTCTTTTTCCATTGTCCCTATCGTCATGGGAAACGTGGATCCCGAGAGCGTTGCGGCCCTCATTCTGCCGTATATCACGCCCACCACCCTGGTCGTCGCCTCATCCGACTTTTCACATTACCTGTCCAATGCCGAAGCGCGTAAGATCGATGATCGGTCGATCCATTCTGTTCTATCCGGAACTATTGCGGACACAATCGAGGCGTGCGGCAAAAGCCCGATCCGCGTGGTCATGTATCTTGCAAAGAAGCTGTCGCTTTCGCCGCAACTGCTTGACGCGCGTACATCGTATGACACTGCGCCCCAGTATGGCCCGAGCACGCGCGTCGTGGGCTATGTTTCCATAGTCTATCTCACGCATGCTGCGCCGGCGGGAAAGTAAACGGGCTTTCTATGGCAGCTATCCGGTTCACTGCTCAAGCCCTCACCATTATCGGAGTTTTGTGTATGTCTTCTCCCTCATGCGACGCAGCGTCCAAGGACGCTGAAAAAAAACAACCGGACGCTTCGGCATTTGCCCCGGAGTCCGCTGCCTCCAAGGACATACCCGCGGACGTAAAGACGTTTCTGCTCAAACTGGCCCGCGACAATGTCGACGCCTCGGTCAAAGGCCTGCCGCCAGTCGTTCCGAACGACCCTCCTCCATTGACAACTGAGCAACGCGGATGTTTCGTGACGCTCACCAAGCGCGGCAGCCTGCGCGGATGCATCGGGTATATTGAGCCGATCATGCCCTTGTACAAGGCGGTGATCGAAAATGCGAAAAACGCGGCGCTTGAAGATCCCCGGTTCACGCCCGTTGCGCCGCACGAACTTTCCGAAATCAAAATCGAGGTTTCGGTGCTCACCAAGCCTGAGCTTATCGAGTACAAGGACAGCGCCGACCTGCTCGGAAAGATCGTCGCCGGCGAGGACGGCATCATCCTGACGCAGGGATACCATCAATCCACCTACCTGCCGCAGGTGTGGGAGCAGTTGCCCAACAAGGTACAATTCCTCCAAAACCTTTCGGTCAAGGGCGGCATGCCGCCCGACGGCTGGAAAACAGCGAATGTCAAGCGATACCGCGCCCTCCACTTCCAGGAGAAGTGACCCGGACTTTCCGACCATCTGCTGCGCCGGGTTCTGCTCGACTGCGCTCCAAAGCGTTTATTTCCGCGAACTTCTTTCCGTGTTTTCCGGCAACGAACTGTCCATCGGTCTCATCTTTTCGGTCTGGCTTTTCACCGGTGGAGCGGCCACGGCGCTTGCCGCGGCCCGGTACCTGACTCGGTCCGGTGTGCCTGGCGAAGACCTCGCAGCCGGGCAATCCCGCTCCTCGATCACCCTTCTGGTGACGCTTCTGTGCGTTGCCGCGGTGTGGGGCTTTCTCGCGATACGCGCCAGCAGGCTCGTGCTCGGAAGCGGCATATCGATGGGTCCGGTCGCGATGCTGTGCGTCATTGCCGTGTCGGTCGTTCCGCTAACTTTCGTCAATGGCTTCCTGCTTGGTACGCTGTTTTCAATTTGCAAGAAGAGCTCCCCGTTGTATGGTTGGGAAAACATGGGGGCCGTTGCCGGGGCCTTCGGCGTGTTTATGTGCATTGCGTTTTCCCTGAACAACAGTCTCATCGCAGCTGCATCCCTTGTCCCGTTCCTGTGCATTTCCGAAAAACGTCCGAGAATCGCGGCATCGGTCGCCGTGGCCGCTTTGTGCCTCATCTGTTGCGACCATGCATCGCGTGCCTGGAAATACCCGGGTATGCACGTCTCCAAAATCCTGTACGGGCATGAAGGAGAAATACTTCCGCTTGCCACCGGCTCAGACACCACATTTCTTGTCAACGGCAGCCTGTACAAATCGACCATGGAAGAGTCTGTTTGTGAGCAGGCGGTGCATATTCCGATGGCCCAGATTTCTCACGCTTGGCGCGTGCTCGTGGTGTTTGACCGGGGTCAGGGCCATGAGCTCGCTAAATACCCGGGAACAAGCGTTGACATAATCGAAACGGAGCCTGTTTTTGCCCGCGGCAATCCCAAGGCACGCGTTGCCGCTGCGGAGACCATGTCTCCGGTCATTCGCTATGATGCCGTGCTTCTCGGCGCCCCTTTCCCGAGCACTGCGGCATCAAACAGGTTCTACACGCGCTCGTTCTTCTTGAAAATGAGATCCCTGTTATCCGATTCCGGCATCATCTCCTTTACCTTGCCGTTTTCCGAAAATTATTTGAGCCGGTCCGAGACCCGGCTGCGCGATGCACTCTTGTCGACACTCTCTGGCGTCTGGAAGCATGTAATGATCTTTCCCGGCACCGGGTACACGTTCATGGCCTCGGACTATACTCTTTTGCCAATCCCCCGGGTGCGCGTGACGACCTCGTACCTGACATCTTCCATTATTCCCGGAGTATCCGAAGAGCGGATAACCGCCGCAAACACGTTGCCCTTTCGCAGGGAAATAAATACAAGGGACAGGCCCATAACCCTGCTTTTGGGCCTTTGGACATGGCTTGAACGCTTCCCAGGAAGCATGTGGATATTCGTCGCATTGCTTCTGGTGAGCCTTGTCGCCGCTGTCGTCATGATCCCAAAAACCCGGGACGCATTTTCCGTTTCGACAAGCGGATTGGTGGCCGGTATTTATTCCGTGTGCCTTCTCCTGCTGTATCAGGCGACCTTTGGCGCATTGTATTCACGGGTATCCCTGCTGCTGGTCTGCCTGGCTGCGGGATTTGCCTGCGGATCCCTTGTAAAAAGATTCCCGCTCTCGGATCTTGCCGTGGGCCTTTACGCTGCCATTAGCCTCGTCGTCCTTGAGGTCATTCCGTTTCCTCAGCCGTTTCTTTTTTACCTGTTTCATGCGGGCATGGGCATCCTGGCAGGCGCGCAATTCGTGACCCGCAAGGCCGTAGGGCCCGCTTCGCTGTATTCAGCCGACCTGTTGGGCGGCGCAATCGGCATGGCCGTTTGCTCCACGCTTCTTGTCCCGCTCTTCGGAATCGTGTCGACGGGCATCGGATTACTTATTTTAAAGTTGACGGTCGAAATTCTGTCCCATTCCCGGAAAGGCCGGAGCCCTCAATGAATTCAAGCGCCATCGGAACCGTGCTGTACTCGTTTCCCTTTGCCTATATCGTGATCAGCCTTGTCCTTGCTTTGTGCGCTGTAATCATGAAGCGGAAATCAAGGTGGCCCCGGTGAAAGCGGTTACCCGACGCTTAACTATGTGTACCTTCGGCATCGCCATTGCCTGTGGCGCTTTGGTGCTTGCCGCCCCGGACGTGCAACCGCAGGCGGATGCGGTGAGCCGTGGGATTTTGGCTGCCAAACAAAACGATTCATTGGTTGTGCTGCTTTTGGCAACCACGACCTTCGGCGCAACGGACGAGGAAGCGATCGCCTATGTGCATGATTGCGAAGAGGCAATAGCCTGGGCTCCCAATTCGCCGCTCAAGCTGGACATGGATATGCGCATCGGCAACGTGTATTACGGCCTGAAACAATACCGTAAAATGGCGCCGTGGTACCGTAAGGCCCTTTCCCTGAACCCCTCCATTGAAAAGACAACCGCCATCGGGTCCAGGCTTCATGAGTTTGCAATCGCAGCCATCAGGAGTTACATCCTCATGGCTGCGTATGTCATCTATGGAATTCTTGCGTGCTTCCTTCTGGCGCGCTGCGTGTCGGGCTGGGGGAGATTTCAATGGCTTTCGTTTTTTAAGCGAGCGACCCTGTATCTGACGCTTTTTTGCGTTGTCGCGGGACTGGTCTTTCTTGCGGACATCAGGATGTCGGAACGAGCGGCGTTTACCATCACGACCGGAGAATTGCATCGTTTGTGGTCAGACTCTCTTGTCAAGCCATTCATCCCGCTCAGCATCATCGATGCGCGTCCGTGGTACAGGGCCGCCATCATTCTTGCGCTTGGCTTTCTGCCCATCGGTATCGCGTTATTTTACACGTCGTACAGGAAACCGTACTCCCGCCGCGGGCTGTTCATCCTTGTCTGCCTTGCCATCCTCTCAACGTGGACAACTTTTTTTGTCGTCACCGCGTTCGACGGCCAGCTCAACCCGACGGCCATCATCATGAAAACGAGGTTGTGGTACAAGGGCGAACCCGAAACCCTGCTTTTACAGGAGCCGAAAAAGGCTCTGCGTGCCAACCCGGATCTGTTCAAAAGCGACAACGAGGAGCTTCGGGAATTTCTCAAGAAGAATTACCCGGAAGGATTGAATCTGCAGGAAAAGTGAGGAACCCGACATGAGCAAACAAAAACCTTCTTTGGGCCGCGAAAATTCCCATCAGCCGCTTCACCCGTTTGCGGTCATCGACATCGGTACAACCTCGACGCGCATGATCATCGCGCACGTGGACAAGAACGGAGTGGCTCATCCGCTCGAATACCTGCAGCAGGCCGTGAGCCTGGGCAAGGACACGTTCACAAAGGGGAGCATCGAAAAAGGCACGATCACGGACTGCGTTCGGGCACTGCGCAATTTCAGGCGGGTTCTCGGCGAGTACGGTATTGCCTCCGACGAGCGGGTACGCGCCGTTGCGACAACCGCCGTACGCGAGGCGATGAACCGCGACGCGTTCATCGACCGCGTGCATATCGCAACAGGCATCCGCATCGAAGTACTTGACATTATGGATGTCGCCCGGCTTACTTATCTCTCAACCCGTTCGTTTCTCGGACGTGACCCGGTATTGTCGCGGGGCCAGATCGTGGTATGCGAAATCGGCGGCGGAAGCACGGAAGTCCTGTTGCTTGAAAAAGGAAACATCGTTGCCACGCATTCATTCAAACTCGGGGCGCTGCGGCTGCGTGAAATGCTGGAAAAATTCAACGCCCCTGTGGTTCACCAGCGCGCGCTCATGGAAAGCGAAATCCACAGGACCATTGACCAGATCCTGCATGCAATACCGCCGTCACCGGTCCGCAACATGATCTCATTGGGCGGCGATGTGCGTTTCGCAGCATCGCATTTGCTGCCGGCGTGGGACCCTGCTGTTCCCGGCAGGCTTTCCCTGGCTGCCCTTGAAAAATTCTCTCGCCAGGTCATCGCGATGTCGGTGAACGACTGCGTGAAGAAATTCCATCTGTCCTATCCTGACGCGGAAACGCTCAGCCCGGCCCTGCTGTTTTACACCATGCTTGCCCGGCGCCTTTCCCTCAAGAGCATGCTTGCCACAGACATTTCCATGCGACACGGCATCCTCATCGAAATGACCAAGACTGAACCGTCAGGCGACGATTTTCGGCGTCAAATTATTCGATCGGCCTGGGAGACTGCAAAAAAGTATAAGGCCGAGGAGGCGCATGCACGGCACGTCGCGATGCTGTGCGGAAGCCTTTTCGAAAGCCTCAAGGAAGAACACCAGCTTGCGCCGTGGTATGGCCAGCTCCTGACCGTTGCGGCGATTCTCCACGATATCGGCATGTTCGTGTCTGCCCGCAGTCATCACAAGCATTCGATGTACCTTATCCAGAACAGCGAGCTTTTCGGACTTTCGCGCAAGGACATCATGCTGGTTGCCCTGACCGCACGGTACCACCGTCGGTCGTCGCCCAAGATCGTGCACCAGGAATATGCAGCGCTTGACAGTGAAGGAAGGCTGGCGGTGGCAAAGATGGCCGCAATCCTGCGCGTTGCGGATTCGCTTGACCGATCGCACAGTCAGCGCATCTCGTCGATCGAGTGCAGGGATGAAAAAGACCGCCTCGTCATCTCCATCCCGAATGTCGAAGACCTGACGCTGGAACAGCTCGGCATCCAGAACAAATGCTCCATGTTCGAGGAAGTCTACGGCATGAGTGTGACGCTCGAGAAGAAGGGAAACATTCAGACGCCGTAAGTCCGTTCTTTGGCTATAGATCTTTCAAAAGGACTCATTTCAATGCCTTTGCAAACAAAAAGCGAATTCATCAATCGGGAACTCAGCTGGCTCGAATTCAACGACCGCGTGCTTCAATGCGCAACAAACGAATCCGTGCCGCTGCTTGAGCGGCTCAAATTCCTGGCAATCACGGGTTCAAATCTCGACGAATTCTTCATGGTCAGGGTCGGCGGCCTCCAAATGCTCGTTGCAAAGGGCTTGACCAAAAAGGACCCGTCGGGCATGAGGCCCGCCGAGCAGCTCGGCGCAGTGCTTTCACGGAGCGAGAGAATGGTGAATGACCAGTATGCGTGTTATGCCTCGCTCGAAAGAGAGATCGCGGCCGCCGGCATCGTGCGGCTCAAACCGCATGAACTCACCGATGAGCAGAGCAGGCATGCCGAATATGTTTTCGACAGCGATGTGTTGCCCGTACTTTCTCCCATGGCCCTGTCCTCATTTCCCCAGGCTCCGCTGCTTGCCAACCGGCTCCTGTACGTGGCCGTGCGGCTGACCGCGCCCATAGATCCGCTGACGCCAGCATCGCAGCCCGCAGCCGCAAGAACCAGATCATCCGTAAAGCGGACAGCGCGGATTGCAATCGTGCCGGTCGCACGGAACCAATCGAGGTTTGTTACTATGCCGGCGGACGGCGGCTATTGCTTTATGCTCATCGAAGACATCTTCGCCATGTTCGCGTCCCGTTTTTTCCCCGGAGAAACGATCGCCGAATGCGCAGGTTTCAGGCTCACGCGCAATGCCGACATGTCTGTTCGGGAAGACGGCGCGCACGACCTGTTGTCCGAAATGGAAGCGGTCATTGACGCGCGCAAACGCGGTACGTGCGTGCGCCTGGAAATAGGCGGGCAGGCCAGCTCCGCCATGGTTTCCGCGCTTTCCACCGTGCTGTGCGCAAAAGACAGCGCCGTGGTGCGGGCAAACGGACCGCTCGACCTGTCCGCGTTCATGGGCATCACCGGACTGTCCGGTTTCGACAAGCTGCGATACAAGCCCTGGCCGCCGAGGCATCCTCCGCTTGTCAAGGCCGCTCCGTCCATGCTTGAGCTGGTCGCCAGGCAGGACATTCTTCTGTACCACCCCTACGAAAGTTTCGATCCGGTCCTGCGGTTCATCCAGGAGGCGGCCGCTGACCCCTCTGTCGTCGCGATCAAACAGATTCTGTACCGTACCAGTAAGAAGAGCCCGATTGTCGCCGCGCTGGCATCCGCGGCGCAGGCGGGCAAATATGTGACCGCGGTCGTGGAGCTCAAGGCGCGGTTCGACGAAGAACGAAATATCGAATGGGCAAAGGAGCTTGAGGACGCCGGCGCACAGATTATCTACGGTGTCAAAGGTTTGAAAACGCATGCAAAGCTATGCATCGTGATCAGGCGTGAGGGAAACGGGCTGCGGAGGTATGTTCATTTCGGTACGGGCAATTACAATGAGATAACTGCCGGCATTTACAGCGACGCGTCGTATTTGACATGCGACGAAGACCTGTGCGCCGACGCTTCCTCGTTCTTCAATTCCATAACCGGAAATTCGCAGCCGCAGAGCTATCGGAAGATCGAGGCAGCACCCATCGGCATGAAAGGCCGCATCCTTGACCTGATCGAGGCAGAAACGGAGCGGTGCCGCCAGGGTCAGAAAGCATACATCAAGGCCAAGATGAACTCCCTGACGCACCCCGACATCATAGGCGCCCTATACAAAGCCTCGCAGGCGGGCGTGAAGATTCAGCTTAACATCAGAGGTATCTGCTGCCTTCGTCCCGGCGTGGCCGGCCTGTCCGAAACGATCTCGGTAAAAAGCATCGTGGGCAGGTTTCTCGAACATGCGCGCATCATGTGCTTTGCAAACGGCGGCAAGGAAACGGTCATGATCTGTACCGCGGACTGGATGCAGCGCAATCTTGATAAACGCGTCGAGTTGATGGTGCCTGTTGACGACAAAGAGTCCCGCGAGCGGCTCACGCATGTTCTTGACTTGTGTTTCAGGGACACGAAGAACAGCTGGGACCTCACCGCAGGAGGCGTCTGGGAGCGTCCGCGGGAGGGGGGCGCAAGAAAGGAACTTGACTGCCACGCGGCGCTGTACGACGAATGCTGCGAAAAGGCGGACAAGGCAAAACGCCTGCGGCGCACCGCGTTTGAGACGCATAAACCACCGCGCCGCGGAAGGTAACCCTCGTATGGCGAAACTGCCGTCTCTGGAATCACTGTGCGCCAAATACAAGAACGAGGACGTCCACTCGCAGCACGTCGCGCGTCTCGCGATCGCGCTCTTCGATGCGGTGTATATCAATGTCAAGCTTTCGCCCGGGCTCCGCCCTCTCCTTCGCGCCGCGGCACTGCTCCATGACATCGGCTATGCGCAGAACCCGTTCGAACATCACGAGGAAAGCGCCTGGATCATCGTGAAGAACGGCGTGGCTGGATTTACGGACGAGCAATGCGGTACCATTGCCGCTACCGTGCTCCTCCACCGCAAAGACTATGCGAAGACATTCTCGTTCCCGGTTTTCCGCGATATCGAAACCAAGGAAACCGCGCTCCGGCTCGGCGCCATTCTGCGTATCGCTGACGCGCTTGATCACGGCCATGTCCAGAACTCGACGATTCTTTCGGTCAAGGAAACGCCCGGAGGGTTTCTGTGCGCCTGTGCAAGTCCCGGCTACTGCGGCAACATTCCCTGGGCCCAGGCAAAGGCCGACCTGTGGAAGCGGATGTTTTCAAAGGAATTCCGTCTTGTTGAAGAAAAGACGCCGCCCGAGGGAACTGCCTCTCTCTCAAAATACGCGGGCATTGTTCGGCCTCAGGATACGATCCTCGATGCGGCGCGCAGGCTGATGTTCTTGCAGTACCGTATCATCGGCGAAAATTACAACGGAATGCTCGCGGCGCAGGACGATGATCCGCTTCATGACGCGCGCATCGCAATCAGGCGGGGCCGTTCCCTGCTGCGGCTGTTTTCGGGCTCTCTTCCAGTGTCACGTGAGGCGATCGATCGCGGGCTTGCCGAGTTGGCCTTGGCGCTGAGCCCGATCCGTGACAATGACGTCTGGATAAGCTTTCTGTCCCGTCAGAGCCTGAACAGGCACTTTGCAGGCGGCATTGACTTCGTGCATTATTGCGCGGTGCAGTCAAGGAAGAAAAAGGACGATAAACGAACCGTACGTGAAATTCTGAGCGGCGACGGGTATACTTCACTCATGCGATCAATCGCGAGGTTCCTTCGTGTCGAAATCCCGGAAAAGATCCGCACGGCGGACTCCCGTGCGCTCGGCCCGTTTGCCTGCCGCGCTTTGCTTTCCCTGTATTACGAGACTCTTGCACGTCCCGGCGTGAAAAAAGAATATGATGTAAAGAAAATGCATGCCCTGCGAAAGCTGTGCAGGCGGGGACGGTACTGGTCTGAATTTCTGGCGCCCCTTTTGGGCCCTCCCGCGGACGTTTTTGCAAAGCATTTCAAGGCCCTTGCCGACACCCTCGGCGAGCTCCATGACACCGATACGGCACTTGCCCGCATCGCCACCGAGACGATGAGCGTAACATCGCCGCTCAACCGGCTCTTGCACAATGATAAAGCCCGATTATATTCCCGCTTTCGCACGGCGTGGCGCTCCTTTCGGTCCGCGGCCATGCCGCGCGCGGCCGAGTCGCTGGCTGCCCACGCCCACTCGGCCGGGACGCGGCTCTATCTCATCCGGCACGCGACGGCCGTTGACATAAGCGATCCGCGCCGGGATCTTTCTTTGGCCGGAAAAGAGGAGGCGCAGGTTCTTGCGCGCGCCTTGCCCCTTCTTCACTGCCGGCCCCAGACCATCGCGTCGAGCCCGCTGGTACGCGCGCTCCATACTGCGGAATTCCTCGCGCAGGGATTTTCGTACGCCACACCCCTGGTCCGCAAACGCTGCCTGGCGCCCGGTATTGACGTAAAAGAAACCGTCGACTGGCTTAGAACGCAGGGCGGCGCATCCATTGTCTGCGTCGGCCACATGCCGCACCTTTCGGCGCTTGCCCGGGTGCTTTTGGGGACGGGAAAATCCCGGTCGATCGAATTTAGGAAGGCCTCTGCCTGCTGCATCATGTTTGAAAAGGGTATTGCTCAGGGTGCAGGAACGCTGGAGTGGTATTTCCCGCAGAAGCAACTCAGGCGGATCGTGAACAGAATTTCACGGAAGAAGTGACGCAGGAAGGAGGTCGATGCTATTTATGTTGATTGCCTAGCCAGCATCAAATCATTTTTACAACATGGACACATCCATTAAATTTACTCCTCTTTCGCGAGTCATTTCTTATGGCTCCATCAATGACCCACAGCCAAAGGGATTTCAGCAAACTTTGCATATGAGCGGAAATGAGCGGGTTTCGCTTCTTGAGGAATTACGGTACGAAATCTCGGCGGTAACAGGCGATGATTATTCACAAAGACTTCGAAGAATTATTTCGTATTCTCAACAAACGCAACGTTGACTATGTCATCGTAGGCGGCTATGCCGTGGCGTTTCATGGGTATGTTCGCGCCACGAAAGACATTGATGTGCTCTTCAGGAACACACCCGGGAATATCGATCAGCTCATTTCTGCCCTATCTGACTTCGGAATCACGGGCAAGGATGTCAAACGACCTCTTTTTTCAAAGCAGGGGAGCATCATCCGGCTGGGAGTTTCTCCTGTCATGCTGGAACTCATCAACGCCGTCAGTGGATTGACCTTTGATGAAATCTGGGAGTTTCGCGTTCAGGGGTCTTATGGCGATGCGCCGGTTCATTACATCTCCCGCGACCATCTTTTGATTAACAAACGCGCTTCAGGCCGCCCGAGAGATCTCCTCGATTTAGACGAATTAGGCGGCTGATCGCCACGTGCAGCCTATTTTTTTCTCAGCGCGTCGAGCGCCAGACCCACGGCGCCATGCGCGTCGAATGCTTCTTTGTACAGCGACGCATCGACGGGTTCGATCTTCTGCAAATTCCAGGCGCCGGGAAGGTACACCACGGTTTTGCCCGCGGAAAGCGCAAGGCCGATCTCGCTTAAGGTGCCGAACTTTCCGGGAAACGCGATCAGAACGTCCGAGGAATTGACAACGAGAGCATTCCTGGCGCTTCCCATGCCGGTGGGGACCACGATGTGCACCGATGGGTTTGCCGCTGACTTGTCCGTGCCGGGAATGATGCCCAGAACAATGCCGTTGTTTTCCGCCGCGCCCCTGCTTGCCGCTTCCATGACCCCAAAAAGACCCCCGCAAACCAGCACGGCATTGTTGCCGGCGATGTATTTGCCCACTTCGTAGGCGATCGCACACGTTTCTTCCGAGGCTTCTGCGCCGCCGATGACGCCGATCGTTGGTTTCCGTTTTGTCATGATTATTCCCCGATTATTTTTATCAACACTCTCTTCTTCCGTTTGCCGTCGAACTCGCCGTAAAAAATCTGTTCCCACGGCCCCAGGTCGAGTTTCCCGTCCGTCACCGCCACCACGACCTCGCGGCCCATGACTTGGCGCTTCAGGTGCGCATCGCCATTGTCCTCGTATCCGTTGTGCCGGTATCTGCTCACCGGCTCGTGCGGCGCCAGTGTTTCGAGCCAGTCGTCGTAGTCCTTAAGGAGGCCTGGCTCATCATCGTTGATATACACGCTGGCGGTGATGTGCATGGCATTGACAAGACAGAGTCCTTCGGCGATGCCGCTTTTCGCAAGCGCTGATTCGACCGACGGCGTGATGTTGATGTAGTCCCGCCTGGTCTTTGTGCAGAATTCGAGGGTGTGGCGAAACGACTTCATGGATCAAATCCCGAGTTTCTTTATCCTGGCTGCCAACGCCTGCCCCTGGGCTTCGTAATGCGGCTTAGCAAGGAGCGCGAACATGTTGTTCTTGTACGCCTCGACGCCGGGCTGGTCGAAGGGATTGACGCGCAAGAGATAGCCGGACAGCGCAACCGCCTTTTCGAAGAAGTAAAACGCCTGTCCCAGGGTCTCTTCCGACCGGTCCGCAAGCGTCAGCGTCGCGCAGGGCACGCCGCCGTCAAGGTGCGCAAGCAAGGTTCCGCGGTACGCCTCATTGTTGACGTCCTCAAGACTCTTGCCCGCCAGGTAATTGAGCTCGTCGCTGTCGTCGTCGAGTTTCGGAAGCGTAATTGCCGATTTCGTGTGCGAAAACTTCACGAACGTTTCGAACACCGTGCGCATGCCCTCCTGCATCCACTGGCCCAGGGAGTGCAGGTCGGTGGTGTAATCCACGGAAGCAGGAAAAATGCCCGTAAGGTTCTTGCCTTCGCTTTCGCCGGCAAGCTGCTTGAACCAGTCGCCGACGTAGTGCAACTGCGGCGCGAATAGTGCCATGACTTCGATGGTCTTGCCCCGGCGGAACAGGATGTTGCGGTTCACCGCGTACCGGGCGGCAATGTTTTTGTCAAGCGAGCGGCCGCTGCACAGATTCATGGACTCCTGCGCGCCCGAAACAAGCTTCGTGATGTCCAGTCCCGCGACGGCACAGGGAAAGAGCCCGACCGGTGACAATACCGAAAAGCGGCCGCCGACGTCCGCGGGAATATCGAAGGTGGCGTAGCCCTCGGACTGTGCGAGTTTGCGCAGCGCGCCCTTTTTCGGGTCCGTGGTCGCCACGATGCGGGCGCCCGCGTCCTTCTTGCCATAACGCTTTTCCATCCATTGCTTTACGATACGGAACGTAACGCCCGGCTCGGTGGTCGTTCCGCTCTTGGAAATGACATTGACCGCCACGCTCTTGTCCTTGACAAGTTCGAGAAGGTCGGCGAGGTAGTCAGAGCTGATAGTGTGACCGGCAAAGATCACCCGCGGTTTTCGCATGTCTTCGAACGATGCGGACGAAAACTCAATGGCTGCCTTTGCGCCCAAGTACGATCCGCCGATGCCGATGCAGATCATGACGTCCGCTGTGCTTCGGATCCTGTCCGCGGTTTCCTGAACGCGTCCAAGTGCTGCCTTGTCAAGTGTTCGCGGAAGGTCGAGCCAACCCAGAAAATCACTGCCCGGGCCGCTTCTTTTTTCCAGCATTTCCTGGGCCAAAAGAAACGATTCCGCGTACACCGCGCGTTCGGATTCTTTGATCCATTCACCGAGACACGCGTCGTCGTAAAAGATTTTCGGGGACATTCATTCTCCCTGTAATTGGTGGTTTTGGAATTTTCCTCCCCTCTCCTGACAGGAGAGGGGTCGGGGGTGAGGTCGTTTTCGCGATGCAACCTCACCCCGGCTTTCAGCCACCCCTCTCCCAGAGGGAGAGGGTAACAAGAAACAAAACAGAGCCATTATCATATTACAGATATTTCTGCACCGTTCCTTTTTCCCTGTCGACGGGTTTTGAAATTGTCAACACGATCGCACCGCTTTTGAACAGCGTGACCTGGCCCGTGGACTCGGACACGGTGATGGAAAGCGCCTTGGTGCATGCGGTGATCCCGGCTGCCGCGGCGTGGCGTGAGCCGAATCCGCTGGGAAGCAGCTCGACCTCGGCCTGCGGTCGCAGATATGACCCACCGGACAGGACGATTCCGTCGCCGGTGATAATAAACGCTCCGTCGATGCTGGCGAATTCCTTGATCGTCTCGGCAAGCGCAGGATCGATAATGTTGCGCTCGGCCTCACTGTAGCCGCGGAAGGGGTTGATGATGAGCTGCGTCACGTATTTGTTAACCGTATTGGTGTCGCCGATCACGAAAATCGTTCCGAGCGGCTTGCCTTCCCTTCCTTCGACCGCGATCTCACCCGCGAGTCCGAGCACGCGTTCGAGAACTTCGGGCATGATATCTGACGGCAGAATCGTCGGCGCTTTTGTAAAGAAGAATTCGTATTCGCTGGACACATCGAGCGCCACGATGGTGTCGAAAACGCCTGCCTTCGAATTGCCTGATATGCACACGACCTTGTCGTCATTTTCTATGAGGTTTCGTGACAGCGCCAGAAGTGTGCCGATCTTGACCTGGCCGATACGGGACGCGGGAAATGACGGCGCCTGGATGCAGGCGGCCAGCCGCTTGTCGTCAGCTTCGAAACGGGACTTGTTGCTTGTCACCACAATGATCTTACCCTTGCCCTTCAGGGTATCGAGGAAATCGTTGTCGTGGACCGTGTCGGCGAACACCATGATCGCAGTCGCCTTTATGTCCTTGGCAAGGTCAACGGCCGCGTTCAGAAGGGCCGAGGCTGCCTTTTTTACCCCGGGCGCCGGCTTTTCGTCCGCCGCCACCGGGGCGGGTGCGCCGGTGAGCTCGGTAAGGTATACCGGCGACGGGTCTGTCAGGACCTTTTCGCGCACGGTCTCGGATTTGAAATATCCCGCGACCTCAGACAGGAGCCGGATATGTTCGTCGCTGCTCGAATTCTCGTTTGTGATAACCAGCACGATGATGTGCGCAAGCGCGCCGCGCGCCGCGTCGTACTTGACTCCCGTGACGCTCCTGCCGACCGCAAGGGCAAAATCGCTTTTTATCGGGGCGCGCAGGTGCGGGATGGCGATGCCCTGGCCGATGAACGTTGACGCGGCCTCCTCGCGTTTCAGGATCTCCTCGATAAACGATTTCTGTTTGTGCGAGGACCGGGTCGCCTTGCACAGGGCCTTGACAAGCTCCGAGATCGCGTCGACTTTTTCCGTTCCAACAAGATCGACGACCGCGGGTATTTTCAGGTAACTCTGAAACGGCATGATTTCCTCCTATAGTGAAAGGGCGGCTGCATAATACCCGACAATTTCCCGGTTCCGTACTTCGATGCCGGCCCGGCCAACCCGGATGGCCTTGACATAACGTAATTGCCGCAGGCCGGTCTCGCTGACCTGTTCCTCGGTGAGCGGGGCAAGTTCCTTGATGTTGCGGGCCCTGCTGTGCGCCAGGGCAAGCGCACGCCTGACGCCATCGGCGAATTCCGCTTTTGTCACGATGTCCTTTTCCGCAAGAGCGGCGGCGGCGATGTGCTCGGGCAGAAGCCGGTACAGGGACTGGAACGCGGGATACAGTTTGTCGCAGACGATCCGCATTGCGGCCTGATGGCCCGAGAACTCGTCTCGTGCCGAGGCATTGAAATTCGCCTTGATGTCCACCATGTTGCCGACGCGCATCGGTGTGCCGAAATCGATAAACACATCCCCCTGATTGCCGCCGAACCTCACCTTGAATAAGAGCTTTGCAAACGCGATAAGGTCTGCCCCGAAATAACAAAAGTTTCCGATCAGACGCGTGAAAAATCCATTGGTTTTCTTGCGCATCTCTTTGCCTTTTTTCAGCATGCCAAAATACGGAAGCTCGGGCAGATGCTCGTAAGAGACTGCAGCCGGAACCAGATACACGTTTCTGTCCGGGTGCCTGGCTTGGGTGATAAGCGCGGACAGAAGCACGCCGCCCTTGATTTCCAGCATGCTGCCGCTGTAGCTCCGGCCGCCCTCCGGGAACAAAAGGATCGGCTCATTGTCTTCCATCATTGCCACAACGGCATTGCACAGATCGCGAACGTAATTCCGCTTGAAACCTGTTTCGCGGTGAATCGCGAATGCTCCGAATGAACGGAATTTTTTTCCAAGTACCGGGAAATTGGTCAGGTTGTCGCCAGCGGCAATACGCACGTGTTTGATCCCAAGGTTGTACAACTCCCAGCCGAAGAGGAAATAATCCGTCTGGCTCCTGTGCGTCGATACAACCATGACAATGTCGTTGGCCAGGGATTTGAGGTCGGTGTTTCCACTATCCGTGTGAATGGAAAAACCCCTGGTAAAGAACCTGGTAAGGGTTGGAAGAACATCGTCGACCGCGTGTTGATAGGGTTTCATAGGTAGTGCTGAAAAATACCTTGTGATAAAAAATATGCCAAGCCATTCTGCATGAGCCGGCGATTATTGTATTTTAACCACGAATTATTCCGCTATCACCTCAGAAAGGAAAAGCGTTTCATGACCCTGAATAAAGATCTTGAACAGACCCTCGTACTCATCAAACCGGACGCGCTGAAGAATTCGCTGACCGGCTACGTGCTTTCTCTCTTGTCCGAGTTCCACACCAATCTCCGTTTCGCCGCCGCGAAAATCGTTCATGTAGACGCTCTGCTTGCCCAGGAGCATTATGCGGAACACAAGGGCAAAGTATTTTTCCCTTCCTTGCTCGAATATATCCAGGGTAAACTTCACAACCCGGATGAGCCGTGGAAACGCCGGGTCATCGCGCTGGTATACCAGGGACCTGATGCCGTCAAAAAAATTCGCGATCTCGCAGGCCCGACCAATCCTCTTGTCGCACGGGAAAAGAAGCCCGGCTGCATCCGGTCGCTTGGGACCCTTGCTCCCATCAAGGACGCAAGTGGGACGGTCGTGGGAGAACGCATGGACAATCTCATTCATGCCTCGGCCAACGATGCGGACGCTGAGCGGGAAATCAAACTCTGGTTCAAGCCGAATGATATTCCGCCGGCCATGCGTTCATATGCGACGGAAATCAGCGACGAACATTATTACTTCAAAGGCGACAAACTGTTTACTGTCCACGAAAGCGACAGCACCTGCCTGCTGGCGCCCGGAGATATTGCCTGGCAATCCGACCTTACGGCATTGCGGCTTTTGCTCAAAGGCGCGCCTTCTTCACTCTGTTCGCTCGAATCGGTCGCCGCAAAGTACTTGATAAACGAGAAGATCGAATAGCTCGTTCTGATTATCTGGAAAGATCACATGAACTGCTTGAGACTGAATTTCGGCTTTGCGGTCACGAGCTTCTGAGGATTGTTCTGCTTCATTTTCAGCAGGCCCGCCTGCAGACCATTTTGCGGAACAGGGTGATCGGGCTGAACTTTCTGCTTTTGCGGCTCTCGCGCCTGGCGGGTGCCGTCACCGGATTTCATGGACAGGGAAATACGCTTGAGAACAGGGTCTACTTTCAATACGCGCGCCTTGACGATTTGACCGACGTGCACGACCTTCTTGGGGTCGGACACAAATGAATCCGCCATTTCGGAAATGTGCACCAGGCCGTCCTGATGAACGCCGATGTCGACAAATGCGCCGAAATTGGTGACATTGGTCACCGTCCCCTCCAGCTGCATGCCTTCCTTGACATCAGATATTTCACGGACGTCGCGGGAAAACCTGGCATAGACAAAGGTTGCGCGCGGATCGCGCCCCGGTTTTTCCAGTTCCGCCAGGATGTCGGTAATGGTGGGGAGCCCGACGGTGTCGGAAACGAAGGTACGTGGGTCCAGTGATCCAAGGAGCATTGCGTTGCCGATAAGTCCCGTGACGGTCGTTTGGAGTCTCATCGCCATTGCGGATACAAGATCGTATCGCTCCGGATGCACTGCCGAATTATCAAGCGGGTTTTCCGCTCCCGCGATACGCAGGAACCCCGCGGATTGGACAAACGTCTTTTCTCCCATACCCGAGACCTTTTTCAGCGCGTCACGGCTGGAAAATTGTCCCCGCTCGTTACGAAACGCGACGATGCGGGCGGCCAAAGACCTGTTGAGCCCCGACACGTATTTGAGCAATTCTTCCGAAGCAAGGTTGATATCCACGCCAACGCGGTTGACGCAGCTTTCCACGACCTCCTCAAGGGACGATTTGAGCTTGATCTGGTTCACGTCGTGCTGGTACTGGCCGACACCGATGGCCTTGGCGTCTATTTTGACAAGTTCCGCCAGCGGGTCCTGGAGCCGTCGGGCAATGGAGATCGCACCACGGACCGTGACGTCCTGGTCCGGGAATTCCCGTCCCGCCGCCTCGGAGGCGCTGTAAACGCTTGCCCCGGATTCATTGACGACAACGGAAACAGGCCGTGTCTCCGCAGGAACCATGGCAATCGTGTCGCGGATAAAATCGTCCGTTTCGCGGCTGGCGGTGCCGTTTCCGATTGCGACGAGCTGGACCGAATGTTTCGCAATCATGTCCATTATAATGCGGCTCGCGTCAGAGGCTTTCTTATGCGGCTCATGCGGAAAAATGGTCTGGTACTCCAGGAATTTGCCCGTATTGTCAAGTGCAACGACCTTACATCCGGTGCGGAACCCCGGGTCCACGCCCAGCACTGCCTTTCTGCCGGCAGGGGGCGACAACAGCAATGCACGAAGATTCTCGCCAAACACTTTGAACGCCTCATCCTCGGCCTTCTCGCGAAGCTCGATCCTTATTTCGGTTTCCGTTGCAGGAAGCAAGAGCCGCTCGTACGAATCCTGAGCCGTGGTTCTCAGAAGAGGCGCCGTCGAACTTTCCGGGTGCCGCACCAGCCTGGATTCCAGAAACGCGGCCACAACGGCAAAGGGCAAATCCATGGTCACGCGAATCACTTTTTCGTGTTCGCCGCGCAGCATTGCCATGATACGGTGGGACACAAGCGTTCTGATCGGTTCCTTGAAATCATAATACATTTCGAACTTGGTCTTCTGGTCCTTGAATTCCTTCTTGACACTGCTGGTCAATACGCCCTGGGCCCACGCGACCTGGCGCACATGCTTTCGTACGTCCGCGTTGTCACTGAGAGCTTCGGCCAGAATGTCCTGCGCTCCCTGTAACGCCTTGTGCGGCGTACCAAAACCTTTTTCTGCATTGACATACGAGGCTGCCTGGACGACAGGGTCCGCGGCTTGATCTTCACAATTGAGAATCCACTGGGACAACGGTTCGAGCCCTGCATCCTTTGCCTTGGTGGCGCGCGTAACTCGTTTCGGCTTAAAAGGCAGATACAGGTCTTCGAGTTCGGTTTTGAGCAGGGTGCTCTGGATTTTCGCTTCCAGATCGGGCGTCAGTTTTCCCTGCTCTTTGATACTTTCCAGAATTGTTCGGCGGCGCTCATCGAGCTCCCTGTAATAATCGTACCGGTGCTGCAAATCGCGGATTTGAATTTCATCAAGACTGCCTGTCATTTCCTTGCGGTAACGCGCGATGAACGGCACGGTAGCACCCTCATTGAAAAGCCCGAGCGTGTTTTCAACCTGAAACGCCTGGAGTTTGAATTCCGCAATGAGTTGTCTTGAAATATTCACGTTGTCAGCACCTCTATATGGACTATACACTCGGGTCAAAAATTCGCGACCATAAGATACAATACTTTTTTATTGCCGAGTATATATTTGAAACGTTACGTGAACAAAAACCTTATTGTGCGTTGAAGACGTTTTTGGCCTGCGGATCCGGGCCGGAAAGGGTTTGCATGAAAACTGCCATCATCCTCATCGTCGTCCTTGTCATTCTTATCATCTACCTCACTATTTCAAAGAGAAAAAGCATGGAAAAAGTCTTCAGCCTCGATCCCTCGCAGCTTCTGGTCATCGATGTCCGTTCGGAAGAGGAATTCGGTTCCGGCCATTTCAGCACCGCTGTCAACATTCCGGTTGACCAGATAGAATCCCGCATCGGCGAACTTACCCCGCATATGCAGAAAGGCATCATCCTGTATTGTCACAGCGGAGCCCGTGCGGCCTCGGCCGAAAAAGTCCTGAAAAGCCACGGCTTCACAAAGGTCATTAACGCGGGCGGGTATGACGCGATCCGGAGGTTTGACAAATCCTGACCGCGGGATTGGGATTTATTTTTTTCTCGCAGGCATTTTCACCGCTGCTTTCACCTTGCTGGCGCGGTCCAGATCCCTGATATCATTCATGATTTCACCGATCTTTTGCACCGGGATCGTGCACCGGCGGGTCTCCACGTGCCTGATGAAAAGCACCGAAGACTGCGTCTGTTCCACGCTGATTCTGGCGTCGAACAGGCTGTCCGAAAACCGCCAGTCGGCAGCATCGAGCGTTACCTGCGCAACGCCTTCCTTCAGGATTTCCAGCGTGTCGATATGCGTTTTGGGCACGATCATGACGATGTCCTCATGTCGTGCGGAATCGATATCCGCAAACAGGCCGGGCACATAGGACGACAGATCGTACCGCAGGGAGCCTGCCATTTCAACCGCCGGATTGTCATTGCGGAAATGACTGGTCACGGAAAGGCTCGGGTCGTAATCGCCCAAACCCTTTACCGAGAATGAAACCAGCGACATGCGGTCTCCATGCCGCCGGACGAGGCGTGTCACGACCTGCTGTTGCTGTGACTCGCTGTGGCGAACGAGATTTCGGCGCAGTGCCGGCGTTGATAACTCATAAAAAGTTTGAACCATTGTCTGCAGTGCGGAGTCCGAGGACAGTGAAAGCGTCATCCGGCAGGTCTCGTTGAAACGGTTCCATCGCGGCGGGGGAAGCTTGACGGTTTTGTACGAGTCCATGTTCAGGCCCGAAAGATCGAAATAGTCGGCCGGATATGTCCCGATCGGGTATCCGGTAAACACCGGGCAAATGCCATACACCGTGCTGTCGAACGTGACCGAAAGCAACCCTTCCCTGCACCCGGTTGACGACATGAAATCCGGGTCAAACCCCCCTCTCGATTGTGCGCGGGTCAGTATGAGGTCAGCCTTGATGCCTGCGGATTTCAGAAGCTCCCTGCACAGTATGGACACCGTAAGCATATCCGACTTGGCGCCATGCAAAAGGTCCACGACCTTTGATTTCACGGGTTCCAGGCTGCACAGAACGTTTTGTTGTACCCATTCCACAATGGCGATGGCTCGCGTTTTCGCATCTTTTTTGCCCTTGATGATCTCCGCTGCCTTTACCGCGATTTCATCGTCCGCATCATCGAGCGCGGGTTCGGTGACAAACTTGTCCATCACGCCCGCCATTTCACTCCACTTTGTAATGATATTGCCGTGCGTTCCATAGAGGGGGTTTATGCGAATCGCGACCCGCGGCAGCGATTCCGAGTTTCGGCGAGCATACGGAACGCTGTCGATGGGATCAAGGTCGGAGACATCCCAGCATTCCGTGAATCCGCCGTACGCGCCTGCCGAGCACGTGCCCGGCCGGACACGAGTCCCGTACACCGCATGCTCGTAGGAGAATCGCATATCGTTGTCCGCATGAACCACCAGTCTTCCTTTCTTGACCGGGATGGGCCGCGAAAACCAGTGCTCGTGGATCGCGGGAGCAGGCGGTTGGGTGAAGACCATGTGGATGGTCAGCGTGGATCCGGGCGTAACCTTGGGAAAAACCACCTTACCGCTTTCCTCGTATTTTGCTTTCATTTCCGAGGACCGGAGAGGAAGGCTGTTACCGGCGGCATCCGAAAGGGTGCAGGCGAAAAATGCGAGACGGTCCGTATAGCGCCACACCGGCACCGTGCCCCAGACCGTTCCCTGGGCATTGAGTATCCTGATTTTTTTGAATACCGTGAACTCGGTCGAGCCTGAGCCGGGATTCTCCGTGGTGTTTGACGAGATGATGAGGTCGTCGGCCGCGTAGTAGGCTCCGTACCGCTCCCATGACGGCGCAACGGCGCCTTTGCCCTTGACCTCAAGCACGGGTATCTTCGTGTACAACTCCACGCAGCCGCTTAGAATGCCTACGGTAACGGCCACCAGCTCCAAGCTGCAACTATTCCTTCCATATGCTCGCTTTTTCAAATCTGTTCCTTTCCCGGACGAGGGTCCGGCATTCGGGCGTACTGGCGGACAGATATACCGTACGCCGAGATGTAAATTGACGGACTATCGTATCGCCACGAATTTGCCACGCGCCTTCTGCAGCCGGCTGGGCGCACGCGTTAAACGATGTCCTGGTCATGCCGCGAGGAAAGAGCCACGAGTCGCGTTGTGAAAAACGAGGCGTTTCCATGGGTCCCTCGGAAACGTCCCGATCTTCCATGACAAACCCGCGATGCAGCGTGGGTACTTCCAGTATGAACCCCAGGTTCGGAACCCGCGTGGCATATTCGTCGAAATCTCCGGAGAACGATATGCATACGCTGTCCTGAGAGCGCGACTCCACTTTGACTGAGACTGTCCGGATACCGAATGCGACCCGAACATTGTTTGAAAGAATCGCATCTTCGGAATAGGAAAGTCGGCCGGACAATTCATGCAGGAGGCGGAATGCGCACAGCCCTTGTTGACGTATCACACCGTGTATCCGCCACCGGCCGTCCGGATCCTGAGTTACAGACGATTCTGTCACAACGTTATTCACATAGCCGGGAGGGGGGCCGACAGAATCGACGAACGAACCGTTTCGACGCAGAACCAGGGTCTTCCTGTTCAAGACCCCGAAATAGGAATTTTTGCTCGTTGCAGGGGTCATTGTCGGATCCAAATACTTGAATGCGTCGCCGTCTTTCACGGCGACGATCATGTGGTTAAAAACACCGAGGTTTGGGAATGCCGTGTTCATCTGAACAAAGGTGGACCGTGATGAAACCAGCGCGGGATACGCGCCGATACCCTTGGCGGTAAGCAGCGCACACAGGACCATTGAAAGTTCCTTGCAGTCACCGTATCCTTTCGCAAGCACCTCGCCGCAGTCACGCGGCACAAATCCCCGCTTCCCTTCCCAGCTGCCGTAATACCTGAGGTGCTGCTTGACATAGTCGAAAGCGACGGCCGCGATCCGTGACGTCTGCGAGGGAAGGTGCGCCGCAATACTGTCCAGGGCGGACGAAGGCCGCGGCTTCGTTTGTATCATGTCAAGGTACAGGTCGCCGATGTCTTTCCAGGAAAACAGCGCCGTGCCGCGCGGCGGCAGGCGAAAGTACACGCCGGCAAACCATGTCTCGGGATACACAACGCCTTTTTCCGGAACCGGATCGAGAAGGCGGGCCGAATAGGTGACAACGACAGTTGCTCCGTCGATCGTCCGGTTGCTATCCGCGCGCACGCCTTCGCCATTGTCCAGTCCCACGGCCGCAGAAAGAGCCGTGGGAAGGCGGACCCGAACCACTTTTGAAAGCGTGGGATAGGCTGTGCGCAACACGACGCGGTCCAAGAATACCGGTCGTACCTTTGTGCGGCGAATCTCGGTACGGATGTACTTGACTTTGTCGAATGAAGGGATGGTCACGGCGGAGAGGAACGCACCGGTCTTGTCCACATACAGGTTGTACCGCGCATCAGGCAATTCGGAGGTGCGCTCGCGAGTGACATGGCCGTCGCCGACCGTTTCGGCGTTGCCGGATGAATCGAAGGTCACGACCCGGATCTTGGGCCTGTCTTCGGTGAACTCAAAGTCCCAGAATCTGATTTCGCGCAGGTCGCACGGAGCGTTATGCTGCACCCGGTACCAGCAAATTTCCCTTATGTCCGCGACATTTTCCTGCCCGCGCGACACGACATCGATCTCTACGGAATCGTACAACATGACCGCGACATTGCCCGACCACTTGTCCGGGACCTCGGGCATGGACACGCCGCATTGAGCGGCTGATACCCACAAAGCAACGCCGAATATACAACACACGATGTGGTTCTCGCGGCGGGAGGTCATGGGTTATCCTTTTCCGTTTTGGAAGTGTGTTTTTCCAGACCTGGATACAAGGGCAAACTGCTTGATTTACGTCATTAAGTATACTGTTTGTGTTTGACATGCGCCAACTGTTTTTTCCCCAAGCGTCCAGGGCTGGGCTCCTGTGGACGTCGAAAGTCTGTGCCGAATTAACCAAATTCTTTTATCCGTTCGTATTGTATTTTATCGCCATGGCAGAAACCCCGGATCCGGACCGCTCCAGAAAAATTCCTAGCCGCGGGCAGCGCGGCACAAACACAAAAGATGATTTATTGTTCCAGACCATGCTCACCTGCGCCGTCCGCCTGGCTCTTGTCATGGACAAAAAGAACCGGCTTTCGGATTTCATTTTTCTTGACGTGAACAGCGCTTGGGAAAAGTTCACCGGTATCAAGCGGGCGGGCCTGATCGGACGCCGCATGAGCACGGCTTTCCCGGACATCGAGCCAAACCTGATCGCTTTTGCGCAACAGGTGCTGAAAGAGAAAAGGGGCAGAGTCTTCGAATATTATTCGAACATCTTCGAACGGTGGTTCCAGACATCGGTTTTTGTTCCTGGACCAGGGGTATGCGTGATGATGTTCTCGGACATTTCGGACATCAAACGCGACAAAAAAAATCTCGAGGAATCCGAGGAGAAATTCCGCTCTATTATCGAGCAATCCGGGGACGGCATTGTTCTGATCGATGACAATGGCGAAATCGTCGAATACAATGCGACCATGAAAAACATATGCGGCATACCGCGGGACGAAGCGATCGGAAAAAAGATTTGGGACGTTCAATACCATTTGTTTACACCAGACAGGCTCACGAAGATCGGATTCGACGCCTACAAACAATATTTTGTTCTTGCTCTCCAAACCGGCATTGCAGAATGGATCGGCAAGGTTTTCGAAGTCAACGCGGTACGAGAGGACGGTGCGCCTATTGTTCTCCAAATACTGGTGTCCCATGTCCGAATCGGCGCCAAGAACATTTTTGTGTCTTTTTGCCGGGACGTCACGACGCTACGAAAGGCTGAAAAGGAACTTGCGGACCAGAACAGGCTTCTTGTTGAAAAGAACATAGCCTTGCGGGAAGTCATGGCGCAACTTGAGGTCGAGAAAAAAAGCATTGCCGGGAAGGTCAGGTCAAACCTGGAATCGCTCGTTCTGCCGATTATTTCAAGGATCAGGATCAAATGCCCTGATGACATTCAAAAGCATTTGACGCTGCTCGAGGAAAACCTGCGCGATATCACCTCAGGATTCGGCATCGCGCTTACGCAGGGAATCACAAAACTTACCCAGCAGGAAACCGAAATCTGCGACATGATCCGCCAGGGCCTGCGCTGCCGGGAAATTGCCTCGCTTCTGGATATTTCGGTTCGCACCGTGGAGACGCACCGAAACAACATCAGGAAGAAACTTAACATCACGGATTCCCACATCAATCTTGTGACCTTCTTGAAGAATAGGGATACAACCACGTAACATTAGTACGTAGTTATCGCGTATTTTTACCGTGGCTCGGCATGCTGCCGCATATTGCCGAACAGGGGTGCCATCAATGAAATTATTACAAGCCCCTTGTTCCGGCCACCGGACGCAACAGAGGTAATGATGGGCTCCTGTTGTATGCTAGTATGGACCGGTTGCAGGGGGTTTTTATTTTGGGGCCTGCTTTGAAAAAAAAACGCGCCACCGAACTCCAAACGCCGGTCGGACGGCCCCATAGGTATAAGCCCAACCGTCGTGCTGAAGACCTTGAAATTCAGGTTGCGCGGCTTACGGAGACCGTTTCACAATACCGCTCGCTCATCGACAGCGTGCCGGATTCGGTCGCGCGTATCGACCTGACGCCGAAATATCTATTTGTCAACAAACAATTCCTTTCCCTGACCGGTCTTCACGAAAAAGACGTCATTGGCCGGGATGTCGAGGTCATCAGGAAGTTCATGGACCCGGCATCGTTTGACGCCATGGCGAATGCGGTCGCACAAACCATTCGCGAAGAAAAGAGAACCGAGGTCGAAATCTGGGGAAAGGACCTTCGGGATACCCGGCGATGCCTGCTTCAGGTCTCTCTTCCGTGGTATGACAGCGACAAGAAATTTGCCGGCGTCGAAATCGTGACACATGATATTACGCAGCGAAAATGCGCGGAAGATCAGATGACAAAATACCACCAGAAACTCCAAAACCTTGTTGATGAGCGTACCGCCAAGCTGAGAAAGGCGGAACAGAACCTCGAGGAGCAAAACAAACTTCTCTCAGAAAAGAACATTGCCCTTCGTCAGGTCATGGGCCAGCTTGAGGTCGAAAAAAGGAAGATCGCGGAAACGGTGAGAAACAACATGGAGCAGCTTGTCCTTCCGCAAATTGACAAGATAAGAGTCGCGTGTTCCCCTGACTGCAAGAAGCACCTTCAGCTCCTGGAATTCAATCTCAGGGAGATCACCGCGGGCTTCGGCAAGCGGACGTCCGACAGGCTGAATACGCTTACCCAAAAGGAAATCGAAATCTGCGACATGATCAAGCGAGGTATGAGCTGTAAAGAAATCGCAAAGCTCCGCAACACCTCTCCCCGCACGGTCGAGACCCATAGGAACCGAATCCGCAAGAAACTCGGCATTACCGATACAGCGGTCAATCTTTCGACCTACCTTAAGAATCTGTGAACTGCCACCAGAGTCTAACCTTGGGATTGAAAGCATAGTGCCCTTCCTCTGAGAACAACTATATTTTTATGGTTGGTAACGAAAGGCCCCTATGAACAACGTGCCTCGCATTCTTGTCATCACCGCCATCCTGCTGTCATTCACCTGTTCAAACCCGGTCAAGAACCTCACGGAAAAGTTCTACAAGGTGCCGGAGATCGCGGCCGTCACGCGGGCGATCAAGGCCTGTTTGCCCCTTGCCTATGCCGCGAATTGCGCGATGGATGCTGTTGGAAAACGGCCCGGAGCAGGAGTTACCATGATTCCGGCCACGGTCGATTCGTTTCCGTTCAGCGCAGTTGTCAGCATTTACGTGAGCAAGGCGCATCCGCTGCCGGTTGGTGGCGATTCAACCGGGGAGATCCAGGTGCTCGGGCTGTGGAGCTCGAAAACCTCGGCCGTTATGACCGTGTTCTTCACAAACACAAATGTCAAGGATGGAACGTTCATCCTGAAGAACGCGGCATTCGTGCCGGTCTCGCGCGACACGGGCGGCACCATGGTCGTGTTTGCCAGCGAAGACATCAACGCGGATTCCGCCACAACCGTGGCCACCAAAATCACGGACTCCATGGTCGCCGTCAAGATCGCGGGACTGCCGAGTTCCCTGCCTACGGACAGCTCGGTAGCGGTGAACCAGAAGGCGTGGATAACCATGGTCAAGGAACCTGCCGGTTCCAGCCTCGGAGGGGAAACATATGAGCTGTATGGCGCCAGCCAATACCTGGGCGTCAATCCTTCTACCGTCGAGGTCATCCAGGCGGTCATGCTTGACGTCCTTCTGAAACCAGCCACGTGCCGCAAGAACCCCCAAAGTGGCTATGCCATGATCCGGGACATGAAAATCCAAGGGACGAACACGAATAACAATTCCGACATCGAGCTTGGCACCACGATACTGTCATTTGCGACCACCTGCAACGGCAGCGCGTCCATACCGCTGGCGACCGGCGTATACCTCGGCCGGACCGGATCGTCGGTCGCACTCAATCTTGACCAATAGGATCAGCTCATATGCCGGATTTCAACGCCTGGGAGCCGGGCCGCTTCGCCTACCTGAGGGACAAACCATTTATTAAGGACGTGTGGGACTATTTGTCCCTGGAATCGCGCATGCACAGCATGCGCGCGGCTGCGGACGCGGGAAAGCCCGCGATCGAGCCGCTGCTTTCGGACATCGAGTCACGCTTCGGGGTGCACCTTGCTTCTTCGGAGTATCCTGACGAGGAGATCGCGGTGCTTGTCAATAACATGATCAAACAGATTCTTGAAAAATCAGGGTATATGCTGGTGGCGTGCGGCATGTGCCGCACCGGGCGCTACATAAAGAGTTCAGGCCTGTTTTCACGGGACGAACCGGAATAACCGGGGCCCTGCTCACGTATCAAAAACCCCTGTCGACAATCGAGATACCGTACGCGCCTTCGGTCAGTCCAGTCACGAAGAAATATCGTGCGTATGACCCGGATGAATACGGGCAGGTCCAGAAGAGTCTCGCATTCTTCCCTTCTCCTGAATTGTCGTCCGAAACCTCGACAGAGTCCTTGCCTTGCGCCAAGAGGCTTATCCTGGTGTCTGCGTTTCCAACCGTGTGTATCTCGTAGGTGTGGGCGTCGTTCGGCGAGAAGACGAACCAGTCCGTATCTTTGGGCGCCGTTCTGTGGTACTGGAATACCTCGGCCGCATTTCCGGACGTGAATGACAAGCGGGTTGCGAGGGTCGGCGTCCCGTCAGGTTCGTACGCGTCAACAATGGAGCCGTAGATGGCATCAAAGGTCTTCACTGAAACCTTGAACGGGCCCGGCGTCGGCACGGAACCGCCATACGTGACCGAATCGCACCCGATGCGCAGATAATAGGCGCCGTCTTTCTTGCATGTCCAGACGATAGTCGCCCGCGGGGCGTTGCCGGTGTCAGCCTTGACAGAAACGACTGAGCTCTGGGTCGAGGTATCGAACAAGTCGAAGGAGCCTTTGCGGAACTGCGGGTACAGGGTCGCGACATAGGTGGTGTCCTTGAATGCGGTGAACGAACACCATGCGGCGGGAGTCTGGCTGCGTTCGTCGCGACTAACGCTGTCCGGGACAACAAGCTGCACCGCGTCGGGAGCAAAGGTGTTCGATCCGAGATCGTATTGTACCGGCTGAAACGCGGACCATGGGGTGAAATAGCCTGAACATCCGCATAATGCAAGGAAACAGGCGCCTGTCATGAGTGCGTAGAGTGCGGTCGTGAATTCGTTTCTCTGAGTAAATCGGATCATTTGTCCGTTTCTCCCAAAAGCCTTTCGCGCAAGAATGAGACCTGGAAATTTATCCCTATCCAAAGACTCGCGCTGGCGGGTTCCACAAACTCCATGCGCGTGCCGGATCCGCCGAGTGAAACCGTGTCAGTATTACTTTGCGCGAAACCGTAGAGCATGGCGTAGGGGCCAAATCTGAGCGACACGCTGGGGCCGAGACGTGTCTGCATGAATGCATCGAGCCGCAGCGACGCCCGGTTCCCAAGTTTCAGGGCCGGAAAATCGATGGAGCCGTCTACACCGCCGCTTTCGCTGGCCTGCATTTTTCCGTAAAACATGAAGTCGATTCGCGGCTCGCACCCAAGCAGCAGATGCGGTGATACCGGTTTGGTAATGACCATGCCGAGCGGAACGCTGAACCAGAAATACAATTCCGATGCACTCGCGCTGCCCTCCTGTTGGGAATAGAATATCATGTCCCGGTACCAGATCTTCAGGTCGAGACCGGTATACGCTGCCCACGGGCATTTCACATTTGCGAATGCGGGCCCGAAGTCCACTCCTGCGAAAATGAAAAAGTTATTTTTTTGGCCCGATTGAGGGGCGAAGAGGATGGTTCCCGAGCCCTTGCTTGTGTCAAGCGTTCCCTGCAACGACCCGTCGTACGTGTTGGCAAGGCCGAGGAGCACGCCGAAATGGGACCGTGTGAAAAGATGCGGTTTGGGCAGGTACCGCGCCACATCGAGATGAATGCCCAGGACTGCCCCATATTCCGAACTTTTCGGCGTTCCCTCGATACCGGGCTGGTACAGGTAGATGTCGCGAAATTGACGAATGATGGGATTAATGTCCACATGCTCGTTGTAATAGAACCAGCTCAGGTCCGGGCCGATTTCAACGATTTTTCTGTAATGAAAAAGCGAAAACACCTGGTCGTCATCAGGCGGCGCGGCCGCAGGGGAAGAGTGCACCGTGTCAACGGATATTGTCCCGGTGTCAAGGGGCAGCATCTCGCGTGCCTGGGTTCGAGGCAGATGTTGAGACTTCGGGGGTTCGGGCGCGGTATCAAGAGGCTGGCCCAGGGCGTTAAGAGGCGCAATCGTCACACAACAGGCGGAAATAATCAAGAACGCCATGCGCCGGCCCCGGTGAGTCATGTCTTTTCCTCTTTACGACAAATTTACTCTTGGTAAAAATATTAGGTTATTTTCACTTGAAAAGCAAGCATAAAATGCGGACCGTCGGCACCACAACTTATTTTATGAAAGATGTATAACAAAATCATACGCGTTATTGCGTTCTGCGCGATTGTTGGCTGTGCCCCGCCAAAGACCATGACCTCGCGCCCGAGCCTGCCGACCGACCTAGCCCCGGCAGCGACATTTTCCCCCCTGGTTTCGGTTATCAACGTGCCACTCGAACTCAAAGCATGGTATCTGGAAAAAGTACTGAACGAGCAGGTGAGCGGGTTGCTATACGAATGCGACACCCTGACGCTGGGCGCCCTGAAACCGGTCAAGATCAAGATTTGGAAAAGCGACTCGATCACCATCGGGCTAGACGGCAACGAGCTTTCGTACCGCGTTCCCTTGAAAATCTGGCTCCAGATTTCCTTCACGGTCAGCGCCCTGGGCCTTTCCCATACCGAATATCAGGAGGTGGAGGCCGGCATTGCCCTGAAATTCAAATCCAGATTTTCCATTCGTGACAACTGGAAAATGACAACGCAAACCCAGGAGGACGGCTACGACTGGATTTCCGAACCGGTGATCAGGCTCCGGTTCGTGACCCTGCCCATCCGCCCGTTGGCGGATTTCATCTTGTCCCGCCAGCAGGCGGGCATCGGAAAAATGCTTGACACTGCGGTCGGGTCAACCCTTGACTTTAGGAAAATACTGGGCCCGCTGTGGCACCGCATTCAAACGCCGATTTCGGTTTCCGAAGCTCCCCCGGTATGGCTGCGGCTTTCTCCCCTCGGCGTTTCAATGACACAGCCCCAGGGCGCTCGCGGCGTGATCAGGACGACGCTCGGCATAAAATCCGTTGCCGAGACGTTTATCGGCAACGCGCCGGAGGCAAAGCTATCCGACTCGCTGCCGGAGTTCATTTCGCCCAGCAGGCTCGATTCTTCGTTTGTCATCAACCTGTATAGCGAAATATCCTACGAAAGCGCGAGCGAACTCATCCAGGGGTTTCTTCGCGGCCGCAATTTTTCCAGCAGCGGCCGCGAGGTCATAGTCCAGGACGTCAACATCTACGGCATTCAGGGTTATGCGGTCGTGAGCCTTGACCTGACGGGATCGTACAAGGGAAAGATTTACGCGATCGGCCACATCAAATACGATGAGGCAACTTCTACGGTGTCAATCGAGGATCTTGAATATGACCTTACCACCAACAACACGCTCCAAAGAACCGCCGGATGGCTTTTGCACGGCGTCATTCTCTCCAAGGTCCAGCCCTACCTACGGTTCCCGCTCCACGAAAAGCTCCTGGAAGCGCAGCTCATGGTCCAGAAGATGCTTGCGCACCGGGAAATCTCCAAGAACGTTTTCATCAGCGGCACCATCGATTCACTCGCCATCGGCGGGGTGACACTCACCGACCACGCGATTCGAGCCGTGCTGCTCGCGCGCGGCGCCATGTCCATTTCGATCCAGGATTAGCAGCTATATATGAATTATCTACGCTTTTTGCGTAGATAATAGTCTCAGCTAAAGTAATCCTCCAGAGAAACAGGTGGATTAGGATTTCACCCGCGGAATTTCCACGAAGAACGTCGTGCCCTTGCCCTTGATGCTTTCGAACCAAATGCGGCCGTTGTGCCGTTCGACGATGTCACGGGCAATAGACAATCCGAGGCCCGTGGATTTTTCACTGTCCGTGCCCGCGCGGCCGGCCGACGTGAAACGCTGGAAGACTGTGGCCTTGATCTCGTCCGGAATCCCGATTCCAGTGTCGGCCACCGTGACCTGTGCATAGGGCGGTGTGGCGGATACGCCAAGCTCGATCCGGCCTTTTGCCGGCGTGAACTTGAGGGCGTTGGAAAGAAGATTGTCCACGACCCTGGTCATGGCAGCCGTGTTGATGGTGACAAGAACCGGGCCCTGTACCTCATTGTAAACAAGGGCCACACCCTTTTCCCGCGTTCGGACCTGGTACAGTTGGCGGATCGGCCCGAGAAACTCGACGAGGTCAACGGTTTCTTCCATCACGACCGCTTCGGTCTCCCGCTTCCTCGCCTGGCGAAGAACATCGGTCATGGTGTTCATCGCCTGCGCGCATGCCTGCTTGACTATGGCGATGTATTCGGCGAGCGACTTGTACTCACGGTTCTTCGCGCTTATTTCCATGAGCGAGGAGGTTATGTTGATGGCGGTGATCGGATTGTTCAGGTCATGTGCGATCACGCTGATCATCCGGTCCTTCTGCTTGTTCGACAATTCAAGTTCTGCCGTGCGCTGGTCAACACGCTGTTCCAGGACCGCGTTCAGTTCTTCCATTTGATTTTGGACGGATACGAACTTGTGGGCCAAGAGCACGGTCATGGCAACAATGAAAAGGACAAAGGCGTAGGGCAATGTGAAAGCGAAAGGTACGTACCCGAGGAACGCGAACATGTCGTGCGTCGCGGCCACGATGAAAACGATCAGACCGCCGAGCACAACCCGCGCCTCGAATGATCCTTTGATCGCATGCGCAATAGTAAACGCGCAAAGGTACGGCGCAATGAAAATAGTGGACAAATACCAAACGATCCTGATATGATCCATGGCTGACACATCGACGAAAACCGAAACAAACCCGAGAGCTCCGAGCACCGCAGCGGACCAGACCGCGATTGGCTGCGGCCGGGATTCGATCAGACGCGTCACAAAAAGGAGCATGAAAAGGTCCATGCAGATGCCCGAACACAGGTCCACCTTCATTTCGACGATTCCGTGAATGTAAATCAATTCTTTGATGAGCGTGTTGGCCGTAAGGAAGAAGAAGAACGAGAGCGTGACAAGGCCGAAATAGAGATTATAGGTATCCTTCATGCGGAGTGTTCCGAGGGTGAGGTAGTAGAACGCGATCATGAGCAGGCAGCCAAGGAAGAAGAATGAGACGACCATCTCCGAATAGTATTTCCGGAAAATCGTACCCGCGTCGCCGATCGAACCCGCCACTCTGACGCCGTGATATTCTTCGTTGGCGGTGTATTCGTAAACAGCAAAGAGTCGATTCTCGGTTCTCTTAAGGAAACAGGATGAAGGAATGATGCAAAGGACCTCCCGGTCCATGCCAACGATGAAAGGCGTTTCCGCTCCGACCGAATAGAGGGGGCAGTCGTTGACATAGAATCGTGCCCGGTCGCCCGCGCGACCGGTTATGAGCGCAACGGAACCGCCGCCTTGCGCCCTTTCGCATATGGCTTCCGGAATGTTCCATCGAAGAGTCAGGGTGGATTTCGGATGCTTGAATGCTGCGATCGAAGAAAACGATCCGGGTACCGTCAGGTGTTTCCAGAGCAGCGCATTGGATGGCGACAACGTCGTCGAATCAAAACCTTCGCTGTATTCGCAATCGCCCGCCAGCGAGTAGGTGGCCTGGTCCGGCGAACAACCGGGCAAAGCGCAGAAAATGGGGGCGGCAAGGAGCGCCATGATCCGTACGAAGTTCTTTCCCATGATTTATCCCATAGTAAAGCTATATTTCGGCATGCAGGGGACGCTAGAAAACCGTGTTGACGGGTCGTCCATATAATAATTTTATGGTCGAGGGTGTACGGATCATGATCTTTTCGCATTTTCAAACCAGCCCAATGCTTGAGGCTTTTTCCCAGGGGAAACGGTCTGTGATATCGTCGACAGACCTTGGCATGACCTCGGCCGAAATCTGGCTCTTGGAACAGGGCGTGGAATTCATTGACAAAACGACCCTATCCTGGGACGTTATCCGGCTGATAAACGAGAACGAAACCGCTTGTTTCACAATTGAAAATAACGTAACCCGTCCTGTCAAGGGATACTCTGAGGAGTCCGGCAGGTCGTTCAGCCTGCTTCCAACCGCATCCGCGCCTGCCATGATCGTGGCAGGGTTTCCCATGCACCGAGTGAAAAACACGACCCCGCTCGATGCCGCCGGATTAATGATCGAAACAATTGCTCCGCTCCGGGGGCAAGTTCTGGATACTGCAACAGGATTGGGATATACCGCTATCATGGCTGCCAGGACAGCGAACAAGGTAATGACGGTCGAGATCGATCGGGTGGCCCAGGAAATCGCTGGACAAAACCCCTGGTCCCGGGAACTATTCACTAATCTGAAAATAGACCAGATTATTGGAAATTGTGCTGATGTAATTGTAGAGTTTGACGCAAATGCTTTTTCCTGTATCATGCATGACCCGCCAGCCGTAAGCCTTGCGGGCGATCTGTATTCGCAGGAATTCTACAATCAACTTTTCCGGGTTCTGAGGACCGGCGGAAAGCTTTTTCACTACATAGGCGACCCTGAAACCAGAAGCGGGAACAAGATTACAACCGGAGTCATGCGGCGGCTGCACGATGCCGGATTCCGAAAAGTGACGCGGAAACCCCTGGCATTCGGCGTGGTGGGGCTGAAATGAACTGTCGGCGTTCAGGCGCTTTACTCGTGCTGTCCAGTTGCGTGATGCTTTTCAGCGGATGTTATCTGCTGAAGCAGGGCGTCTTCATGCTGAAATATTCCACACGTGCGGTTCCGATACAAAGAATCGTGGCCCGGCCCGAAACGTCGGACTCCTTGAAGCAGTTCCTGAACCTTGTCACCGAGATCAGGACATTTGCGCATGATTCAATCGGTCTTGCAAAGAACAAGAACTATTCAACCTATGTATCAATTGACAAGGCCTATCTTATCGACGCCGTGTGCGCGTGCGGCCCCCTTGACTTTACCTCCTACACGTGGTGCTATCCCCTGTTCGGGTGCTGGCCGCTCCGGGGATATTTTGACAAACAGGATGCAAAGAAGGAGGCCGAACGACTTTCGAACAAGGGATTCGACGTTTACATAGGACGCGTGGACGCGTTCAGCTCGCTTGGTTTCTTCTCGGATCCGGTGTATTCATTTATGCGGGATTTTTCCGTGTACAGCATCGCAGACCTCATCATTCACGAGCAGACGCACGCCACGATTTACGTGAAGAACCAGGTCGATTTTGACGAGGAGCTCGCGACATTCATGGGTAGCGAGGGAGCGCTCTGGTTCATCCGGTCGAAATTCGGGCCGAATTCCGAGGCATACGAGAACGCGTTGAAATTGTCAAAAGATAACGTTACGTACTACCGACTGGCAAAGGCCCTCTACGAAAAGCTCTTGGTTGTCTATACGGACAGCGCGATGGCCCGACCAGTCAAACTCGCGAAAAAACACGACATCATCGAGGGTTTCAAGGATTCACTTTCCAGAAATTACGATTCGATTTTCCAGACCAAGGCCTACCGCGGTTTGGAAAAGACCACGATCAATAACGCCTGCATTGCGGTTGACATGACCTATTCAATCGATCTCGGACTGTTTTACGAATTGTATGCGCAAAATAGGCGGGATCTTCGGGCCACATTGGCGCTCATTCTGCCGCTTAAAAAAAAGTCTGGAAACTACAAACAAAACATGAGAGAATTATTGTTACCCACCCATAAGGAGGATCTATGATAACCGTGCTCCGTATGTCAGGTATCGCCCTTGTCTTCTGCTGCCTGGCAGCAGTCGCGCAGTCGGATTCGGCCACAGCCCCCTCGGCGTCGGATCAGGCGTCGCTTCAGGCAGGAAACTCCGGCAAGCTTGACAGTATCGTATTTGCGACCGGCATCAAGGATCGGGTTCCGGTCGGAAGTTCAACGCAGTTCGGCCCCCAGATGCAGAAAGTCTTTTGTTGGACAAAGCTATCCATCCAGCATGCGCCGTTCAAGTTCAAACACATCTGGTATAACGGCAACGAAAAGGTGCTCGAAGTGCCGCTCCGCCTCGGTTACGCTTCCGGCCGCCTTTGGAGTTACAAGACCGTGACACCAGGCACCTGGAAAGTCGACGTTGTCGACGATGCTGGAAAGGTCCTGGGGTCCGGTACTTTCGACGCCAAGTAATGTGCTGTCGTGATGCACCGATGAGCCTATAGTATTTTACCTTCGGCGATCCCGCGTCCGTCCGCCTGTCCGGTGCACAAGGCACAACCGGCAAAGGCGGTGAGGCGCGGGATTATCATCGTCACCTATTCATACCCCTTATCCACACTTTTACGACAAGGAATCACTCATGGCGAATGCGGACATGGCAGACCTTAAAGCTGAAATCAAAACAGAAAAAGGAACAATCCGCCTCACGTTATTCACGGACAAGACACCGCTGACGGTTGCGAATTTCGTGAATCTGGTTCAGCACGGGTTTTACAACAACCTGAAATTCCACCGGGTGATCGAGGATTTCATGATCCAGGGCGGATGCCCCAAGGGAAACGGCACGGGCGGGCCGGGTTACAAATTCAAGGACGAGTTTGATCCGGACCTTCGGCACGATAAGCCGGGAAGGCTTTCTATGGCAAATTCCGGCTCAGGCACCAATGGATCCCAGTTCTTCATAACCCATGTGCCTACGCCCTGGCTCGACGACCACCACACGATTTTCGGCGAAGTCGTTTCCCGGGAAGACCAGGAGGTGGTCAACTCAATCACTCAAGGAGACCGCATCGACAGCATCGAGATCCAGGGTGACACGTCGGAAGTCCTTGACGAAATGAAGGATGATGTGGAAAAATGGAATAAGAAACTGGACAAATAGGGAATTTTTTCTTCAACGTGCGGGGGCCAGGGTGCAAACCGCCCTCTGCTCGGGCTCACATGGCTACGCGTCAACCAAACGCCGTCGTTCACGAATACTTCATTCTCTGCATTTCCCTGTTCCTGATCTTTGGCGGCTGCTCGCCCTCAAGCCCGCAAAAACATGTCGCACCGGGCCTCGATACCATGCAGGTCATTGCGAGTTCCGTTTCTGCTCCCGTCCTGCGCACGACCTTGCCTGCAAGCTGGGACGAAAACTGGTATTCCTCGCCTGCTGTTTTCGACATCGACAGGGACGGAACAAACGAAATCATCGCTTCGCGCCACAGCGTCTTGTACGTTTGGAAAGCGAGCGGCACACTTCTCTGGCGGGCGGCTGTGGGTTCGAATGCGTCAAGCGCCGATGACCACGGCACGGACAGGATGTACTGTTCGCCTGTCGTGGGGGACCTTAATAATGACGGGTACGGAGAAATTGCGGTGTGCTACGGCAACCGGGTCGCGGTGTACAATCACGATGGGACCCTGATGCCCGGATGGCCCCAAGCTTTTCCCGGCTCAAATGACGAAATTCGCTCCATCGCAGCCTCGGACATAAACGGCGATGGCGTATGTGAAATAGTCGTTGTCAAGACCTCCGGCGGACCGGTGACAATGGCCTGGTCGTTCAACGGCGCTGCCCTTCCCGGTTGGCCGCAGATTGCGGACCGGGCCGATCCCGACAAGAACGATTACGGCGGCTACAACCAGAATATCGGAATCGCAGACGTCAACGGCGACGGGAAAAGGGAAATCGTCTGCACCTACGACATCTGTCACATCGGCATATTCTTTCCCGACGGCACCAGTTATCCCGCAAACACCCTGTTCAGCGGAAAATATGCGTGCAGCGTGCCCATGTTCCATGATATCAGCCTGGCGGTCCAGGGTTGGGGCACGGATGGCAATGACCGGGACGAGTTCACGGACTCACCGCCGGTTTTCGCAGACGTGGACAACGACGGCATTCCCGAAATCGTGCTTTTTGCCGATCATGAAAAGGCGGGCGAATACGTCAACCGCGGCAACAGCCTGTGGGCCCTGAATCCGGACATGACAAGGGTCCCGGGGTTCGAAACACCCAAAACGACAGGCATGCCCCTCTACACCGGCTACCAGAATAACATCGTCCAGGTGGCTCCTGCGCCCTGCGTTTCGTACCTGGGGGGTGGATCGCCGCACATCATCGTTCCGTCGTATGACGGCTGGATGCGTTGCTATTCATCAAGCGGGGTCGAGGAATGGAAGGTGCAGTTCGACGCAACCGGATCCCCCTTTATCGGCGCCGGGGAAGCGGTTGCCGGCGATCTGGACAACGACGGCAAGCCCGAAATAGTCTTTACAACCTATTCCACCGAAATCGACCGGTCATTTCTGGTCATCCTAAGCAGCAGTGGCCAGCTTCTCCACCGGGTCAAAATCAGCGGCAGGGGAAGCATGACAGCGCCCACCCTTGCCGATGTTGACAACGACGGCATTGTGGAAATCGTGCTTTCGCTCAAGGACGTGCTCGGAAACGGGTTGGGCGGCGTCCAGGTCTGGGACGTGGCCTCGGCCAAGAAAAATGTCCTCGACTGGCCGACGGGCAGAGGAAATTATCTGAGAACCGGGGCTCATTTGTGAGTAATTGAGCGCCCCCAAAATCCCCCGCAGGGGGACTTTGAAGACATTTTCCTAATCTTCATCCTCTCCCTGCTTTTTGATCTTATTCGAACTTTCGCTTAAAGTCCTCGAACGCCTGCCTGACCCCGGACATCTCTTCCGTCAATTGCGATACTTTCTGCTCGAGTTGCAGTATGCGGTCTGCGACGGTCCCGGGCTGGACAATCTGCTGAACGACATGCACGGGCGTTACGGAAGCCGCAGGCTGGGCCGCCGCCAAAGGCTCTCCGGACAAGCGATGACAGAACCTGTTCTCTTTGGTGCCGGGGGAACGGGGAAGCTTGGTGACAAATGATGCGTTGCAGAGCTTTTCAAGGCACGCGTCCACGTCCGGAATGTCTTTGAAAGCGTACATCCTGCCCGTGCAACCGCGGATTTCTCCCACGGTAAGTGGTCCGCGGAGCATGAGAACGCACAAGACAGCCATTTCTTTGCGCACAAGATTGAATTCAATGGTCTTGGCATTTCCCTGATTTCCGTCCCCGGACACGTCCGGGGATTCGCTGCGGTTTTCGTTTTGTACTTCAATTTCCCTGGCTGCATCGCTCAGGATCTTGAGCCGCGCCGGAAGGTTGTGCTCGTATTTGGGAACCCTGCCGCCTGCCGTGTTGAGCTGCCAGGCAAGGTTCTTTCCCCGGAGTGTTTCGATAGCCATGACGACATCGTCGCTTGTCAATGTCATGACCGGGTCGCGGTTGCTTTTTTGGTTGCATGCCGCGACCAGCGCGATGAGCGACAGCGGGTAATACTCCGGCGTCGTGAGTTCTTTTTCGACAAGCGACCCGAGCACGCGCACTTCGACCGGTGTGAGAACGATGTCCATATGAATCCTTTTTCGAGAAGATGGTCGGTCAAAGCAAAATAATATTTTGGATCAAAGCAAGTTCTTTTGACCTCGGCCCTTCTTCCCTACACTTCCTTGGGCACGTTGGTCTGGTCAGCGAGTTTCTTCTGCATGTCGGCAAAAAAATTGTCCATGAATTCCTGCTTCTGCGCCTCGTGCTTCTGGATGAAAGAACCGTCGAGATATTCCGGAGGAATTTCGTTGACAAAACGGCATGGCGTGACCGGCAGGATCTTCTTGCGAAACTCCTTGGTCGCCGGGTAGGTGAGATAGAGCCGCTTTTTCGCGCGCGTCATGCCCACATAAAACAAACGGCGTTCCTCCTCGATCCTGCCCTCTGCCACCGTTTTCGGTGACGGCATGACGGTATCGTCCAGGTTGCAGAGAAACACGAGCGGGAACTCCAGGCCCTTTGACTTGTGAAATGTCATGAGCTTGACCCCGCGTTCCCGCGTTGCATCGTCTTCGGTTTCGTCGTTCTTAACAAGAGAGAGCTCCTGAAGGTATCCGGACAGCGTGGCCGCGGTCTTCTTGTTCCGAGATTCGTACTGTGATAGCCCGTTGAGGATTTCCTCGACGTTTTCCCGCCGCAATTCTGCGCCGTCTTCGGTTTTGCTGGCGCGATCGAGAAGCTGGAGGTAATTGCACTCGCCAAGAATTTTTCTGATCGTGTCCGCCAGATTGCCCTGGCCGAATTGCGGCGCGTAGGTATCGTAAAACGCGCAGAATGCCCGACAGTTCGCATGTTGCGCGGGCTGCATGGTTACGTCATCGTGATGCTGCAACGCCTCGAAAAGGCCGATGCGACGGAGGCCCGCAAGCTCTTCGAGTTCTTCCATGGTGGATTTTGCGATGCCGCGGTCGGGCACCTTGAGTACCCGCTGCAAACTGATCTCGTCAGCCGGATTTGCAAAGAACCGAAGATAGGCGAGCACGTCCTTGATTTCCTTTGAATCGAAAAAACTGAGCGCGCCAAAGACTTTGTACGGCACCTTTGCCCGTCGCATTGCCTCTTCGAACCGGCGCATCATGGCATTGGCACGCACCAAAAGCGCATGGTCCCTAAAGGCGAATCTGTTCGCTCCCACATTGTCCCGGATTGTGGCTGCGATCCAGTCCGCTTCTTCGGTTTCATCGTCTGCTTTGTAAACCGTGATGGGCTCGCCCTCGCCCTCGGCTGCCGTGATGTTTTTGATCGTGCGCTTTCTGTTTTTCCCCACGACTGCCAGCGCAGCTTCCAGGATTGGCCGCGTGGAGCGGTAATTGACGTCCAGAACGACCGTCGTACATTTGGGAAAATGCGCCTTGAAGGACAGGATGTTTTCTATGTCCGCGCCGCGCCAGGAATAGATGCCCTGGTCGTCGTCTCCCACGGCCATGATGTTATTGGCGGGTGCAGCCAGAAGCCGCGAAAGCCGTAGTTGGATACTATTGGTGTCCTGGAATTCGTCTATGGAAATGAACGCGAAGCGTTTTCTGTATATGTCAAGGATTTCCTCGTGTTTCTCGATCAATTGCAAAGGCAAGAGCAGAAGATCATCGAAATCGATGGTTTGGCGCCTGAGATTGTGCGAGGCGTAGGCTTCGAAAATCCGTTTGAAACGCGGGGTATCGGGATTGTCCTGCTCGTACTTTTCCGGATCCAGCGACGTGTTTTTCGCAAGGCTTATCGCCCAGCCGATCTCCTCATGTTTTTCGGCGAGTTTGACGCTTCCGGCATTGCGCACCACCTCTTTGATGGCCGCGTTGCGCTGATGCTCGTCGAGGATCGTGAAATTCTTGCGCACGCCGATCGCCTCGCCATTCTCGCGCAGCATCCGCGCGCCCAGACTATGGAACGTGCATATGGTCATTGCCCGCGCGGCAGATGCGGTCGCCATTTTTGCGATACGCTCCTGCATTTCCAAACTCGCCTTGTTGGTGAATGTCACGGCAAGAACCTGCGAGGGCTTGCAGATCTTTTCATGCACAAGCCGCGCTATCCGGTTGGTGAGCACGCGTGTTTTTCCGCTGCCTGCGCCTGCAAGCACAAGGAGCGGACCTCTGTTGTGGGAAACGGCTTTTTGCTGGCTTTTGTTGAGTCCGGCGAGGAACTTGGACATGTATCCTTTATCGTACTGGAGCAGATGTTGCGTGTTCTTTTCGAAATGCGGCATTAAAATAATTGCGGGCGTATGACGGCGAAAGGGGCAGGAATTGTCCCGGGAAGGATTATTGTAATTGCGCTTTGATGCGTACGGAATGGATATTTTATGTGTCAACAATTCAGCCGGCAAGGAGATCGGATGCTCGGCAAAAGCACCAATGTGGTCCTCATCGGAATGCCTGGCGCCGGCAAGAGCACCGTCGGCGTCATACTCGCAAAGAATTTGTCGAAGAAATTCATCGACACAGATCTGCTTATCCAGAACACGTATGAAATGTGCCTGCAGGACATAATTGACAAACATGGGTACATCGAACTCAGGAATATCGAGGAAAAGGAAATCCTGAGAATGAACGTCGGAAATGCGGTCATTGCCACAGGGGGTAGCGCAGTCTACAGCGAAAAGGCAATGAACCATTTGAAGGAATCCGGGAAAATCATCTATTTGAAAAATGATATCACGGAATTGCTCGGAAGGATAAAGAATTTTGAGACCAGGGGTCTGGCCAAGAAGAAAGAACAAAGTTTTGAAGATTTGTTCTTGGAAAGAGAAGCCTTATACACTTCCCATGGCGAGATTACGATTCTCTGCGGGAAAAAGAGCCACGATGACATTGCCCTTGAAATAATGAACCTATTGACGGAGAAGCAATAAGATGAAGAAGTTGATATGGTTCAACATGGTGACGGTCGACGGATATTTCGAAGGTCCGGGGCGCGACATCCGCTGGCACCATCTGGATGGGGAGTTTAATGAATTTGCAAACGAACAATTGGACACGATCGATACGATATTTCTTGGACGTGTTACCTATGATTTGATGGCCGGGTACTGGTCAACGGATTTGGCAAAAAGGAATGACCCGATCACGGCAAGGAACATGAATTCAAAACAGAAGATTGTATTTTCAAGAACTCTGAAGAAGGCGGGATGGGATAATACCGAGTTGGTTAAGGAAGTGAGAACCGAGGAAATCACGGCATTGAAAAAGAGCGTCGGGAAAGATCTCATCCTTTTCGGCAGTGCTAATCTGGCATCGACGCTAATTGAATTGAACCTGATCGATGAATATCGAATCATGCTCAATCCGGTTGTTTTGGGTGCGGGCAAACCCATGTTCCGAAAGTTGCAGAAAGCAATTGACCTCGTCCTTGTGCGGACAAGGATTTTTGAATCAGGCAACATTTTACTATATTATCAGAACAAAAAGTCATAACCCCCCCCCCATCCTGTCAACTGGTCTGGTAAGGAGAAATTTCCATGCAGCCACGAGGACCACTGATGATCGAGCATCGTTTGATCATGCGCATGATCGCGTTAATTGATAAAGAAGTGGTACGGATCGAACAAAACAAGAAAGTCAATCTGCCGTTCATTATGACTGCCGTTGATTTTCTCCACACCTACGCTGACCAAACGCATCACGGCAAGGAAGAGGAGATTCTCTTCAGGGATATGGCGAAGAAGAGCCTTTCCGACGGGGACAAAAGAATCATGAATGAATTGATTCAAGAGCATGTCATGGGCCGTGCCACGACCGCGGAACTAGTCAATGCTGCCGAGGCGTATCAAAAAGGATATGAGGTTGCCTTGCCGTTGGTCACCCACAGTCTGCGGAAGTTTGTTGATTTCTACCCCAAACACATTGAAAAAGAAGACAAGGTCTTCTTCCCATCCTGCATGTCGTACTTATCGGAATTCGAGCAAAACGCGATGCTTGAGGAATTCCGGGAATTCGACAGAACTATGATTCATTCAAAATACAAGTTAGTCATCGCCTCTCTTGAAAATTAGAAGAAATATTTGTGCAAAGCAATTGACAAGTACCGCGATTAACGTTCATGTTCGCTATACTATTCTTCAGCGAGGATTTGATCTTGCAAGGGGAGTTCCGTGGGTCACCTAGAGGTTGGAATCATCGGCAGCGGTATGGCTGCCCGAGTCTTCCATATTCCGGTTATTCAGTCGGTTTCCGCCCTGAGACTGAAGAAAATCGTGGACCGGCACGGCGATTCGACACTCGGCAAATATCCTCCGGTTGAAGCTGTCCGCGATGCTGCCTCCCTGTTGCAGGATGAGATGATAGAACTCGTCGTCATTGCCACGCCAAACAGCTCTCATTTCGATCTGGCATGTCAGTCCCTGCTTGCCAATAAACACGTGGTGGTTGAAAAACCTTTTACCACGACTTCCGGTCAGGCGCGGCAGCTGATCGACCTGGCGCACAAGCAAAACAGGATCCTCAGCGTGCACCACAATCGCAGGTGGGACGGCGATTTTCAAACAGTCCGCAAGCTTGTTGAGAGCAAGGTCCTTGGACGACTTGTCGAATACGAATCGCATTTCGACCGTTTCAGGAACCACCCCCGCCCCGGCGCCTGGCGGGAGGAAGGCGGCGATGGAGCGGGGATGCTGTTTGACCTCGGGTCACACTTGATCGATCAGGCGCTGGTGTTGTTCGGCCTGCCGCACATGGTCACGGCAGACATCCGAAACCAGCGAGGGTTTGGGAATTCAGACGACAATTTTGAGGTGGTTTTGCATTATGACGGCCTGAAGGTCACCCTGAAATCGGGAATGTTGGTGCGGGAGCTGGGCCCGCGTTTCGTTCTCCACGGCACCGAAGGCTCTTTTGTCAAATTCGGCCTTGACCCTCAGGAAGAGGCTCTGAAGACTGGCCACGGGCCTTCCGACGCTGGCTGGGGAGAAGAACCTCGTGAATCATGGGGCAAGCTTACCACGCAGTTGGCCGGCCTGCATTTTGATGGGCAGATTGAAACCTTGCGTGGCTGCTATAAGGATTTTTACCAAAATATCGCCGATTCGATCGTTGGTCACGCGGAACTTTCGGTCAAGCCAGAGGAAGCACTGAACACAATTCGCATCATTGAATTGGCGAACCAGAGCAGCGACCAGAAACGCTCGGTACCTTTTTCTTTGTAAAACAGACCCGCGAATCGTGCCGGCCATTGCCGGGAATAGCCCCCCCTCACCGAGTTGCCGCCTCCTGGCCAAAATTCTCGCGGCAATTCACTGTCCCCAAAGATATAATTACTGAGGCGCACGGGATTATCCCGGCCGATGCCAAGATCTGACCATGGGGACATCATGAATCGATTGTTTTTCCAAGACAGCCTTTCGGATCGTCAGTACCAACCGTCGGCGCGTACGCTGTCATTGTTGATTGTGGTATCGTGGGTCGCCTACCTTATCGTTTTTCTGAGCGGCCGGTATTACGAAGACCGAAAACTGCTTTTGGTAATGATCGTCACCACGATCGTGCAAATCATTTCTTTTTGGTTTATCCGCTGCCGACGGTTGAGCGCAAGCAGTTGGACCCTCATGGTGAACATGCTCGGAACCCTGACCGTGCTTGCGACGTTTGGTCAGGGGTGCAACGATTCGTCCATTCTTGCCTTTCCCATAATCCTTGTTTTCGCAAGCGTCGCACTCAGCCGGGCGGCGTTCGTATCATGCGTGGGACTCATGCTGGCCGCGGTCGGCTGGCTCGCTTTTGGTGAAATTTTCGGTTGGTACACGCCGTTGCCCTTTGCGACGGCCACGTGGGTTGATTTTGTGGCATTGTCGGTCATTCTCCTGGTGTCGGCGCTTGCTATTGATTTACTTGCAAGGAATATGAGAAAGGGTTTGGAGCAGGCACAAAAGGAAATCGCTCAACGCAAGCAAGCGGAGGAGAAGCTCATTGAACGGGAATCGCGTTTGACAGCCTTGTTCGACAGCGCAGGCTATTCCATCAGTGTTGCAAAGAATGGGGTGCAGGTTCTGGGAAATCCGGCTTTTGCCAACCTGTTTGGTTACCGCGACGCTTCGGAAATTGCAGGCTCGTCTTTCATTGAGACGATTGCCCCCGAAGAGAGAGAAAGGCTCGCCAAATACGCAGCCGAGAGAGTGAAGGGCACTGCAACGCCAACTCATTATGAAACGAAGGGCATTCGGAGGGATGGTTCGATCTTTGATATGGAGGTTATGATTTCCACCTATGTCAGTAACAATGAACTGTATACCGTAGGATTCCAGAGTGACATATCCGAGCGCAAACGGATGGACATAAAGTTGAGGGAAACTATGGTTGAGGCGCAGCGCTTCCGCGAAGCGATAGATCATGTTTCCGCCTATATCTACATGAAAGACCTGCAGTCCCGTTATGTTTTTGCCAACGAACCGACACTGCATTTGTTCGGTTGTTCGGCCGAGGAATTAGTCGGCTGCGACGACAGCCGGTTTTTTCCGCCCGACACGGTGAGGCGCCTGCGGGAAGTGGATGCACGGGTGTTTGCAGGGGAGAAGACTACCGAGGAGATCGATGTCATTGATGAGCGCGGGCATCGGGTCTATTTGGAGATCAAGACGCCCCTTTACGCCGATTCGGAACATAAGAAAATGTGGGGGTTGCTTGGCATCTCGACCGACGTCACCGAGCGAAAGAAAATGGAAGAATCCCTGCAAACGTCCCAGAAGCTCGAATCGCTCGGCGTTCTTGCCGGAGGAATTGCCCATGATTTCAACAACCTGATGGGCGGCATTTTCGGATATATCGACTTGGCAAGCGGAGAATCCAAGAACGTAAAAGTGACGCACTATCTTTCCAAGGCAATGAATACCATAGAACGGGGACGCGGCCTGACTCAACAATTGCTGACCTTTGCGAAGGGCGGCGCACCGGTCCTGAAAATCGGCGCCCTGTTCCCTTTTGTCCAGGAAACGGCCGAATTCGCTCTCAGTGGCGCAAGTGTCTCATGCCGCTTCCACGTACCGCGAGACCTTTGGGCATGCAATTTCGACAAGAACCAGATCGCACAAGTTGTCGACAACATTGTCATCAACGCGCAACAGGCAATGCCGGTTGGCGGGACGATTGTCCTGTCTGCGAGAAATGTTGCGCTTGGGGCAAGAGAACATGGAATACTGGTCGAGGGCAATTACGTTAAGATATCAATTGAAGATCAGGGTGTCGGCATCCCCAAAGAATTGGTTACCCGCATCTTCGATCCGTTTTTTACGACAAAAACAAAAGGCCATGGGCTCGGATTGGCTACCTGCAATTCAATCATCAACCGGCATGGCGGCTGCATTGAGGTTGAATCGGAGGCGGGAAAGGGCAGCACGTTTCATGTGTACCTGCCGGCCGCCGACGGTTCGATAGCGGCAACAACGGACCTGTCATTGGCGGAGCACAAAGGCTATGGCACATTCCTCATCATGGATGATCAGGAAGTAATGAGGGATATGATCGGCGAAATGCTTGAATCCTTTGGATACATCGTCATCGGCAAAGAGTCCGGGAGAGATGCGGTTGATTTTTTCGCTTCGGAAATTAGAGAGGACCGGAACGTGGCGGGAATGATTTTTGATCTCACCATTCCCGGGGGCATGGGCGGCAGGGAGGCCATCGGGGAAATACGGAAATTATGTTTAACGACTCCTGTTTTTGTCGCAAGCGGTTACGCCGAAGACCCGGTCATGGCCAACCCGCAAAACTATGGATTCACCGCAAGCATCTGCAAACCCTTTAGGAAAATTGAACTTGCTGAAATGCTGAACACGTATATGAAGAAGGCGCCTTGACAATGGAAACCCAGGCCCACCGGGACAAATCGTTCAAGAGCATTGCGTTTTTGGAAACTGAAATTTCGAACGGCGAATTCGAGAATTGTTCTTTTGAGAATTGCGATCTTTCGAATCGAGTCATACGGTCAAGCAAATTCGTGGACTGCTTTTTCACGGCGTGCAACCTGTCCATGACAAAACTGGACCGGTGTCAATTGAATACAATCGGGTTCAAGGGTTGCAAAGTCTTAGGCGTCAATTTCGGCGATTGCGTCGACATCCCTTTTGCGGTCACGTTCGAAGGATGCGTGTTGGACTACTGTTCGTTTGCGCGGATGAAAATACCAAAGACGCCGTTTGTCGGTTCTTCGATGAAAAACGTGGATTTCACCGAAAGCGATCTGACCAAGGCTGTCTTTTCCCACGTCGATCTGACCAAGGCTGTTTTCTACCGGACCATACTTAAGGAGGCGGATTTTTCCACGGCCGAGAATTACTCCATCGATCCGGAAGCCAATACCGTGAGGAAAGCGAAGTTCTCTGTTCACGGCCTCGCCGGTTTATTAGACAAATACGACATAACCCTGGTAATGACCTAAAAAAAAGGGTCCCTGAACAGGGGCCCTTTTGACTGACCGGACATGTCCGCAATCTCAGGCGACGTCGTCGATGACGTCCGCATCCATGTCGTCCCCTTCTTTGACTCCCGTGGGTTCGATTTCCATGGTTTCGCTTTCCTTCATCATCTGCTCGATAAGGTCTTCCCTGCCGATTTGACGCAAATGACGTATTCTTTTATATTCATTCCGGTGCTCGGGACAGTATTTGGGGTAAATGTACTGGCGAGGATAGATCTTTACCTCAAACTGATTGTCGCACGCTTCAAGAGCACAGTTAAGCACCATTGTTATCACTTCGGTGTAATTGTGCTTGAACGTCTGGTTCTTGATATTGACATCTTCCGGCTTAGTCCGTTTGCGGATCCGGTAACGGTCCTGCCTGTGCTCAGGACAATATTTTGAGATATGAATCCCGAAAAAAATCTTGCCGCACCCGGGATACTGGCACTTCTTTTCGCGCAGTTTCTGACGCCGTCTGGACTTGGGTAACTGCATAGACTTTGCGCGTCCTTTCGTTAGGGAGGATTGATAATCTAACTACGTGTTATTTGCTGGGTTGTTGCATGGTATTGTGTCGAAACGTATCAAATATATGGCCAAAAGGGGAAAAATGCAATAACATTCTCATAATAAATGAAAGAGGCTGATTGATTTTTTGTTTGCGCATGGACTTTGCAAGATGTTTATTATCAGATAGTTATATTTATTTTTTGAAGTACTTTTTCACGTGTTTCCGGCCAAGCCTGGTCAAGGAGTTTTCTTGACTTTGGGACATGCCATTAAGTCAAGCATCTTGGGTCGATCGGCCTGATTAAGGATACGCTGGCGTTATGTCCAAAACACTGCAATTGCCCGAATCCGTTACCCGGGAATGGATCGAAAAAGAAGGCCGGAACCTTGCTTTGGGTCCGTTTTCCCAGGGCATGATCCTCGACCTGTCCCGCACCACCCGGATCGATTCCGCCGGATTGTCGCTGTTGCTGTACTGTGCAAAACAGTCGGAAAAGGCGGGAAGAAAACTCGTTCTTGTCAATGTGGCCGAGGAAATCCGTTCGGAAATTTCGTCGGTCCAGGCTTCCGGTTCGCAGCCTTTGCCGTCCCCAGCGAGAACAGGGTTTTTCGAGAGCATGGGAAATGCGCTGCTTTCGGGTCGCGATACTGCCGTCTCCGGACTTTCCATGCTTACCGAAATACTGTACTGGGCGAGCTTCGGCATGCTTTCTAAGCGAGACTTTCGCAAGGGCGTGCTTGAGGAACAGATGTTTGCCATGGGCTACAAAGCATGCGGCATCGTGGGCCTGCTCTCCTTTCTCATCGGCATGGTGCTCGCGCTGCAGGCAGCCCTGCAGCTCCAGCATTTTGGCGCCGGCATATTTCTTGCGCCGATGATCACCATATCCATGATCAAAGAATTAGGCCCCTTGCTCACCGCCATTATTCTGACAGGCAGAAGCGGCAGCGCCATTACCGCGGAAATTGCGACCATGGTCGTTGGCGAGGAAATCGACGCTTTGAAAACCATGGGCATCAACCCGCTCCAATTCGTGGTCGTGCCCAAATTGTTCGCTCTGTCAATCACCATGCCCATTCTTTCGCTGGCAGCCTCATTGGTTGGCGTTGTCGCCGGTTACGTCGTTGCGGTCGTGTACCTCGGCATTGCGTCAAAACTCATGATTTCCGAGATCTTGAAAAACATTGCGTTCATGGACGTGGTCGCGAATGTCGTAAAATCCCTGGTGTTTTCCTGGCTCATCGTCTGGATCGGCGCATTCCACGGGTTCCGCGTGCACGGCGGCGCAGAGGCTGTGGGCAGGGAAACGACGCAGAGCGTGGTCAACGGGATTTTCATCATCATCTGCGCAGACGCAATTTTCTCCTTCATTTTCTGATATGCTTGCAGTCAGAAAATCATTTGTAGTATAATGGATATTACTCTATAAGTATGAACACCCAGCCAAACCATGTCATTGAAATCGAAAACGTTTCCGTCAGGTACGGAAGCCGCGTTGTGCTTGAAGACGTCACCATGAGTGTGTCGTCCTCTGAGATTCGCGTCATCCTCGGACCGTCCGGGTGCGGCAAGACAACGCTTCTAAAAGTCATGGTCGGGCTTCTTGCCCCGTTTTCCGGCAGTGTGAAGCTCTTCGGCCAAACCCTCGGCGAGCTTGACTCGCCGCAAACCATGGCGTTGCTCCGGCGCATCGGCATCTTGTTCCAGAACGGCGCGCTGCTTGGGTCCTTGACTGTCGAGGAAAACGTAGCGCTTCCCCTTGAAATGCACACAAGCCTGGATAGGAGCCTGATCCGCGAGATCGTGGCGCTCAAGCTATCTCAGGTCGGATTGTCCGCCTCAGCCGGTCTGCTGCCGCAGGAATTGTCCGGCGGTATGCGAAAGCGGGCAGCGCTGGCCCGCGCGCTGGCCTTGGATCCGCCCATCGTGTTCTGCGACGAGCCGTCTGCGGGTCTCGACCCTGTCACGGCGGCCGGCCTGGACGAGCTTCTCCTGACCCTGCGCAAGACCCTGTCTATTACCATCGTCGTGGTGACGCACGAGCTCGCTTCCATCAAGGCCATCGCGGATAACGTTGTGTTTTTGCATGACGGCCACGTGCTGTATGACGGCGATCTTGACAAAGCGCAACACGCTGCGGACGGGCCGATGAACGATTTCTTTTCCCGGACGTATCGCGCGCATGGCGCGCAGCAGGCCAGCGCCTCATCCTTATTCGTCATGGAGAACCGGTCATGAGCAGCATTTCCCAGGCCCAGCGCGCCCGTCTCGGCATCTTCGTGGTCGCCGGCGCAATAGCGCTGTTCTTCCTCATCGCCATCCCGCTGGGCATCCGGCTGTCGGCCAAGGAAAAGACGTTTCACGCGTATTTTGCCGGCGAATCCATGTCCGGACTCGAGGAAGGGGCTCCGGTCAAGTACCACGGCGTTCCCATCGGCAAGATTGCGAAAATCGCGTACGACAAGTCGAACTTGACGAGGATCAAAGTGATCATCAAGGTGCAAAGCGGCTTCCCCATGAAGAAAGATATGTACGCGCAGACTTGGGCGATGGGCATTACGGGCCTGAACTACCTTGACATCCTCGGCGGCACCAACGAGGCCGCCCTGCTTCCCGAAAACTCGGAGATACCGACCAAGGTATCCATTCTTTCCACGATCACGGGCAAGGTGGACATCATCATGGACAAAGTGGAATTGCTGCTAAACCAGCTCAACGAGGTCACCTCCCCGCAAAGCCCCTCGTCCATCAAAAAGGTTATCGAAAACCTCACGGCCATCACGGGCGACGCGCGCACGTTTTTCGCCAACTTTACCGAAGTGGGTCCCGATTTTCGCGATATGTCACGCTCGTCAAGAATCATCATCCACCGGATCGACAGCATCGCGTCCGACATCCACCTGACCACGACCGCGATTGCAAAAGGATTGGGTAACAACCAGCTCGGACAGATCATCACCCGCGTGGACTCGACTGCGTCGACGATCAAGAGCCTGTCGGAAACCATGCTGCTCATGGTGCGCCAGAGCCGCGAGGACGTGTCCGTGTCCATGCAGAATCTGCGGGAGGCGCTGGAAAACGCTAACCAGCTTATCAAGGTCCTTTCCGACAACCCGTCCCTGATCCTCAAGGGCGAACCGACACGAGAAAGAGAGCGATGATATGCGCATAACGATGGTGAGGACGTTTGGCTCTTTCGGCGCGATCCTGGTCTGCATGCTCTGCTGCCAGTGCCTGTTCGGGACCGTGCCCATAAAGCAATATTATGTGCTCAATTACATTCCCGTGCAGCTCGCAAACAGACTCCGCGCCACGCCGTACCCGTTTACCCTCAGGATCAAGGAACTTGACATAGAAGACGCCTACAGCAGGCCGTCCATTGTGTACCGCCAGAGCCCGTTCGAGCTTCGCTATTACTTCTACCGGCAGTGGGCCGTGAAGCCCAGCCGGATGATCACCGACCTGATTTACAAGCACTTATCGAGCATCAACCTCGTGAGCGGCCTGGTGCGCAGGTTTGACGAAGGCGAAAAACCGAATTACGAACTGTCCGGGCTTATCGAGGCGATCGAGGAATACGACAGCGATCAGCTGTGGTTTGCGCACATTTCCCTGCGGTTGACCATGACGAGGGTCTCGGACGGCGCCATCGTCTATTCGAAATTGTTCGACAACCGGAAACGCGTTTTCAACTACTCACCGGACAACGTCGTGAAAGAAATGTCAGCGGTGGTTGAGTTCATTCTGGACCAGGCGGTCGGGGACCTGGATGGGGTCTTTTCAAAAGAGAGCGCAGCCGCAACCGCCGCGACGTCAGCGGATTCTGCTGCGCAGAAAAAGGCCAAAGGCAAGGGAGCGACCGGTGATTAGGAAATGCGCCCTCATGGTCGCGTTCGCGGCCGGGACCGCGCTGGCCGGGCTGCCGCCGACGTTGCCTGGTCAGGAGATCACCGGCGAGGTGAGCTCCAACGTGAAGTCCGACACCGAGGCCGTTCGCGCGCCGGCGCTGTCGCCGTTTGCGCCCGAATGGTATGTCGAGGCTGTCAAGACCTGGGATGCGCCGCCGTTGGCGCGGCAGCTTGACGAAGACGACGCACCGATTCCTATCGGAAAAGGAGCCGTATTCGTGCCGAGGTTGTCCGACCCTTCGCTCGAGCCCGAGGTGCAGATCGCGGACTCCACGGGCAAGGTCGTGCTTTCCGGCAAGCCCGGCAGGAAGTTCAGCCTCATTCCCGGAACCTACAGCGTGATCATGGGCAACGGGTCCATACGGCAACGCATTACCAAATGGGTCACCATTGACGAAGGAAAAGTCATTCCGCTCTACCCCACCTGGTCCGGCCTGGGCATCGACGTGGTGAGCGAGTCCAATATTCCCTTTCGCGGCCAGTATGAATTGGCGCGCATCGACGAGTTCGAGCCGTACGGCCGAACCTACAGCAGGGACCCGAACCAGGGCGAGCGGGTAAAAACGTGGATCCTGAACCCCGGTCTGTACAAAATATTTAGTGTCGGCGAGAGCTACAATACCGTCAAGAGTTATCTGACCGTACGGCTTCTTCCGGGCGAGCTTGAGCATTTCACGGTCGTCGAGGACTCGACAACAGGCAAAATCCTCAGCGGTGGCGTCACCAACGTGGGTGAGGCGTCGCGGAGAATCGCCTCGGACTGGAAATATGGGCTTGATGTCGGCGGCAGCATATTGTTCAACACGACCAATGACACGAACAACTCAGCTATTGTCTTTCTCACGAATATCAGGATAAATCATACGCGGGGTAAAGGCGAATGGGACACAAAATTCTTCCTGGATGAGGAATTGAATTTTTCAAACTTTCATGTCACGGAAATCAACAACACCTCCGACGACTTCAGGATATATTCCTTGTACGTGTGGCGGTTCGTTCACTGGTTCGGGCCTTATGGCAGAATGCAGTTCGAAACCAATTTCTTCCCGGTGTACGACCGTTTTGAGGAATCATCCCAGCAACATCTGTTTGTGGTCACGGATAAGGATTCGACGGTCCGAAGCGTGGATTCAACGTCTAAGGAAAAAAGACTCAAGCCAGCCTTTTCGCCACTTGACATTCAACTCGGCCTTGGCGCAAATGTCGATGCAATCACATCCGAGGCGTTTGACATGAAATTCAAGCTCGGCTTCGGGTATTCGCAGCACAATATTTGGAGCCAATTCCAGGACGTGACGTCTGACTCCGCATCGGTGATAAAGACAAAAGATCAATCCCCATACACCTCGGTACTCGATTCGGCCACAAAAACTGCGCTGCTAAACAATTTTCATGCAAATTACAAGGTCGTGCAAAAGGTCGACGACGCGCCCTTAATCTCTTACGGACCGGAAACGTCAATCGACGGATCGCTCCGCTTGGGCAGATGGGTAACCGCCGACGGTGAAGTTATCGTCCTGTTCCCGATCGAGCCGATTTTCAAGGAACACAAGCTTCGGCCCAATTACCAGGTCAACACGACCGTGTCCTGGCGCATCTCTAACGCAATCACCCTTGACTATCTGTATATGTACCAATTCAGCCAGCCCCAGCAAAACGGGCCTAAAATCGACCTCTCGCAACACCGCATTTGGCTGCGATTCTCATTTAACAGCTCCCGGTAATCTCGTTTTGCTCTGTTGACGGTAATCAAGCCAACACCCCTATTCCATAATGATATTGGCAACAACTGGATCTCCCGCGTGAAAATCAACCTTTACCAAATAAGCTCCGGGCGTTAGGCAAAAACCGGCCAGGTTCTTGTCTATGCGGATTCCCGTCGCATACCCGGCAAAACCGGCACGCACTTTTCCTCTCATGTCAATAATCGAAACGTTGAAATCACCGCTGCGCGAAAATTCAAGCACCAGAACGTTTTTTTTAACAATATGCGCCTGTACGGAAGAGAATGAACCGGTCTTATCGAAAACGCGGTTTGTCGCATTTGTTTTCAAGAGGCCATAGACAACCAGGGAGTTTATTGTTGCAACATACACTTTACCGTTTGCAACGATGGGGCGCGCATATTTTTGCACGCTGCTTCCCAGTTGATCCCGGGAATTGGCAGCTTGCCCGTCATTCCAAAGCATCGTTGAGACATTGGACGCTTGAAAAGCATAAAAATTCCCCGTTGCCGTATTGGTTCCCCATAAAATTCCGTTGGACGTGCCGTTTGCGGACAAAGATATCGATCCTGCACGGCTCCCTTGGTCGATAGTGTTGAATGATTGCAGCGTAGTATTCAGGGTTGTACCATTAAAACTATAGGCCCTCAATTGATCGCTGCCGGACCAAAGGTAAAAAAGCCCATTCCAGAATACCGGTACCGCATTTGCGCCGTCGCTGTTGGCATAGCCATTGTCGATTCGCTGCAGAATATTGTCGGAGGTGGAATCAAAAGCCCCTAAATTGGTTTGGTTCATTACGTAGATAGTGCCTGATTTTCCTTGCGCAGTACAGGAGTTGGAGCCTGGAATTAACAAAACGCTGCTGGAAAGATCAACATCGCCGCTATTGAGGCTATTGAAATTATAAGGCGTGAACGAGCTGACAAGGCTAAGGTTGCCATCAAACTTTAGTACCGATTCTCCATAATCGCTACTCGAGGGGTTATATGATCCGTTGCCGGCAACACAAAAAATATTCGACCCGTCGCTACTAAGGCCTCCGCCGTATTGCCAGATTGACCCTCCGCCGCCGTTAGGGGTGATACATTTGACCGCGGCCTGGCCTAAATTATTTGCGTTATATGCCAGAAGCCAACCGTGGTAATTTCCATCATCGCAATGGGCGCCGGAGCCGATGTAAATTTTGCCGTTGAGAAGCAGGAGCCCCGGGCGACAAAATTGCAGAAATGAATCGAAGGTTATTTGGCCGCCGTAGCTGCCGGTGCCGCTGCCGGCTGCAGAGACGGAAATGGTTGTGGGTGCAACCAAATCGTTGCCATCCGTAAGGTTAACAGCATAGAGCGTGTTGTAGTACACGCCGTTTTCGAGCGTGGAAGCCTCAATATAGAGGGCGCCGGCGTTTCGATCGATTACCGGGGTTGCGGTGATGCCTACTTCAGGTACGAGGTCGTTACAGGAAAAAACGCTTGCTACGGTCGTGGGAAGAGTCCGGTGCCAATAGGCTGCGGCACTTTCATTATCGGCATCAAAAGCATAAACGCTGTTGTGCTCAGTACAAATAAATACGGCATTATGGATGCCTCCACCGATGGTCAAATTTTGTAGATACAAGGGTTGAGCATACACCTGGCCATCGACCGACTTTGAAAATAGCTTGCCAAATGTTGCGGAGTTTACATTGGCTGGCGTTAGAATCGTTTCCGACATATTTGCGCCGGTACACGCCAAGTCGTATTGACTTTTAGTTACGTCTATGGCCCATGTTGTGGGAAAGATTATCGATAATGCGGCACATGCGAGCGCGTACTGATAAAAATTCATAAAACTCCTTTACTCTAATCGCTCTCTTCGTAAAAAGCAAATAGTGCGCCAATTCGAATAATTTTCATATGGAATATGGCAACTGGTAATTCATTGCCTCTTGTTTGCGCAGCGCTCGCCAACGAACGGCTATTGCCACTCGTGCGCTAGAAAACATATATTTGCCATACGAGTTAAGAAGAGAACTCGTATGATTTTGAGACGCAAAACACGTTCGCGGGTCCCGAATTTCTTTCCTGAAGGGAACAGAGGTGAGCATAATCCGTATAGGTTTGCTGGGTTGTGGGTCGATTGGCAGTTTCTTGGCGCGCCATATACTGTCTAGGGGAGTCGTTGACTCCATGGAACTTGGCTATGTGTTTGATAAGGACGAGAAGCGCCTTGGTGATATTCCGGCCGCGTGCAGGGTTACCGTGCAGTCCGACCTCCTGACGGCCCGATCGGCCGACCTTGTTGTAGAGGCTGCCCACGCCGATCTTCTCAAGGAGGTGGCTTTACGCGTTGTTGGGCGCTCCGACTTGCTGATGTTCTCGATCACGTCGTTGGCCGACGAGGCCTTTCGGACCGCGTTGGAACAAACGGCAGTCAAGTCCGGGCGAAAAATCTTTCTGCCGCACGGAGCGATGATCGGTATCGACGGTTTAGCGGACGCCGGTCCAACGCTCAAATCGGTTACGGTGACTACCACCAAGAGTCCAGCCAGCCTGGGATTACCACCGGACAAATACATGGTGGTTTACGAGGGGACAGTCCGCGAAGCGTGCGTGAAGTTTCCCCGCAATGTAAACGTGCATGCCGCCATCGCCCTGGCGGGCCTGGGATTTGAACGCACCATTTCACGTATCGTTGCCGACCCGGCAGTGTCGACCAATAGCCACCTGGTCGAAGTCGAGGGAACGGGCTACCGGTTTCGAATTGAAGTGAGCAGCGAGGCTGGAGGAAAAGTCACTGGTGCCTACACTCCGCAAAGCGCCTTTGGAACTCTGCAACGCATCTGCCGCGGCGGCGGCGGTTTGCGCTTCGCGTAGAAGACTATTATGAACAGAATTCACCTTCTCGCGGTCGTGCTTGTCATAGTGGGAATGAATGGTTGGGCGAGGACGTACACCACGTCTTTTCCTTTGACGGAGAGCCCCATTTCCGAGAGTGGCAATTGGATCAACGGCGCAACCACCGGAATCGATTGGGGCGATATTTCCACGACTTCGGGTGAGACGCACCCGCACCCCGGGCTGGCGCGGTATGCCGATGCGACGGCGTTGTTGACAGGAACGTGGGGACCGGACCAGATGGCCCAGGCCTCGGTGTACATCAACAACGCCTTTAATTTCCCCGAGGTCGAGTTTCGTTTGCGGTCTTCTTTGTCGCCGCATCAGTGCAATGGCTATGAAATCACCTTCTCGCTCGCGCCAAATTCCTACCTGCTCATCGTCCGGTGGAACGGGCCATTGGGGAACTACTCCGTCTTGAGCAACCCGAGCGGCTCGCAATATCAGGCAAAAATCGGCGACGTTGTCAAGGCGACCATCGTGGGGAATGTTATCACAGCATACAAAAACGGCGTGCAAATGGGACAGGCCATTGACGATACCTATACTACAGGGAATCCGGGCATGGGGTTTAACGAACAGGCCAACGGGGATTATGGATATACCAGTTTCACGGCCACCGACGGGATCGCGGCGACACGCAGCGAAATGTCGGCAGCACAGGTAAACCGGCAGCCTTCGAAGCGGTGTTTGACATTGTTACGGGCCCCTCGTGCTGGTGTTTGCATTCGAGTCAACGCAGGTGCAGGAGAAAAGGGCGCAAAAACAAACGCGAAAATTTTTGATCTTTCCGGTCGCGAGGTTCCGCAGATGTTGATCCGGCCTTACTAGTAAAGAACGTCCAGAACTTCACGGCCTCTGCTCTTATCATACCTGGGGCTGATTTACAAGATCACGAAAGCTCATTGCCAGTTGCGGGCCCTTTGCCGCCGCATCATCCTCGTGCTTAAAGAAGACAAACGCTTTCTTCCATTCCTGCGAGAGGACCTTTTCCGCACATTCTTCAAGCCCGGAACTGGTGTAATCCGCACGGCGCATGCGGAAATAACCCCACGGCGCGATGCTGGTGATACCCGTTATCGGCTTTTCGTCGGTATCCTCGATGCCGAGGCAAAATTTTCTTTTGCTCAGAAGGGCGTATGTCCCTGGATTGAGCCACGATGAGCTCCTGAAATCGAACGCGCAGGGTATCTTCGGCGGTATCAGGTCGAGAAAACCTTGCAGCAGCTTAAGATCCTCATGAAAACTGGCAGGGAATTGGAACAGAGCGCAGCCAAGCTTGTTTCCAAGGGTTGAAATTGACCCTAGGAAAAACCGGGTTTCTTCTCCGACGTTTTGCAGTCGTTTTATGTGTGTGATGACCTGGGGAGCCTTTATCGCAAACAAGAATCCTTTCGGGACCTGTTCTGCCCAGGATTTGAGCATGTTCGCGGTGGGCATGCGATAGAAAGTATTGTTGATCTCAACTGTTTCAAGGCGACTGGAATAGTACGCGAGCATCTTCTTGCCGGAGATCTTCTCCGGATAGAAATTTCCTTTCCATTCCTTGTAGCCGAATCCGCTTGTTCCGGTATAGATCTTCATGTCCTGCTAGCCTCCTCCAACTGTAGATCAGGCAACCCTCATTATTCTGAAAGCACCAGCCTTGCCTAAAGCTCAAGCCCTCAATCGTTCTATGATTAAATTTCGCAACTTCTGTGCCAACAAACAGCCGGATTTCGCATTCGGGCTGCCGCTTTGACTACGGCGGCGGCCGGGGTTTATATTCCCAGTGACGTCCAGCCCTCGTTTACGAGAAATCAAGAACTATAGGGACTCGCATGAATGCAAACGCCCTTAAAAAGGGGTTCATCGCCCCGTGCGGAATGAACTGCGGAATTTGCATGGCATTCTTGAGGGAAAAAAGCATGCGTAGATTTATTCCGTGGCTATACTGAAGCGACCATCGAAACAGCTTGTACAGGGCGGATAGGATCAGTTATTTTAAACTTCTTTCTATAGTATTGATATATCCACTATCGCGAGAATGGCGGAACTGGCAGACGCGCAAGACTTAGGATCTTGTGGGGAAACCTGTGTGGGTTCGACTCCCTCTTCTCGCATATTAACCGCATGCACGCTCCAGGAGGAACCGTTTTGAAGGCCACTATTTCCAAACCCAAGTCATGGGTTCGCATCATCGAGATCGAGATCCCGAAAGAGGACGTCACGACCATGTACGACAAGAAGCTTTCGGAATATAAGCGGGAAATCACGCTCCCGGGATTCCGCCAAGGCAAGACGCCGGTATCTATTGTCAAGAGTCGCTTCGGGGCGTCCATCTTCAGCGCCGCGGTTGAGGACCTGGTCGAGCAGTCCTTCGAAACCGCCTGCAAGGAGAACAACATCGTTCCGATCAGCAAAGGATCGATTTCCAACCTCACCGCAAAGGAGGGCGAACCCGTTTCCTTCACTATTGAGATCGAAATCGACCCTGAGGTTGAGATCAAGGGCTATGCGGACTTGGGCATTTCCGCTGCTCCCAAAAAGATAAAGGATGGCGACGTGGACAAAGCCGTGGAGGAGATCCGCGAGCGCAGCGCCGAATTCAAGGACGTACCGCGGAGTGCGAAAAAAGGCGACAGCGTGGCGATCGAATACGCCAAGGTCGTCATCGACGGCGCGGAGCGCAAGGACTTCTCCAATCCCCAGCATCCGATCGAGCTGGGCACCGGCGACATCAAGGAATTCGACAAAGGACTCATGGGCCACGGCGCGGGCGAGGTCGTGGACATCGACGTGACCTTTCCCAAGGACTTTGCCACTCCTGAGCTCGCAGGCAAGGACGCTTTCTTCTCCGTCAAGATCATGGCGGTCAAGGAAAAGGTCGTTCCCGAACTCACGCCCGAATTTCTCACCAAGCTGGGCAATTTTGCCTCCGAAGACGCGCTGCGGCAGCAGGTGAAAAAAGACCTTGATGCCAAGGAGCTCGATCGCGCGAAGAACGAGGCGTATGCCAGGGCCATCGAGCGCCTCGCGGACAAGAACCCCTTCGACGTTCCGGAATCCAGGATCCAGAGCTACATCGACCATATGCTCGAGGAACTGTCCAAATACGCGCGTCCCGGCGAGCAACCTCCGTCCCGCGACGAGGTCGCCAAGAAGTACCGCGACACGGCCATCCGCGGTATCAAGCGCTACAAGATTATCGATTTCATAGCGACAAAGGAGAAGATCAAACCGACGCAGACAGAGGTCGATCGCCAGATCCAGCAGATGGCCACGTACTACAATCAGCCGTTTGAGCAAGTAAAACAGACGCTGCGCGCAAACGGCACTACCAACCGGATCCGTTCGGACATCCGGGAGCAGAAGACCCTGGATTTTCTGATCGGCGAATTCACGCCGGGGGCCATGGAACCTGAAAACGAGGCTGCAAAAACCGCTCAGCCGGTTTTGTGAAAAGGAATGCAAAGAAACCCTCGTTCGCCGTGGGGTTTCCATTCTCGACGATTTAATATTCATCATGAAAAATCTTGACTGTCCGTATTTTTCAATGTCATCATAAAAAGAGAGGTACTCATGTCACTCGTTCCCATAGTCGTCGAACAGACCGGGCGTGGTGAGCGTTCATACGATATCTATTCGCGCCTGCTCAAGGAGCGCATTATCTTCCTTGCGTCTGAGGTGGACGAGGTTTTGGCAGACCTTGTCATGGCGCAATTGATTTTCCTGGAATACGAGGATTCTGACAAGGACATCACCATTTACATCAATTCGCCCGGCGGCATCGTGTCCGCGGGCCTTGCCATCTACGACACGATACAGTACATCAAGCCGAATGTCTGCACCATCTGCATCGGGCAGGCGGCAAGCATGGCGGCGATCCTGCTTGCAGCGGGCACCAAGGGAAAGCGTTACGCGCTTCCCCATTCGCGCATCATGCTGCACCAGCCTGCGGGCGGCGCGGGCGGTCAGGCGGCTGACATCGCCATCCACGCCAAGGAGATCATGCGCATCAAGGAATCGCTGAACGACATTCTCGTGAAACACACGGGCCAACCCATGGACGTCATCAAAAAGGACACCGACCGCAATTTCTTCATGGATGCGGGCGAAGCGAAGGCTTACGGAATCATAGATGAAATCCTTGTCAAGAGGGAAAAATAGCCGTGGCAGGAGCCGATCGAATGACCACAAAGACAAAATATCCGGGCATTAAGTGCAGTTTCTGCGGAAAAAGCGCTGACGCGGTGGCGAAACTCATTACCGGGCCCTCGGTTCATATCTGCGACGAATGTGTCGAGATGTGCAACGAGATCCTGCGCGAAGACCGGTCCAAGGCACCGGCCGATCTTGCTCTTGACTCGCTTCCGACGCCCCGTGAGATGAAAACCTTTATCGATCAGTATGTCATCGGTCAGGACGAGGTGAAGAAGGGCGTGTGTGTCGCTGCGTACAATCATTTCAAACGCATTCTGTCCCGAACCCAGGTCGACGACGACGGCGTGGAGATCGAGAAAAGCAATATCATGCTCATCGGCCCCACGGGCACGGGCAAGACCCTGATCGCGCAGACCCTTGCCAAGCTCTTGCGAGTACCGTTCACCATCGTAGACGCCACGGTGTACACCGAAGCCGGGTATGTGGGCGAGGACGTGGAAAACATGCTCGTGCGTCTGCTCCAGACCGCCAATTACGACGTGGCCAAGGCGGAAAAAGGCATCATTTACATAGACGAATTCGACAAGATCGCGCGCAAGTCGCCTAATCCGTCGATAACGAGGGACGTGTCGGGCGAGGGCGTACAGCAGGCCATGCTCAAGATCCTCGAGGGCACGATCGCCAACGTCCCGCCCAAGGGCGGGCGCAAACACCCGGAGCAAAACCTCATCCCCATTAACACGCGCGACATCCTGTTCATCTGCGGCGGCGCGTTCGTGGGACTTGAGGACGTCATCGAAGCGCGGATCGGCCAGAGCCGCATGGGTTTCAATGCCGAATTGCGCCGGAAGAAAAACCAGAAAATCGGTGATCTGCTTCGGAAGGTCGAGCCCGACGACCTTATCAGGTACGGCATGATCCCGGAAATCGTGGGCCGCGTGCCCGCCGTTTTCGGCCTTGACGAACTCGACGACGAAGCGTTGCTGTCCATTCTCACGCAGCCGAAAAATTCGCTTGCGCGCCAGTTCCAGAAATTGTTTTCCATGGAGGGCATCCGCCTGACATTTTCCCAGGATGCGTTACGCGAGGTGGTGAAAATCGCGCTTGCAAAGAAGACGGGGGCACGCGGTCTTCGGAGTGTGCTTGAAAATGTCCTCATCAGCATCATGTTCGAAATCCCGGACCGTGAGGACATCAAGGAATGCCTTATCACCAAGGACGTCATCCTAAAGAAAAGCGAACCGATCTTCGGTCTCAAAGTTGACCGGAAGATCGCCTGATTCCCTGGCCAGCGAAAAGGCAAGGCTACGGTTGGAGGAAAATGGAGCTGATCGGGATCGAACCGATGGCCTGTTGATTGCGAACCAACCGCTCTCCCAGCTGAGCTACAGCCCCATGCATGAAAAAATAATAAACGCTCGGACCAAAAGCATATGACACATAAATCTTCACATCTTTCCCAGGAAACGTATCACCGCATCTATTGGTATTTGAAACGTAACGTCGCTCCAAATGTCATTGCCCACACGCTCCAGCTTCCGGTGAGGACCGTTGAACACATAATCGATCGTTTCATGTCTTCGGATCTCGGTGATCCCTCGCATCACCTGCGGGAACCGCACACGGTCGCGACGCAGGGCGGCGGCACGCACAACGCCGCTGCCGCATCAGGAGCCGACGAGGACTTTCTGGATGTTTTTCTCTTCACAAAGACGCGCTACGCGATCGTGGACATTAGCGGCATGGTGACGAAGAAGAATATTCACAAGCTGCAGGTGGAAATCCATAAGATCGAGAGCTCGGACCTTAAGGCCGTCGCGTTGAGTTTAACCGATGTCAAGGAGATCGACGACGACGGACTGGCCTCGCTCGTTGCGCTGCATGACTATTTCAAGAAAGCGGGACGCTACACCGCCATCCTTGACCCCTCACCGGTTGCGGACGCCTTCATTCTTTCCCGCGGGGCGGACAAAAAGATTCCCGTGTACGGCACCGAGACCGCGTTCGAAGCCCACGCCTTCAGGTAGCGAGAGGCGAAAAATCGTCGAAATACTTCCGGCAAGTACTAATTTTTTATTCTTATGGCGTATATTGGCATCGGCTACAGCGGCCCTGACACAACGTTTCTGAGAAATGAGGTCGACAAAAGCCTGTCCTGGCTGCAGGGAGACCGGCGGCCTTTTTTTTTCGGAGACGGTTTTCTGGTCCTGTACGATTCGAACACGGCCCGGGAATTCGCCAAGAAATGCGTGGATGCGGCCCGGCCCGGTGAAATATCCGTGTATCCCATGGGCAGACCTCTTGACAAGTAGTGAATCCTGATATGACTCTCCACTTTGAAGAAAAGCTCGAGCCCCACACGATATTCCTGCTGCTACTTCGCGGCATGGATTACTACGCTGCCTCATGGCATGACCTCGACGACCGGTGCGGCATGTTCGGAGCCACCGACCCGTCGGCCTTCAACATGCGTTCGGTCGCCTCATCGTCCCCGGTCATCGAATATGTGGTGCGGCCGCATCTCCAGGCGCTCTGCGTTCTCGCCGCGTATCTTAACAAAAACGAAACCGGCCTGCTTGAACCTCATCTGTCCCGCGACAAAGTGGTCTCGATGCTCAACAAGGGCGTCGCCTGGGCATGCGACACGCACCTGACCGGCACGCGCGACGTGGAGACGTTTCTGGAGCGCAGGCGCTGGGGCGAGAACTGGCGATCGAGCCTGTGGGCCGCGCTGCTCGGCCTCGTTGCCACGCTGGCCAAGGACGCTCTGGATGCCGCCCTCGTCGCTCGCGTCAAGGAAGTGCTGGCGTTTGAGGCGGACCGTTTCATAGGCGTACTGCCGCCCAGCGGCTGCGACATCGACACCAAGCTCGAAGAGAACGCCATCGACACGCTCTGCCTCGCCTGGGCGATCAACCTGTGCCACGACCACCCCAACCGTCTGCAGTGGGAACGCTCGTGTTCCATCTGGGCGCTCAACATCGCCTCGTCGAGCGCGGACAAGGCTGACCACGCGGCGTATCTCGAAAAGTCTGTTTCGCACTTCGCAACAACGCAGACCCTGTTTCCGGACATGACGGCCGAGAACCACGGCTTTTTCCATCCCGATATCCTTTGCTACGGCATGTGGGTCGTCCTTTCCATGGCGGCATACGCGTTCCACGGCCGCGACATCCCGGACTGCTTTCGGCGCAAGAACCACCAGGAGACGTTCGACCTGCTGCTCAGGTTTTGTTTACCGACAGGAATGATCTACGCGCCGGGCGGCGGCGACCTGCCCTATTTTTTGCCGCGTCCGTTTTCGCTTGCCTGGGGATTGTGGAACAACGACCCCCGCGCGCTTTCCATCACGGGCAAACTTCTGTCCTGGATCGACACGACGCTTCTGGCCGGCGGCGACGAAACCGGGCCGTGGGTGTTCGGCTTCGAACCTGCCCGCGAAGGATGGGAGCTTTTCTTCCAGAGCCAGGTGGGCTTTGAGCTTTCCCTGCTCGCGGTGCTGCCATTTCCCGAGGAGTTTCGGTTCTACAGCGCGGGCCAGATCGAGAACGCGGTTGACACACGCCACATCTACCCGTATGTGGAGGTTTGCTACCGGCGCAACGTTCGCATGACCCGCAGCGTGGCATGGAAGGCGCTCGGAGACCACCCGGTGATCGGGCTTGCCGTGCACTCGTTTCCCGAATTGGTTGCCCAGCACCGGGCTGCCATGCTCGGTATCCCGATTGTTCGCGACCATATCAGGCATTGGGAGGTGGTATTTCATAACGACCGGTCGCAGAAGGACGGGTTCGATACCATGGGCCGCATCTTTTATTTCAACGGAGCGGGTGAGAAGCTTCTGCGGCGTGACATCCGGGCGGTGACCTGGGGCGAGGACGGCCTCGTCGTGTTCGACCGCATCGTTGCGGAAAAAGACCTTGTTGTCGAGGACCAATACCTGTCGCCGATCCACATTGTCAACGACTTCTGGACAAAGCACAAAATCGACTTTTCGAGCGGGTCCTTGCGCGAATCGTTCACGCCCCGCATGATGCGGTTCAAGGAGATCAGCTGCCCCTCGTTCTGGGCGAGCATCGAGAACCGCCTCCTGTTCCAGTTTGTCTGGGGCCGCACCAAGGGCCTCGTCTACCTGCCCTCGCCGGGGAGAAACTCTCCGCCCTACTGGAAAAACTGCAAGGTGGACACCGTTGCCGTCCGCGTTGACGAACAGGAAGTTCCCCAGGGATGCAAGGCCTACGAGGTGGGGTACTTCTTGGGCGCGGGTAAGAGCCCGCGGCCGTTCAAATGCATGGGCGACGCCGGTGAATTCTTCGAAGGCATCATCATCATGGACGGGAAGAACACCTACGGTCTGTAAAGGCCGGGATTACTTTGTCGCGCCGAAAGGGTCGGAAAGCAGGAATCGCCGCACCGCATGGTACCATCGGTGGTACCACACCGCATTTTTCGACGCGCCCAGCGCGGCCTCCGCGCGAAGGTCCGCCTTGCGCGCGACCTCCTTGTCAAGGTCTTTCAGGAGTTGCGGAAGGATAATGTTCATGCCCAGCCGCACCAACCATTGCGGCATGGGATGCGTTACCCAGCCCTGCGCCACGATGCCCATCCGGCAGGAATCCCTGCCCGATGCCACGATGAACGCCGCGAGACTTACCCCGTAGGTCCTGAAATTCAGCCACCCGGATTCGTTGCCGCCGAATTTCGCCTCCAGCATCCTGTCCTCGTTCTGATGCGCAAAGAACCGAAGATGCGTTGAATCGGACCACGCTATCGTATCGACGTTGCCGATGGACCAGACACGCGCCAGCGCCGCCCGGCCCTCGACATAGTACGTGCCGAGCGGCCGCACCCGGTTCTTGGGCTCGATGATCCGTTCACAGCGATAGACATAATGGAATATGCGGGGATAGCTCGCGAAGTCGAGCGCTACGTCTGCGATTTCCGGTACGGGATGGGCGAAGTTCCACACGCCGGTCGCCCGGTACACGATGGGCGTGTCCGACACCTGTTTGAATCCGACATGATTGTCGGCGCCGGCCTGAGCCTCCCGTTCGACCGAAGCCCAGTCGAACAAGGGCCATTTGGCCGCGGCCGAAGGCAGGCCTGGGACGCACAGCATCAGGAACGCAAAAGTCAAGCGGATGACCATGGGCCCGCTCTCAGGAAACATACGTACTCATTTGTTAACCATCCACTCGGCGTGCCGCGACTCGTATTTCAGGCGGGGCTGCAAGAAGCTTCTTTACCGAGCATGATTCGGCTGCCCTGACCACCGCGTCTTTGTATTTTTCCGGAAAATCCCGCGGAAGTTCGATATCGATAGTTATCTCTTCGACGCGATGCGTTGCGTCGTTTCTGACAACGGTTTGCGTCATGGCAATGTTGTCCGTTGGAATGGACCGCGCCTGGCAGAACGATGCCACGAAATACCCTGTGCACGTGCCCAGCGACGCCAGGAAGAGCTCGAAGGGGGACGGCGCCGTGTTCTGCCCGTTGTCCGCCACCGGCTGGTCCGTCGCAATTGTGAAGCCACGTATTTCAGCAATGACCTTTTTGTCGCCGGCCAAAATGATGTCGAATTTCGTTTCCATGCCGATCATCCCGCCTGTCGGTGCGTTGGGTTTACGGGTGAATATATATTCCTCAATTCTTGTCCTCGGCGCTTTTTCCATTGCCAACCGGCCGAATCATTCGATGACCGAGTTGATTATTTCCTGCCTCGTATCTTCGTGCATGGAAATGCCGGGCAGCACGTACCACGATCCTCCGGAATTATTGCTGATCACGGAATTCTCGATGTGCACCAGTCCGTCGTGATTGTTGGTGATAAAAAATATCGCCGACCCAAAGGCATTCACCTCGTTGTACTCCAGGCGACTTCCGCACAGCCACAGGGTCATGGTATTTCCGTCGTTGTAAATGGCCCCACCGCTGCCGCCGCCCACTGACCCGGCCTGTGCGGGATTGCCGCCGTTGCCGATTGCGCGATTGTATGAAAAGAGGCAATTGATGATTGTCCACGACACGCCGATGCTGCTGATTGCCCCGCCGTTTGACGCGACATTGCCGTAACCCTGTGCGCCGCCGAACGTGCAATTGACAAGGTATACTGCCGAATCATTGTACTGGCTGAAAACCCGGATCGCCCCGCCGCCGATGTCCGGGCCGAGCACCGGGGCTACGTTGTTGAAGAACCGGCAATTGACACATTTGAACCTTCCGCCCCGTGCCCAGATCGCCCCGCCGCCGTCGTAGAGGGGTTCCTTGGCCGAATTGCCGTCGACAAACGTCAGGTTCTGCACCGTGAGTCTCGGATTGTCCTGGTTCTGGCAATGGGATGTTGTCCAGTGCTGGTTGGAATCGCAGGTGTTCATATACAGAATCCGCGTGGTTGTACCGCCGCTGAGCGTGACCAGGCCGCCGCCGTCGATGACCACATCCGGGCCTGAATCGTTGAATACCTTTGCCGGCCGATGAAGCGTAATCGTCAGCGGGTCGGGCCCGCCGTCAAAGACAATGGTACCTCCATGGGCAACGGCGGCAATGAATGCCTCGGCCGTGCAGCTCTGTGGCGTGCCGTCGCCCACCACGGTTGTCGGATTCGAAACATCCTCGAGTCCTGCGCCGGCCGGGACCGGACAGGTGGCGTTCCCGTTTCCAGCGGGCGGGCCGTCTGCCGGATCGGCCAGCGGATTCTGGACATACACGTTTCCATTGTCAAGGGTCTTGTCCTTGCTTCCGCATGCAAGTGAGTAGAGAAGTGCACAAGCAAACACATTACGCACGATCGTGTACCGCATCGAAATTCCTTTGAAAAAACTCTTCTGCCTTCATGCCCGGTTCATGAATTTGCGCACCAGCGCATGGACAAGGGATTGGTCCGGGCCAACGCTTTCCTGCAGTTCAAAGCAGGCATAGACCAACTGCTCGTAGGTCACGCTTATGCCGTTTTTCTTGAGCAGGAAATCGGCATACCGGATCGCACGGTCGATCAGCTTGTTGTTGCTCGGCTTTACCCAGGTCATCACGTTGCCCTCAAACCGTCCCAGCCTGGCCATGACCAGCGTTGAATGCATGTTGAGCAGCATCTTGAGCACGAGGTGCCGGCTCAGCAGGTCTGTTCCGCTTGTAACAACGTCATGGCGATCGCCGTCGAATTCAAAGGCAAGGCGGTCCGGACGGTTCATTATCGAAAAGCAATGATGCGCGGCAGCTGCCAGGGATCCATGCCGCAGTCCACTGCCGATGACGCTGAAATCAAAACCCAACAGCCGCTCGTGTGAGGCGACGCCCTTGATCGACTCCCACTCGAGCGTTCGTGGCGACCGTCCCAGGATCGATTCCCATGCCGCGGCGCTCTCGGCCGCTTCGGGCATGAACAGGTAACAAGCGGAATGCCGCGTATCCGTGTCCACGTCAAGCGAATTTTCAAACGGAATCATACTGAAGGTGGGCGATCGCTCTGTCGTGTCGGTCAAGATAGTGACGGCCAGCGTATAGTCTGTCAGGTAGTCCACGTATTCGCCGCGCCGGTACGCCTCCGCCTCCCTGACGATGAATCGCGCAAGAAAACCCGGATCGGTAGCGCGCCAGGCGCCGATGAGCGCATCCATGGCGAGACCGATTTTTTCAGGCTCGGAATGCCACAGAAGCGCGCAGCCCACGGAAGCCATGAGTACGGTGCTGGCCTGCATGCGCGTGCTGCCCGTGATCGCCATGGGGCCCACCGTGCAATTGATCTTCTCGATGCGGCTGTCTTTAATCACTTGTGAAGAACGCCGCGCGACCGTGGCGAGTATCTCGTCCGGGTTGCAGTACAGGAAGAACGGTGGATTGGCCGATGTTTCGGCAGCATATACGGTTGCACCGATGACAAACGGGGTTTCCCCGCCTTCGGAGCAGCTGATGAGCAAATCACCCGCGCCGAACCCGAGTTCCATCAGTTGCCGGGCGCCGTATTCGGGGTGGTCTTCGAAGTCTTCGATGGACCGCACCAGGGCCGCGTCCCCGCCCGCCATGAACCCGATTACTTTGTTGTCAATTTTATCGCCCCGGTGCCGGCAATGCCAGAGCGTTTCGCAGGCAAGGGATAGCCTGCCGGTCGCGCCGCACCCGCAGAGGTACACTGTTTTTCCGTTGTCCAGTGTTTGCCTGATGCGCTGAGCCATCAGCCGAATTTGTTCTACACAATTATCAGCCAGGATTTCCAGGGCTTGCATATCCACCCGGTGCAGAATGGCCAGCGCGCCCGCAAGGTCACTTTCAGCCAGTTCCGAAAGATTTCCGGTCAGCGGATGCGGCTGTTCGGTCGGCAGTTCACCCAGACGGAATTGCGAGGCGATGGCAAGGAATGCCTGGGCTTTTTCGCGGAAGTTGCCGGAAGCAGTCATGGTACGTTATGCTCAAGTCGGGGCCGGAGCCGCAACGTCTCTACTCAGGCCCCTTGTGCGGGAGTTGCGTCCTCGGCTATTTCTTCACCGGCGCCGCAGTACCTTTCTTCGCGTCGGCAGGCTTTGCCGGGGCCGCGCCCTGGGACGCCTTGCCGGGACCGCCGCCGTCAGGGCATCCGTCGTCGTCCTGGTAGCCGTCGATGTCCTCGGGGGTGTTGGGACATTTGTCAAGCTTGTCGGGAATCCCGTCGTGGTCGTTGTCCAAATCCGGGCAGCCGTCGGAATCCTCGAACCCGTCGAAATCCTCTGGCTCGTTGGGACATTTGTCCTGGGAATCGTAGATGCCGTCGTTATCGTTGTCAAAATCCGGGCAGCCGTCTTCGTCCTGGAAACCGTCCTTGTCTTCCGGCATGTCGGGACACTGGTCCACGTCGTCCGGAATGCCGTCGTTGTCCGAATCGATGTGCACGTGCGAAAGCGCCGCGTCGGACATGGGTCCGATGTCGCTTCCGGCCTTGCCCAGGCCCAAGAGCGGGAAGCTCGGCCCTCCGAAACTCGCAAAGGTAAACGTTACCAGCCCCATCATGTTGAGGCCCGGAGACTTGCCCACATTGGTCTCGTTGATTACCGCGAACATGTTGTAGGGGCTCCGGTTACTGTAGAAATCGTTGTACACGATACGCGACCGTTTGGAGTCCTCGTTGACGAATATGCCGTACTGCCGGTTGTTGAACAGGATCGTGTTCTGGATAAGAACCTCGCTCTTGTTGGCCAGCATGATGCCCGAATACCCGTTGTCGGCGATGAAATTGTGGTCGATGGACGTGCGCTGCAGGCTGGTGATGAGTTCGCAGTAAATACCGGTCCATTCGTTGGCATACACGATGTTGTTCCGGATGTCGGGCAATGAAATCAAACAGTGGATGCCCGTCCTGTTGCTGCGGATGATATTGTGCTCGATTACGGGATTGGTGTTTTTGCAGATAACGCCCGCGCTGCCGTGCTCTATGGTAAAATTCTTGACTACCGAATGGTTCGCGCCTTCCACCACGGGCTTGGCGCCATTGCCGTGAATGATGGTGTTCTCGACGTTCTGGCCGACCAGGGCGACGAAGTCCTTCATCACCACGCTTTCCTTGTAGGTGCCGCTCAAGACATACACCGTGTCTCCTTCGGACGCTTCGTCAAGCGCCTTCTGTATCGTCTTGACATCCTTTGGAACGATGATTTTCTTCTGTCCAGCGCTTGCGTTAAGCGATATGCCGGCTGCAAACAAACACGCGACTGCCATCACGATTGCTTTCATATAACCCCATGATTTTTTGTTTTCAGTACCCATCGCATCGTAATCCTTCCTAAATTTAAGTCCTTTCCCGCGGCCAATACAAGGATGTCTGCGGGATATGCTCGGACTTATTTCTGATTCAGCTTTTCGAGCTCTTTCTTTTTCTTTTCGATTTCCTGGTTGATGTCATTCTCCTTCTTCTGCTGGTCCTGAAGGATGCGCTGCTGACCCGCCCCTTTCATCATGGCCGTGGCCTTGGCCAGCGCA
>Ga0182027_10000339_pt1 | contig 80848 bp, 81 predicted proteins | sample 712E1DmetaG_FD_121300 | JGI IMG/M metagenome (GOLD analysis project Ga0182027, IMG submission 121300) | Permafrost microbial communities from Stordalen Mire, Sweden - 712E1D metaG (Illumina Assembly) | ecosystem: Environmental > Terrestrial > Soil > Wetlands > Permafrost | place: Sweden...
CGCTGAAGGTGACTACATCAACCCCGGTAGCTAAAACCTCGCGAATCGTCGGTTCATGTTCCAAGTCGTAATTATCCAGGTCGATTACACAGCCGCTACCCAAATCATCCATAACCGGGATGCGGCGTTTTCGCCCCAAAGCCACCAGAGATTCCATATCCGCTTCTTCGGTAAAGCCCACAATGCGGAAATTGCTGGTGTGCACTTTCAGTATCAGGCCGGTTTCTTTATTTATCGCCTTTTCGTAATCACTCAGGCGCGTACGGTTGGTTGTGCCCACTTCCCGCAAACGAGCGGCGCTTTTGCGCATAATTTCCGGAATACGGAATTCGCCTCCGATTTCGATAAGTTCGCCACGGGAAACTATAGTTTCTTTACCTTCCGACAAAGTATTGAGGACAAGCAAAACAGCCGCAGCGTTATTATTGACAATCAGGACATCCTGCGCGCCGGTCAAGGCGCAAATTAATCGGTTTACATGATCGTAGCGCTGGCCGCGTTCACCTTTAATCAGATCAAATTCCAAATTGGAATAGCCTTTGCCCACCTCTAAAATTCTTTGCAGAGCTTCCGGGCAAAGAGGAGCGCGGCCAAGATTGGTATGCAGGATGACTCCGGTGGCATTGACAAGGCGGCGCAAGTTATAGCGGTGCAATCCTCTTATTAATCTTTCCACTTCTCCGGCAACGATTGCCGCATCATAAGAAACCTTCACAAGACCTTTTTTTCCGGCCTCAACAATCTTATCCCTCAAATTTTGCACAACCATCCGGCAGGTTTCTTTGACAATATTGCGCGGCGCCAGAGCATAGATATCCTGCTTTTCCAAAAGTAGAATAACTTCGTCAATTTTCGGCAGTTTCTTCAGCATTTCTTTTCTTCGCTCATCCATAAATATTCTTTCTCGACGAAAATTATACAATACCGGCTTGCTTGCGACAATAATCACGGAAGTTGTTCACGGCAATATAAAACTCCCTCATCATTATTACCCAGAGGTAACGGCCTTTCGGCGTTAGACGCAAATGGAGCGGGAAATAGCGCAAAGCCCTGACTATTTCAAATAAAGCTATTTCCTTCCATAATGTTTTTAAAAACTTACCGTTATATTTTTCTTCCAACGCCGCAATATCCAATTTCGTGCTAAATAATTTCATTAAGAAATCATAGCTCATTTGGTCATGAAGATCAAACCCGCGGGAAGCCAGAAGCGGCAAATTACCATGATCGAGGCTGGCGATATACTCCTCAATATTAAACGTGTTGGAATAACAAACACCATTAAGATAACCTATGGCGCCGCTCCCCAGACCCGCGTACTCATCGTAATCTACAACATATTCATCAATGAGAGAACTATCTTTCTTTTTCCGAGAAAAGCACCAGGCCGAAGAAAAATTATAATTTTTTTCCAGGCGCTTGACTATCAGCTTGTATAATTTCTGTTCCCCTTTAAAATCAACTTCTCCGATAGTCTTCTCCATTAATTCTTGCGTTATAGTTGAAACCATCAAAGGATAAAACGTAATTTGATCCATGTTTAAATTAAGTAAAACTTCCAGATCAGCATCAAGAATTCCCTGCGTTTGCGCGGGTATATTAAAAATCATATCGGCATTTAAAGTATCAAATGACCCTCGCGTGTTTTTGAGTTTTTCCGCAATAACCTCACCTGATCCGTATCTTTCATAGCGTCCGATTTTTTTGAGTAAATCATCATTGAAAGTCTGCACGCCCACAGACAATCTTTGGACACCACTCTGCTGTAAAATTTCAATATTCCTCGAAGTTAAGTGATTGGGATTTGTTTCTACCGATATTTCTCTGATGGGAAAGCTTTCCTGCGCCAAACGCAACGTTTCGGCAAGCTCGTCAATCAGCACCGTTGGGGTGCCGCCGCCAACATAAATTCCACTGAATTTATATCCCTTTTCCCGGTAAAGATTAATTTCCTGCCGCAGAGCTTTAAAATATTTTCGGGCAAGTTGCTCCGTAAAAGCTATCCTATGAAAAGAACAATAAGGGCAAAGTTCTTCGCAGAAGGGAATATGCAGATAAAGGAGGCGCAGTTTTTCGTCGGCGCGACGGGGCAATCCCGGCAAGCTTCCCTCTTCAAATTTCAGGGCGCGAGCAAATTCCCTTTTCGCTATTTTAGTAACAATTTGATTTATCAAGATTAACTCCAAGCAGAATGAATTTATACTATAGTTTATTTATTATTTAAAATAGATATGAAACTATTGCAAGCTACAATTCCTTGAAATAACGCGTAATAGGTGATATATGCCGCAAAAAACAAGGTCCCGTGAAGCTACATGCCTAAAGATAAAGTTTTAACATTATGGAATAATGAAGGCGTCAACGAAAAAGATACCTCCATCTTAAGAAAAAAATCCGTGGAGGTGCCTGTGCCGCTGGATAAAGAATCGCGGGAAGCAGTTCAAGCTCTGGTTGATTCGTTTCTGGGCAGAGATGACGCTTCCGGTCTTGCCGCTCCGCAAATCGGCATTAACAAAAGAATTTTCGTTTTCCGTAATAAAGGCTTCGGGGAAGGGGGAAAAGTAAAAAGTCCCGATGATTTTGAAGTTTTGATTAACCCGCGAATTACTCAAGCGCGTGGTGAAAAAATGACGATGGCCGAAGGTTGCCTGTCATGCCCGGAAATCCAGGTAGAAATCAGCCGCTTCCCCGAAATAAAAGTTCGTGCCTTAAATGAAAAGGGAGAAAAAATTAACAAGAAGTATCTGGATTACGTCGCCCGCGTTATACAACACGAGCTTGACCATCTGGACGGTAAACTAATCGTCGATTACGGAGGCAATCTCTATTATCCCAAAGACAAACAAGACTTCTTTGAAAAACTTTTTCAAGGTTGATCAATTGAACTTTTTTGATTAAATCTTGAAATCTCCCCGGAGTTGTAGTAGTTCTCTGACATTAATTAAAACTGACGCAATAAAGTAATTTTCTATAATTTAATTTTCCCCGGAGAAGCTACCCCATGTTAAAAATTCAATGCCAGCATTGCAACAAATCTTTCCTCTGGACCGATGATATGCCGGCGCAGGGCAAATGCCCTACGCTGGATTGTAGCTGGCATTATAATATTCATGACGACCTGAAGAGAAACATTACCCGGCGTGAAACCAAGGTGGAACCAAAAACTTTGCTTTGCCCCTTTTGCGAGGAAAAAATTACATCCAAATTTACTATTTGCCGGCATTGCGGGCAGATTGTGTTGGGCAGTAAAGCTTCCCGAAAGCGTTATTTTTTTTTGGCGGTTTGTTTGATTCTTATTATACTATCTCTAATTTTTAAATACTTGGTTAAACAACATTGAAAAAAACGCCGTTGTATGAAAAACACGTTGCCCTAAATGCCAAAATAATTGATTTTGGCGGCTGGGCCATGCCCGTACAATACACCAATGTTATCGATGAACATAAAGCAACCAGAAGCGCCGCCGGCCTTTTTGACATCTGCCACATGGGAGAGATCGAAGTCAAAGGCCCGCAGGCTTTCGATCTTTTACAATTCGTTTTGACCAGAAATATAGCTGATCAGGAAATAGGACAAGTTAAACTCTCTGCTGTGCTCAATTATGAAGGCGGCATCATTGACGACCTGACCGTCTATAAAAAGGCCAGAGATTCTTACATGCTGGTGACCAATGCCACCACCAAAGACCGCGATTGGCAATGGATAAAATCAATTCGGCAAGATAATGGATTTGATTGCAATTTAAAAGACATCAGCAATAAGACAGGCAAGCTGGATTTGCAGGGTCCGCGTGCTGAAGAAATTTTGCAAACACTGACCTCTGATAATTTGAAGAATTTGCGCTTCTATCATTTTTTTGAATCTCAGGTATCGGGAATACCGTCCATCATTTCCCGCAGCGGTTACACCGGTGAAGACGGATTTGAAATCTATGCCGCCGCCAATGTTATTGGAGATATCTGGGATAAACTTATGGTCGCAGGTGTTAGTTTTGGCCTGAAACCAGTAGGATTAGGAGCGCGAGATACATTGCGCCTGGAAGCAGGCATGATGCTCAACGGCCAGGACATGACGGAAACGGTGACTCCGTTGCAAGTACTTTATAGCTGGCTCATTGATTGGAATAAAGGATTTATCGGTTCAGCAGTACTTAAAGCGAAAAAAAATTCAGGCATTAAGAAAAAGCTGGCAGGTTTGGAAATGACCGGCCGCGGAATAGCCCGCCACGGTTATAAAGTATTTGCTGGGGAGAGAGAAATCGGCATTGTGACTTCCGGAACATTTTCGCCCACATTAAACAAAGCAATCGGCTTGGCGTTCATCGATATTGCTTTCAGCGCGCCGGAAACGGAAATTTCTATCAAGATTCGCGACTCAATGAATCCGGCAAAAACCGTTAAGATTCCGTTTTATAAAAGGCCAAAATAAAATTAAGGAGAGGAAAAAACCATGTCCAAACAAAACCCGACAGATAGAGTCTATTCCCAGGATCACGAATGGGTAAAAGATAATGGTGACGACACTATTGTTGTTGGCATAACCGATTACGCACAGGAAATGCTCACCGATATAGTATTTGTCGAACTACCGCCGATAGGAAAAAAAGTGACTAAAGGTGATTCCGTGGCCGTTGTGGAATCCGTAAAATCGGTATCCGATGTTTACGCACCGGTGAGCGGAGAAGTTATCGCCGTGAATAATAAGCTGGAAGAAGAACCGGCACTTATTAATCAGGATGCCTTTGGCGAGGGCTGGATTGTGAAGATGCGCCTGACGAATCCGGTTGAACTCAAATCTCTGCTTAGCACCGCTGATTATGAAAAACTGATCAAAGAGGAAAAGCACTAATTATGGACTACTGTCCCCACAACACCCAGGATATAATCCAAATGCAAGCGGTTATCGGAGTAACCAGCCTCGATGCTTTATTTGCCGATATTCCGCAAAAATTCAGATTAAAGCAAATACCGGACATTCCGGCCGCCTTATCCGAACAGCAGACCGTCGCTGTCCTGAGCGATCTGGCCCGAAAGAATAAACTGCCGCAATTGACCTTAACCGGCGCCGGTGCTTACCATCATTTTATTCCCGCTGTCGTTGGACATATAATATCCCGCGCTGAATTTTACACTGCCTATACTCCTTATCAGGCGGAGATCAGTCAGGGCATCCTGCAGGCGATTTACGAATACCAAACCATGATTGCCCATTTAACCGGTACCGAAATTGCCAATGCTTCCATGTATGATGGCGCTTCGGCAATGGCGGAAGCGGCCGTTCTGTGCGCGAAGATGTCTAACAGGACTAAAATTATAGTTGCCGGCTCCGTACATCCCGAATACCGGCAGGTTGTGCGGACATATTCTTGGGCCAACGGCTATACAATTGCCGAAATACCGTATACTGCATCGGGACAGCTTGATCAGGCCGCTCTACAAAACAAACTTGATAATCAAGTGGCTGCCGTTTTAGTGCAAAGTCCCAATTTTTTCGGCGTTATCGAAGATGTTGCTTCTATCGTTGATGTTGCCCATAAAAAAGGGGCTTTGCTTGTCGCCGGTTTTACCGATGGAACAGCTTTGGGCATTTTACAGCCAGCGGGAGCGGCAGGCGCTGATTTTGTCGTGGGCGAAGGCCAGAGTTTCGGCAATCCGCTCAATTACGGCGGCCCTTATCTGGGAATTTTTGCCGCGCGGGGAAAATTTATGCGCCGGATACCCGGAAGACTTGTCGGCGCGACGGTGGATAAAAACGGCAAACGCGGTTTTGTTTTGACGTTGCAAACCCGCGAACAGCACATCCGCCGGGAAAAAGCAACTTCCAACATTTGTTCTAATGAAGCCCTCTGCGCGCTGGCCGCCGGTGTGTATCTTGCAGCACTTGGTAAAAATCTGAAAAAGCTCGCCGAGCTCAATATTTACAAAACACAATATTTAAAAAATAAGCTTTTACAACTTAAGGGTTGGCGGGAAGTATTTACGGCTCCAGTTTACAATGAATTTGTTTTGCACTGCCCTAATCCAAGGCTTACCAATGAAAAGCTAAAAAATGAGGGGATCATCGGCGGCTATGAGTTACAAAAATATTATCCGGAGTTGGAAAATACTCTGCTCTTTTGCGCCACGGAAATGCTCGGGAAAGATGATATGGATCGGGTAGTGAAGATATTGAAGTAGTCAATTGTCATTTCCGTGCAAACGGGAATCTGGAATTATTATCAATAATATATGGTGAAATAAAGCAGAGTCAATGTTTTAATTATACCTAATAGGTGGTATTCAATATGACTGCTTTGTGTTTTTTATTTAGCAATGCGGAAGGATTTATAGACAAGACTGCTGTTTGGACTGCTGCTCTTACTGTTGTCACTTTAATTCTGGTTCTTGTGGCATGGGCTCAACTGTCGAAGATTAAAAAAATTGCTAAAGCGGATTTTGTTAAACGACTAAACGATAGCTTCTTTACAGAAGAAACGAGAAATTTGGTCGTATTGCTATTTAACTCCGCAATTGAATATACCATACTTCCAATAAATGATTCGAAGGGTAAATCAAAGATTGATGAATTGCCCTGTTTTAGAATAAAAAATTTTGTGCTCAAACAGCTTAAGACGAATGGCTTGATAGAGTTACCTGCTTGGCGTAAAGGCTATAACGCTTTTGAAATAGACGATTTCTTATTGGGTCCACTGGATGACGTTGGTGGATTTGAAAAACAATGGTTATTAGATTTTCAGGCAGTTAATTGTACATTTGGTTATTATATTCGCGAATTGGTTGGAAAAAATGAAGGAGTGAAAAAATATCTCAAAGATCCTGAATGCCAAGGCAATTATGATAATTTAATGTACATTTACAAAAAATTAATTTCACGTAATTGGTTAATAAGATATAAATTTTGGCATCAACAAATAATAGAAAAATAAGGTTTTATTATGGAATTGATTTTTGAGATAAGCAAAGAAGGACGCACCGCCGTAGACATCTCCGCAAACGATGTACCCTCAGTAAAAATTGAAACTGTAATCGATAAAAAATACTTGCGTGCTGAACTTGATCTGCCGGAAGTGGCGGAAATCGACTTAATCCGGCACTACACCAATTTGTCACGGCGGAATTTCGGCGTTGATCTGGGCTTCTATCCTCTGGGTTCCTGCACCATGAAATACAATCCTAAAGTGAATGAAAATATAGCCGCTTTGCCCGACTTTACAGGGTTACACCCTTATGCAGACGACGAATTTGCCCAGGGAAATTTGCAACTAATCTATGAAATGCAAAAATATTTATGCAGTATCTTCGGCATGGCGGAATTCACCCTGCAACCGGCGGCGGGCGCGCATGGCGAACTTACCGGCATCATGATGATTAAGAAATATTTTGAAAAAAGAGGTGAAACGCGTCTCCGTATTCTGATTCCCGATACTGCCCACGGCACCAATCCGGCGTCCGGCGCACTTTGCGGATTTGATACGGTTACGCTGCGTTCGAACAGCGAAGGAGGCGTTGATATCAAACACTTGCAGTCTTTGATGACGGAAGATGTGGCCGCTTTGATGTTAACCAATCCCAACACGCTGGGACTATTTGAACGCAATATCGAAAAGGTCGCGCAAATCGTCCATGACAAAGGCGGCCTGCTCTACGGTGACGGCGCCAATGCCAACGCTTTTTTAGGCAAAACCAGACCGGGCGATTTGGGCTTCGATGTTATTCAACTTAATCTGCACAAAACTTTTTCCACGCCGCACGGCGGCGGAGGCCCCGGCAGCGGCCCGGTGGGCGTAGCGGCAAAGCTTACCGACTATCTGCCCATACCGCGCATTGTGAAGAAAAAACAGGAATACAACTGGTCGGATAAATTCCCCGATAGCATCGGCCGCATGCGCTCTTTTTACGGCAATTTCAATGTGGTTGTGAAAGCCTATACTTATATTCGCTCCGTAGGCGCCGAAGGTTTAACGCGCACCACCGAAATGGCCGTGCTTAATGCCAACTACATCAAAGAAAAGTTAAAGCCATATTTTGATTTGCCTTATGATCGTGTGTGCATGCACGAGTGTGTTTTTTCCGGTAAAAGACAAGTTGCCGAAAGTGGAGTGCATACAACAGACATTGCCAAGAGGCTGATTGATTATGGCTATCATCCTCCGACTATCTATTTTCCTTTAATTGTTCCCGAAGCTATCATGATTGAACCTACCGAGACGGAAAGTAAAGAAACTCTGGATGCCTTCTGTGAAGCCATGATTGCCATCGCGGCCGAAGCCAAAGAAAATCCTGATTGTGTAAAAAACGCACCGCTGACAATGCCGGTTAGCCGGCTCGATGAAGTGCTCGCCGCGCGTAAGCCCGATGTGTGCTGGAAAAAAGCCGGCTGATTTTTTTATGAACGAACTACAATTAAGATCACAACTTCTGCGCAAGCCTCCCTGGCTCAAAGTTCGTCCTCCTTATGCTGATGAATGCCGCAATATTAAAGTAACTCTCGCTGAGCTGCAATTACACACCGTTTGCCAGGAGGCAGCCTGCCCCAACATGGTGGAATGCTTCCATAGCGATACGGCAACATTTCTAATTCTCGGCAACATTTGCACGCGTAACTGCGTTTACTGTAATGTCACTCATGGTATACCAACGCCTGTGGACGAACAAGAAATTCATCGTCTGATTGATGCTGTACATAAAATGAGTTTAAAATACGTTGTTGTAACTTCCGTTACCCGTGATGATTTGCCCGACGGAGGCGCTCAAACCTTTGCTGATTATATTGACAACCTGCGCAAAACAGTGCCTGAGTGCAAAATCGAAGTCTTGATTCCCGATTTTAAGGGTAACACATCAGCACTGGAAAAGGTGATTGCCGCTAAGCCCAACGTCATCAACCACAATATGGAAGTTGTTGAACCTCTGTTTACCCAATTGCGGCCGCAGGGAAATTATAAACTATCACTTAAGCTCCTCTCGCAAATTGCCGGAACGTCGATTATTTCCAAAAGCGGTTTTATGGTGGGCTTTGGTGAAAAGCGTAATGATATTTTACAACTGATAGATGATTTGGCCGGTGTATCTTGCGCGCGCCTGACTATCGGGCAGTATCAACAGCCGACATTCAAAAACTGGCCGGTGGCTAAATATTATCACCCGGACGAGTTTGCCGAGTTGAAAGAAATAGCTTATAAAAAAGGCTTTCATTATGTGGAAGCGGGACCCTTAGTGCGCAGTTCTTATCATGCTGCGCAGGCATGTTAGTGAGGAGTGGATATGGCTGAACAATATGATTTAGTTGTTATTGGCGGAGGACCCGGGGGACTAGCCGCGGCCGAACATGCTGCGAAAAACAAAAAACACGTCCTCATTATCGAAAAAGACAGTTGGGGTGGCACATGTACCAATCTCGGCTGCATTCCCACCAAAGCCCTTCTTTCCTGCAGTAAATATTACGCGGATTTGAAAAAACTCAAAAGGTTGGGAATTAATATCGCGGATATATCAATTGATTTTAGCGGTATAAAAAAACATCAACAACAAATAGTCAAGGTGGCGGCACTCGGTGCTCATAAAATGCTCGTCGATGCTCAGGTGGAAACAAAACAAGGCACGGGAGAAATTATCTCATCTCAGGAAGTGCAATATAGGGATCAACAAGGCAACTCTAAAATCATTCCCACAAATAACATAATTATCGCCTGGGGCTCTGAACCGCAAATGCTGCCGGAAATAAATTTGTCCGAACGCATCTTAACCTCTGATGGTTTGCTTAATTTAAATATTCTTCCCGCCAGTATCATCATTGTTGGGGGCAGTGTAATCGGCGTGGAATTTGCCACTTTTTTTGCCGAATTGGGTGTAAGAGTAACCTTAGTTGAACTATTAGACAGCATTCTACCCTATGAAGACCAGGAAGCAGTCGATTTGCTCCGGCAGGAACTGGTTCGTTTAGGCATTGACATACATACCTCAACAAAACTCGAAAAATTAAATGATACGGACAACGGAGTTGTCATGCGGGCTCAAAAAATTGGCAAAGAATTTGAGATGACTGCCGATTATGCTTTACTTTGCACCGGAAGAAAACCTCTGCTGGATACGCCACAGTTGGATAAGTTGGGCATTGAATATGCAAAAGCTGGCGTCAAAGTCGATCAGAACATGATGACAAATATAGCCGGTATTTACGTGGTGGGCGATGTCACCGGCGGCTTGATGCTGGCGCACCGGGCAACACTCCAGGGTAAAATTGCCGCCGGACATATTTGCGGCAATAACGAATATTTATATGATGAAAATTTTATTCCCTCCGTTGTTTACAGCCATCCGCAAATTGCCCGCGTGGGTCATAATCAAAAACAGGCGGTAAACGAAGGATTAATCGTGGAGATCGTCAAATCCAATTACAGCGCCAACATCATCGCCCGTACCGAACTGCTGGGTCAGGGTTTTGTCAAGGCCATTTTCCATGAGGATAAAATCATCGGAGCAACCATCGTCGGCGAGGATGCCGCGGAACTCATTTCTCCTCTTACTTTGGCAGTATCCAATGAGTTAACCAAAAAACAACTGCGGTCATGGGTGATTCCCCATCCGACCTTGAATGAAATTTTCACTCCACTATTTAGAGGGTGAATTTGTTTTGAACGAAACCTAATTTGATCGGGCTTATCAAAAGAAGCATTAACTTCTTCCTGAAGTCCATATTTGACATATCCAATTGAAAATCTAAAATAACAGCTGGAGATGATATTAGACTTTTTCGGCTCTATCTTGCTGATGACATCCTAATTATTCTCAATCTTCGCCGGACACCAGCCTACCTCCCCACGCGATCAACACAATGCCACAACATTTTTATGGTCAATATTTCATTGACATATAAGACCGGTTTTCTTATACTTCAGTCCATCAAAAGCAAAATTTTATCATATTATTTAGTTGCCGGGCATAGAGAACAATATTAATTTGAGGTGAAATTATGGCCAAGCGGATTTTGATCATTGATGATGAACCAATGATTTTGGAATCAATAGGTTATAATTTAAAATGCGAAGGTTACGAAGTTATTACGGCTGGCGACGGTGAAACTGGATTAAACCTTGCGAAAACTGAAACGATTGCTTTAATTTTGCTGGATCTTATGCTCCCGGGTATTGGCGGTATGGCGATATGCCGATTAATACGCCAGTTTTCCGATGTCCCTATTATTATATTAACCGGCAAAGATGACGAGATTGATCGGGTTTTAGGCCTGGAATTGGGCGCTGATGATTATCTAACTAAACCGTTTAGTATGCGCGAGCTTATAGCTCGAATATACGCAGTGTTAAAGCGGACGAATCCCGGTAGCACAATCTAAAATTAAAACGATTGATAATATAAAGATTGATTGGCTCGGCCATTAAGTAACCGTAAAAGGAGTGCCGTTGAATCTTCTAGTAATGAAAATTCGGGGGACGCAACATCTAATTCCATTTTTAAATCAAAGATGATATCAAAGCGGCGAGGAAGAGGTGACGAGGCGTATTAATAATACGTTGAGGAAACTGACGACGCAACCAACGAAGAGAGCGCTTTGATTTAAAACTGGAGAAGGAAAACAGCATGAAGATAATAAAATATGCGGACGTTACACCGACTCATTTTGACAATGACCAGGCAAAGGGCGTTACAGGTCGCGTTATCGCCGGCCCCATTCTTTTAATTTATATTCCAGCTTTGCATCGCTTGCGGCAATGACGGCTGTTTCTTCACGGCCAGACATTTGTTATTCGTCCAACAGCGACTTTATATATTTTGCTGCGCTTTCACCCGCTACATACCCTGTCGAAAAAGCCGCCTGCAAATTATATCCTCCGGTATCGGCATCAACATCCATTACTTCGCCGCAAAAATACAGTCCGGAAACTTTTCTGGAAGCCATTGTCCGCGGATCGATTTCATCAAGTGATACCCCCCCTGCCGTCACTATCGCTTTTTCCAGTGGCAGAGGGGCTTTGATGTTGAAGCGCAGGGCCTTGAGCAGTTCAATAATTTTTTCTCTTTCCGAGGCGGTAATCTGATGCGCCTGCTTTTCCGTACCAATTCCGATTCTCTCTATAAAGGGATCGATCATCTTCGCGGGCAGATATTCTTTGATGATGCCGGTGATTTTTCTTTTACCGGATTTGTCCAGATCGCGCTGTAGGCGCTTGCGTAATTGTCCCATGGTCAACGCCGGTTTTAAATCTATCAATACGGATACAGGACCATTTTCCAGAGCTTCCACAACAGCAAGGCTCATGAGCAATATAATCGGGCCGCCCAGACCAAAATGTGTAAAGAGCATTTCCCCAAAGCGGCTTTCCACAACCGGCGGACGGGGTGATTTTTTTTCTCCACGGCCATAGCTGCAGTGGGGAGTGAGCGAAGCATCGATGGCAGAAGCTTCACCCTGAAAAGCCGTCGCGCGGACATTGCGCAGGCTAACACCCTGCATGGATTTGGCCAAATTCTGTTCCTGCACTATCAGCGGCACCAGTGCCGGTTTGAGCTTCACAATGCTGTGTCCCAGTTGCCTGCTCATTTTATAACCATCACCGGTAGAGCCGGTTTCAGGCCAGGAGGAGCCGCCTGTGGCCATAATAACCGCGGAAGAGCGATAAGTTCCGTTTTGAGTCTGGACAAGATAAATGCAGTTATCCTGAAAATAGACCACGGTTACCTGCGTATTTAATTCGATCTGGACTTTGCCTGCGGCCAGATATTTTTTAAATACTCTCACGACATCATGAGCATCATCGGAAACGGGAAAGATTCTTCCGCCCCGTTCCAATTTTGTCGGGAGCCCTTGGCGCGTAAAAAAGTCCAGCAATTCAGGGCGGAAAAACCGATGAAAAGCGCCGTAAAGAAAACGGCCGTTAATTCCATACATGGCAATGAAATCTTTTAATTCGGCGGAATTTGTTAAATTGCAACGCGTTTTGCCGCTAACGAGAATTTTTTTGCCGATGCTGCCGGTTTTTTCCAGAAGTAAAACTTTCGCTCCCAACTCGCCTGCGCGGCCCGCGGCCATAAGGCCTGCCGCGCCGCCGCCAACAATTATAACATCAGCATCTATTTTTTCGTCGGTCCTCATCAAATTGCGTACCCACCTTTAAAATTTGCGTAGCACGAAAAACCTTGGCCGGTCAATCATGGAAATGAAGCGGCCTTATCTTGTTATATTATCGAGCTTATGCTAAAGCCTAATTAATTTCGAAAACAAAGACAGGGGCGCTTAACTTTGCAAGTACCGACAAATTTAATAACTCTTACAACCCGAATATTTCTTCAGGTTCGACCCATCACTCATCAGTATCTGCAGGGCTGGAAAAATATTGCCCAAAAGATTCCCGATCCCGAATTACGCCGGCAGGCGCAGCTGAGTATTTCCACTAAGACATTTCACTGCGAAGGAGGTTCGATTTACGGGCTTTTGGCCGGAAACCGATACAAAGAGGCCATTAAATTTATCGTTGCGTACCAAACGATCAGTGATTATCTGGATAATCTTTGCGACCGAAGCACCTCGCTCGATCCCGACGATTTTCGCGCATTGCACGAAGCTATGCTCCATGCCCTCACTCCGGATGCCAAGTTATCATCTTATTACCGGTTCCGACAGGAGCAGGATGACGGCGGCTACCTGGCCGCGCTGGTACAAACCTGCCGGGATGTATTGCGAAACTTATCCAATTATAGAATTGCCGCCTCAACCGTGCTCGACCTGGCCGGCTTCTATTTTGATTTGCAAGTCCACAAACATGTAAAAAGCGAGGAGCGCCTGCCCAGGCTTCAGGCATGGTTTGATCAAAACAAGAGCCGGTTACCCGAAATGACCTGGTATGAATTCGCGGCTTGCGCCGGCTCTACCTTAGGAATTTTCGGTATTGTTTCCCTTTTGTTCAATCCCAATACATCCTCCGAGCTCATCTCTAAAATCAAACAAGCTTACTTCCCCTGGGTTCAGGGATTGCATATTCTTTTGGATTATTTGATTGATCAGGAAGAAGATCGCCGAGGTCATGATTTGAATTTTTGTTCTTATTATCCGGACAGCGAACTTCTGGCCAAAAGGCTAATTTATTTCTACCGGCAGGCACAGCAGAGCATTGCCGGGTTACCTTTCCCTGAATTTCACCGTTTGATCAACCGTGGCCTGTTGAGTATTTACCTTTCCGATAACAAAGTTTCACAGCAAAAAGAAGTTCTTAAGATTTCAAGGAAATTGCTGAGTATTGGCGGGGCAAAAGCTATTTTCTTTTACCTTCATTGCTGGATTTACCGGCGCCTTCCTTAACGGCTAAATGGTTTATATTATGCTTATAATCATGAACAACTCGGATAATCCTTAATAATTCTGAAGAATTATTCTCCACTACTGGGGAATTATTCCCCACTTCCTGACCGGACAACTCCAACCATAATCTTCACCAAAACAGATTGCCCATTTATTTCAACTATATAGATATTATTAATTTGTATCTCTTTGTTGGCATGTTAGTTGCTGTTAGTATAAATTCGAAATCTAACGGAGGTTGTTCATCATGAAAAAAGCTTTATGGTATATAGCTGGCGGAGTTTTTCTTCTGTCGGCTTTAGCTTTTGCCGCCGATAAGCCAATTTCCGACAGTATAAAGGTTGATACGGTTAAAACAAACACCATAAAAGCAGCCAAAATGAACGTCACGGGAAAAGTTATCGATATTTCCGACGAATCCGTTAAGATTGAGCGCACCGTACGAGGCAATGTAGAAGTAATGCAATTTGCATTGGAGAACCCAACTGAAAATGTTGCTGTAAACGATACCGTAAAAATAGCCTACATTAATGAAGACGGTAGATTATTCGCTACCAGAGTGGCAAAAGTCGATTCCAAGAAAAAAGAAGTTAAGCCGGTTGGGGAAAAATCAGCAACAGGTAATAAGTAATTAGCAAAGCTGGCTTTGTTTGAGTATTTATTTGAATTAATTTGGGGTCCCTTAATTTTTAAGGGTGGTATTAAATTAAAACAATTTTAGAAGGAGGATTTAAGATGAAACGTTTAGTATTGTTTGTTGTCGCATTGGTTTTCGCATTTTGCACCACCGTAATGGCCGCTGATAAACCCGCTGCCGTTGGAACAGCCGTACCTACAAAGGACGAACAGGCAGCCACGATGAAGGCTGACCAGAAGAAAGCAACCGCTGACAAGAAAGCAGCCGACAAGAAAGCAGCCGCGAAGAAAGCAGCCGCTGCGAAGAAAGCAGCCGCGAAGAAAGCAGCCGCCGAGAAGAAAGCAGCCGACAAGAAAGCAGCTGAGCCTGCACCAGCTCCAGTAGCAAAATAAGTCTATCACAACTTTATGTGATATGAAGAAGGGACGGGGAAACCTGTCCCTTCTTTTTTTTGCCTGGTTATGGTTTATTTTCCGCCTTTCTGCTATATTCATCCATTATGTTTAATAAAATAATCACCAAGATAATTGCTTACAATGATAATCTTACCGTGCGCGTAAGATTGATTATTCTGACGGTTGTTGGGCTTGCTGTAACCATGGCCATTTGGGGCTTTATTCAACTTACCGCTCTGGATAGGATATTGGTCGATCAACAGGCAAAAAGGCTGGAAGGCGTGGCCGACACAATCGGCACCTTTTATCAATTTTTCCCGACAAAGCGGGGCCTGCTGGCCCTTGATTCAGCTCTTAAAGATTTCATTCAAACCGATGTGCGTCTGGCAAGAATTGATATTTTTGACACCAGTCACGGCAACGTTGATTACGTGGCCGGCGCCAGCCGGGTACAATATGAATGGCCTGATAATATTGTTGCTGCCGCCAGTGCAAAAGGCAAGGTGCGCTATGTTAAGATGTCTACAGAAAGCGGTCCGGCTTTAGGTTTGCTATATCCTGTTTTGGAAGAAAAAAGAAATTCGCACGTTGTTGTAGGTATTATTGGCTTTTCGCGCGCTAATGCCGAAATCATGAATCGTGCCCAAGAACTGCTTATTATCAGTACAATAGGATTATTACTGCTCATCCTTTTGGTACTGGGATTAAGTTACGGCTGGATCATCGGCAGACCCATGGCATTAATAATTCAGACAATTGATGATTTCCAAAAAGGACAATATGTAAAACGTATTCCTATGATTCGCCGGGATGAATGGGGACAGCTGGCCGAGCACTTCAACACTATGGCTGATGAAATCCAGCAAGTCATGGCCAGAAATCTCGATTTAACCAGACACTTGGAAGATCGCGTTCGCGAGGAAACAAGCAAAGTAGTTCAATTACAAAAACAAGTGGATGTATTACAGCAATTGACCGCTTTAGGTCATTTAACCGCTAACCTTGCCCACGATTTGGGAACTCCAATCCATTCTATCGGGGGACTGGCAAAGCTTCTGCTGGAAAGAGAAGGCTGTCCGGCGGACGTAGCCCACAAATTAGAATTGATTGTTCAGCAAACTCAAAGACTGGATGACGTTATTCAAAATGTGCGTAAGGCCACACGCCTTCCCGACCCTCATTTTGAAGTGCTTACCGTCCAGCAAATTTTAAGTGATACACTTCCGCTTGTTGAACCCCTCGTGCAAAAACATAAAGCGGAAATAAGCGTGCATGTAGATAACGCTATCGAACCTGTATATGTCGACCGTTACCGTATTCAAACCGCTCTAATGAACATCATTCAAAACTCTCTGGAAGCGATGCCGCGGGGAGGAAAAATAACTATATCGGCCCAAACCGATTCCCAAAATGGTTTTGTGGCAATGACCATCAATGATACAGGCACTGGAATGCCGCCGGAAATGATTGAAAAGGCTCGCGAACCATTCTTTAGCACGAGACGCGATGGCAGTTTGCGCGGCTTAGGCCTGGCCATAGTCCATGATATTATTAAAACCCACGGCGGCAAAATGGAAATAAAAAGTTCACTGAATCAGGGGACTTCAATTATTCTTTACCTGCCGATATTCAAAGATAATGCTTAATTTGTAAGTAGCGCAAAGCAGAGAGTCCATTACCGTATCCTTAAAACACATCTCCCTGGTTTTTAACTCTCGGCAGAAGACTTTCCACCTGCGGAAAGTTTTTCATCTAATAAATCATAACGGCGAATTTTTAGGCGCAACGTTTTGCGGTCAATGCCCAGGAGTTGGGCTGCTTTGGATTGATTCCAGGAGGTCGCCTTTAGTGTCTGTAGAATTTTATCTCTTTCTGCCGTTTCCAGCGGTGAAATATTGGGCAAAGCGACTTCTTCTTTATTTTCTTTTTGTTGCAAAAAACGCTCCGGCAAATTTTCCGGAAGGATCACCACAAAAGGAGACAGCAAAAGCGTTTGCTGTAAAGCGTTTTCCATCTCTCGCACATTGCCCGGCCAGTTATACGCCATTAGTAACTCCATGGTCTCTACAGAAATGCGCACGTTGGGATAACCGAGCTTTTTCAATAGCGATTCAATAAGCATAGGGATATCTTCTTTGTGCTCTCTCAAAGAAGGAATACGCAAACGCACAATAAATCTATATAACAAATCCAGGCGAAAGTGGCCGAGGCTTACCTCTTCATCAATATGTTTATTGGCCGCCGCAACTACCCTCACCGTTACATTGCGAACCTCATGGCCGCCTATTCTTCTTACCTCGCCATTTTGCATAAACCGTAAAAATTTACCTTGCAAAGTTGTCGACATTTCCGTGATTTCATCGAGAAAAATTGTTCCGCCTTCCGCTGATTCCAAAAGTCCTAAATGCTGATGGTCGGCTCCGGTAAACGAACCTTTCTCATAACCAAAGAGCTCGGATTCCAACAAATTATCGGGAATAGCTCCGCAATGGACGACAACAAACGGTTTATCGCGGCGCGATGACATATTATGCAAAGAATGGGCGGTCAATTCTTTCCCCGTTCCACTTTCACCCTCTATTAAAACACTGGCGGGCGCATCAGCGACGCGCGCAATTTGCTTGTAGAATTCAACCATGGTAGCCGACGATCCGATTAACTTCGGGCCTTCGGTTGTTTCCGGCTGTAATTTCAACCGTCGCTCCCGCAGCTCCCTAACTTCCAATACCTTTTTTACGATAGACCGGCAATCTTCCGGTGAAAATGGTTTGCTGATATAATCCCAGGCACCCAGGCTTATTGCCTCCATTGTTGTTTCCAGAGAACCATAGGCAGTCATAAGAATAACCGGCAAATTCGGCCATTTTTTGTGTACTTGATCCAAGAACTGCAAACCATCCATTTCAGGCATGCGAATATCGGACATAAGCAGATCATACCGGGAAAGGTCTTGCTTCAAAGCTTCCTTGGCCAATGTATAGGCTTTTACTTCATAACCATCAAGCGAAAGAGCCTCCTGCAAAAACTCACCGGCGACAGCGTCGTCATCAATCACTAAAATGTGGGCTTTCATAAAATTACCTTATAAGATTATTTAGGTTTTAGCTTTAATGAAGGGAATTCGTCAATGAAAATCTAATACCGGGAATAAATATAAAGAATACCCTTTTAGGGAATACCAGGGACGATTATATAAATATCGGGAGATTATTAAGGCAGGGCTGCAATAAAAAATCCGGCTAGTTTTCTGCTGCCTAGTGCATCTTTGGCAACAATATCGCACTTAATTCTTTTTTCGCCGTTTTCTTCATACTTTTTGACTATCTTACCGCTGATCGTGATTGTCGCCCTGCCCGTTGTGTGTTCCATATCATTCAAATCGGCCGGTTCCGTCATGCTCAGAAAACGGGCATCGAATGAACGCAAATTCCTTTGGTCAATCCAGGAAGTGATGGCTTCACCGGTAATGCCCATAATCAACATACCATGAGCAATAACATTATCCATACCAATCATTTTTATGAATGATTCATCGTGATGCAGAGGATTAAAATCACCGGAAGCTCCGGCGTAACGCACCAAATGGGTCCTCGTAATGGGGGCGGAAGTATAAGTGGGGATAGTATCGCCAATTTTAACGTCGTCATATGTTATGGCCATGGTTCTTTCCTTATCTTTCCATCATCGTTGAGCGGACCTTGGCCACCAATTCGCCCCGTTGATTTATAATTTCCGTTTCCAGTACGGTAACATCGACAAACTTACCTATCCTATCCCTTTTTCCCCTTTCGAACATCTCCACTACTTTCATTTTACGGGTAATGACATCGCCCGCGTAAATATTACCGAGATATTCGTATTCTTCTTCGCTGTGTAAAAGTTTGCTCAAATCAATACCTAAGGCTTTAACTATGCCCATCAAACCTTCACCAGTCCAAAAAAAGAAGCTGGTCATAAAAGTCGGCGGCACCGGTATCCCTTGATAGCCTGCTTTTTTTGCGGCTTCCTCATCGTAGTAAATGGGATCTATTTGCGCTTTGTCGTCTTTAAGCCCTACAGCAACAGCAAACTCGGCAATTTTACTTTCTTCCACCGTCATTGTGTAGGCGGGGAATTCCATCCCCAGTTTTGACCTATCAGCCATAATAATTCCTTAAAATATATGCCGTTATTCATATCATATTCTCCAAAGAATGTCACAAATAAATTTAAAATTCGTAGAGATTAAAATGTTATATTGAATTGCTGAGCTCTGCATACGCGGCAGTCATTCATTGGTGTTCGTAAAAAATCAGTTTTCTTGATGTATTACTTTTTCGCTTTCCTCCGTCAAACAATACATTCCCTTGCCTTCCCTGATCGGCCGGTAACAAAGATTATCCGATATACAGCTTGCCGCTCTTTTATCTCCCGCCTTCCAGTCGATGAGTTCCGGCTAAGGCCTTTTAAAGTATCAATCTAAAGCTCATACAAAGTTTCATCTATTTTTGGTTTGCCCCTTGCGGCTGTTTTCATCGCCTGTTTTTCGCTCAAAGCTCCCTCTTGTGTAAGTATATCTCCCATCTCGTCTTCGATTTTTTCGGGATCTTCACCTTTTTCGATTCTTTGCAGCGCTTCCTGAAAATTATCTCCCAGCTTCATGCCTGTCATCTCGGTAAACTTGCGCATCATTTGCGCTGCCGTGCGGGGATCATCGTCTTTGACTTTTTCGGCAAGGCTCGCGAATTTAACCAGTTCCTTTTCCATTTTCTTTTCATCCATGCCGAGAAAAGGATGATTATCATCCGCTTTTTCACCGCCGGAGATTTTCGCAAACACGGACATCTGGCGGGTCAGCCGAACGTTCTTGCATTTCGGGCACACGGGAATTTTACTGGTATTCACCGCTTGGGAAAAGAAATTATAAATTGTATTGCAGCGGGCGCAATAAAACTCATAGATAGGCATGTTTAACTCTCCTTATCGACCTTTGCATAATCCATTGTCTGCAAATATTCAATGCGTTCGAGAAGAGGCGGATGAGAATAATAAAACCATACATACAAAGGATGGGGATGCAGATTAGCCAGGTTATCTTTAGCCAGACGCGTGAGTGCGTCGATCATGGGCGCGGAAGTTCCCATCAATTCGCAGGCTACGCGGTCGGCTTCGCGCTCATAGCGGCGCATGATAGCCGCGCCGATGGGGCTTAAAAAAAATCCCGCCGAACTCAAGTAAAGAGATACTAAAAATAATCCGGCATACACTGTAACCTGCACGCCAAACGCGGCACATAGAGGCGGCCAGCTCAGAATCAGATAAACAAAATAAAGCAATACAAGAGAAGCGGGGATCATAAACATTAGTTGCTTTAAAATATGTTTCTTTTTCCAGTGACCGATTTCATGCGCCAGAATAGCCAATATCTCATCGTGCGAATGGGAAGCCAAAAGCGTATCGTATAGAACTATGCGTTTGGTTTTGCCGATACCTGTAAAATAGGCGTTCGTATGCTTCGAGCGTTTGCCTTCATCCACCTGAAAAATCTCTTTAGTTTTCAGTCCCACTTTTTCCATTAAAGCGTTGATCTTTTCTTTGAGCAGTTCGTCTTTTATCGGCTCATACTTGTTAAAAAGCGGCGCAATCAATACAGGGTAAAGCCAAAGCAGAACAATTTCCAACAAGGTAAAAAATATCCAGGCCCAAAACCACCAGCTCGTGGGCAGGTAATTAATAAACGACATAAATGCGCTGACCATGATGGTCATTAAAATTGCCGAAATAATCAAAGATTTTATTAAATCGGTAATCCAGATGCGCCAGGTGATTGTAGAAAAACCGTATTTTTTTTCCAGAACAAAATTGTCGTAAAGATCAAAAGGTATTCCGACAATACAACCAATGGCGGCAAAAACTCCAAAAAATATTAGAGCCTGCCAGATAAAGTGAATTTTTAGCCCCACCAGCGCACTGACGAATACAGGTACAAGAAGAAATAAAATGGCCAGTTCGATAATGTCGTCAACTAAATTTTCTTTCGATCCCAACCGGGAATTTTCAACAGTGTAGTCCACCATTTTGGAAAGCGTTCTTTGATCGATAATCCCTTGAAATACCCGGGGGATTTCTTTGCCGCGGCTTTGCAAATGCCGGATATTGAGTTGCTCTAAAACATAACGCCAGATCAACCTGCCGGCAAACAAAATCAGGAACAAAAGCAAGAGTGCTTTTTCCATAAACCACTAATCCTCATTATTAATTCTTATAAAAAGATAACTAAGTTCATTGCTCTTTTTTGAAAACTTGCTGCTCATGTGTCCATACATAATCAGTATATGAAGAAGGTTTTTGTGTGTCAAGTAGATGTATGTGCAGAAAACATGGCCACAAAACATTTAATTTAACTATAGAATTTAGCTTTTTCATTACCTTGACACTGAATACGTTTTCTTTTATATTCTCAAAAAAGCAGAGGCTGATTATGAAAAAATATTTAGCTTATTCTGTCTATATAGGCTTTAATAGTGCAAATCTGCAGTGTTTAGGTTTTTATCAATGAGACTCGAATTTCAAAAACGAAGTGCATTGAAATTTGTTAGTCGAATTGATCCCGCAAAAAGCGGGATTAATCTCGCATAAGCAGGGGTATGATACCCCGCAGCGTGCTGCGGAATCAGGGTTCATACCCGTGATACAAGATACATATAAACATTGTTAGATATCATTGAATTGGGGCTTAGTGATGTTTATCGACTATATCGTTGCAAACAAAGAATGGGTCTTCTCCGGAATTGGCGTTCTAATTCTGGGGTCATTGTGCGGTCTTGTGTGGCGCTACGTGACCAGACGCGCTGCCCCGCCCCACCACGGCCAAGTAACTATTGTTCAGGTACTTAATGATCGGCCGCCTCAGTCCCCGCCGCAGCTTTCTGCACAAATCCAATCCCCAATTACGCGGATTTCTCCAATCACCATGCGGGAAATCACCAAAGCGATAGAGAATGCGCCACCACTGCAGCGCGAGGACGTTGCCAAACACTACGAGGGAATTACTGTCCAGTGGGAAACGCGACTATTCAGTGCCGCCAAAAAGGAAAAGGACAACGTCCGACTCTCACTAGACTTTGATGAAGGAACATCATTGGTTATCTGCACAGTCCGATTATCGAATTACTCGGAGCTAGGAGTGCTACCTAAGGGAGCGCCGATAACCGTGATTGGCCGAATCAGTAAGGTTGATTCAAAGTACGTCGAGCTAGAAGATACCCAGCTTCTCTTCCATGCTGCCAGGTAATACTATTAGAAATTTTTAGTGGCCTGTTCAATCCCTTTTCTAATCTGATTAAGTTTTTCCACACTCATTTTGACCGATATGCCCATTACCAGCGTCCGGCCTAAAAGATTTTCCGCCCGCGGAATGCTTTCGCGTGAGTACTCTATTTTGCCTTTATATGTAGGATCGGTAAACGGGTATTTCTTGGAGTTGGCAGTCGAGCGCGCCAGGAAGTGTTCCCAATTGGGAACGTAATGCCACAAATTTCTCTTGTAGCAAACCGTATCGACACCTTCGGCGGCCAGCACATTCTGGAATTTTTGCGCCTGATTTTCATCCGGCAAATTAAAGGCTAAAAACGTGGCGGAATCTCCCTCCGGATCAGGCAGGTTACGGAATTTCACGCCCGGAACCTGCGCCAAAGCGTCTTTAATAATTTTTTTATTCTTTTTCTGCTCGCCAATAAGGTAATCGAGTTTGCGCAATTGCGCCAAGCCCAACGCGCCTTGCAGTTCATTCATCCGGTAATTGAACCCCAGAATGGTTCTGCCTTCCAGGGCGCGGCTGACTTTGGGATTATGATCGTGGCCATGATCGTGATACCATTCCGCCCGGTGATATAAATCGAGGCTGTTGGTGATGACCAATCCACCTTCGCCGGTGGTTACTGTTTTCACATAGTCAAAGCTAAAGCAGCCCATATCGCCAAAGCTACCCAGTTTTTTACCCTTGAAGCTCGCGCCGCAGCCCTGTGCGTTATCTTCCAACACCAGCAATTTATTTTTTCGTGCCACCTCCACGATTTTATCGATATTAGCCGCCGAGCCGCACATATGCACGGGAATTACAGCTTTCGTATAGGGTGTCTTTTTCTTTTCGATCTCCTGCGGATCAAGATTGAGCGTATCGTCGATATCCACCATGATGGGAATAGCGCCCACTTCCATTACCGCTTCATAAGTGGCCAGAAAAGTAAAGGCCGGCACGAGGACGTCATCGCCAGGGCCCACATCCAGCGCCGTCAAGGCGATTTTCAGCGCCGATGAACCGGAAGTTACGCCCAAAGCATATTGGGTCTGACAATATTTGGCAAACGCTTCCTCAAATTCCCGAACTTTAAAAATACCTTTTCTTTCTTTATCGAATCCGTACCGCATCAGGATGCCGGTTTGAAGCACATCCATTATTTCCTTGATTTCTTCTTTGCCTATTAATTCTGCACCAGCCATTTCTTCCTCCTTATTCCAATTTTAAATCAAAAAGCCTGCGCGTACATTGCGATCGCATCGTCTTTGGTTACTTTCCGCGGATTATTTTCCAGCGGCCGCGCCACAGTCATCGCCACATCGGCCAGCGCCGGAAAATCTGTTTCTTTGATGCCGAACTCGGCCAGCGTACTGTGAATACCGCAATCTTCAATTAACGCCTCGACAGCTTCAAGGGCCAAATACGCCGCCTCGCGGGAGGGAAGACCGTCAACACATTCTCCCATCGCTTCCGCGATATCGGTAAATTTATCCAACGCGGCGGGCAGATTAAAGCCCATGACCGCGATCAGCATCATCGTATTGGCCAAGCCATGCCCGACTCCGTATTTACCACCCAGTGGATACGAAAGCGAATGCACCGCGGTTACGCCGGCATTGGCTAAACCTATTCCCGCATATAAACTGCCCAGTAGCATTTTTTCGCGCGCAGCTAAATTTTTGCCGTCATGCACGCAGGTGCGCAAATTTTCAGCAATGAGCATTATTGCATGCAGAGAAATAAGCTCGCTCAGGGGAGAGGCATTCACGGATGTATAAGATTCAATGGCATGACATAGCGCATCAAGGCCTGTTTGCGCCGTAGGCCCGGGCGGCAAACTGAGCGTTAATTCCGGATCCAGAAGCGCAAGCTCTGGATAAAGATGAGGGCTGTTCATCCCTTCCTTTTTTTGCAGATCCTTCCGCACAAAAACAGCGGTAAAGGTGACTTCGCTGCCGGTACCGGCGGTGGTGGGAATCATTATTTTCGGCAAGCCCTGTTTGGGGACTTTGTTCAACCCCAGATAATCAACTGCGCCTCCCTTGTTGGTGGCCAAAACAGCGATGGCTTTGGCCACATCCATGGCGCTACCGCCGCCTATGCCAATGATAATATCACTTTGATTTTTGATTGCCGCGGCCGCGCCTTCATCCGCCAATTCGATGCGCGGCTCCGGCTCGGTCTTATCAAAGATTGTAAATTTAATACCTTCGGGATTAAGAATGGCGGCGACTTTGTCCGGAAAACCTGCCTGGGAAAGATTTTTATCAATTACCACCAGAGGTTTTTTCGCGTTTAGTTCCTTGATGTGAGAGGCGAGAGTTGATAACGACCCTGTGCCGAAAACAATTTTTTTTGCGCCGGTAAAAGAAAATATTTTATTCATGTTCTGCAAACCTCCAATGGTATTCAATTTAAATCCGGGAAAATATTGCCAGGCATTTTGGTATGCGCAATCCCTATGAGAACTGCCCGGTAAAGTCAAGTTTTTTTGTGGTGGGCATACCATTCCAGTTGCCGGCAAATGCCCCGAATTATTTTTACTTCTCGCGATAAAAGAGCCGCGCGGGTAAAAAAGCGTCGCAGATGCATCATCCAATAATCGGGATTTTCGGGATTTAAAAAACCGATTTGGCCAAGCAAAGTTTTTATTTGCCCATACATGCCTTCCAGCTCCTTTGAGAGCGCTAATTTGGGTGTTGCTTCCTCAATGGACGCTAGCGAAGCGGTAAATATTTCGTAACATACAATCATCACCGCGTGGGAAAGATTAATTGATTTAAGCTCCCGTGTTGTGGGAATACTGACTACAGCATGACAATAGCGCAATTCATCATTGGAGAGCCCTGTATCTTCGGGGCCGAAAAGCAGAGCGACCTTATTTTTGCGGGAAATATTCACGATTTTTTCGGCAATAACACGCGGCGCAATAAACGGCCCGCGGGCTTTACCCAGGCGGGAGGTTGTTCCCACAATATAATTGAAGTCGCCAAGAGCTGTGTCGATATTATCAAAATATTGTATTTTATCTAAAACATCGGCAGCCAGATGAGTGGATCGCTGCTGCATTTCCTCCCGGTCAAAATCGGTAGTGCCCACAATGATGATGCTGCCGATACCCATATTTTTAGCCGCGCGGGCAATAGAACCAACATTACCGGCATATTTGGGCTTATATAAAACGATGCTGATATTTTTCATATTCGTCTGCGGCTTCATCTCTTTCCTCCCGCAGCAATGCTTGTATCATATTCCAACACGCTACGCTATCTCGACAGCCTTGGCTACGGAATTAATCCCCCCTTGCGGTCGTGCTGCCTTTTTGTTATTTACCGATCATGAAAAAGGAAATAATTTTACTTGGTCAGTTTACGCAAGAATTGGGTATTGAATTGAGCACTCTCCAGTTGGAACAATTTGACCTGTATCAAAAGGAATTGCTCCAGTGGAACGCCAAAACAAATTTGATTTCGGAAAAATCCGCCCAGGAAATTGTCAGCAGGCATTTTCTGGATTCACTTACGGCTCTGCAATTTATTGATAACCAGAGAGCCCGGATAATCGATATAGGAAGCGGCGCCGGATTTCCCGGCATTCCTTTAAAGATTGCTAGGCCTAATTTGCAGCTTTATTTAATGGAATGCAATCGCAAAAAAGTTTCCTTTTTAAAGCATATTATCCGTCTCTTAAACCTCACCGAAACGGTTGTTCTTCATGAACGCGCCGAAAACTTAATAAAAAACAATAAATGGAAAGATTTTTTTGATGTAGTTATTTCCCGTGCCGCTTTTAAACTTTCCGAATTCCTGTCGCTGGGCGCTTTTTTTCTTGCTCCACAAGGTACATTGATCGCTTTAAAAGGTCGGGATATCGATAGTGAATTTTCTGCCTGTGTCAAGAGCGCCACAGCATCTTATTTTAGTGAATTATTTCAACATGATGTAATTTCTCCCCTCCGGGGTATTCAGCATAAAATTATTGTCGGAAAAAAAACAAAAAAAGACAAAAAAACCTTCTAAAAAAAGTTTTTTTATGCTAGTTCTTACGGCAGTTTTTTCAAAAGAATTCCCGGGAAGACATCAAATAAATAAATGAATAAAATCATATGCATAGCTAATCAAAAAGGGGGGGTCGGCAAAACAACTACTGCGATTAATTTGTCTTCATCTCTGGCTGCTGCTGAAAAAAAAACTTTACTAATTGACGGCGATTCTCAGGGCAATTCGACAAGCGGTATGGGCATAACAAGTAATTCCTTTCAAGAAGCTAATTTATACCATGCGATGATCGGCAATGCGCCCTTGGAAAAAGTTATTCTGCATACAGCGATACCTCATTTGGATATAATTCCCGCCAACCAGGATTTAATCGGTGTTGAGGTTGAATTTGTCCATATCGAAGATAGAGAAAAGCGTTTACGGCACTTACTAAAATCCATGGAACGGCAGTATGATTTTATATTGATTGACTGTCCACCTTCGCTGGGTTTTATGACAGTCAATGCTCTTGTTTCTGCCGACTTTTTGATTGTTCCTTTACAATGTGAATATTTTGCCATGGAAGGGTTAGGGTATTTACTAAACACGGTTAAGCTTGTTAAGGTCAGGTTAAATCCGGAATTGGCCTTAGGTGGAATTTTACTGACCATGTTTGATCCGCGCAATTTGCTTTCGCATCGTGTTACCGAAGACGTAAAGAAACATTTTGGAGACAAAGTCTTTAAAACGATAATTCCGCGCAATGTCCGGCTTTCGGAAAGTCCAAGCCATGGGTTACCGATAATTCTTTATGACATTAAATCGCGCGGGGCTGTGGCCTATATGGAATTGGCTCAAGAAATAATTCAGGGAGGAATAATGTAAATGGCACAGAAAAACGCGCTGGGTAAAGGGCTTGGTGCCATTTTTCCGGATCTATTGAATGACCTGGACAAGAAAATACCTATTTTTTCTTGTGGCATTGAAGAGTTGCAGCCCAACCGTTATCAACCCCGAAAAAATTTCCATGATAATAATCAAAAGCAACTGGTCGATTCCATCAAAAGCAGTGGCATTATACAACCGATTATTGTCCGCAAACTGGACAAAGGATATGAAATAATTGCCGGAGAACGCCGTTGGCGGGCAGCTCAGGCCGCAGGCCTAAAAGATGTGCCTATTGTCATTCGCGAAGCGACGGATATGCAGGCAGCGGAAATGTCGCTGATCGAAAATATCCAAAGGGAAGAGTTAAACCCCCTGGAAGAAGCGGCGGCCTACATAACTTTAAACGAAAAATTCAACCTTTCTCAGGAAGCAATATCTTTTCGTGTGGGCAAGGATCGCTCGACAATTACCAATACCATCCGGCTATTAAAATTACCGGCTAAAATAAAAGCGGCTCTTGTGGAAAAAAAGATTTCGGCAGGCCATGCCCGCTGTTTGTTGGCTTGTAACTCAGCAGAAGAGCAAATTGCGGCGTTGAATATAATCTTAAAGAAAGAATTAAACGTTCGGGAAACGGAACGACTAATACAAAACTTCAAAAAGCAGCCAGTGAGTAAAAAACAAGGCTCTAAAGACCATTTTTTGGCTGACTTGGAAAAGGCGATGAGCGCAAAATTTATAGCAAAGGTACAAATCAAGGGTACATCAAAAAAAGGTGCTATCGAAATTCGATACACTTCTATGGACGAATTGAACCGCCTCTCTGGTTTAATTCTCGATGATTTGAAATAGAGTGAAGTTTTCATTGGTTATCAACACGTGTTGATAAATATGTTTATAAAGGATTGTTACAGTGGAAGCAGTTTGGGACAAAACGGCTAAACTTATTCAGGAAAAGCTAAGTAAACAAAATTTTGATACATGGATAAAACCGATCAAAATAGCTGCGATGGAAGATAAATGCGTGCAACTGGTAGTGCCCAATAAATTTTTCAAAGATTGGCTCCTGGATAACTATTTTTCCACGATTAAACAATCATTGCAAAATATTGTAGGTATTGAAGTTGATATTGAATTTATCCTCTCCAAAAGTAAAGAAAAAAGCCCGGATTCTGTATCAATGTCCCCTATCCAGCCGAAAAGCGTTTCCTCTTCGGCGGCAAGTAAAGGGAAAAATTATTCTTTTTTAAATAATCACTACACCTTTGACAGATTTGTGGTGGGCCCCTGTAATCAGTTTGCCCACGCCGCTTCCATTGCCGTAGCCAAACAACCGGCCAAAAATTACAATCCTTTGTTCATTTACGGCGGATCCGGCTTAGGAAAAACACATTTACTTAATGCTACCGGTCTTCTCACCACTACCGCCCACCCGGAACTAAATGTTATGTATGTGTCCGCGGAAGAATTTATGAATGAAATGATTAATTCTATTCGCTACGACCGGATGCCTAAATTTAGAGAAAAATACCGCAACATCAGTTGCTTATTAATTGACGACATTCATTTTTTAGCGGGAAAAGAAAGAACCCAGGAAGAATTTTTTCATACTTTCAATACACTGCATGACTCGGGAAAACAAATAGTAGTCACTAGCGATAAGTTTCCTAAAGACATTCCTAACTTGGAAGGACGACTGCGTTCTCGTTTTGAGTGGGGATTGATCGCTGATATTCAGCCTCCGGAAATAGAAACAAAAATTGCCATCATCGAGAAAAAAATGCAGGAAAGTCAAATTACTTTACCTAGTACTGTCGCTCACTATATTGCCTCTCACGTTGAATCCAACATTCGCGAACTGGAAGGTTTCCTGGTTAGAATAAGCGCTTATTCTTCTTTAACAGGCAGAGAAATTGACTTGGATTTAGTAAAAGAAGTACTTAAAAACGTAGTTAAACGCAATGGAAACGAAGAAGTAAGTATTGAAGAAATAATTAAAGTGGTTGCCGGAAAATTAAACGTAAAAATATCCGATATAAAAGCGCATAATAAAAATAAAAATCTTGTTTATGCGCGACAGATTGCCATGTTTTTATCCAGAAAATTAACCAACGCTTCTTTTCCAGATATCGGTCAAAAAATCGGCAATAGAGATCATTCGACTGTAATTTATGCAACAAATAAGATTTTAAACAAAATCGAAGTCGATCCTAAATTAAAAAATGTAATTCGGGATATTGAAGATGTTTTAATCCACAAAACGTAAAGTTTTTAATATCAGGTTATAAACAAGCAATTATTAATTTATATTATTATTATTATAATAAATTTTACATTTACTACCATATCCACAGGCCTTATTACTATTACTATTTATTAAATATAAAGAAAAGATAATATTAAATAATACAAAACAAGGGGGAAGGTATGGAATTAAAAATAAATAGAAACACCTTTCTTGATGGTATTCAAAAAACGTTGGGAATTGTAGAAAAAAAGACAACATTACCTATTTTGAACAATGTTCTTTTAAAAGCGGAAGCCAATAAACTGAAAATAATTGCTACAGATAGAGAAATAAGTTTAATTTCCGATTATGAAGCGGAAATAATAAAAAAAGGTGAAATAACTATTTCAGCGAAAAAGTTATATGAAATGGTTAGGGAAATTCAAGGAGAAGTTATTTACTTTTCTCAAGATAATAACATTGTAAAAATATCCTGTCAGAGAGCTGTTTATAAAATACCAGGCTTACCGGCGGAAGATTTTCCCAGTATTGCTGACGATAAAGATGTTCAACTTTATAATATTAAAGGAACAATAATTAAGAATTTAATAGACAAAACATCGTTTGCTATGGCTACAGATGAAATGAGAAAAAACTTAAACGGAGTATTGTTAGAGGTTGTTTCGGATGAATCAAATAATATGTTGCGCATGGTGGCTACCGACGGTCATAGGTTAGCCCTAGCAAAATATTCACTATCTGAACCTTTTTTAGAAACGGGAAAGGGTGTTATCGTTCCCCGTAAAGGTTTAATGGAAGTAAAAAAAATTATCGATGAAAACGAAAACATAATGATAGGTATCTATAAAAACATGTTTATTGTAAAAACCGACAATACCATTCTCAAAGTTAGTCTGGTTGATGCCGATTACCCCGACTATAAAAGGGTTATTCCCGCGGAAAAAGGTATAAATGTTGTTTTGGAAAAGGACTCTTTCCTACATGCGTTACGAAGAATGAATGTAGTTTCTTCGGAACGTTATGGCGGAGTAATTCTTTCTTTTTCGGAAGGTAAGATGACGCTTAATTCGACCAACCTGGATGTGGGCGAAGCTACGGAAGAAATAGATATTACTTACAGCGGTGAAGATATGGATGTGGGCTTTAACGTGAACTATTTGATTGATGCGATTTCAGTGATCGGCAAAGAAAGTCTTATGTTTGAAGTTGGATCGGGAATAAAACCGTCGGTGATCAAACAGAGCGAAGACGATGACTATCTATGTATCGTTATGCCGTTAAAAATATAGTTAAAAAAGGGAGTTGAAAAAGAAGTTATGACACATAAGTATGATGCAGACAGTATTAAAGTCTTAGAAGGTTTAGAGGCTGTGCGCAAAAGGCCGGCCATGTATATTGGTTCCACGGGTAAAGAAGGATTACATCATCTTGTTTATGAAGTCGTTGATAATAGTATTGATGAGGCGGCCGGTGGGTATTGCGACACAATAACTGTAAAAATCAGGGTTGATAACAGTATTGTTGTAGATGATAACGGGCGCGGCATACCTGTAGACATTCATAAGACTGAAGGTGTCTCGGCGGCGGAAGTTGTCATGACGAAACTTCACGCCGGCGGTAAATTTTCTCATGACTCCTATAAAATCTCCGGCGGGTTGCACGGAGTAGGAGTTTCGGTTGTTAACGCCCTTTCTAAAACCTGTGAATTGGAAGTTCGGCGGGATGGCAATGTTTACATTCAGACTTACACGCGAGGAGTGCCTGACAGTCCGCTGGAAATGAAAGGGAAAACGCGTGGCCGCGGTACGAAAGTAACTTTTTTACCGGATGACGAAATTTTTGAAGATACCGAATTTAGCTTTGATGTTATTTCCAATCGCTTGCGGGAACTGGCTTTTTTAAATTCCGGCGTAAAAATAAATTTAACTGATGAGCGCACCGACAAAAAAAATGAATTCTTTTATAAGGGCGGAATAGTTTCTTTCGTCGAATACATAAACCGCAACAAAAAAGTTTTACATAAACACCCAATATATGTAGCCGGAGAGAAAGAAGATTGTTCCGTAGAAGTCGCATTACAATATAACGAAACTTATCTGGAAAACATTTTTGCTTTTGCCAACAGCATTAATACTACCGAAGGCGGTACTCATTTAATTGGGTTTCGATCGGCGCTTACCCGTGTTTTTAACAATTATGCTACAAGCAACAAATTGATTAAGGACGGCAAAGAATCTCTGCGCGGGGAAGATTTAAGGGAAGGCTTGGCTTGTGTCATCAGCGTCAAAGTACAAAATCCGCAGTTTGAAGGCCAAACAAAAACCAAACTCGGCAATAGCGAAGTACGGGGTTTGGTAGAAGGCATCGTGTATGAAAAAATAGGCAGTTATCTGGAAGAAAACCCTTCGATTGCCAAACAAATTCTCAATAAATGTCTGGAGGCCGCACGCGCCAGAGAAGCGGCCAGGCGAGCCAAGGAATTGACCAGACGAAAAGGCGCGCTGGAAGTAGGCTCCTTGCCGGGGAAATTAGCTGATTGTCAGGAAAAGGATCCGGCGCTTAGCGAAATTTATTTAGTGGAAGGCGATTCTGCCGGTGGTTCGGCCAAACAGGGACGCGATAGAAAAAATCAGGCAATTTTACCCCTGCGCGGTAAGGTATTGAATGTGGAAAAAGCGCGTTTCGACAAAATGCTGCAAAACGAGGAAATTAAACTTATTGTTACCGCTTTAGGAACGGGCATCGGTACCGAAGAATATGAAGTAAGCAAACTGCGGTATCATAAGGTAATTATCATGACCGATGCCGATGTCGATGGCTCTCATATTCGAACGCTGCTTTTGACTTTTTTCTTCCGTCAGATGCGGGAGTTGATCGAAAGAGGATATTTATTCATCGCTCAGCCGCCGTTGTTTAAAGTGGTGGATAAAAAGAATGAGCTCTATATTCACAATGAAGACCAAATGAGAAATTATATTCTGGAAAACGGAGTGGATAAAGTCAATTTGGTTATGGACGATGGCAGCCGCTTTCCCGCAACCGGTAATAAATTATTGAGCTTGATCAAAAAGATTATGCGGATAGAGGACTTTTTGGACCGGTTTGAAAAAGAGCAACGCGACAGACATCTGTTACGTATCCTGGCCGGAGATCCTTCCCTGAAAGATGAAAGTTTTAAAAGCGAAAAAGTATTGCAACCGATCGCGAAAAGAACTCTCAAAGCCATGAAGGAGAGTGCGACAGACTATGTTATTGAACAGGACCAGGACCACGGAGGCTATAAGATTATTTTTAATCTTAAGAAAAACGGACAAACCCTGACCAATAGCATGGATCGCGAAACATTCCGCTCGCCGCAATTTACCGAAATAAAAGCATTGCTGGAGCAGGTTTCAGTGGTCGGGGAACCGCCCTACCGTGATGTTGGCGAGGACAAGGCCGAACCTGTTATTTTGGAAAGTTCTAAAGCGTTGGTAGAACACATCATTGCCATCGGCAAGAAAGGGCTGACCGTCCAGCGCTACAAAGGATTAGGTGAAATGAATCCCGAACAGCTTTGGGAAACGACCATGAATCCCGAAAAAAGAACGTTACTGCAAGTCAGCGTGGATGACGCTGTTTTGGCAGATGAAATATTTACGACACTGATGGGAGATCAGGTAGAACCTCGCCGTGATTTTATTTATAAATATGCTCTCGATGTTTCCAATTTAGACATTTAAAACCGACGATCATATACACAATGAATGAGCCGTTATATAGCCGCTCATGTTTAGAGAGGATGAAGTAAAATGGAAAAAGATATCCACCACAAGCCAACTCTGGTGAATATAGAAGACGAAATGAAAAAATCGTACATGGATTACGCTATGAGCGTAATTATCGGAAGGGCTATCCCTGATGTCCGCGACGGCCTGAAACCGGTTCATCGGCGTGTTTTGTTTTCCATGTATGAAATGGGCAACCACTATAATAAGCCCTATAAAAAGTCTGCACGAATCGTCGGCGATATCATTGGCAAGTATCATCCGCATGGCGATATCGCAGTGTATGATACTCTTGTGCGTATGGCGCAGGACTTTTCTTTGCGCTACATGCTGATTGATGGACAGGGAAACTTCGGTTCCATCGACGGAGATCCTCCCGCGGCCATGCGTTACACGGAAATACGGCTGGCACGCATTGCTGAAGAAGTTCTTGCCGATCTCGAAAAGAACACGGTCGATTATGTCCCCAACTATGACGAATCTCTGCAAGAGCCGTCACTCTTGGCAACAAGGATACCTCTGCTTTTGCTCAATGGTTCTTCCGGCATTGCCGTAGGCATGGCCACAAATATTCCACCGCATAATTTGACGGAAATAATAAACGGCACCATCGCCTGCATCAAGAATCCGCAAATTACCGTTGAAAAATTAATGCGCCACATATCCGGACCGGATTTTCCGACGGCAGGCTTTATTAACGGCCGAGAGGGAATACTTGCCGCTTATAAAACGGGCCGCGGCATAATCAAAATGAGAGCGCGGGCGATTATTGAAAAAAACGCCCGGAATGACAAGGAAACAATTGTCATCACGGAGATCCCTTATCAGGTCAATAAAGCCACGCTGATCGAAAAAATATCGGAACTTGTCCGCGACAAGAAAATAGCGGGTATTGCTGATTTGCGCGATGAATCGGACCGCGAGGGTATCCGCATCGTCATTGATTTAAAACGTGACGAGAATTCCACGATTATTCTCAATCAACTTTATAAATTTACCCAAATGGAAAGCTCGTTCGGCATTATTATGCTGGCGATAACCGACGGCCGTCCGCAGGTTTTAAATCTAAAGGAAATAATAGAAAAATTCATTGTTTTCCGGAGGGAAGTTGTAGTTCGCCGAACCCAGTTTGATCTCGCCCGCGCCAAAGAACGCGCGCATATTTTAGAAGGTTTGATTATTGCCTTAAAAAATATTGACGCCATTGTTGCCGTGATTAAAGCGGCGAAAAATCCTCAAGATGCGGCGGTGAAGTTATGCGCTAAATTCAGCCTTTCCGAAATACAGGCCAAAGCGATTCTGGAAATGAGGCTGCAGCGCTTGACCGGTTTGGAGCGAGCTAAAATTGATGAAGAATACGCTGAAGTCTCTGCTTTGATGGTGAAACTAGAAGCGATTTTAGCCGATCCGCAAAAAGTCCTGCAGGTCATCATTGACGAACTCAATGAAATAAAAGAACGCTATGGTGATGAGCGCCGTACGGAAATTGTCGCCAGCTCAGAGGATATAGATATTGAAGACATGATTGTCGAAGAAGATATGGTCGTAACCATTACGCATTCCGGTTATATCAAGCGCAACGCGGCAAGCCTTTATAAAAGCCAGCACCGCGGAGGACGCGGCAAGGTCGGCATGGGAACGAAAGAAGAAGATTTTGTGGAAAAAATATTTGTCGCCTCGACGCACCATTATCTGCTCATCTTTACCAGCACGGGCAAAGTGCATTGGCTGAAAGTTTATCAGGTACCGCAAGCGGGGCGCGCCGCTAAAGGCAAAGCTATAGTCAATTTAGTCAACCTGGGGCCGGGTGAACGTGTGAGTGCAACTTTGCCGGTGCGCGAATTTACGGCTGATAAATTTGTCGTTATGGTTACAAAAAAAGGAACCATCAAAAAAACGGAATTAGCTGCTTATGCCAATCCACGTTCGGGCGGCATTATCGCTATTTCCATTGATAAGGGAGACGAACTGGTTGATGTTCAATTAACCACGGGCAACCAGGATATCTTTTTGGCAACCAGGCTGGGCATGGCTATTCGCTTCAAAGAAGACGGTGTGCGCGATACGGGCAGAACCGCCCGTGGCGTGCGCGGCATCAGTTTGGATGAAGACGATGAGGTCGTCGGCGTGGATATTCCGGCTCAAAACACTTTCATGCTGACGGTTTCCGAGAATGGGTTTGGCAAATGCACGCCTATCGAAGAATATCGTGTGCAAAGCCGCGGCGGCAAAGGAACAATCAATTTGAAGACGGTGGAAAAGGTCGGCAATGTTTCCGGCGTATTGCAAGTATCCGGTGAAGAAAATATCATGCTGATTAGCAATGCCGGTAAAGTAATCCGGTTAAAAGTGCAGGAAGTGCCGGTTAATCACCGGGTAACCCAAGGAGTCAAACTAATTGAGCTGGATTCGGAAGAAAAGTTAGTCGGAGTCGCCCGCACCACCTCCGAGGCCGAAGGCAAAGACGATGAAGCAGATAGTAACGGCGAAGAAAGCCCCGACATTGCATCAGAAGAATCATCAACTGAAGAAGAATAGAGTTTTGTAAAAGACAAGCTATTTTAACATTAATATAAAGCCCCTTGATACTAAACAAGGGGCTTTATAATTTATAATTCCTGTTGTTGCCTTGGATGGTACCCTTCAGCAAAAATTCAGATATTAGGTAGCGCTTGTTCTTACGAATCAATTTAGCTATAATTAGCTTATGAAAACGTATAAGGTGCTGGATCATACCGCCGACATCGGCATTGAGGTTTGGGGCAAAACAAAAAAAGAACTCTTTGGCAATGCCGTTGAAGCGATGTTCGATTTGATGGTTGATATTCAATACATTAACGCGGTTGAAGAAAAAAACGTTAAGGTTGCCGGAGCGGATATAGAAGACCTTTTGGTTAATTTCCTGCGGGAAGAGCTCTACTTATTTAATGGAAAAAAATGGATCGTTAAACAATGTAAGCTTTTAAAATTGACTGCCGGACAAATAGTTGCTCAAGTGCAGGGTGAATCGTATGATTCAGATAAACATCAGTTGAAAAAAGAAATTAAAGCGGTAACATATCATGGAATAAGCGTTAAAAAAACAAATCAAAGCTGGAAGGCAAAAATAATTTTCGATGTCTGAACTAAAGCTAGAACGCATAGATGATAACCGCTGGCTTGTGCCCCAGACGGGGAAAATGAAGGTGCCGGGGATTATCTATGCCAATGAAAAAATCTATCAGCTTTTAAAAGGCGATGAAAGCACCAAGCAGGTGGCCAATGTTGCGCAATTACCCGGAATTGTTAATTACTCGCTGGCTATGCCGGATGTCCACTGGGGTTATGGCTTTCCCATCGGGGGTGTGGCGGCCTTTGATATGGAGGAGGGCATTGTTTCTCCGGGAGGCGTGGGCTATGATATCAATTGCGGCTGCCGCCTTATTGCCACTAATTTATCCTTTGCGGATGTTAAAGACAGGATCAGCGATTTAACTACGGCTTTATATCAGCATATACCTTCAGGTGTCGGCTCCACTGGCTCGGTTAAATTATCGGGCAAAGATCAAAAAAAGGTGCTCGAGGAAGGCGCTAAATGGGCGGTCAAGGCCGGATTTGGCCTGCAGGAGGATTTGGAAGTAACGGAAGATGGCGGGGCGATGGCCGGAGCTGACCCCGAACAAGTATCCGCCCGCGCGCTGGAACGAGGCAAGCAGCAATTGGGAACATTAGGTTCCGGCAATCATTTTTTGGAAATAGAAGTTGTGCAGGAAATATTTGACGAAGCCGCGGCGCAGGCGTTTGGTTTGCGCAAAGGGCAGATCGTTATCATGATCCATAGCGGATCGCGCGGTTTGGGTTATCAGATTTGCGACGATTATTTGGCTTTAATGGTCAAACATATGCAGGAAACTAAAATTGAACTGCCGGACAGACAGCTGGCTTGCGCGTATCTGAATACAACGCGCGGCCGCAATTATCTTGCTGCGATGGCTTGCGGCGCTAATTACGCCTGGGCTAACCGGCAATTGTTAATGCATCGAACGAGGGAAGTGTTTGAAAAAACCTTGAGGATGGCGCCGCGGGAACTGGGAATGCGTTTGGTTTATGATGTCTGCCACAATATCGCTAAAATAGAGGATTTTAAAATTCAGGGGAAAATGAAGAAGCTTTGCGTCCACCGCAAGGGCGCAACACGCGCGTTTCCCGCAGGGCATGATGCAGTGCCTGATCGCTATAAAAGTGTTGGTCAGCCGGTGCTCATTCCAGGTGATATGGGCAGCGGCTCTTATGTATTGGTCGGTCAGGAAAAGGCGATGGAGGAGACTTTCGGCAGTGCCTGTCATGGCGCGGGACGGGTAATGAGCCGGACACAGGCTACAAAAGTGAGTCAGGGGCGTTCCATCAGCCGTGAACTGGCTGATCAAGGAGTTTTAGTTATGGCTTCCAGCAAGGGAACTTTAAGAGAAGAAATGCCGGAGGCGTATAAAAATTTGCAGGATGTTGTTCAGGTGATGCATGAGTCGGGGATTGCCAAAAAGGTAGCACGATTGAAAGCACTGGCATGCATAAAAGGCTAAGTGCCAAGACGGCATTCATTTGGCTACCTTTGTTGGCAGCGTCGTCGGCTTCCTCAACGTATTAGTAATACGCCTGCGGAGCCTCCTCCTTGCCGTCGCGGTATCCTTTTGAATGCGACTTGGCAATAACTTTGAAAAACTCTATTGTCTGTCATTCCGGGCTTGACCCGGAATCCAGGAAATACTTAAATATGATAACTTTCCGCTTTTGCACCCTAAAGGGCACAAGCGGGAATGACGATCAAATTGTAATTGTCTTCTGGCAATATTTTTAAAGCTGTTATAAGTAGCTTCGTTAATAAAACTTGGAGCAGGACATGGTTAAAATAATTTTTGATGCGGATGAAGATTGGGGAAAGAGAGTTTTATGCAGTGATGAAAGCTGTATCGGCACCATTGGTCCTGATGGCAAATGTAAGGAATGTGGCAAGCCTTACAATGGCGCTGTAGATGTCGATAGTTCTGCCGGAAATGTTACGACACACAAAAAACAAAAAATTACTAACAAGTCCGAAGACTCAGTTTCCGATGAAGATTGGGAAAAGAGAGTTTTATGCAGTGATGAGTCCTGTATCGGCATTATCGGTTCTGACGGACACTGTAAAGAATGCGGGAAAGCTTGTAAATAACAACGTATTACTTATCACTTCTATCATCTTCGAAAATGGCATCTATTTTTGACTTACCTTCTTTCTTGATTTCATCCATTTCGCGAAGCATTATTTTTAGTTCATTCTTGCGTTTGGCCTCAAACCGTCGACCGTATTTATGTGATGGTAGTCTTTTCATAAGATAACCCATTAATGGTCTGTTCTTGGCCAGAACTCGAATCGCAGACTGAGCTTGTTGGGTTTCAGAGATCGACGCAAAGAAAAACTTTTTTATTTTCAAAAGGTTCTCGCGAATTCGAGAAAGATTTTCTTTGTAATTTGCTGGATCAATAGTTTTACTAATTAGCAGATCCTTTGATTCCTTGTAAGCTCCGTTTATTGTTTCAATGGTGTCATTTAACTTGCGCAAACGTACATTGAGGATGAACAGTTCGTTAATCAGATCAATGTTTAAAAGGTCAATCAATAAGTCGTCCAAGACCTTCACAGGCGTTAACCGATTAGCCCATACAAAAACGCGCGATTGTTCTTGATTCTTTACATTGTTTTTATACAATTCCTCGAAAGTTTCAATCACATATACATTATCATCGAGCTCACCCAGCAAAGAATTAAGTAGGTGCTCTATCTTGACGAGTGCATTATGGCTTTTATTGATTCGTTCAGAGTAGGACTTGAAGAATTCTCCGATCCTTATAAACAGAAACGCCAAGAAGGCACCAAAGAAAGCAGCAATTGCTGCGCTGGAAAACTGGGTGCTTGTCTGGATGAAAAGCTTATTGAAAACCTGCCAGCAGAAAACAGCAACAAACACTAGGATCACTAAGAACATTATTGCTGAAACCTTTTCTCTCATGTCGATCCGTAAACTCCTAACAAGTTATTCTATGGTTTCTGGATAACTCCACATAGTCCACAAATGGCGCCGTAAAACGCTCAGAGGCAAGGCACGCGAAGTCAGAGGAGTGAGGAGTACTTTTGGGCGTACGTCGCAACAACGAGGGCTGAAGCGCAACCAGGCATATAGTCTTTTTAAGGTGTCATTATCCCGGAATGCTTCGCATTCGGGATAGTTCGACCAGCAAGTTTCAGCGCGCTATGCTTCTGAAACTTGGGTCTCACTAAAACTCGTATAGTTTTTTACCAGGTACCACCGTAAACTTATTCTTCAGTAACACTTCAATGGCTTTTTCCGGAGCGTCGAAGCGGAAGATGATAACTGCATTTTGTCCGCTTTTTTCCACAAAGGCGTAAAGGTATTCGACGTTGATGCCTTCCTTGGAGACAGCTTCCATAATGCTGTGCAGGCCGCCCGGTTTGTCCGGCACTTCCACGGCGACAACAGGGGTTTTGCTGACCTGAAATCCACTATCTTTAAGCACTTTATTGGCTTTTTCCACATCATTGACGATCAAACGCAAAATACCAAAATCAGCCGTTTCGGCAAGCGATAGAGTGCGAATATTGATGTTGGCGTCTTTGAGCACGCGTGTCGCCTTCTCCAGCGTACCGGGTTTGTTTTCCAGAAAAACAGATATTTGTTCTACTTTCATATAACCCCCTTCGTCCTTCAATAATCATGATCCCACTTTGCTTCGCAAGTGGGATAGTTCAACTTGCCAATTCCGATGCGCTTCACTTTCGAAATTGGAGTTTCACTATCAAAAGCGGCGTTTATCAATAACCTTCGCACCTGTTTTTTGCAGAGTATTAGGCTCGACGAGCTTTACGCGCGGAGCAATACCCAGATAGTCCCTCATATCTTTGACAATTCTTTGTTCAATCTTCTGCAATTCTTTGACACTTCCGGAATTGCTGAATATCTTGTCGCTGGCCTCAACATGCAGTTCCAGAGAGTCCAGCGCTCCGACTTTATCAACAATGATTTGGTAACTGGGTTTCAATCCTTCGATATCGACTAGAATAGCTTCGACCTGTGATGGGAAAATATTGACACCGCGGATATTTAGCATGTCATCGCTTCTTTTTAAGACCCTTTCCATTTTGACGTGACTGCGACCGCAGCGGCACTGTTCAGTAATCAGGCGCGATACATCGCCGGAGCGGTAACGGATAAGGGGATTTGCTTCTTTAGTCAGGGTGGTGAAAACCAGTTCTCCTTCGGCTCCCTCCGGCAGCACTTCGCCGGTTTGGGGATTGATTGTTTCGACAATAAAATGGTCTTCAAAAATATGCATTCCATTACGGCCTTCCAAACATTCCATCGCCATGCCCGGGCCGATAACTTCCGACAGGCCGAAGAGATCCAGCGCAGTTATACCGAAAGCTTTTTCAATTTCATCGCGCATCGTCTTGTTCCATGGCTCTGCGCCGAAAATACCCACACGCAGTTTTAAGGATTTCATATCCACGCCCATGGCTTTACCTTCTTCGGCCAGATGCAATGCGTAGGAAGGCGTGCAGCAAATAACAGTTGGCCCGAAATCCTGCAAAATCATGATTTGTCTTTTGGCGTTGCCTCCGGACATGGGAATGACGCTCGCGCCGATCTTTTCCGCGCCGTAATGTAACCCCAACCCGCCGGTGAACAATCCGTAACCGAAGGCGTTATGAATAATATCATTTTTGGTTAAACCCGCGGCTACAAGGCAACGCGCAACGAGATCAGACCATGTTTCGATGTCGCGTTTGGTATAACCGAAAACAGTGGACTTGCCGCTGGTGCCGGAAGAAGCATGCAAGCGGACGATGCTGCTCATCGGTACCGAAAATAAGCCGAAGGGGTAATTATCACGCAAATCCTGTCTGGTGATAAAGGGAAGCTTTTTCATATCGGCAATAGATTTGATATCGTCGGGTTTGATTTTGGCGGCATCGAGGGCTTTTTTGTAAAATCCCACGGTATGATAAACTCTTTGTAAAACCTGCTGGAGCCTTTTGACTTGCAGAGCTTTTAGCGCTTCGCGGGGCAGGGTTTCAAACTCTTCATTATACATCATGATTGTGCCTCCCTTTTATTGGCCTGTACGAAAGTCTAACAAAACTTTATGCCTCTGGCAAGAAGCTTTAAAGGATAAAAGAACGCCGTCAAAAAGACATTTTAAAAGACTGCTTTACTTTTCAAGCAACTTGTTTTTGTTGAAAAAAATTTTCAGCTAGGATAATTCCCAGGGCAGTTTTAGCGTCAATAATTTCACCGGTTTTGAGCAATTCTTGAACAGAAGAAAGTTTGGCAGGAACGATTTCGATGAATTCATCTTCATCGGGAGGGAGTGGTGCGGAAATAAGGTCCTGCGCGAGAAAGAAATACATATATTCATTGCAGTATCCGGGCAACATGTAACCTTCGTAAAGTTTCAAAAGACTCGCGGCTTTAAAGCCTGTTTCTTCGGCTAGTTCCCTCTGGGCACAGGCAACAGGCGACTCTTTAAGGCTATCCAGAGAACCGGCCGGAATTTCCAAAAGGTGCTTTTTTACGGCGTTGCGGTATTGTTTTATTAACAGCACTTCTTTTTTGTCATTGAGGGCAACAACAGCAACAGTAGGTTTATGGTCAATCCAACTTTGTTTGATTGATTTTCCGGTAGGCAGAGGGACTTCTTCCTCCCAAACGTCGAAAATCTTACACTTATACATCAAATTGGCTTTGGTTTTTTTCATGGATTCCGGGCCTGGATTCAGTTGGTTTTGATTATAGATAATATATTTTTTTCGATTTCTTCTTTAGGGAGCGCTCCGGTCAGGCGTTGCACCAGCTTGCCTTCTTTAAAAAAAAGCATGGTCGGAATACTGTGGATTCCATATTGCGAAGCGGTGAGCGGATTTTCATCTACATTCAGCTTGGTTACTTTTACTCCATTGGCATAGTCGGAGGCTAGCTCGTCGATTATTGGTGATAATTGCTTGCAGGGACCGCACCAGGGCGCCCAGCAATCAACAAGAACCGACGTATCTGAGGTCAGTACTTCGCGGGCAAATGTATTATCTGTTACCTCTAAAGGTTTGGTTTTTTGTTGAGTGATTACGAGCGGTTCACGACATTTACCACAAAGAGGCTTTTGATTAAGACGATCTTCGTGCATTCTATTTTTGGTGCCGCATTTGAGACAGCGAATAATCAAATCATCCAAGGGCGCGGCGCATTTGCCGCAAACAGACCTGCCCTGAAATTTTTTTTTGGGTATGCGATTTTTTGTTCCGCAATTAAGACAGCGGATAATAACGTTTTCAGGCATACTGCTGCAACCTTAAATTGCCATCATAGTTTTTTTAACGGCAAGATGTGGATCATCTGGCGACACTGACCATGAACGGCTTAAGTATGTTAATAAGGTCAACGGAAGACATTTGTGCCAGCAAACCGCGCCGTCCGGCATTAATAAAAATTTTGGGTAAATCGGCTATAGTTTTTTCCATAAAAACAGGTATTACTTTTTTAATACCGAAGGGCGAAGTACCGCCCACTTGGTAGCCGGTATGCCTCTGTGCGACTTCCGGTTTACAGAGAGAAACCGTTTCGCCGATAATAGCTGCCAGTGAATCTGCGGCAACTTCTTTATCGCCATGCATTAAAATAATCAGGGGTTTTCCGTTTTCATCTTCCATGACCAGCGTTTTAATGATGATGTGCTCGTCAACTCCCAATCTCATTGCCGATAGTTTTGTGCCGCCAGGTTCTTCGTATTGATATGGATGCAATGTGAACTTAACCTTTTGTTTTTGCAAATCTTGTATGGCGGGTGTTGCCGGAGCGGGAGCTTTCTTTACGGGAGGTTTTTGCGGAGGCCTGACTTTTTTGACGACTTTAACTTTTTTTGCAGTAGCTTTTGTCAGAGAAGAGACTTGCTTAACAGCCTTAGCTTTTCTTAAGACCTTTTTTTTCGGAGCTTTAGCTTTTTTGGCGGTCTCAACTTTTTTTAAAACTTTTACTATTTTAGCTTTCTTTAAGGGTTTCTTTTTCTTCAGGATTTTATTTTTTTTCATGTTTCGTCCCTCTCTTTTCAGAATTTCCTATTTTCATTATTATATAATAACAATTATAACTAAAAAAGCAATATGCTATGATTTTATCCATAAGATTCAAAAGAAGCTGATCAAAGATAGGAATAGTCAATTAAATCCTTGCTCAATTGAAATAAATTGTTTAAGAACTAACAAAATTCTTATTAGGTATATAGTTCATGCCGGAATCAATGCAAATAATTATCGGCATTTTCGCCGTGCTTGTTGTTTATCTTTTAGCTATGTTAGGCACCGGCTGGTGGACAAAACAGATATCTCTGGCAATTATGAAGGATCTTGAAGATAGAGAGGCGATAAATGCCACAACCGCCGTTGATTTACCTTATGATAAAATCAATTATTTCAAAATAGGCTACCGTGATTATCGCCCTAAAGCGCTGGAGATGCTTATTTTGAGCGAAGTAGTCTGCAAAACTTTTCAGGGCCGGTATTATTTAAATAAAGAAAAAGCGGCGGAAAATCAACATAAGGAAAACGTTTAAAAATTAACGGATTATCAACTCGGATACCAGATCAAGAATATTGTTATCGGTATAGAAAAATAGCTCATGAGCGACAACATACTGGCGCTTATTAACCGATTCTTTGATTATGGGAATGATTTCAATAGCTTTGATACTCAGCTGTCCTTCCATATTGATGCGCACAATGGCGCCTTGATCGTTTTTTTCATGAGGTATTTTATAACATGTCAAAACCCGGGCAACAACATCGTTCTTTTGTTTGGTCACATAAGTCGCTCGCTGTTTCAGAGCGCGGATTTTGCCATATTCCTGAGTGTGCGCTGCAGATAGGACGGTAAATAATACAATCAATGAAAACAAGAAAATACGTATTTTCATGATATTCTCCTTTGCTGATAGAAACATTTTAAGTATAGCGTAATGTTACAGGTTCTTATTTTGATATTCCAGAAAAAGTTTTTTGTTTCATTTTCTTGATTTTACAGTTTTTTTAGGTTATTTGTGCAAAAAATACCGCTTCGAACAGGAGATGTAAGTTGCAATTCAATCCTTGCATGAAACATAAACTTATCCGCAATTCCGTGAGGCATTTTGCGGAAACCGAACTTGCCCCTATTGCCGCGGAAATAGACCGCAATGCCACATTTCCCCGCGACGTTATTGAAAAAATGAAAGCGCTTAATTATTTCGGCCTGCAGGTGCCCAAGGAATTCAGCGGAGCGGCACTTGATTCCATAAGCGCGGCTATAGTTGTGGAGGAAATTTCCCGCGTTTGTGCCGCCGTAGGCTTATGCATTACGGTGCACAACGGCGTGGCTGTTTATCCGTTTCTCCAATTCGCGTCGCCCCAACAGAAAGATACCTATCTGCCCAAGCTGGCCAGCGGTGAAATTATCGGCGCTTTCAGCCTGACCGAAGCCAATGCCGGTTCTGATGCCGGCAGTGTGGAAACAACCGCGGTAAAAAATGGCCATGAATACATCTTAAACGGCACGAAAATATTTGTCACCAACGGCGGAATTTGCGATCTGTCCTTAATTTTTGCTCTTACCAATACCGATCAGACACGCCTGCAGAGCAGTGTGTTTATTGTGGAGAGCGGCTTTCCCGGGTTTTTACGCGGTGAACTGGAAGATCTTTGCGGCATGCGCGCCAATCCTGTTTCCTCATTATTTTTGGAAGATTGCCGTGTACCGGAAAAGAATCTTTTGGGGAAACTGGGCGATGGGATGAAAATAGGCCTGGCGACGCTGGATAATGGTCGCATAGGTGTCGCGGCACAAGCACTGGGTATCGCGCAGGGAGCCTTTGAAGCCGCGGTCAAATACGCCAAGGAAAGGCAACAATTTAAAAAGCCGATTGCTTCCTTACAAACAATTCAAAATTACATTGCCGATATGGCCACAGAACAAGCGGCGGCGCGCCTGCTTTTGTATAGAGCCTGTTCCTTGAAGGATGAAGGTTTGCTTTTCGGTTGTGAAGCGGCGATGGCCAAGCTTTACTGCAGTCAGGTTGCATCTAAAATTACGTCGCTGGCCGTGCAGATTCACGGTGGCTACGGATACAGCAAAGAATATGATGTGGAAAGATATTTTCGTGACGCTAAGGTTACGGAAATTTATGAAGGCACCAGCGAAATTCAGCGCCTGGTCATTGCGCGTTCAGTACTGTCTAAATTGCTATTATAGAGAAATATGTTGAATCTGGTAGTTTGTTTAAAACAAGTTCCCATGGTGACGGAACTGCCGTGGGATGAAAAAACCGGCACACTGCGGCGTGATCTGGCGGCGGGAATGATGAACCCGGCCTGCAAGCACGCTCTGGAAGCTGCCTTGCAAATAAAAGAAAAATATTCCGCGAATATTACCGCGATAACCATGGGGCCTGCGGCTGCCCAGGAAATTCTACGCGAAGCGCTGGCCTTGGGCGCGGATCGCGCTATCCTTATTTGCGATAAGCTTTTAGCAGGCTCCGATACATTCGCCACTTCCTGGATTTTGGCTGAGGCAATAAAAAAGGAGTGCCCGAAATTTGATCTGCTTCTTTGTGGCGCTTATACCTCAGACAGCGAGACGGCACAGGTCGGCCCGCAATTAGCTGAAAAATTAGATTTACCCGCCGCGGCGTATGTCGAGAAACTGGAAATTAACGGCCGGACGTTGCGTGTCCGCAGACTCGTCGATAATTTTCGCGAAACGCTAGAAATGGAATTTCCAGCGCTGGTAACCGTCTCCATGGAAAATTACGAACCACGCTATACGAAGCTTGTAGGTTTGGAAAATTCGTTTAACGAAAGTAGCGTCATTATTCTTGATGCCGGAGATCTCGGTATAAACGCTTCAGTAATGGAAAAACAGGGCTCCCGCACCAGGGTGCGCAAAGTATTTTTAAGAAAGGCGCAAAAAGAAAACGTGCTTTTGCAAGGAACAGCGGCCGCCGTGGTTACGGAATTTCTCAATAAATATCAAAGAAAAATCAGCACGGCAATAGGCAAATCCATAGAGGACAATAAACAGACTCATGAAGAGTAAGAAGAAAAGCATCTGGGTATTCGGCGATTACCGCAACTATTATCAAAACCGTGTAACATTGCAGTTGATTTCCAAAGCGGTGGATCTTGCCCAAACAATCAAAGCGGAGGTCTGCGCGTTAGTATTTGGTCACAAAATAGACGAATATATTATGGAATACACAGCTCACGGAGCGGATAGAATTTTGGCGATTGATCATCCTTTCTTGAAGAGCTACAGCACGGAAAGATATTTGGCGATCATCGAAAATTTAGCGAAGGAAAGAGACCCGGAGATTATCCTGATCGGCGCCACGGACTTTGGCCGTGAATTCGCGCCAAGGCTGGCCAAGCGTCTGAAGACAGGATTATCCGCCGATTGCGTGGGGCTGGATATCACGGAAGAAGGATTATTGTTGCAAATAGCGCCTTCTTTCGGCGGCAACATGCTGGCGGAAATAATTACGGAACGGCATCGTCCCCAGATGGCCACGGTGCATCCCGGAACATTCAAGGAAATACCTCACAACTATAAAAGGAAGGCCTTGGTCGAGCGCTTGCCTTTGATGGATAATCTGCCCGAACCACGTGTTCGTCTGGTGGAGTATGAGCGATCCGCAGAAATGGAACACTCCATAGAAAGTGCCGCCGTCATCGTTTGCGGGGGTAGGGGCATGGGTAATAAAAATAATTTTAATAGACTTCATGAACTGGCCAAACTTTTGGGAGGCGGTGTCGGTGCCACAAGACCAGTAATTTATGCCGGCTGGGCTGACCACGGGGCGCTGGTGGGTCAGGCAGGCAAGCACATCAAACCAAAAATCCTTTTTTCCTTCGGCATCAGCGGTGCCATTCAACATACGGCAGGCCTGGGCGAAGCCGATTTTATTATTGCCGTCAACAAAAACCCGCAGGCGACAATGATGAAAATGGCCGACGTCGCCATCGTTGCCGATGCGAGCGACGTCCTCAATACGCTAATCAAAGAACTGAAGAAACGCATCAGAGAGTAATCCATTATATACATTGACGGAGTGTTCCCTTAACTTAAGTATTCAAGGTATTATGGCCAAATAAACTATTAGAGTATCCCATTATTGAAAAAAGAAAGGGGCTGGCTCAAAACGAGCCAGCCCCTTTTTAGCTTGATATGCAATTTTGCTTATTCTTTCGGCGCTCCGGTGAAGTTTTCCGAAACGGATTTAATCGCGGCGCCCTCATTATTCATAATGCATTCAATCATTCCGAAATATTTCGGAAATTCCGCCCCGATAAAGAACTGGGAAGACAGCACCCGGCCGCTATAGTAGGCCGCCTCGTTATTTCCGGAAATTATCTTTTGCCTTTCCTCGCCCTTCGCCTCGCCAACGAGTTTTTTCATTTTGGGAATGGTAACCGTCAGACTCCAGAGATGCAGCCAGGCCACGATCAGCGGGAACATCGCCTGTTGCAGCGGTGTGGCGTTGAGCACCAGCGCCATGAACTTTCCTTCCCCCATCTGCTTTTTCATCATCTCAATGACTTCGTCGAGCTTCGCCAGTCCGCGAACAACCGGGGTAATGTACTTATCTTCCACGACGCCCTTGGCCTTCGCAATTGCATCGTTCATGCGTTTTTTGAGCTGCGAGTAATTATACATCTCCGGATTCATGAGGATCTTGCGCATCTGGAGATCAAGAGACTGAATGGCATTGGTTCCTTCATAAATCGAGAATACCTTGGTATCGCGGGCATACTGTTCGACGGGATATTCCGAACAGTAACCATATCCGCCGTAAACCTGCATCGCTTCGGCTGTAATCAGCCAGGAGGCGTCGGAGATACCGGCCTTAACGATGGGGGTTAGAATTTCGACGATACCCGTAGCTGCTTTGCATTCTGCCGGGTCTTTGGACGAATGCATAATGTCTTCATGATAGGCGAGAAATAAACAGAGCATCCGCATTCCCTCTACTGTACTCTTCATGTACATGAGCATCCTCTTAACATCGGGATGTTCGATGATCGGCACGCCGGCAGCTTTGTCATTAAGCATCTGCGTGATATGCTTACTCTGAATGCGGTTTCGGGCATAAGTGCAGGCGTGCATGTACCCGGCGCTGGCTTGTCCCATAGCCTGAACACCTGTATGAATGCGGGCCGCGTTCATGAGCCTAAACATGACCTTCATGCCTTGGCGTTCCTTACCCAGCAAATGGCCCACGCATTTTCCGTTATCACCGAAACTGAGCGATGATGTGGCGTTTCCTTTCAGCCCCATTTTATGCTCGACGCCTGTACAATACACATCATTTCGTGCGCCGAGCGACCCGTCTTTGTTAATGAGATATTTCGACACCAGGAAAATAGAAATTCCCTTTGTTCCTTCGGGATCGCCCTCGATTCTCGCGAGTACCGGATGAATGATGTTGGGGGTTAAATCGTGTTCACCGTTGCTGATGAATATTTTCTGTCCGGTAATAAGGTAGGTGCCGTCTTTTTGCTTTACGGCCTTTGATTTAAGAGCTCCGACATCCGAACCCGCGCCCGATTCGGTCAGGCACATGGTGCCTCCCCACTCCCCGGATATCAATTTGGGAAGGTACATTTTTTTCACTTCTTCGGAAGCGAAAGGCGCAATGATCGCTGCTGCTCCGGTGATTGCGCCGCAATACATGGTCAACGATGTATTGCCCGCATTAAAATATTCTGCGGCAGCCATAGAGATGCTGGAGGGCATGCCCATCCCGCCTTCTTCCTGCGGAAAGGCAAGGCTGTGGAACCCCGCCTCTACGTATGCCTTGAATCCTTTATGGAACGATTCGGGTACCTTCACTTCATGAGTCTTGGCATCGAATTTTAATCCGGTCTTATCACCGTCGGCATTGGACGAATAAAATTGGTCAACGGCAATTTTTTCGGCAAGATCCAGCGTATCCTCGTACATGGTCCTGTCAAATTCCTTAAAGCTTTCGAAGCGATTTAATTTCTCCATTTCCAGCATTTCAAAAAGAACAAATCTCACATCTCTGGAATCAACTAATGGGTTTAACGACATAAATCCTCCTTAATAAATGTGGCTTGATTTTCCATTTCTATAAATTTGGAAAAACCTTTAAATTATGACTGTCAGTATAGGACAATTTTTTCCCAAATTCAACGATTTATTGTGTCACAATCACCCACGGAAACAAATATACCGAGACTTTGCGTATTTATTAGCTATTTACAGGTGACTCCTTTACGAATTTCAGTAAGAGCTTCTTTTTCCTTATCTTCCGGTAATAATTCAAATGTCGCCATTATATTTTTAGGAATGGAACGCAATTGCCCGTTAGCAGCATTTATGAAAACCCAGTCAGTTTCGCCTTCGGCAAGCACAGCATTATCTTCAAGTCGAATAACCTTGTATTTTCGTAGAGACAGCACCCGGCGAAAATTGGAAACCCATGTCAAAACACAGACCTGCTCTCCGGCATACGCAGGAATTAAATATTCAATGCGATGGGTTCGCACTACCCAAGTCGCACCGGCATCCCGAGTAGACTTAGTGCATCCCTGAGAGTCGGAATGAGCAACAGCCGCGTCCAGCATCCAGCGTAAATACTCGATATTATTTACGTGGCCGTTTTCATCCAGGGCATCCTGAGGCACCGTCAATTCATAGCGGTAGATTTGCGGCATGTTGCTTTATCTCCTTATATTGATGAAGCGGAAATGGATTCTTTGCATCTCCGGTTACTAATGATCCACTCGGCATAAAAGAGAAATGCTTCAGGCATGGTGCATGCCCACGCGCCTGTTTCTCCAGATGGAGAGCTGATTGGCAAAAAAAAGCCGGGAAGCAACCCTCCCGGCTTTTCAGATACAACAAATTTGTTTTTATGCCAAGAATTTCTTCGGAACATCCCGGAGAATTTTCTCTGTTTCTTTGACGATCTCTTGCACCATATCATTGACCTTGGGCATATCTTTGATCCGCTGGGCGGCTTCGCCCGCGGCCATAAGTGCTTTTTCCTTACGGCCTTCATACACGGCCTTAATGGATTCAATTTCGAAATTGATCAAGGACATGTCGATGGTCGTGTAATCGTCCGGAGCACCGAGAAAGACGCCGGGCGATTTCTGGAGTGTGTTCTTCTGGTGCTCGAGACTCCGCGGGGTCTTCAGCCACCGGGCGGGTCCGACAAAACCGCGGGCCACAAGGGTCCCCCGATCCTGGGCATCCACAACCGCCTGTTTCCAGATCTCGTGGAAATCACTTTCCTGCGTGGCGAGGAATCGGGTTCCCATCTGGGTGCCATCGGAGCCCAAAACCAGGGCGGCCGCCAGGCTTTTACCATCGCAGAATCCGCCTGCTCCGCATACGAGCGTCTTCTCGTCCGATACGGCCTCGACTACAGCGGGAAGCAGAATCATCGAGTGAACCGGTTCCCAGGATGTATGGAAGCCCCCTTCATGGCCGGAGGCAACGATCACATCAACACCGGCCTTCTTGCAGCGGAGCGCTCCTTTAACGGAAGGGACAACATGCATCCAGGTAAAACCTGCGTTCTTGATCTTGTCCTTCCAGCCAACCGGGTCGCCCGCAGAAGTGAAGATCACTTTGAAGTGCTTCTTTATATCCGGATTTTCCTCGCGGACCTTGATGGCAGTGTCGATCATAACATGCGAGGCTTTGATAAGTTCTGCTGAAACCATGACATTGATGCCGAATATCCCGCCTTTGTCCTTGACCAAACGATAGGTCCTCTTCAGTACTTTCTCCAGCACTGTGGCCATATCGTCATCTCTGTTTGCCTCCGCAGTTTCGACAAAGGCATTGTAGACCCACGGTTGAGTGTCTTTGTTGAAAAGTCCACTGGTGGAAAGCAGTCCCAGCACTCCTGCATTAGCCGAGGCAACGCAAAGATTGTTATTGCTGAAAGGACCCATGCCGGCCTGGATAATCGGGTATTTAATTCCTAGTAATTCTGTAAGTCTGGTTTTTAACATTTTTATTCCTCCTAAATTAATCAATAGTTGCTTTTCTAAGCAGTGAGTCTTTGATATTTGGTGAGAATAGGTTTTTTAAGCAGGCGGAGTATATGAAGAAGAGGCCTGCGTGTCAATTTTTTTCTTTTAGATTAATGACTATAGAGTCGGGTCTTCCGGGGGGCTCAGGGCATGGAATGCCATAAAAAATCATGAATAATTTAATCTTTCCGATATTATAAACTAATAGTGCTTGAAGGAAAAAGCAACTTGATAATAGAGAAGGTGTTCTTTTTGTCGCTATTAACGGTCAATCAATACATGGATATTATGAAAGTGTTTACGAAAACGCGCCGCAAAGAAATCCGTAGTAAAATTCACGATAGGAAGTTGAAATTTGATTTTTTCCATCTTGTTCCGGCCAGAACTATGGAAGTTTCAATCTGGCGTTCGGGGATGGTCCAATACTTTTTAAGTAAATGGTTTTTCTCGTCTGTAGAAACAAGTCGGTAGCCATTCTTCTGGTAAAAAGACAGCGCCCAAATTGCATCTGCCCATGTGCCGATCAGAGTCGGCTTTTCGGTCATAGATTCGAGAAGCCGCAGAAGTCGGGAACCTACTCCGTGATTCCGCAGACGCGATCGAACGTAGGCATGGCGAATAAGAGTAACTTCCTCTTTATCCTGAATTCCCATCACGCCGATCAATCTACCTTTTTCCTCCAACCCCCAGAATATGACACCCGCATGAATTTCCTTCTGCAGCTGCCGGCGAGACATGTATGGTTCATGCCACCGGTCAGCCGGAATTACTCCTTTGTAAGCCTGCGCCGCGTCGTTGATGATTTCCAATATCACTGCAAAATCTTTTTGATCACATCTACGAATCATAGTTTTGTCTTTATATCTTTTTATTCAGGAGACGAAGTTTTAAAATAACGGAAACCCAGGGAAATTATTATTACAGCAAATATCAGACGCAAGGTGTTGTCCGGGATTATATTAGCAAGATCGCCTCCTAAATATGTACCTAAAAGAATACCCGGTATGAGACCATAAAGAATTCCTGCTTCAACATTCCCCAGCTTCCAATGGGTGAAGGCACCTATGCCACCCACGGGAACCATTATCGTTCCACCGCCAACTCCCATCATTCCCGAAAGAAATCCGGTAAAAACACCGGCTATTAAAAATACAATTATTTTGGCGAAATCTGGAAGAGGACCCATGAAATTTACCAAAAAAGGTTTTAAAAGCAAAAGCACGGAGCAAAAAATCAAAAATACTCCCAAAGTCTTTTTTAACTTCCATTCCGCAAGTGTATGTGCGTAACGCGCGCCTAAGGGCGCGGTGAATATGGCTGTCAGAGCTAAAAGCACAGCTGCCGTAATATCAATCGCGCCATTCAAGGCGTAGGTTATAGCTCCGCTGATTCCCGTAAAGACGAGCGCCACCAAACTCGTGCCGTGGGCCTTATGCTGGGTTAACTTCAGAACTTCGACCATCAGAGGAATCATAATCAATCCGCCGCCCAGACCGATAAGACCGCCAAACATCCCGGCGGAAAGTCCGATGGCAAAACTAATAAAATTTATTTTCATCGATGAATCTTTCCCCGAGCTGCGGAAGCAAATATACCGCCAAAGCAAATGATAGCGAGTAGAAAAAATATAACCTGAATACTTTTTAAAAGAAGGATATTTCCGGCTTGTGAAATAGGATTATTCCCTATAATAACGGCAAAAACCAACATTGTTATACCCATGCTGAACATTTGACCGGTAAGCCGCATGGTGGCGAGCGTTGCCGAAGCAACGCCGAAAAATTTATTTCCCACAGCACTCATCGTGGCGTTAACATTGGGAGAAGAAAAAAGAGCGAAACCTATACCCAGCAAAATCAGGCAAGATACAATATAGTAAATACCGGTATCACTGTGAATAAAAATGAGCGGAATCAGGCCGAGAACATTCAAAGTCATACCGATGGAGGCGATAATCTGCGGTTCAAAACGATCGGAAAGTCTTCCGGCAAAAGGTGAGAAAAAAGTCTGCACCACAGGTTCGGCAACAAGAATGATTCCTGTCTGAGAGGGTGTCAGCATTTTAATATGCTGTAAATAAAGGCTGAGTAAAAAAGTCACTGCGAATGTAGCACAGTAATTAATGAGTGCGGCTAAATTGGAAAAAGCAAAAACTTTATTATCTAAAAACAGACGGATATCCAGCAAAGGGAAAGGCCTTGTTAATTGTTGCCGGATAAAGAAGAAAAGACAAAATACACCTATACCTATGAGGAATCCCGCCCTCCATGCGGGCAGTAAAGAAAATCCATACATGATGGCAAAAAGAGCAATTGCGTAAAGTAAAGAACCGATAATATCAAAATTTTCATCTTTGGCTTCCGACCATTCTTCCTTAATCATGAAGGTGACAATGGCAATAATAAAGATGCCTAAAATAACCGTGAAAAGGAAAATGTATCTCCACCCTAAATGCTCTGTAAGCAGGCCGCCGATAAAAGGGCCGATAGTTAACCCGGTGTAAACGCCAGCCAGGTTGATTCCTAATATTTTGCCTCTTTCTCCGATAGGATATGCGGAAATCAGCATGGCCGTACCGGTGCCGAAAATCATCGCGCCGCCAATACCTTGAATAACGCGGGAGAAAATTAAAAAAGACTGAGTTCCCGACCATATACAAAGGAAGGAAGCAAGCGTGAAAATTATAGCTCCGTAAAGAAAAATTCTTTTGCGGCCATAAATATCAGCTAATCGTCCCAAAGGAACAAGCGTAATCGCTGCAGCCAGGATGAAAGACGAAGCCACCCAACTCAAGGAAAGAGCTGTCATAGATAAGTCTTTAGCCATATTGGGTAAGGCGACATTTACGGCCGAGCCCATAAACGGCGTCAGAAACGAACTTAAAGTGGTGACCAGAAGGATATAAAGACGTCTTTTATCTGTCATGTAATCTCGTTTTATTAGGGTAATATCTTCAAGTGCGTGTAAAAGTCTTTTTGTAGAGTTTTGCAAAGATGTCTTTGCCGCAGGCCATCATGAGCGTAAGGGGCATAACTTTTTTTGCCTGTTGGAGCATCTCTTCCGTCAATTCACGAATATCCCATTGGGCGTGTCGATCGGCACGCAGGCGTGCCAAATGATATAATTCGCGGGCATTGAATTTCATCAAGACTCGTTTACGGTGTGCGTTAGTCAAAACATAAACGGCGGCAAGGGGCGCTTTTTTCTTAATTTGCTCGTAAGCGTTTTGTGTACGACGCATAATTTCCATAAACTTCTTTTGCTGGCCGATTGCGCAAATGGAAGGAGGGATGGTTACGCCCAATTGCGGATGATAATCTTGAGTTATTATTGTGGCCATACGGTGCCTTTTTAATTGAGCGAAGCAGCTGGCGCTTACGATAAGCTCAAATTGCAGATCGACATTTTCCAATTCCCTCAGTACTGAGTCGTGAGACTGGAGATGTTCGAAAGCCGTTTTCAGCAAAAATTTAATGTCTTTTTGTGTCATGCTGGTTGCACGGTTTAAACATTGAGAATAATTTAAATTGGATGAAGAAAAAAGAAAACACGCGGCGACTTTTATGTCGGCTGCTGGTGAAAAGAAAGTCAAACGCGCGGTACTGGATTGTTTAGTTCCCGTTGTTTTATTATATTTTTCACACAAAGTTTCAGCCTGTTTATGTAAATTAGGTCTGGTTAGCCTATCGTAGTCGGTAGCTTGAATATGACGAATCAGAGCAGGAGCGATGTCTTTGGTTGCCGCGTATAACTTTTTACTGTATTCGTGCGCTTCGGTAAAAGGAAGGGCGGCCAACCGCCGTAACATAAGTTCCAAATTGCGGGCATTGATCGTCATGCCCAGTTGAGTCTCGGTCGCCAGCGCTATCACATAGCGGGCATCTTCCTTAGCCCAGCCCTCAAGAAGCGGGCGATTGGCTGGATTTTCCGCCAAAGACTTGTTTTTTAAAAAAATGTGAGGCTTTAATTGGTCATAGAGTTGATGATAATAATCATTTTGTGCTTTAATAGTAGTGGTGAACAAATCGGCAAGCCCTGCCTGTTTGATTTCTTCCGGGATGACAAAGTCTTTATTAAAAAGAACATAGCGTTGAGATTTTTCTGTAAAGGAACATAGACGGAATTTTTCAATTTCTTCGACAAGAAGACGGGAAACACCCAAAACGTCAATATTGAAAACAGCATGCTCGGCAACCGAACTGTGTCCCATTGAAAAAACTATGTTACGGTTGGACTGGCGCGCCTTGTCCACTTCCGTGCAGGCGATTTCCCGCAATTCGTTAACAGGTTTGGGGCTGCGGCTGATACGAGCGTAAGCCGCCGAAATAGTTTCCGGTGTCAAGTCTTGCGTGAGCGCGCTTTTATCTTTAAGCTTGCGGATAAGATCGTAATCTAAATTGTAACCGGCTAGAAAAATTTTCATAATATTATTCAATTTTCATAAATCCCGCCGTAATTTATTCCGAACAAAACAAAGGGCGGGATAAACATTATTTAGAGTCTTACCAATTCAACGCGGCTGAGCGTGCGCCCAAGAAAACGTTCGCCAATTGTTTGAAAGTGGTAAGGAACATCACTAACACAAAACAGATAGTCCGGCGTATGGGAATTTTTATTGCCGATGTTTTGTTTATCTATTAAGTCGGCGGCAATGTCAGCCATTGCTTCCGCCGAGTCAATAAGTTTTACTTTTTGCCCGACAATATCTTGTAGCAGAGGTTTTAAAAGCGGATAATGGGTACAACCCAAGACCAGCGTGTCGATTTTCTCGGCAATCACCGGTTTTAAGTATTCCTGAGCAATCAGCCTCGTTGCCGGATGATCAAACCAGCCTTCCTCGACCAGCGGCACAAAAAGCGGACAAGCCTGTGAAAAAATCTTTGTTTCTCCATCTAAAAGACGGATTGCGCGGGCGTAAGCATTGCTGTTGATAGTTGCCGGTGTGCCGATGACTCCGATGGATTTGGTGCGGGTATCTTTGGCGGCGCTCTTGGCGCTGGCTTCGATCACTTCCAAAACCGGAACGTCGGACAACTCTTTTATCGTCTGATAGGCCACAGCCGCCATTGTGTTGCAGGCAACGATCAAAAGTTTCACATCCTTCTTGATAAGAAAATCGGTGATTTGCGAAGCGTAGTGATTGATGGTTTCGACTGACTTTATTCCATAAGGAACGCGCGCAGTATCGCCAAAGTAAATAATATTTTCAAAAGGCAAGCGTTCCATCAAAGTACGAACTACGGTCAGGCCGCCGATGCCGGAATCAAATATGCCTATGGGACGATTTGTTTTCACGAATGAAATTAAAATACTCCTTTAGTATTTCAGATAAAACCGCACTTATTTTTATCGCTTATTATTTTAAATATAAGCTATAACTTCTTTAATATGATTTTATCACTATCATAGTGTTTAGACCATCGCTACAAAAAAGTGATATGTCATCATCTAATGGACAAAGCTATTAGATCAGCCTTTGATAATTTGCTTATTGCGTCCTTTTTGTAAGCAGATACCTTTTGGATATGATAGCAATATAGCCGACTATCAGCAAAAGAGCGGGGTAAATAGGTTTTATCCAATAACCGTAAACAATAAAAAGATAAACGCCGGTTATTAGCCAAAATATCAGAAGCACTGAAGATATAATGGCGCCAATTGACGCTTTCAATCGTGGTATAATTAAGGCGATGTAAAGGCCAAAGAAGAAAATCATTAATAATTCAAGAATCAATGCCCAGTTTGGACGCAAAATATGATCATTGCTAATAATATTATCAATGACGTTAGCGACGATTTTTACCGGCGGAACGTTGAATGCCGTAGGCGTTATCTGCATTACTCCTATTCCGGCAGCACTCGGCGCAATAATTACAATTTTATCCTTAAATGCTTCAGGAGGGATCTTATTATTGATGACGTCGAAAACCGAATAATAAAGAATTCCGCTCTTAAAGTCGATGAGCATCTTATTGTTGCCATATATGGGGATTGTTTTGCTATTAAATTTCAATTGATAGCCCAATTGTAAATCTTTCAAATCTAAATCAAGGTACTTTAATGTAAGTTGTAGCGCAAAAGAAGGGAAAAGCCTGTCTTTAAAATTGATAAAGAGAGGTTCACTGCGGACGGATACCGTCTCTATCGGCGATGATGTTAATGTGCCCCAATCCCAGCGCGTTTTTGGCAAAGACATTGATTGGAGTAATCATTTCGCGGGAAGTGATGCTGCCGCTGGCAAAAAAACCGGGAGGAAACGAATTATTTTCGATGTAATCCGGTAAACTGGTAGAAGACTTGTCGATAGGATTTCCCAAATTGAAGAATAAAGGCAGGACAACATTTTTGCTCATAGCGATTGAATGGGACAGAATAGAGTCATTGTCGAGATGTTTTTTTACGCATCTTTTAATGCCGCCAATAGAACGATAGTGCGAATATTTTTTTTGGAATATTGAGGATTGTTTTCAATAGTGCTGATGATGTTAAGTACTTCCATGAGACCATGATTTAGATCCTTTTCCGAATATACAATATCCAGTCCAATTACCTTAGCTTCATAAGATTCTAAAAGGTCGATCATGAAGGCGATATAGGATCTTGGCCACGGCCACCGCCCAAAATTGGCAATGCTTTGTTCATCAATAGCGATTACTGAAACGGGTGCGATAAAAGGTTTTACACGAAGACGGGCACTTATATCATATAAGCCGTATTTCAGCCTTTCCAGATGTCCCCCAAAGAAAAAGAAGATGAATAACGCGGCAAGCGTAAGGGCAATACCAAGACGAAAATCAGAAATCATCGACTTTTTAAATTTCTTCATGTAGAGTCCTTTTTAAGGTTGCGCTTAAAAAGTCATATACATTTTTTATCATAACCAGTGAGAATATAGCAAGATTTCTTGTAAATATTTTTATCATGAGGTGGGAAAATGCGCAGAGCCGATAAAGAAATTAAAGATTATCGGGAAATCGCGACGATCATGCAAAAAGCCGACGTCTGTCGGATCGCTTTAGTTGACGGCGATTGTCCTTATATTGTTCCGGTCAATTTTGCCGTCCACGAAAATCATCTTTATTTTCATTCGGCTATGGAAGGAAAGAAAATCGATATCCTCCGGAAAAATAATAAAGTATGTTTCGAAATGGATGTGAGCACAGAGATTATAAAAGGTAAAGAACCTTGTTTTTGGGGTATGAAATATTTATCTGTAATCGGCTTTGGTCAGGCTTTTTTTGTCGAGAAATCCAATGAAAAAAAGAAAGCTTTGGATTTACTCATGGAAAAATATGCGGGAAGAAGCGTTTTTTCGTATCACAAAGAAGCTTTGAGGAAGGTTTTTGTCATTGACATCAGAATTGAAAAAATATACGGCAAGAAATCTAACATTTCATGAAACGACTTTGAGTTTAATATTACACCGCAAAGTTATTTAAACCACCAAAATCTAAGGTAGCCAAATAGTCGTCAATTGTCTCGGCACGGCGTATTTGCACGACTTCGCCGTTTTCTCTTAAAAGTAGCTCAGCGGAACGAAGTTTGCCGTTATAATTGAAACCCATGGCATGACCATGCGCTCCCGCATCATGAATGACGATAATATCCCCGCTTTCCAGTTTGGGCAAAGGACGGTCAATGGCAAATTTATCGTTGTTTTCACAAAGCGAACCAGTGACATCATAAAGAATCTTTTGCGGTTGCTTTTCTTTGCCCATGACCGTGATATGATGATATGCGCCGTAAAAAGCGGGACGCATTAAGTTCGCCATACTGGCGTCAAGACCGGCAAATTTCTTATAGGTATCTTTAATATGCAGGACACGGGAAATAAGATAACCATAAGGACCCGTAATATAACGGCCGCATTCCCTAAAGATTTTAATCGGCGCGAGGCCATGAGCAACAATTATTTTTTCATATTTTTCTTTGATGCCACGGCTCATCGCGGCAAGATCGATACGCTGTTGTTCCGGACGGTAGGGAATTCCCACACCTCCGCTCAAATTTACAAACTCAAACCGTATTTTTAATTGCCTGGAAATATCGGCAACAAGTTGAAACAATATTTCTGCCGTTTCTACATGATACGCGGCGTCCAATTCGTTGGAAGCAACCATGGTATGAATGCCAAAACGTTTTATACCTTTTGCCTTGCAGATTTCATAACCTTCAAAGAGCTGCTCTCTGGTGAAACCATATTTGGCTTCTTCCGGATGGCCGATAATAATATTGCCCTTCTTTAGTGGCCCGGGATTATAGCGCAAGCAAATCAGCCCCGGCAGTCCGGCATGTTTTTCCAAATAAGCAATATGTGTAATATCATCCAAATTGATCGTTGCGTTCAACTCTCGGGCCTTGACAAATTCTACCGCGGGCGTGTCATTGGAAGAAAACATGATTTCTTCACCAGTGATACCTGTTTTTTGGGCCATGATTAATTCCGCAAGAGAACTGCAGTCGGCGCCAAAGCCCTCCTTATGAAGAATTTTTATCAAATAGGGATTAGGCGCCGCTTTTACGGCGAAAAATTCTTTAAAGCCATCGTTCCAGGCAAAGGCTTTTTTAAAAGCACGTGCGTTTTCACGAATAGCCTTTTCATCGTAAATATGGAAAGGCGTCGGATATTTTTCAATGATTTTTTCAATTTGTTTTTTTGTAAAAGGCAGCAGCTTTTCCGTCATAGAACTGGAACTCCCCATTTGTAGAAAATTTATAATTTTTTGGCTATTTTACGGAAGTGGTAACCATAGACCATAAGCGTCATAGCTTCAGCGAAAGACTTGCGGTAAATAATTAGCGCTTTCAGCATAAGTTTCCAATAGTACCATTGGGATGCACCGTTGCCTAAAATACCAATATAAAAAACGGATCGTATTAACGCTTTCAAGCGTATCCAAGAATATTTATTTGTTCTCGCAAATGATTTGGGTTTATAGGTTTTAAGAAATTCATTGACGCGTTGATAATAATGGCGAGGACTGTAAATTGTCTTCACAATTTTATTATAGCCCGCAATGAGTTTCGCTTTGTCCATGAGGGGGATAAAATTAATGCTGCCATCGGTATTGTCTCCCGAACAATTGTCCGCGAGACGATTTTCCTTTTTTAGACGGTGCCATAATTTTGTATTGGGTAAAGCGTTTAATAAGCCCACCATAGCAGTAACGACGCCCGTTTCCTGGATAAACTTAATTTGCCGCTCGAAAATGCTTTCGTCATCATTATCGAAGCCAACTATATAGCCGCCAAAAACTTGCAGTCCCGCGGCCTGCAAGTTTTTAATGGCCGCGGTCATATCACGTTTGCAGTTTTGATTTTTAGAACATTCCTTTAAGCTTTCTTCATTAGGTGTTTCCAGACCGATGAATATACTTTGGAAACCGGCTTGAGTCATGAGTTGAATCAGTTCGTCGTCATCGGCGATGTTAATTGATGTTTCGGTGAGCATCTCAAAAGGATATCTACGGGCTTTCATCCATTCAATCACCTGGGGCAACAAGGCTTTAATAGCTTTTTTGTTACCGATGAAGTTGTCATCGACAATAAATAGAGCTCCCCGCCAGCCTGTATCGTAAATGGTCTGCAATTCCTGCAAGAACTGCCCTTCAGTTTTTGTGCGCGGATTATGGCCGAATAAGGTTGTAACATCGCAAAACTCACAGTTAAAAGGACAGCCACGGGAAAACTGGATCATCAAAGTAGCATAGTGTTTTATTTTTACCAGATCCCAGCGCGGTAGTGGCGTAATATGTAAAGAGGGAAAACTGTCGGAGCGGTAAACTTTTTTGGGAGTGCCGTTTTCCAAATCAGCCAAAAATTGAGGGAGTGTGCATTCTGCTTCATTTAAAATAAGATGGTCAACAAGATCGGCATACGCTTCCGGTTTGCCGGTAAATAATGGACCTCCGACAATAACCTTTTTCTTCAGCTGCTTACAAATTTCGAGGATTTCCCTGACCGAATCTTTTTGAACCAGCATCGCGCTGATCATCACGTAATCCGCCCATTCCAAATTCTTTTGCTTAAGCTTTTGAATGTTTAGATCAACCAATTGCAGGTTCCATTCTTTCGGCAGCATGGCCGCAACGGTAAGTAAGCCCAAAGGCGGGAAAGCAGCCTTTTTGGATATGTACTTAAGGATATATTTAAAGCTCCAGAAAGTAACCGGATAGCGGGGATAAATCATTAAAACGTTCATATTCAACCTTTAATTAACCAAAAAATGTTAACCGGAAAAATATTTTAAAGCAAGATAAATAATGGCGGAAATTAATGCGGTAACAGGGATGGTCAAAATCCAGGCCCAAATAATATTACCGGCAATACCCCAGCGCACGGCGGTAAGTCTTGTGGTGGCGCCGACACCGACAATTGCACCGGTAATGGTATGGGTAGTGCTGACGGGTATTCCGGCGATGGAGGCGCCAATAATTGAGCAAGCAGCGGCAGCTTCAGCGCTGAACCCGCCGATGGGACGGAGTTTCGTGATTTTAGTACCCATAGTTTTAACGATGCGCCAGCCGCCAAACATTGTTCCCAAGGCAATAACACTATAACAGGCAATAACAATCCAAAAAGGAATAGAAAAGGTATCACCCAAAAGTCCCTTACTATAAAGGGCCATAGCAATAATCCCCATGGTTTTTTGTGCATCGTTCATGCCGTGCCCGGTGGAGTATATGGCCGAAGAAACAAGCTGCAGCTTTCGATAGAGTTTATCTGATCGAGCGATGTTCGAGTTTTGATTTAGGTTTAGGGAAATAATCATAAAAATATAGCCTAAGACCAACCCGATAGTTGGCGAGAGAATAATGAAAGCAGTTGTTTTGGCAATACCTGACCAGACCAATGTGCCAGTTCCAGCCTTAGCAACTGCAGCTCCAATAAGTCCGCCAATCAAGGCATGGGAGGAACTGCTGGGAAGTCCGTAGTACCAAGTGACGATATTCCAAATTATAGCTCCCCCGAGAGCGGCAAGAATCACTAAATTGTCCACAATATCGAGATGGATTATGCCTCGGCCGACAGTATTGGCAACTTCCGTTCCAATGAAAAAGGCTGCGGCAAAGTTAAAAAATGCCGCCCACAGCACGGCATATTTAGGAGAAAGTACCCGTGTGGAGACGACTGTAGAAATGGAATTTGCTGAATCATGAAAACCGTTGAGAAAATCAAAAACCAGTGCAATGAAAACAAGGAATATAACAAAACCCATCGAATCAAGCATGTTTCAGGACAATCCCTTCTACGATATTAGAAACATCCTCGCATACGTCTATTGCTTCTTCCAGGAGTTGAAAAATATCTTTCCATTTTATAAGCTCAATGGCGTCTTTCTCATTTTCAAAAAGATTAGCCATAATCGTTCTTAAAACAATATCGCCGGCATTTTCCAGCGTATTAATCTCGACGCAGTGGTTAAGAATCATTTCGGAGTTTTTCATGTTGCGCATCGCGTGGACGATGCTTTTGATTTTTTTTATTGCGTCATTCAGGATTTCCGCCTGTTTGATGATTTCATCAGCCGGTTTTTTAACTTTATAAAGATGAATGCGGACGGCGGTGGCTTCAATGACGTCCATAATACTATCCATTTTATTAACAAGCGCATAGATATCTTCGCGGTCTATAGGTGTAAGGAATGTCTTGTGCATTTTTTCGTATGTTTTATGGGTAATACCATCCGCTTCGTGCTCAATATCCTTGAGTTTGGCTACTCTCACCTCAGAAAAATCACGAGTTTGAGCCATTTCCAGAAAAAGTTGGCCGCCCTCTTCAATTTTATTAGCCAGCTCTTCAAAATATTCAAAAAAATTTTCTGTTTTAGGAAACAAGCGCATGAGAAATTCCTCCTCAGAATTTTAATTCACATTATTAATTCAGGCAGTCCTCTAGCTAATTATCGGGGAAAATGCAAGCTGTTTAACTTGTTGATTAAATGGTTTTACAGCCCTTTGGAATAAATAATTTTACTGTCACCGGCGGAGTAAAAATCTTTTAAAATTGCTTCTTTATGATAGCCGCAACTTTCATAAAAATTGTGAGTTGGACGGTATTGATTGCGGGAAGATGTTTCCACATAAATGCGTTGGCCGCCCAAACTAAAAATAATTTCTTCGGATTTTGACAGCAGTTTTTTCCCTATGCTCTGACCGCGTATTTTGTCATTTACGGCGATCCAATAAAGATCGTAGCTGACGGAAGTCATCGGTATTAAGCCGAAACAGCTATAGCCGCAGACAATATTTTCGACTTCGGCAAATAAAAACTGATAAGAACTGGCCGCTCCTTCCACTAACTTTTCTTCAGCTAATTCCAGCGCTATATCGATTTCCGCGGAAGAAAAAAAACCGCTGGACCTGACAATTTTTTCAATTGCCTCGATATCTGTTTGTTTAATCTGCTGTCTGAATTTTATATTAAGAGTAGTCATAAGAAATATTTGAGCTTTTTGCTCCCTTTTTCAGTTCAGAGCATCATTGATAATGAGCTCAATGGCTTCATGATATTTTATCGATGCCTTTTCAAACGCTGCGGCAAAACCGGCGTCTAGCGACAAACAGGGATTAGCATTAATTTCTAATACCCAGGGATTGCCGTTATTGTCAACGCGAAGATCGACGCGCGCGTATCCGCGTAAGGAGAAAAGATTCCAGCAATGCAAGGCAATTTCACTCAAAACCGATATAAGATTATCATCATTTTCATGGAAATCAAATTTACTTATTGTGCTATTATATTCAAAGGAATTTGAAATCCATTTGGCTTTGTAATTAACAATCTTTGGTTTTTCCGGTGTATAACCAACGAAAATTATTTCGGCTACGGGTAGAATTCTTACTCCTGATTTACCGGCAATAAGGGCAACGTTAAATTCGCGTCCGTCGATATAGGCCTCAGCATAACAAGACCCGCCCAGTTTTTTCTTGCCGGAGTTCATTTCTTTAAGGAGAGCTTTTTTGTCAGTTGTGGAAATAATGGAGTCGTCATCTAAGCCGATAGAAGCATGTTCCCATGAAGATTTAATTATATATTTATCTGCGTGAGCCGAGCCGGCGCTGATCCCGTCTTCGGTTATCCAACCGGGGGTGGGAATACAGGCTGCATGTAACATTTTTTTAGCTAGAGGTTTGCAGGATGTTAAAAAAATAGCTTCAGTGCGCGCCCCTGTGTAGGGAATCTGCAGATAATCAAGAAAGGCGGGAGCAAAATGAATTAGACTGCCTTTCGCGGCAAGAGATTCCACGATATTGAAAACAACTTCCGGACTTAGTGAATGTAGAGTTTTAATTGTTTGTGCGAGATCAAGACAAAACGGCACTAAGAAAGGTTCATAACCAAGCTGACGCACAGCTTGCGCAATTGTATCCGCTTGTTTGAGGCAATCAAGCTCATCTTCGCTGGCATTAGGAAAAATATCGCTGTGCAAAATAACTATTTTTTTCATTTACATATTTCTGCCGAAAATTTAGTACGCTTAAAATAAAGGTTAATTATTAATGTTAGCCCGACTTAGTGCGGATTTAATAATAGAGCTTATCAGTGCATTATAACTCATCCCCAATTGAGTGCACAGAATTGGCAAGTCGGAACGTACGGGGTTTAATCCGGCGAGGGGATTGACTTCCATAAAGTGGGGCACGCCGCGGGCATCAGAGCGTAAATCGATGCGACCGGCATCTTTTAAATTCAGAGCATTCCAGGCCATCAGCGATATTTCCATCGCTTTTTTAGCTTCATCATCGTTAACCAGAACATACTGGACCATTTTATCGTAGTGTTCCTTATTTTCATAAGAATAAGCATTTTTTTCCGCTACAGGCTGGAGAATAACCTCTAGCGTGCCCAGCGCTCGGGCATCTTTGCCTGTCCCTAGTATACCCACGGTAAATTCACGACCGGATAGATAAGTTTCGACAAGAACCGGTTGATTAAAGTTTTGTAAGAGGTTTAGGCAAACATGATGTAGTTCTTCCGGATTATTTATTTTCGATATCGGTGTTATGCCCTTACCTGTACCCTCCGCTATCGGCTTGGCAAAAAGAGGATAAGGAAGGTTGACTTTGGCAATATCATCGGCACTGCCAACTACGGCAAAGTCAGGAGTAGGAATTCCCACGCTTCGAATAATATTTTTAGTCATTCCTTTATGCAGGGTAAGGGCCTGTCCTAAGGGGTCGGAGAAAGTGTAGGGAATCTGGTAGGCATCTAACAGGGCGGGAACTTGTGCCTCGCGGCCAAAACCATGCAGACCTTCGGCTATATTGAAAACAAGATCCCAGCGTTCTCCTTTTGCGAGACGGCGGACCAAAGCTTTAATATTTCCGATACGGCAGGCTTCATAACCGTTATCTAAGATAACTTTTTCAATTGCATCGATAGTATCGGGCAGATCAAATTCGGCTGTTTCTTCGAGAGAGTATCCTTCTTTCAAATAATCATCGCGCAAATCATAAGTCAATCCAACCTTCAACTTTTTTACAGCCATAATCAATCGGAGCTATCTACCCCTCGCCTTTAATTCCGGCATACCTTAGTGTATATCTTTCAACTCTGCGTGGTTGTCGGGATAACGGAAAATATTTCCTTCATAATTGCGCAAGAGCAAGTCGCCTTTTTCCCAGCCTACAGCGTATTCCGGAAGCAGAGGGATCTTTCCGCCGCCGCCGGGAGCATCGACAACATAAGTAGGCACAGCATATCCCGTTGTGTATCCGCGCAAGCCCTGAATGATTTCCAGTCCTCTACTAATCGGTGTGCGGAAATGAGAAGAGCCGGGAATGGGGTCGCACTGATAGAGATAGTAAGGACGAACTCGGATTTGTAATTGACCATGCACCAGCCTCATCATTGTGGCAACGTCATCATTAATGCCGGAAAGCAACACGGTCTGACTCCCCAGTGGAATTCCAGCATCGGCCAGGCGAATACAAGCAGCGCTCATTTCAGGCGTCAACTCATCGGGGTGAGCAATATGAATGCTCATCCATAGAGGATGGTATTTTTTCAGCATGGCACTTAGAGCCGGAGTTATTCTCTGCGGCAGAACAACCGGCACTTTTGTCCCGATACGTATAAGTTCCACATGAGGAATTTTGTGCAAGCGCATCAACAACCATTCCAGCTTGCTATCGGATAAGGTTAAAGGATCGCCTCCGGAGAGCAGAACATCCCGGATGTTTTGATTGCTTTCGATATACTCTATAGCCTTCTCCCATTTTTCGAAATCGACATAGGATTGATTGCTGCGTTCGATAATGCGGGAACGTGTGCAATAACGGCAATAGGTCGAACAGGAATCTGTTACCAAAAATAAAGCGCGGTCAGGATAACGATGCACAATCCCGGGAACGGGGGAATCGGCATCTTCGTTCAAAGGGTCTTCTTCTTCGCCTGCGGTATGAAGGCATTCATCAACAACAGGAACGACGCAGCGTCGCAGCGGAGCAGAGGGATTGAAAGGATCGAGCAAGCTGGCGTAATATGGTGTAATAGAAACGGGCAGCGCTCCCGCATTATGCATCATTGCCTGGCGTTCGTTATCGGACAGGTTTAGAATTTGCGATAATGTGTTGACATCTCTTATCGCGTTGCGCAATTGCCAATGCCAGTCGAACCATTCAAAACGGGTGATGTCCGGATAATGTCGTTTACGGAAAAGACGTGATCGCGCTGAATCTTTAAAAGGGAATATAATCCTGTCGGGCTTTTGTTTAGCCGGATATGGCTGGTTGGTTTTTGTGTCTATCGAGAAAAAGTCAATTACTTCATTTTTAACTTTAACAAGACCGGTCACTGGACCAGGAGGTTCCGCCTCCTCATTAAATAGGGTCTCGTTTTCCATTTGATTACTCCTTCTGGAGGTTTTTCCTCCGCAAAATTTATTTTACAAGTAAAAAATAAAAATCTATAATTTGAATGTACGCGTAGAAAAAAATTTGTCAACACTTTTTTTCATAAAACGAACATTTTTTTATAAATGAAATTTTCCCTCCGTTAAATTATTTTACAAGTAAAAAATAAAAATCTATAATTTGAATGTACGCGTAGAAAAAAATTTGTCAACACTTTTTTTCATTAAATGACATTTTTTTACAGATGAAATTTTCCTTTAAAATAAATTTCTCTCACGCCCTTTGCTTTTTTGTTTGCCCAATTTTCAATTCCCATCTTTTTCATCAAACATAAATTGAAAATTTTCGTGTTATGCGGACGATCATTGGTGTGTAATACATAAAGCCTCCTAAAATTTCTTAAATGATTTTACTGATAAAGATTTATGAAGCACTTGTCAAACCAAAAAAAGAGGTAGGCAAAAAAAATTATTTTTAGTAACAATAGGAACAGAAGATAAATGTGTTTTGGTAGCCCTGGAGAGAAAGAATGCCTGAATTGCCCGAAGTAGAAACATTGTGCCGACAACTGAAAAAGAAAATTTGCGGCAAAAAAATATTATCTGCTGAAGTGTTCGATAATAAATTAACGAACATAAAAGATGTTAAGGGAAGAGAAGTGGTCGCGGTGGAGCGCAAGGGAAAAATGATCGCCATCTTCCTCGATGATGGAAATATCATATTTATACATTTGCGCATGACCGGAAGGCTTTTATGGCAGAAGATTTCTTCAAAGCCAAAACATAGCCGCTGGAAAATGTCATTTGCCGCTGGAAATATATTCCTGGTAGATCCACGTCGCTTTGCCACGATCAAAGTGCTGAAGAAAAAGGAAAACGATACCGGTAGGGAAATATTTAGAGATTTTGATCTTAAAAATTTTATTAGCGCTCATGGCAACCGCAAGACGAAAGTAAAAACACTAATAATGGATCAGAGCGTTGTAAACGGAATCGGCAATATTTACGCATGTGAGATTTTACACGAAGCGCGCATTCATCCCGAAAGAGCGGCAGCGACATTGAAGGAAGCGGAGTGGGGAAAAATATTTCATCAAGCCAAAGAAGTGCTCAAAAAAGCGATTGGGAAAAGAGGCACGTCAATTTCCGATTGGCGCGATTTATATGGCCGTAAAGGAGAGAACCAGTACGAATTAAAAGTTTACGGGCAGGAAGGAAAACACTGTCCGGTTTGCGGAGGCACAGTACGCCGGATAAAACAGGGAGGACGAAGCACTTTTTATTGTCCTGATTGCCAAAAGTGATATTTCCGGGAGAGCTAAGCGAAAAAATAACGCCAACCGCGGTCGTAAATTAAAACGAAAACAGACATGCAAAAAAGTGAAAGGTCGCGCGCAAGATAAAACCAATTTATATTTCCCGAAGACGCTCCAAAACAGCCGCAGGAAATATCTAGTCCCCTGACCAGATTGATCGTCAAGGCCGTGGCGAATATTAGAAATAAAAAGGCGGACAATAGGGAGGCTCCTCGCCTATAAATGCCGCTGACGAGACTTGCCGCTATGAGAACTTCCAGCCACGGTAAAAATATGGCTAATAAATTGATGACACAATCCGGAAGCAATTGATAGTTATGAATAGCAACGGCAAACTCTTGCGGATGAATAATTTTTTCTACGCCGGCATAAAAGAAAATAATTGCCAAAGTCAGTCGGCAAATTAGGGCGAATAGGGGAATGAAAGGACGAGGGGAATTTCTTAATTTCATTTCTTTCCTTTAGAGATTGGATAACCGGCTTTTAACCAGATACCCCATCCGTTTACTAAAATTTTAACCGTTGGAATCCCGCGCAGTATTAGCTCGTGCGCTGTTTCTTTGCTCAACGGGCATTGCGGGCCGTCGCAGTATGTTATAAAAATGAAACCTTGGTCGGCTTTAACTTTCAGACTGGATGCATGAAACGAAGCTTCATCAGGATAAATGTTGATGGCTCCGTTTATATGGCCATCTTCGAAGCTCAGAGGATCGCGAGCATCAATAAATATGACTTTATTTTTCAGATACAGGCTGTAAGCTTCCCAAAGAGATATTTCGGGAATTATAGCTTGCTGCTCCTTGATTAAAGCCGCGGAGGAAAATCCAAACATGTTTATACCAGAGGGACGGATCAAGTTAAAAACAACGGCAATAAATAAAGCAACTGCCAGGATAATGCTGCCTTCACGAAAAGCCGGATAAAATTTTGATAAAATATTATTGGAAGTCATTTTCTAAAAAAATTCAAATTCACACTCAATGTTTTTCTTAATTATTTATCCGGTGGATTACACGCATCGATTATCCATTGACGGATTTTGCTTTTGGGCGGTACTTCACCTGCTGAGACGACCTTATTATTTATTACCAGTGTCGGAGAACCTAGGACTCCATAACGCGCTATTTCCTTAAAGTCGGTAATGTGGGTCAGATTGGCGGCAATTTTCATTTCCGAAAGTAAATTGCGGACATCATCTTCCAGCTGATTACAGCGCGCACAACCCATCCCCAGAACTGCTATATTAAGTCCAGGTATATTTTCCTTGGCTACAGGCAATCCTTGCGCTATCTTAAATTCGCGTAAAAGCACATGTCCATAGGCTTCAATTGCGGCCGGAGGAACATAATTATCGGTGGAAATTTCTTGAAGCAAGCTTTTTTTGATTTCTTCATCGCTTTTACCTTTATAAATAGGAGCGATTTTATTTATCGCATCCTCCAAGCCGACAATACCGATCGATCGGCCGTTAATCATAATTTGTTTAATTTCCTTTTCAGCCATAGAATTACCTTGATCAAGCAGTCAGAATACCCTTTATTTTTTTAACAAAAGCATAATACTTTATATATAAATGTATTGGTGCAAAACGGTTTCGTCAAGAAGAAAAATTTGTTTTGTAAATACGGAAATTAAATTGACAAGGAAAGAAGATGGTTGCATTATCGGGCAGCATATGTTAGTGACTAGAAGTCAGAGCAACAAGCCGGATATATAATATAAGTATCTAATATAATTAATATAATTCAAAAGTATCGTTACAAATAAGTCTGTTTGCCAGTCTATTTGGAGGGAAGAAGTTGGATATAATTAATAGAGCGAAAGCGCAGGGAAGAACGACACTAACGGAAGCGGAAGCTAAAGAAGTGTTAAAAAAATATGGCGTTCCGGTTGTGGAAGAAAAAATTGTTAAGTCTATCGAGGAAGTAGAAAGCATGGCGGAAAAAACAGGTTATCCGCTTGTTTTAAAAGGCTTAGGCACTCGTCTCACCCACAAAACGGAAAGAGGCCTGGTGAAGCTGAACCTAAAGAATAAGGAAGATATCCGCTCTGCCGCGCTATATATAAAGGATGCAGCCGGAAGTGATTTAGAAGGATTCCTACTCCAACCGATGTTGGAGGGTAAAAGAGAATTTGTCGCGGGGCTTTTCCATGATGATCAGTTTGGTCCTACGGTGATGTTCGGATTGGGTGGAATTTTTACCGAAGCAATCGGAGATGTTGTTTTTTCCATTGCCCCTCTTGATGAAAATGACGCGAGAAAAATGATTCAAGAATTAGATGCCCAAAAATTGCTAGGAGCGTTTCGCGGGGAGAAAGCTGCGGACAAAGAAGCGTTGATTAAAACAATCGTCGGTTTATCAAAAATTGGAACAGAAATATCCGAAATAAGAGAACTTGATATTAATCCATTAATAGTAGCTGCCGACGGCAAAGTAACGGCGGTTGACGCCCTTATAGTTTTGGGGAAGGTACCCGATAAAAAAGTAACTCATGTTGCCATAGAACCCAAGGCAATAGGACATTTATTCTATCCGAAATCAATTGCATTTATTGGCGCTTCCGCAGAAGTCAGCAAATGGGGACAATTAATGTTCACTAATGTTCTCGCGGGAAAATACCAGGGGAAAATCTACTTGGTAAACTCCAAAGGCGGAGAAATCATCGGGAGACATGTATTTAAATCTGTAACCGAAATACCCGATCCGGTAGACCTTGCTGTTATTACAATTCCCGCAAGTAGAGTCTTATCTTTAATACCTGAACTGAAGAAAAAGAAAATAAAAAATGTATTACTTATCTCGTCCGGTTTTGCCGAAACAGGCGCGGAAGGAAAAATTCTGGAAGATGAATTGGTAAGGCAAGCGAGGGAAGCGGGGATTTTAATTCTCGGCCCCAACACAATGGGAATATGCAATCCCTACATATCTCTTTATTGCACGGGAACGCATGTAAGACCAAAAGCGGGAAGCACTATTTTAGTGACACAGTCAGGTAATCTGGGAACGCAGTTATTGGCTTTTGCCGAAAAGGAAGGGATTGGCATCCGCGCATTCGGCGGTTCGGGCAATGAAGCAATGATAACCATTGAAGATGCAATGGAAGGATTTGAAGTTGATGAGCTGACCAAGACAGTAGTTTTATATATAGAAAGTATAAAAAACGGACGGCGTTTTTTTGAAGCGGCAAAACGTGTTGGTAGAAAAAAACCGATTATCGCTTTAAAAGGCGGGCGCACAGAAGCAGGCGCCCATGCGGCAGCCAGCCACACGGGAGCCATGGCCTCCAATGTAAAAGTATTTAAAGCAGCGTGCCGGCAAGCAGGAATTATATTAGTTGAACAGCCCATGGACTTGCTGGATCTTTCCGCCGCGTTTTCTTCGTTACCACTTCCCCAAGGGAAAGGGATCGGCATTATGACCTTGGGAGGAGGATGGGGTGTTGTCGCGTCAGATTTATGCATAGAAAACGGATTGGAGGTGCCAAAATTATCAGAGGATGTAATTTCCCGAGTTAATAAATTGTTGCCGCCATTTTGGAGCCATGCCAATCCGGTAGATCTTGTGGCGGAAATGAATACCGAATTACACATGACTATTCTCGAGGAACTTCTTCAGTGGGATGGCTGCGACGCGGTAATCCACATGGGTATGATCGGCAGAAGAATAATGATCAAAGCCGTGCTGGAATCCACTATTGCTGTAGATAAAGATTATGACCATAAATATGAAGAGGATACTTTACAGTTTCTGGATGATTTCGAAAAGCTGTTTGTCGAACGCACTGTAAGACTGATGGAGAAATATGATAAACCGGTAATAGGGGTTTATTTGTTGAATGATGATAAAACGCGGACGATCACCGAAGTTGAGGGCTGCAAATATAAAGGAGTAAACTTTATTACTCCGGAGCGAGCCGTTAAAGCATTGGGTAAAATGTATAAATATGCCCAGTGGCTGAAAGGGTAAGAAATAATTGCCCCGGCAAGATTAAATTCCAAAACACACATTAGCCATACTGATACAACCGCCGTTCAATTTAACGGCAATGTTTCACGTGAAACATTTTTTTATTCCCGGGCCAAAATTACAGAAAATAAAAAAGGCAGGCTGTTATGGCCTGCCTTTTTTATGCGATTGAAGGCCTATATTGTTTAATCTAAGCTCAATGATACGAAGAAGGTTGATTTGCCACGCTTGACTAAAAGCGTCACGCTTTTCTTATCGGCAGCCTTTTTTATTTCCTTGCTATACTCTTTCATAGAAGTAATTTTTACTTTGTTTACTTGGATGATTATATCTTGCGGCTGAATACCAACCTCGTCGGCCGGACTGCCATTTTCTACATCAGCAACTATTACGCCAGCATCGCGCGCAATTCCTACCTGGCGAGAGATTTCCGCAGTTATTTCCTGGGCGGCAATTCCAAAATATCCTTTTGATTCGTTTGCCGATACCATATCCGATTTATCTTTGCGCTCCGCCACCACGACTTGAAACATCATTTCTTTGCCATCGCGCCATGCTTTAATCGATACCTGTTCGCCAACGTGCATTGCGGCAATTGTCACAAGCAGATCATGAGTATCGTTAATCGACTTCCCGTTGATCTCTGTCACTATATCGCCTGCTTTAATTCCTGCTTTATCTGCCGGATCTCCTTTAAAAACATCTGATACCAAAGCGCCGCTTTTGTCCTTGTGATTCAGATTTTTTGCGATGTCCTCCGTAATATCCTGAACGGAAATGCCGAGCCATCCCCGGGTCACTTTACCTTTGGTTTTCAAATCCGCCAGAATGCTTTTTGCCATATTCATTGGTATGGCAAAGCCAATACCCTGACCTTGAGCTACGATGGCCGTGTTGATACCGATGACTTTTCCTTCCATGTTAAATAATGGCCCGCCACTGTTGCCCGGATTAATGGATGCGTCGGTTTGGATGAAATTATCATAAGGTCCTGCTCCGATAACGCGTCCCTTGGCGCTGACAATGCCGGCAGTAACTGTTTGCTCCAAACCGAAGGGATTGCCGATGGCAATGACCCACTCACCTACTTTTACTTTGTCGGAATCGCCAATTTCCACAACCGGCAAGATATTTTTCGGTTTGATTTTGATTAAGGCTATATCAGTTTTAGCATCGGTGCCGATAATTTTTGCCTCATATTCCTTCCCGTCGGAGACCTTTACCAGAATCTTATCGGCTTTTTCTACCACGTGACTATTGGTGAAAATATAGCCGTCATTGCTGATAATGAATCCTGAACCAAGGCTTCTTTGCTTAAATTCACGTTGGGGAATGTCGCCAAAAAAGCGGTCAAAGAAATCGTCGCCGAAAGGCCCGCCAAAAGGCGACCGTCCAAAAGGCGAACTAAACCCGCCCCGGCCCTTGTATGTTTTTGTTGTGCTGATATTTACCACTGAGGGCTTAACACGCTCGGCCAGATCGGAAAAAGAAAAAGGAAATTTTGATGATTCAGAAGAAGGAACTGCCGCCGCCGTTTGAACTTCTGGCGCTCCTGAAGGCATAAAGGAAGAACGTAGAACTTCCACCAGGGAAACAATAAAAAAGGCGACCAAAAACGCCATTAAGAACATGAAAAAAGTTTTTCGATTTTGACTTTTCATATAATCCTCCGCTTTGTTGATAAAAAATTGCGGCTATGAATGCCGCGCTAAAGACCTTATTTTCGTAGTGTCGACGGTCAATATAACGATTGTCTTATATTTGTCAATGAAATATTGGTATTGGCGGTTTGAAGTCTTAACAATCATGTGCTAGGATTAACCATCTTATTGGTGAAACGCTTATGACTTTCTTGGAAAACATCGGGCACTCGACGGTAAAATTGATGAAGTCCTTCGCGGAAACTATTTACTTTGCGGGGAAAGTTTTATACCGCATATTCCAGCCCAGTACTTACAATAGTGCTACGCGCACTGTATTAGTTGATCAAATATACTTTACCTCCGTACAAATTTTACCCGTATTTATCGCGACATCCGTGATATTCGGGTCACTGCTCATCGGCATAGTTTTTCAACTGTTAAAAGATTTAGGGCTTACTCAATTTATTGGCAATGTTCTGATGGGTTTGATCGTTACAGAACTTTCTCCTTTTTTCACGGTTCTCTTGATTACCTTACGTTCCGGGTCCGCCATTAACGCGGAAATGGCTGTAATGAAGGTCAATAGAGAAATAAAAACATTGGAAACATTCCATATCGACGTAGTCAACTATTTGCTTGTGCCGCGGGTAATTAACGGCATTATATCTTTGGTCTTGTTAAGCACTCTTTTTTCCATTGTCTTGATGAGCAGCGGCATTTTGTTTTCACGGATAATTTTCGGCATGAGTATTGATGTATATTCAAATATTCTGTTAAATTCCGCCAATTTTTCTGATATAGTCATAGCTCTGGTGAAATGTGCTTGTTTTGGATTTTTCATTACCCTGATTCCGATTCATTTCGGCCTGCGGGCTTCGCATGAATTGACAAGTGTACCCATTGTCGTATCCCGCGGCATGGTAAGTGTTTTTACGGCAATTCTGATCATTGAGGTGTTGTCATTAATAACAAAATTAATGTAAAGTTTTTTGAAAGTGAGAAAGCTCTGGATAAAGGGCTGGGAAAGTTTCTGGAAACCAACCGGAGGCAAGCGGCGCCTGTTTCCATTGATATACCCCTTATTTCCAATCAGGAAGTTTGGCTGAACATCGCGTTGATTAAACAATATCATGAGAACATGCCCAGAGGAGAAGCCGAGCATATGGCCATAAACGCGTTACAGCGGCTCGGTTTGGGGGATATTGCCTTTAAGAGAAACCCTGACTTGACTAACGAAGAGCGGTTTTGCGCCATGTTGATTAGAGCTTCTATGGTGTGCGACGCCTCAATAATTATTGACCGTCCTTTCAAAATTATTCCGCATCTTAAAAATGTCGATTATATTTTTCAGGCGCTGAAAAAAATTGAAGATTTTTATTCCAGCTGTCATATATACGATTATGAATGGCTGGCGGAAAAATATGGTGCGTTATGTCAATGAGCCGCGAATATAAAGTCGGACTTTTTATAATTTGCACAACGGTAATCATTTTCCTTGCCCTGCTATATCTGGCCAGGGGAAAGGGTTTTTTTACCACAGTTTCTACATTTACACTTTCCTCCAAGACAGGTGAAGGATTTACCGAAGGCATGCCGGTTGTATTTTCGGGATTCAATATAGGCAAGGTTCACGCCCTCGAACTAAGCGATAAAGGAATCGTTCTCATTAAAATTAAGATTCCCCAGCGCCATGTTAAATGGATTAAAGCAGACAGTTCCTTTGTGCTTTACCGTCCATTAATCGGCGCGGCCCGCATTGTTGTTACAACTGATAATTTAGGCAGCCCACCGATGCCGGAAAATAAAATTCCGGAAGTGGCAATTATCAATGACATCAATGACGCGATTGAAAAGGTACAGCCCCTGCTGGAAAAGATAACCCAGATTGCGGAAAATCTGGAACGCCTCAGCAGAAAAGTTGATACGATGGCGGCGAAAACCGACGAGCAAGTTTTCGGCAAGGACGGGACATTGTCTAATATCAATAAAATCCTTAAGGATGTTGCCGGCAAGCTGGAAAAATTAAATGCGACCGTGGATAATATAAATAAAATAAGCAAAGATGCATCGGAGGGCATGAAGGATTTTGGTACACTGCGCTCGGATATAGACGACGCGGTCAAAGCCCTGGACGATGTGGCCAGTAAAATTGACGCGATCTTTTCCAAGAAAAAAGGAACGGAGATTAAAGTGCCATGAGAAAAATTTTAACTGCAGCAATCGTAATATTTATTTGTTCCTGCGGCTCGAATTCAAAGCAGGTCGTTGATTGGAAAGGTGACGCTTTCCGGCAGTTGGAAAATTATAAAGTTAATTTTTTAACCGGCAAAGAAGATGTTTCGGAGCCTCATTTTGATAAAGCAAGAAAAGCTGTATCCGGCGGCAACGATTTAAATTTCTTAGCTAGAATTTATTTGAACAAGTATGCCTTGCATACAGTGGCGCTGGAAGATTTTGACGACAGCGAATTTATCCGTATTAATAAACTCCACCCCATTGCCTCTAATTTCGCTTATTATAATTTTTTAAAAGGAAACTTTCCTTCCGTAGAAGATAATTTGTTACCTTCCCAATATTCAAGCTTTATCAAGCTCACCCGGAATAAAGATCTGGCCAAAGCTATCCAGGAAATTCCTTCCATCGATGATCCCCTCTCCCGTTTGATTGCCTGCGGCATCTGGGTAAAATATTTGCCTTACGATGAAAATATTTTGCAGATTGCCATAAATACTTCTTCCGATAACGGCTGGAAACGGCCGCTCTGGGCTTATTTAACCAAACTGCAAAAATACTATCTCGACCGCGGAGAAACAGCCAAAGCCGAAAGCATCAAAGAGCGACTGGAGTTATTGAAAAAGTAAGAACAAGACGCCTTCTTTTCTATGTAACACACCAATATTATTGGTGTATTTATAAATAAAAGGGAAGACGGGGGGGCATTCTATATAGAAAGTAACAGTCTGTGTTTCCCAGATTATACATACTGTATAATCATTGTTAGAGGTTAAGAAATTATGGAAAAGGCAGATTATCTAAAGTTGCAGTATCAAGAAGCATTGAATCAAGTAAGGTGCCATATCGATTGCAGATATAAGGTATTACAGTTTATTGGCTTTTATAATGCAGCTGTTCTTACCTTTGGTTTTAGCCAGGGAGTCATTTTCACTTCTACCGCTTTTTGGGGTGCAATATTTATTTGCGTACTGTCCGTTTTGGTTTCCATGATGGGGCTTTCAACTGAGTTATCATTAATCTCCTACAACAATGCATATTTTTTCATTATACGAAAAATTGAAGATATTCTTAATAAAGATACGAAAGGCTCACTTGAAGAAATAGGTGTATTTACGCATGGGGATAACTCAATTCAAGGCTATCTTTCCCACAAGCTCTTCCGAGTTAATATTGCGCATAGAATATTTTACACTTCTTTGACCATATTTTGGGTTGTTTTTTTGATCTTACAATTATGTCATTTCATGTGTCGTCAATAAGTCAACCTCTAACAAACGCATCCGCTCGGACGCGCTTACGCGCGCCGCTGATGCGTAATGTTAAGCAACGATAAGGAGGGATTTTATGAAAAAAACGCTTGTCGTGCTGGCTCATCCCAGTATTGAGAAAAGATCCATTGCCAACAAAATAATTATGGAAAAAATCAGAGCTATCAAAGGCGTGAAGATCAAGGATCTTTATCAGGAGTACCCATTCTTCAAATTTAACATCGAAACTGAGCAGGCGGCTCTTATTGAAGCTGAGTCGATTATTTTTCAATTCCCTTTCTACTGGTATGGCGTGCCCGGCATTCTCAAGGAATGGATAGATCAGGTCTTTACCTACGGCTTTGCCTTTGGCTCCACCGGGAATAAATTAAAAGGCAAACAGCTTCTTGTATCCATGACTATAGGAGGCCCGGAAGATGCTTATAAAGCGGGCGGCTATAACAACTTCCCGATTAACGATCTTCTAAAACCTCTGCAGCAAATGGCAAACCTCACCGGTATGAAATACAATCCTCCTCTTGTATCTTACAATATGATCTACGTTCCAGGCGTCTACAACAAGAAAGAAGAAGTGGAGCAAAGGGCCAAAGAGCATGCAGAGCGGTTGTATAAATATATTGCTGGAATCTAGATTCAATTATCGTTTTCCCACGCTCCGAAAACGAAAACATCACTTAGAAAATAGTCGTTTTATGGTAAGAGTCGTGCGAATAGGATATACTGATGCGGTTTATCATGTGACCCCTCAATAATCCTAATTGCCATCAAAAATAAAGGATGAAAAAATGAATCTGATTAAATCAATACTGGGAATCATACGGGCGCCATTTTTGATATTAGCACCAGCTTGTGTAGCTGTCGGTATCGGCACAGCTTATTGGCAGACTAAAGAAATAAACTGGATGTACAGTCTATTAATTGTTATCGGCTCAGTGTCGGCGCATATCAGCGTAAATGTTTTTAACGAATATTTTGATTTTAAAAGCGGATTGGACGCCAAAACTCAGCGGACACCCTTTAGCGGTGGAAGCGGTACTCTCCAGGCCAGGCCTGAATTTTTAAACATAACGTTGGCCATCGCTTGCTTTAGTTTGATTATCACAGCGGCTACAGGGTTGTTCTTTATCTCGGTACGCGGGTGGCAGTTGTTGCCCATCGGGATTACCGGATTATTTATTTTGGTCGTTTATACTCCATTATTAACTCGCAACCCGATTTCATGTTTGATTGCACCGGGATTAGGATTCGGCGTTCTTATGGTCATGGGGACGCATTTTGCTCTAACGGGAACATACACCTGGACGTCTTTTGTGGCATCCCTGATACCTACTTTCCTGGTAAGCAATTTATTATTACTTAATCAATTTCCTGATATAGAAGCTGATCGAAGCATCGGGCGAAAACATTTTCCCATCGTCATTGGTACAAAGGCCAGCAGTTGGCTATTTGGCTTATTATTATTGCTAACATACATTACAGTGATTATAGGAATTATTCTTCGACTATTACCAAACTTTTGTGTTCTAGCGCTATTGACGGCTTTCTGGGCCAGGCGCGCATATCATGATTCCAGAAAAAACGCCGAGAATAATTCGTATTCGATCCGTTCGATGGGTATTAATGTAGTTATCAATTTGGTTACGCCCGTTTTACTCGCGATTGGATTATTTATTGGGTAACTAAAAAATATTTATCATCCAGAAACGGTCAAAAGTTCACCGCGCATAATGGACATCTTTAGGGGGCAGTGATGGGTGAAAATGTTCTATTCCGAGTCTCATCGGATTTAGTGTTGCTGCTGCATACATCATTCGTCATGTTTATCGTTTTTGGGTTGGTGCTGATTTTATGGGGCGGTTTTTGCGGGTGGCGCTGGGTTAGAAATCCGTGGTTCAGATTAGCCCATCTATTAGCTATGGGGATAGTCGTCGCGCAAACATGGTGGGGAATGTTGTGTCCGCTTACCACCATGGAAATGGCTCTTCGGAGGCAAGCCGGTGATGCCGTGTATACAGGAAGCTTTGTGGCGCATTGGCTCGGAGTGCTTTTATACTATGAAGCGCCCTGGTGGGTATTTACCTTATGCTACACAGTGTTTGGCCTCGCGGTAGTTGGAATCTGGGTTTTTGTTCGTCCGCGGCCGTTTAGTAAAAGTGGCTAATACTCTGCTATCGCACAATTCGCTCAACTGAAATCGGTACTTCCCGTAAGAGTAGATATTGCAGATTTGCTTAGGATTTTACTTGTATTCAAAAAAATAATAAGGAGAAATAAAATGAGTAATGAAAGTCCATGGTATTTAAAGCAGTCGCCCTTAGGTGCCGCTTACCAGCATTTTTCCAATGTTGCCAAACAAAAAACTGTTTTGGATGCAAAAACAAAAGAGCTTCTCCGATTAGCAATAGCCTCTGTGTTTCGATGCAAACATTGCACTGAGCATCATATCAAAGACGCTCTGGAAGCAGGCGCTACAAAACAAGAAATAGCAGAAGCTTTACTTATTGCTTCGCTGCAGGCTGCAGGAACACAGCTCAATTGGCATAAAGAGTTTTTTGAGGAATATCTGGTTGAGAAATAGTAATCAGGACAAATTGATTCAAGAAAAAAATTGAACTGACTTTTATTTGGCTAACGGCCAAGCTAATACTCCATGTTTGCTTTTATATAACAAATATTTTACTAAATAAATATGCCGTTACCCACCGTAAATAGTGTTGGGCAACGGCAACTGATTTCGATATTGTTCTCGTCCGGCTCTCCAAAAGATATGTTTAAAAACTAAAGCTGAATGTTATACCGCCATAAAGGAATGAACTATTTCTATCGGATGGATTAGTAACTCCTTGCAGGCCACGCCCTTCCATTTCATACCGGGCATCGTCGCAAAGTGGAAAAACATAAGAAACTATCGGCGTAACCGACAATGTCTTATAAACC
>Ga0182027_10000340_pt1 | contig 80680 bp, 72 predicted proteins | sample 712E1DmetaG_FD_121300 | JGI IMG/M metagenome (GOLD analysis project Ga0182027, IMG submission 121300) | Permafrost microbial communities from Stordalen Mire, Sweden - 712E1D metaG (Illumina Assembly) | ecosystem: Environmental > Terrestrial > Soil > Wetlands > Permafrost | place: Sweden...
ACGCCAAAATAAAACCTAACAATCTAATTTGAACTGAGGAGTTAAATATGACACAACACAGTGTGGGAATCCCAACACAAATAACCGATTGGTCGCAGGTTCGATACCTGCCGGGCCCACTTTTTCATCCATAATATTTCAAGTAATCGTGCAGCACGTGACGAAGGCTAGTTACTGAATCACCTCTTTCCCGGCTTTCCTCGCACGTCTTCTCTTGGTTTGCCTAGCGTTTATACGGGACTTAACCAGATGTGAACCTCTTTTAAATTGTTGTGACGCTACCATTGTTTTTAATTACCTCCAACAAGATTTAAGTTTATTTCGAATAAATATTATTGAATTTCGGGTTACGCTTCACCTAGACTTTTCAATTTTATTAACATCCTATCGATATGCGCTTCGGAAACTGGTTTTCTAAATATTTCTGCAAACTTACCTAAAATACCAAAAGGTAACGTTACGTTCTCGAAACAAGTGAGCATGATACCGTTTGATGTAGGTTCCAGAGTATATCTCTGTTCATAGCCTCTGACGAGATTCCCTGAGGTCATCCTAAACGCGACGCTCCGATTAAAGTCCCATTCGGTCACAACGAAATGGAGTTTCATCATTTTTCCGACGGCTTTCTCCTCGAAGTAAAAGGCTGTACCCACGCCGCCGCTTTGTTCACTCGTTTGGAAAATTCTTTTCACGGTACTGCACCACTTCATAATATTCAAAGGTTCAGCCAGATAAGGCCAAATTTTATCTGCTCTGGCAAAAATCTCAATTGTTTTATTGATTTTCATTATTTATAACGTTCCTCTTTTTCCCAAACAAATTAATCTTCCAAATAATCACGTAGTTTACGACTCCGACTAGGGTGACGCAGCTTACGCAGAGCTTTAGCTTCAATTTGTCGAATACGCTCACGCGTGACTGAAAATTCTAACCCAACCTCTTCAAGTGTCCGTGCTCTACCATCTTCCAGACCAAACCGAAGCTGTAATACTCTCTGTTCCCGTACCGTCAAGGTCGACAGCACGGTGCTAATTTCTTCTTTTAATAGTTGTTTGGAAGCGCTATCCACAGGTTGAATAGCGTTACGATCTTCAACAAAATCACCCAGATGACTGTCGCCTTCCTCTCCCATGGGTAGTTCCAGGGAGATTGGTAACCGCGCAATTTTGATGGCTTCACGTACTTTTTCAGGCGACATCTCCATCTTTACAGCAATTTCCTTTGTTGTCGGATCGCGCCCGAATTCTTGTGTTAATTTAAGGATTACCCTTAGTAATCTGTTAATCGTTTCAATCATATGTACAGGAACGCGAATCGTACGCGCCTGATCAGCAATAGAACGGGTAATGGCTTGTCTTATCCACCAGGTGGCATAGGTACTGAATTTAAAACCCTTGTGAGCGTTAAACTTTTCTACAGCTCGTATCAAACCGATGTTGCCTTCCTGGATGAGATCCAATAACGACATCCCATGCCCAACATGCTTCTTAGCGACACTGACGACCAAGCGCAAGTTAGATTCTGTAAGAAGGTCCTTGGCGATTTTCGATTCTTTCTGTAGTCCGTCCAAACTGTCTTTCAAATCTGACTGCCGACTTTCAAGTTTATGAATAAACTCTATATCGATAACCAAGGCAGGGATATTGGCAAGGGAAACTTTATTCCCAATCGCGCTCAGAACGTACTCGGATAGTAATACACAATCTACAGAAAGAGCATTCAGTCTTCTTTCGATAGGTTCTTGAGGGAGAGCGAGCGTGAACGCGATGTCTTGCACGATTAGCGGATCAATCACTCCGTCAATCGCCTCCCTGAATTTGATATTTGTGATTGATTCGCAGAATTTACTATTTTCAGACAGACCTAAATTATCTTCTAGTTTATGGATGATTTCCCATGACTGCCCAAGATCACGAATGATTTCCAGATATATTTGACTGGCAATAATTTGATCGTCACCTTTGTGCAGTTTTAGTTCTATTTGAGAAATACGTTTACCTATTTCGATACGCCGGGCAATAATTTTCTCATCACATGCTTTAAGTAACGGAACCCTTCCAATTTCATGTAAATAAAGCCGTACCGGGTCATCACCAAGTTCCAGTTCCTCTTTCTCTAAAGGCTCTACAGTTGGTTCTTCGTTTTCGAGTTCATAGGAAGCCGGTTCATCTTCACGGATAACATTTTTTGTGAATGTTTCATGGTCACTGGTTCTCTCCGTTTCAAATTCGGATAATGGAAATGTAAATACATTAGCGGTCATTCTCTCACCCCCTGACTATTTATAGATGTAATACTGCTCATCAGAGGAGGGTGGTTCGAAGGTTGAATCAAGCGCGGGAAACGTCGGTAAGAAAGTATGAAGATCATAGAGTTTCAGGATAATTCAACAATTTCACTATCCTGAAACTCTACTCAATGCAGGTATCAGACCTTTGCAGTACCAGGCGATCTCCTCAGAGGTAGATCCTTGAGCAAATCCCCAAAATGGATAAGTTCAGCAATATGCGCGGATATCTATATAAGGTTGCTTTAGCCGTTAACTAATATCTTTTTACAGGGTTCGTTTTGCGGTAACAATCTGAACAATAGACAGGTCTATCGCCACGCGGTTCAAAAGGTACTTCGGTATCTTTGCCGCATGTCGCGCATTTTACGGGGTACATCTGCCGTGGGGCTGATGTACCATAGTTTCTAGTTCCGGAACCACTGCCGCCTGAAATACTCTGTTTTTTCGCGGCGCGGCATGCAGGACAACGCTTAGGTTCGTTGGTATAACCTCTTGATGCGAAACTTTCCTGCTCTCCGGCACTAAAAGTGAACGTGGTTCCGCAATCGGAACAGGTGATTTGTTTGTCTTGGTAACTCATTGGATGATCTCCCATTTTATTATTCGGTTAGAGTCCTGGTCATCCAATAGTTGATTGAAGAATTACAATATTCGACCAATGGAAAACCCTACTAAACCTACTGTGAGCATACACTTATTAAGTTAAATATACAAATGCTCATATGGATTTCGGATTTACCATATCTCTGGCAATCAATGCCGCACCCAAAGCGGCGACAATCTGCGGCTCATCAGGTATGAACAATTTTACTTTGAGCAGATTTTCTATGTTATTAACCAATCCTATATTTTTTGCCCCGCCACCTGCCAGCGCATAGTCCGGCTCAATACCGATACGTTCCATCAAGCTTTGTATCTTAAAAGCTAAAGCTTGATTAATTCCCGAGGCAATGTCTTCTTTCGAAGCGCCCTCGGCAATACGAGATATAGCCTCTGATTCATTGAATACGGCGCATCCGGTAGTAAAATTAACTTTGTTTTTCGATTTAAGTGATAGTACGCCTAGTTCCTGAACATCGACCTGTAATACACGGGCGATTACTTGTAGTAAACGGCCGCTGCCGGCGGCACATTTTTCACTGAGAACAAAAGTTAATAAACGTCCTTCGTGATCGATTTTAAAAGCCCGACTGAATTGTCCGCCGATATCAACCACCGTTCGTACTGATGGAAACAGATAGGATATACCTCTGCCATGGCAAGAAATATCGCTGGAGGATTGATTGGCTGACAAAACATTGGCCGCTCCGTAACCGGTAGCAATCGTATAGCTTATGTGTGTGTCGTTAAGACCAGCTTTACTTAACACCTGATGTATCACTTCGATGGCTGCCGTACTTGTATTACCCCCTGAAGAAATAATGGCCCACGAAACTATTGCATTGTGAGCGAATACTACTGCTTTGGAGGTTATAGAGCCGATATCCACGCCCATTACGGCTTTAACATCAGTGGTACTGGGGTTCATTGTTCAACTCCATCGTTTAACGATTAAACAAAGAAGGTCGCTTCCTGTAGCGGAGGCCTTTTTCTGGATACGGGTGGTCCCTTCTCAGCAATGTCTCGAAAGATTTCGTTAGCCAGAATGGCAGCTCCGATAGCTCCGGTAAGCATCGGTTCAGGAGGTATCTTTACAGGGTAACCGAGCTTAGTCTCTAAAGCTTTAATTAGTCCAATATTCCGGGCTACGCCGCCGGTTAACACAACATCCTGTTCTATTTTTATACGGTTTACCAGTCCGATTATTCTAGTGGTAATCGACTTATGAATACCAGCCACGATATCGGCTAATGCTGCACCTTCACCCAATTTGGTGATTACCTCCTGTTCAGCAAAGACGGTGCAGGTACTGGCTATAGCAACTTCATTTTTAGCAGTTAGTGATAACTTTCCCATATCTTCCAGCTTAATGCCGAGACTTTCTGCCATCATTTCTAAAAATCGACCCGCTCCAGCGGCGCATTTATCATTCATCACAAAATCGATAATCTTGCCGTGATTCAGTTTGATTCCTTTACAGTCTTGACCGCCCACATCGATTATTGTTTTTGCGGCAGGGAAAAAGCTTTGTACTCCTTTAGCGTGACAGGAGATTTCCGTAACTTGTCGGTCAGCGAACGGAACATTAATCCGGCCGTAACCTGTAGCTACAATGCAGGTAATATCATCCAATTGTAACCCCGCAATTGATAGGGCTTCTTCCATAATACGATTAGCCAGTTTGCGATGTTCCGGCCCGGTATTACCGATGACGGAGGCGATTACCTTAGCGTCATTCAGGATGACCACTTTGGTCATAGTAGACCCGATATCAATTCCCGCAAAATAGTCTGCCATACAATCCCTGAACCGATACAGTATTAATCAACAAACAGGATACAAATAAGGAATGTGAAGCATTGTACGAATTTTAGATTACATATATTCGTCAACGTTGTTCTTTATTAGGTTACCTCGAAATATTATCGTTTAGATGCTTCCAGAGTATCGACGAAAGCATCGATACGGGCATGGGTATCTGCTTCGTTATAAGAACTGATATCAATGATGTCACTCTCCAGTATTAGTGTGGGGATATCGCGGTAAATCTTCTTAACCTGGTTTAGTTGCCATATCAAGCCCACATGCCAGCTACGGCAGGAGAATGCTTCATGCATGACGATGCCGTCTATCTTGTACTCTTCGATGTAATTGATAAGACGTTCTACTTCGGGCGTTGAATCGACTCGTTTACGGGCTTTATCATGCCAATATGACGACCATTTTACCCACCGCTCGGCCAGGTGTTCAATGGGATCGTTGGTTTTTGATAATCCAAGACGATCGATACGTTCTACTTGCCGGTAGGTTGTCTCAGCCGGAAATACAGCACCTTTGCTTTCGAAATAGTTGAAGTCAGTTAAGGCAAACCATGAAGGCAGTCCGCCACCCCAGAGTAGGCGATACTTTTCATTAGGGATAGCGCCTTCCTTGATTTCATTTTTATGTTTCAATTCATCATATAGTTCTTTGAAGAAATCATAAGCCTGCTGGGTTCCCATCATAAACGACATGGGTACCATAGTATTCATTGCATCGCCGGTACCCATCGGGCATGGAGTAGCTTTCCGTAGTTCATAGGCATCGATAATCATGTTCCAGGTACGGTCTGCCAAGTCGACGGTTTCGCTAAGCTTATCGTAATTCATCTTTTTACCGGTATGCTTTTCGAGGAAGGCTACAAGGCCTCGCAGTTGTTCCATAATATGCTTTACATAATAAGGAGTTACTTCGCGCAGGTCATAATCGCGTTCGAATGGTATCACAGGAACGCCGACGTTATAAACCGGGACATCGGGCATATATTGTTGTGCTGCCTGATACCATTTAATACGGGGATCACAGATAACCTGTCCGCTACCCAGCATCATATCCGGTTTGGGTTGACCTCCCCAGGGAGAATTAGGCGGCATTTGACCCAGTTCTTCACGCCAGTTGTCGAATCCCAATCCGCATAAAGCATAGGTACAGAGAGAACGGGAGAGATTTTGCGCTTCGGATCTTTCGAGGAACCGCTGAGCATCACGCTTGGCACCGCAGATACCGGCAAAGTTCTCAGTCCATAAGGGCACGATATCCATAGAGCGTACGATTTCATCGTAAAGACAGAAAATAAATGTAAAGGCGGTCTTTTTTCCCTGTTCTTTAGCTGCCAGTCCTTCCATAGCGATAGCCTTGCTCATCGAGGCGATTTTAGAGGCTGCCTCCGTGGCCGTTCTTCTCTTTTTTCTTTCTTCCGGTTTTTTCTCTTCTGTTGTCATTTGTTTCTCCAATAAAATAATACAGCAGACTACTTGGTGACGTTGATTTCCAGGAATGCCTGAATTCGAGTTTTCAACCTGCCTATGGACGACATAGAGTATTCATCTTCCAGATAAAGCACCGGTATGTTTTGCGATTGGATATAACTTTTTAAGGCCGGTACCTCGAAACCGAACGGGTCGCAATATTTATAGAAATAAAGGATTACACCGTTAACCTTGAAATCTTTAGCAAATTTGCCGATATGACCAAACCTGTCCTCTAAATATTCCGGATAGGGACCTTTCTGTTCGCGATAGGTGCGTCCGCATTTCAGTTTTCTTAAATAACGACTGGCGATGCCATCGTTCGGGTCGTCGGTAACTTCGACAGTAGACCATGATTCTCTGGTACCGGGGCATAAATCATCGATAACGACCGAGGCACCTGAATCTTCAATAAGCTTAATAAAGGCAGCACTGTCTACCTGAGCGCCGACCACCATTATCCTAGCTGATGCCGGTGCATGTGAAACAGCTTTGTGTTTTACTTCCGTAATAACGCCCTTTAATAGATCCGTGGCTTCATCTACAGGGAGGCTCATTGCAGCAACTAATACCTTAGTCATTTCCGCTCCGGATATCGGGGATGGTTGTAATTTTCTCAACTCCATTAGCTCACGTATAGCTATACGGTGAGCGTTATGTTTTTGTATAGCCTCTATAAGACTTTCTCCGGAAATTTCTTTACCGGCGAATTTACCCAGGCTGGTTTTAAACGTATTGAGTATATCTTTGTAGAAAGACAATGAGGAATCTTCTGTACCATGCGGCATATTGATCATATGAGTGTAAGGTAAGTCAATGGTGTTCTTCCAAATATCATAAGTACGACAGATACTATCACAAGCGTGAGGGATAATAATACCGCTCAAGAAATTATAATGACCTTTCAATGTCATGTCATAACAACTGCGTACCAGAGGACAGACTATAGTTTCCATTTGAGTATCGGCTTTTGTAATCGGTTCATTTACATTACCCTTTATGCGGAAAGGAATGAATCCGGCGGCTGTGATTATTTCCACAGGTGTGAATGCGCACAGATACCCGATTATTTTCTTACCTTCTTGTTTTAACTCTCGTGCCCGAAAACCGTAGTCCTCATAGTATTTTTCAACTTTAGCCAATGCGCCCGTAGTTTCGTTTAACATAATTCCCTCACTATATTGTTTAAAGTATGGTATTGTATGATTGCGGTGTTATGGAAGTTTAAAAAGGTCTGGTTTTCCAGCCACGGCTTGAGAGCGTTTTATCATCAGTCTAGTCAATCCATGTATCGTCTCGAAGGGTTGCATGTTAGTAAATGTATAAACTCTCCGTCCAATATCCAGGGCGACCTTTTTATAGTCTTCGCCGGCGTTTAATCTACGTATTATTTCGTTATGAGCGGCTTCGGCAGCTTTCATCGCTTTTTGGAAATAGTGTTTGATATCACCGTCAATAGTACCATTGTGACTTAATGCGCCAACCTTAGCCGGGATACTGTTAAGTTTGCGGATGCTGTTACAATAACCATCCAAAGAATCGAAATAGTTCGGCCAGAAAAGAAAGAGTTCGGGGTCGTACAGACCTGTGGCGTCGCCTATAGCCAAGATCTTACCACTGTCATTGTAGTAAGACAAATGACAGGCAGCATGACCGGGTGTTTCATATGCCATCCAGGAAACTCCGGCACCAAGGTCGATCCGGTCGCCTTCTTTGACCACTACATCGACGTCGAAAACAGGATTCTCTATTACTAAAGGCCACCTGTCGATGGCGCCTTTGATTAATAATATTTCAGAGATAATATTATCGACCCGACTGAATTCTTTTAAAAACTCTTCATTTTTTAATACCTTCGCTGCGACATGACCGGCGACTACTTTAATATGAGGCCATTTTTTCTTAAGATACGGCACCGCTCCAATATGGTCGGGGTGTGTGTGGGTCAGCGCGATGTACTTTAACTTCTGCGGAGCGATTCCAAGTTCTTTGATCTGAGATTCGAGGAGAGCTGCAGTGGCGCCTATCCCACCTTCGATAAGCATGGCATATTCGCCAATGGAAATATAAGCAGGATAAGCAGGCGTACCTATTTGAAAAAAGTTTGGGGTAACGGCGATAGGAGCATATCTCTTTTCAGTCATTGATCTCCACCTTTATTTAATTATAAGCTTTTAAGGAAACTAATGTGCTTAAATTATCTCAAGTTCACGATAACAAAACAGATATCTATTTAGCTATCCTAAAAGATATACTGAGTATAAAATAAAATGAATGAAAGGGCAAGTTAAATTAATACTTGACAACGCTTCTTGTCAGGTGTTCGGTTATAAACTCCCTGATGTAATTACTTTTTCAATAATTTAGCCTCATCACATTGACAAAATAAGAGTTATTTGATATCATAATAGAACAAACGTCTTAGAGAGGTTCTAATGGCTGGTGTAGCCACAAACTATTTAATGCTTTATAATCCGGTAACTGGCTTTTATTTTTTCATCTTTAGCTAGTCCGTCGCGGTAACTCTCAATTAGATTGATACCGGGCGGACGTTCCTAAATCCTTCCCAAGACGTCTCATCCATCCATCTAATAATAAATATAATCGTTTTTTATATCGTTACAAAGCCTTGGGAAGATGATTCCCAAGGCTTTTTTGGTAAAACCTACTGATTCGTAAAAAGGAAAATATTTAAATGATTGCAGATAAATATATACCGATTAAGATTACTACCGATTTTTATCAATTAGGCGTTCCTGATTTTCCGGTTTACCTGTCGATGGGAGATGATGGGATGCTCATCGAAGGCGGTACAGGCGCCTTCTTTACTCTTATTGTTGACCAGATAAAAGAATTGGGTATTCCTCCACAGCGGATTAAATACCTGGCTTTAACACATACCCATCACGACCATATTGGAGCAGTACCATATTTGAAAACCATCTGGCCGCACTTGCAGGTTTTAGGAAGTTCAGGAGCGGCTAAGTCCTTGAAAAAACTATCGGAAAAGGGAGAGGCCTTTCAGGGATTCATGGAGGATGATAATACTATTACAGGGATTCAACTTGCTAAAGGAACGATTTCAGAAAGCCCTCCTAAACTCGATAGTTATAATTTATCTGTAGACCATGTGCTAGAAGAAGGGGAAAGTATCAAACTAAGCCGGAAGGTCGTTTGGAGGGTATATAATACTCCCGGTCATTCAGCCTGCCATATCGCTCTTAACGATGAAAACGAGGGAACACTGGTAATCGGAGATGCGACGGGATTTTATATTGCCGCTAAAAATGCTTTGTGGCCGAATTACTTTGAGTCGTTGGAGAATTACTGTCATAGTATTCAGAAACTATCTACTTTACCAGCCGATAGACTGGTGCTGAGCCATAACGGAATTGTTGAAACGGGCGCTCGCGCTTATTTTGAGAAAGTGATGAAAGTTACCGAAGCATACCATCTGGAAATGTTGGAACGTATTGCAAAAGGAGAAAATCCCGATACAATTGCTTTGGAGAAAGCAGAATGGGTAAACAGCCTAACGGACATTCAACCATTCAAGGTAATGTATGACATGGCTAAACTCCTGATAAGACGTTCTCACTCCGCCTCAAAGAAGCACAACCTCTTTACTTTACCGTGAATCTATGATCGTTTTTTCAGTTATTGTTTTCCCCGCATCAATTGACTGATATGCATTACCTCGACGGGAAGTTTATTCCGGCGTACCCCGTCTTTGAGTTGAATCAGACATCCGGGACAGGATGTAACAACGACCTGAGCTCCGGTTTTAATTATTGACTGCATTTTTTTATTTTGGATTGCCAGGCTGATATCCCGGTGCGCAATAGAAAATGCGCCACCCAACCCACAGCAATCGTCTGCCCCTTCCATTTCCACAAAATGCACACCTTCGATAGACCGCAAAAGTTCTCGAGGCTGATTACTTACACCTTGATGCCATTTTAAATGGCAGGGGTCATGGTAAGTGACAGTCAAGGGTTCATCCACTTGAGATTTAAATCCTTCTTTAGCTAAGAACTCGGAAAAATCATATACCTTAGCAGAAAGGCTCTGTGCGCGCGATTGCCAGGGATCATCGGCTGAAAACCAATTACCGTAATCCTTGAGGGCCGAACCGCAGGTAGCGCAACCGGTAATAATACGGTCGAAAGAAGCTAATTTTTCAATGTTATGTTTCGCCATTAATTGAGCCGTGTGAAGGTCACCAGCACTGCGGACGGCTAATCCACAACAAGTTAAATCTTTCGGATATATCACAACATAGCCAGCTTTAGCTAAAACCTGCGCAATACCTGCACCGATATCGGCAAAGAAAAACTCAAAGGCACATCCGGGAAAGAACGCCACTCGTCCTTTTGTCTTTACTCCTTCCGGGGGAAGCGTTCGTAATGGCAATCTGGTGGAAAGGAACGGACGTGATAGTCTGGGGAGCGCCAAACCCTTGGTGAAAACAGAAGTAAAATCCGCCATATGCCGGAGTGGTTTCCCGTCTTTTACGGAAATACCCGGAACCCATGCGGCCACACCAAGCAGTTGAGCCATCAGATTCCTGTTTTGGAGTATTCCCCGATAGATGGATTTTTTAGGTAAGGACAATCCTTTTTGAGTTACCAGATTAGTTCTGGCGGCCACGTTAATATCAGGAGACGGTACTTTAGCAGGGCAAATTGCCGCACAGCGTCCGCATAACAGACAATAGGATAAACGTTCTGCGTAGTCACTATCTGCAGGTAGGTTTTTATCACTTGCCTGACGAATGAGCATGTTTCTTCCACGAGCGACATGGCTTTCTATGTGGTCAACTTTATAGATGGGGCAATTGTACATGCAAAAACCGCATTTCATGCACTGATTGGCATCATCTACAGTGGGGTTATGGCTCATTTCTCCTCCCAGATTTTTCCGGGATTGAGAATTCCCGCAGGGTCGAATACTTTCTTTATCCCTCTTAGAATATCGATGGCCTCAGGTTGCATTGCCTGTTTCATAAATCGTTTTTTCTCCAACCCGATGCCATGTTCACCGGAAATCGCTCCACCATATTCCAATGCTGTCATGAATATTTCGTTAACAGCTTGTTCGGCCCGATGGTAATGTTCCGCGTTACTTTTATCTGTAAGGACGCTGGGATGCAAATTACCATCACCGGCATGACCGATGATAATAATAGTGAGATTATATTTTTTTGCTATTTCCTCAACCTTAGCAATCAAGTCCGATATTCGGTTAAAGGGGACGGTTACGTCTTCAGCAAACACTGTTGGAGATGCGCCGTAAACGGCCGAAAAGCCGGCTCTACGCGCCGTCCAGAAATTGACGGCTTCTTCATTATCCCGAGCAGACCTGACTTCAATCGCGCCTGCCTGTTGACAGCTTTTTATAACTCCCTCAGCCTCCTTTTCAACTGCCGCGGGATTCCCATCCAACTCAAAAAGTAAGAGGGAGCCCGCTTCAAGAGGAAGACCTAATGGGGTAGTCTCTTCGATGCGCCGTATGACCCAATTGTCCATCATTTCAATTTTAGCGGGTAAAATACCCTCAGTTAATACCCTGTGCACTGCCTGTCCCGATGTTACGACCTTATCGAAGACGGCAATAACTGTCTTATGCGCCGGTGGAAGTGTCAATATACGGAGGGTAACTTGAGTTATTACCGCTAAAGTACCCTCTGAACCACAAATTATTTGAGGGAGATCATATCCCGTTACATTCTTGACGGTACTTCCTCCCAGTTTGAGAATAATCCCAGAGGGTAACACGGCTGTTAGACCCAGCAGATAATTTTTGAAAACCCCGTATTTGACTGCATAAGGTCCACCGGCATTCTCTGAAACGCAACCACCGATAGTGGCAGCCAGGGAACTCTGAGGGTCGGGAGGGAAGAAAAGATTATTACGGGCTAGTTCCTGATTGAGATCGTTCAATACTACCCCTACCTCGGTGGTAACAGTGAAATTATCAGTGTCAATTTTTATAATCATGTTCATACGGGTGGTACAAAGAACAATCCCGCCTGAAACCGGGACCGAACCTCCGCTAAGATTACTTCCGGCGCCGCGTGGCGTTACCGGTATACGTTGTTCTGTTGCCAACTTTAATATTTGTGAGACCTGTTCGGTGGTAGTTGGAAATACTACGGCCTCAGGCAAGCTTTGCCAACTGGTTGTACCATCAAAGGAATAAGAAGCCAAATCCACCGGAGATGTTAAAAGCCCTTTTTCTCCTGTTATCTCGCGAAGTTTTTCAAGAATACTTTTTGATAGAGCGATATTACACCTCCCTAAATCCACAGTTAAGGATATTCATTGGCTACAATATAGTAGAACTTTAACTGTTTTTCAAATCACTAACTGAATTCTATATGTATTATAATGCAAAAACAGCAAACGGATGGTAACGAATCGATAATAAACAAATAAACACTATGACTTATGAATTCCGAACGTAATATACGGAAAAGTCTGCTGATAATGATTGTTAATTACCTTCGAAAAATCTGCGCGGATTATCTACACATATGCTATTTATTACTTTATCGGAGACACCCAATTCCCGTAGCTTAGGTAGCACATATTTGTGAATGTAGAGGAAACCGTATGGGTTATCGGTTGCCAGTTTCTTTTTAGCCGGCTCGGGAAGTGTATCAAAAAAGGATGATACCAAAAATGTATCATGTCCAATAAGAATCCGGCTTGTATAGCCGGCGTCAATCAGCGCTTTTATTGTTCTGACCCGCCCTTCGGGACTGACACTGGTGGTAGGCGGGACGTGAATCCCGGGTAAACGATCCATCCCCAAATAACAACCCTGTTCGACAACCCATGTCAAATATTCCATATCCTTAGTGTCCGAGCAGTGGTCCAGTTTTACACGTCGTAAATCGACGCCTTCTTCCTTGAGAATGCGCAGTTGTTGTCTTCCAACCTGGCCGGGAGCATAAGAATGCAGCATAACCGGAGCTCCGGTCATCATTTGTGCTCTGGCAACGCCGCGCAATATTACCTCCCCGTCATGCGTGACCCCTTCAAAATCGGACGCGGATTTGATAATGCCTGCTTTAATATCAGTACCTTCAATGCCTTCTGTGACCTCACGGGCAAACATCCGTGCAAATACATCGGGTGAAAACGAACCCAGATAAACAGGTAAATCGATATACCAGCCGGTGCAACAAATAATGTTCATACCGCTTTGCTTTGATACTTCGGCGAGTATTTTTACCGCTCTACCCAAAACAAACGGGTCGGCGTCGACGATTGTATTTATACCGGCTTGTTTAGCTTCAACCAAGCCTTTTACAATTCTTTCTTTATAATTTTCACCTAATAACTCAGGATATACTTGGGGTATACCTCCGGTTGCACCCAAAATATGGTCGTGCATCAAGGCAAATCCTATTTTAGATGTGTCCAGCGGTCCTAGAACGGAGTTTACAGTTTTCACACTTCCCTCCTTTATATTTGTAAATTTATCTTTATATATATTCTCGAATAATATGCATCTTAACAATAATGCTTTTTTCTATAGTAGCAGTGCATCAATCACCCGTCAAATTCAGGTTAAAATGTTAATTGTACTTAAACAAACGTAAAAATCATTATCAATCTACAGCGAAAACAGAGGGGAGTAATATCAGATTGTTCGTTTGTGACACAGTATTGCAGAGTATTGTATAATATCTCCTTGTATTATGTCAGTCCGATGTGACATAAAGTAGAAGTAATTGTTCATATAGATATGGAGGTAGGAAAATAGTGTTCTATTATTATTTCTACCAGGTAGCAATGATACTATCGCTACTGGCTTCCGTATTTATGTTTATACTATTTTGGTCGCGGCGACAATTGCCTGGTGTCGGCGCGATGATCACCCTAGCTGTAGCTACATTTATTTGTACATTCGGTTTTTATTTAGAGACTCATGGTACCACTCTGGAACAACAACTCCTTTTTAATAACATCGGGTATATCGGTTCCATGTCTATCCCTGTTGCCTGGTTTATTTTTGCTTTGAACTATACCAACGGTCGTAAACTGCTTAACGGCTGGAGAGCGCTACTATTATGTATTATCCCATTTATCACTATTGTATTGGTTTGGAGTAACAATTGGCATCATCTGATGTGGTCGAACGCACATCTTGTTACATCCGGGAGATTTATAGTAACTGCCAAGACCTATGGACCTTTCTTTTGGGTGGCAGTTACCTACAGCTATATTCTCGTTATTATCGCTGCGATTATTTTAATACGGCGACTTTTTGTCGGTTTGCGACTTTATATAGGTCAAGCTATATCATTAATACTTGCGGTCATTTTCCCTACAGTTTGGAGTGTTATCAGTATCTTTAAACTGATATCACTACCACGTGTAGAACTGACACCGGTAATGTTTGCAATATCAGGATTGACTATCGCTATAGGTTTGTTCCGGTTTAAATTATTCACGGTTGTCCCGTTTGCCCGTAAATTCTTATTACAGCAATTAAGAGATTGCATCCTGGTCTTTGATGTCCGGCATCATTTATTGGAAGCAAATAAAGCAGCTTTCGCAACACTCGGTATTGATAGCAATAGTATCGGAGAAAATATAGAAAACATCCCTGCTCTAGCGCCAGCACTGGAGCAAATAGCCTCCGGACAGTACAAACGACTTGAGTTACCAATAACAGTAACAGGTCAAGCATGTTTCTACGAACTGGAAACCATACCGATGTACGATAATCACAACCAGGGCGTGGGATGGTTGGTGATTCTACGTGAAGTTACAGAACGTAAACGAGCGGAAGAAGCCCTCTTAGAAAGTGAAGGCCGCTATCGTCAATTAGCTAAGGAGTTAAAACAACGAAACGAGCAGATGACCGGATTTCTACATAGCATTACTCACGAATTGAGAACACCTCTTACCGCGATCACGGCTTCAGCTGAACTATTGATTTCAGATGAGACAAACTCCATATCACCCGAGCAACAAAAACATTTACTACAAAATATTAACCAAAGCGCCTGGATGATGGATGCGACAGTCGGCGATTTACTTGACCTTGCGAGAATCCAGATAGGACGTATAGAACTGCGGTTGGAACCGATAGTACTGAGAGAGATAATAGACAGCCTTGCTTCACAACTAGGTCCGTTGTTTGAAAACAAGCAGCAAACGGTTAAAATTGTGATTCCCGGAAAACTCAGGCTAATAAAAGGTGATCGTAAACGGGTAACACAGGTAATTTTAAACATCCTTTCAAATGCCAATAAATATTCAGTGAATGGAGGGCATATAAGCATTTTTGCTTCAGATCAAAATAATATGGTACGGATAGAAGTAAAAGATACTGCTCCGATAATAAATGAAACTGAACGGGCTAATATATTCGAACCCTACTTTCGAGGCGGCTCCACTGAAGAACAACAACGGCTACCCGGACTCGGACTAGGATTAGCAATATCGAAAAGTCTCGTGACGCTTATGGGAGGCAAAATCGGAATGACAAGCGAAGTGGGAGTCGGAAATACGTTTTATTTCACTCTCCCGATTTGGAAAGTGCAGGATAATTAATAGTACAAATCATGTAATATTTGTTAAAGGCAGGTAGTCAGTTCATGTTAACTATCCAAAAAAGCAAGCTTGGTAAATTCTTCAATTATAAATTATTTAATTCGATGACAAAAGAATATGTAGATATCATTGACGGCTTAGGGGGAAATATTACCCAGATGTCCCTGCATAAAAATGGCATTTTATATTCCATTATCGAAGGCCCCAACGAAAATGAAATAAATACCGGAAATCCAATGTATAAATCGACCAAGCTGATCCCATTTCCTAATCGGATCGAAAACGGTCGATTCACTTTTAATGGTAAATCATACCAGTTACCAATAAATGGCGATAAACATGCTATGCATGGACTGATATACGATAAAACTCTGGAATTTGTCGATGCAAAATCAGACCAGACACAGGCATTATTGACGCTTAAATACAAATATGACGGGAACTTACCGGGATATCCGTTTAAGTACAATGCAATTATTACTTATAAATTATTGAAAGATCGAGGCTTTGCCTGCGAAACCAATATTACTAATGAGGATACCGTACCTTTCCCAATAGGGGATGGTTGGCATCCGTATTTTAAAACAAAAGGTAAAGTGGACAAATTACAAATCAAAATACCTTCAAAATACCGGGTGGAAGTAAATGAGCTTATCCCAACGGGTAAATTAATACCGGAGAAATATCCTGATGCTATTATGATAGGTAATAAAAATTATGATACCGGATTCGTCCTCGATGAAAAAGAGGGGAGAAATGCGACGGAAATTTATGATCGCGAACTGGATATTAACTTAGTAATATGGCAAGAGACCGGTAAAGGGAAATACAATTATATGCAAATTTACATTCCCGACGAAAGAAAATCTATTGCCATAGAACCTATGTCTTGCGCCACAAATGCCTTCAATAATAAAATGGGTTTGATAGTACTTGAGCCAGGGCAATCGTTTAAAGCCAGCTATGGTGTTTACATGGAATGATCATGACATCATCCATGATTATTATTAGTAATTAAAGTAATTATGTCCAGCCTCAACCCAACCATTGGGAATTTTGTGATGTTGCGTCATGTATTGTTTGGGTTTTGTAGCGTTCATATTTTCCGCTTTTAGCTGCTTTTGCGGATTTAGCTAATAATGCAAGACGTATTTCTTCATTCATAGGGCTGAAACTCCTGGCAGCGTCCAAAGCTTGCTGGAGGATAGGAAGGGAATCACAGCCGGTGACGACAGAACTTACAGGTAAATTCATCGCATAATGAAGACACTCCACGGGAGTGGCAATTTTACTCTTTAAAATCATGCCCATCGCCATTGATTTCATAGCTATTATTCCGATATTACTTGCTAAAGCCACCGACAGCACTTTCTTTTCAAAGCTATCATAATGGGCATCCATAATATTGAGAGGCATCTGTACCGTATCAAAAATGAAATCATGATTGTGCGCTGTATACAACATTTTCAAGTGTATATCAGGACTCTTGTGCCCTGTAAAACCGATATAACGAATTTTACCCTCTTTTATTGCTTTAAGAACCGCTTCCATACCACCGCTAGAGGCAAAAATATGCTCAGGGTCCGACATGCGGATTACTTCATGGAATTGAAGCAGGTCAATAGTATCTGTTTGCAGTCTTTTCAGAGATTCATTAATTTGTTGTGTAGCCGCTTTTTCGGTTTGCCCATCGATTTTAGTCATTAAGAAAACCTTTTTCCGATACCCATCCTTTAAGGCTTTACCCATACGGATTTAGCAATCCCCTTCGTTGTAATCCCAGGAATTATCCATGAAGTTGATCCCGTTATCAATAGCTGTCCGTATTATCTGTATGCTGTCATTTTCATCTTTTTGCATACCGATATGAAATCCACCTAAACCCAATATTGAAACTCTCTCGCCCGTCCGTCCCAAAGTGCGATAAGGCATTTCCGATTTCATGTTTGATTACCCCCATGCTAGAATACCGTATTTATTTTATTTATCTCAAGATTATCATAAAGATATTAATATTATCTATGATGTCAGGATGATTTCCGTATAGCAGCCAATAGAAAAGGGAACGATATATTAAATATTTTATATATTTGTAACAAAAAGATAAGCGCCTTATATCTGACTGATGAGTATACCGCATTGACTTAGTCAGGGTAAATTTATATACTTTCATTAGGATACGATTACGAATATGGCATAAGAAACAAATGGATAGACCGGTGTAAACCAATTCCAATCGGTCAGGGAGGAGGTAGGAGATGGCAATTGTTTATAGCGAAAAAAATGCAAAAGACATCGGTAGCTGGCAGGAAACTTTTACACCAAATTGCTCTCCACGAATCCAGAACTTAAAGAAACTGGCAGTACAAGTACCGGGAATTTGTCTTGAGCGCGCCCGCGCCGAGATGAAAGCCTACGAACAATACAAAAATGAACCCAGAGTCATTCAACGCGCACATGTGTTTGAAACCTACCTCAGAGATAAAACCATTTTCATCCTCGACGACGAACTTATTGTCGGTAACATCAATAGCAAAGTACGAGGATCAACCATCTCCGGATTTATTATGGCCAATCTTATCGACAGGGAATTGGATGATCCTGAAAAAGGCTTTGACGTCACACATTGGAACAGACACGTCATTTCCAAAGAAGAGGTAAAAGAGCTTCACGAAGTTCTTTTACCTTATTTCAAGGGAAAGACCATCGGCGATTACAACCTACAGGCATTTGACGATGAACTTAAAGAAAAGGCCGATCCTATTACATCCTCATGTCGGCATATCCCCAACTCTGCTAATTCTTCATTACGGACAGAATCAGGCATGCAGATGGCCAACTACGAAAAAGTCCTGCATAAAGGCCTGAAAGGTATTAAACAAGAAGTAGAGTGGTATCTGGCGCACCTTAACGAACCGTATATGCACTTTGAGATACAGGCAAAGAAAGATTTTTACCAGTCAGTGTTGATTACTCTAGATGCGGCGATGGCCTATGCCAAGCGTTATGCCGACTTAGCACAACAAATGGCAAAAACAGAGACTAACCCGAAACGGAAGAAAGAGTTAGAGCGTATTGCAGAGGTCTGCAAACAGGTACCGGCGAATCCGGCGCGTAACTGGTGGGAAGCAATTCAATCCGTCTGGATGACACAGGTTTTTATCCATTCCGAAAATATCGTTGGAGCTAAATCATTCGGCCGCTTCGACCAATATATGTATCCCTTTTTCAAGAAATCGGTTCTTGATGAGAAAACTATGAGTCGTAATGATGCGCTGGAACTCCTCGAATGCTTCTGGTTAAAGACGGCATCATTTACATTATTACGCGGTTATGATTTTGTACAAGCACACGGCGCTGGATACGATTTGAGCCAGGCTCTAAATGTCGGCGGCCAAACTCGTGATGGTAAAGATGCCTGTAATGAAGTTACGATGCTTTGTTTGGAAACTGAAGAACAAGTAGGCGGTATTCAACCTGAGATTGCTTTTAGAATCTGGGAAGGAACACCGGACCTATACTTGAAAAAAGCCTCAGAAGTATTACGATTGGGACGCGGAAAACCAAAATTTTTCGGGGATCGTGAAGCGATTCGCATGTTATCCAAGTCTTATTCCCAATTGAAAGTTGAGGACTGGCGTGATTATTCTATTCAGGGTTGCATTGAATTAAATCTGCCTCATATTACTAAAATGCATGATGTCGAGGGCACTCTCATCGGACCAAAGATATTGGAACTGGTAATGAACAACGGGAAATGCACACTCTGCGGTAAGCAAATCGGTCCATTGACGGGTGACCCGCGTACTTTTGAATCGATGGAAGCTGTACGTCGGGCTTTCAGACAGCAGATTTTCTATTGGATGAAGTATAGCGCAAAGGCTGTCAAGACCGCCAAAGAACGCCTCGCCCAAATGAGTATGAGCCCGTTTTCCTCGTCGCTGGCAGAAGGCCCGCTACAAAAGGGTCTTGATATCGCTCAGGGAGGCGCATGGTATACGACCTTCGGGTTATGGCTTTCGGGTTTGGCAGATACAGCTGATTCATTGGGAGTGATTGATAAGCTGATATATCATGACAAGAAGATTACCTGGGACCAGTTAATAGAAGCTACCAAAGCTAATTGGAAGGGATTTGAGCAATTAAGACAGCTTTGTATGAACGATGTTCCGAAGTATGGTAATGATGATGACTACGCCGATAACTGGGCATCATGGGTTTTCGATACCTGGCAGGATAGCATCGATTGGATAAATACGCAAAAAGAGCTGATACCGTCCTATGGCGGTATGTACCTGGGCGCCGCGATGTTTAGCGTTGGAAATGTCGGTTTCGGCCAATTGGTTGGGGCATTGCCCAACGGACATATCTATCCTAATCCAATAGCCGATACTATTTCCCCCGTACAAGGGATGGATAAAAACGGACCTACCGCGGTGATAAAATCGGTAGGTAAACTGCCATCGCACCGGCTGGCTTTTGGCACATGTTTAAATCAAAGATTCAGCCCGCAATTAGTAGCGACCGATCGTGATATTGACAACATGGTGTCTTTCCTGCGAACCGCTGAAGAGCTTGGAGTTTATCATATCCAGTTAAATATTGTTTCCAGCGATCTCTTGCGTAGGGCAATGAAAGAACCTGAAAAACACCGTGATCTCCAAGTACGGGTCGCCAGTTATTGTGCCTATTTCGTCGATCTCACTAAAGACCAGCAACTGGATATTATCAACCGGTCCGAGCAGAAGGGTTGGTAGAATGTCGTCTACTGATTCGGATATCTTAGCAAGGGATCAAGGTACAACCCATACCTTCGATAGTCCGCTCGTCCTCAGTATCACCCGGATGACAATTCACAACGGACCGGGAATACGTACTTTAATTCTTTTTAAGGGATGCCCCTTACATTGTGTCTGGTGCTCCACACCCGAATCGCGAAAAACCGAGCCTGAAATTGGCGTCTATCCAGCCAGATGTATTAACTGCGGACAGTGCTTGGAAATTTGTCCGTTCAACGCTCTCAAGATGAGGGAAGGGAAGCCTGTAATCGAGAGATCGCGATGCAATGCCTGTGGAAATTGCGTAACAGTCTGTTCCCCGAAAGCGTTAGAAGTCTTGGGATATCCCATGACCATCGAGCAACTGGTTACTGAGACGAAAAAAGACGAGATTATCTTTAAGCATTCTCACGGGGGAGTAACAATATCCGGTGGCGAACCGCTATATAATGCCGAATTTGCATTAAAGTTGTTGCAATCATTCAAGCAACAGGGGATTAATACAGGGGTCGATACTTGCGGATATGTGCCATGGTCGGGTATAGAACCAACATTACCTTACGTGGACTTTTTCCTCTGGGATATAAAGCATATGGATCCTAAGAAGCATAAGGAGTATACCGGCGTTTCTAATAAGCTGATTCTCAGTAATGCCCGCTCCATCGCAGATAGTAAAGTTCCTATTTACATCAGGGTGCCAATTATACCCGGCTACAACGATTCGAAAGAAAATCTCAAAGCCATTTGCGAATTTTCTAAACAATTGCGGTCAGTAGTGGAGATAGACATTATGCCGTTGCACCACTTGGGTAAAGCGAGGTATGAGAGTTTGAATCTGCCATACCCCATTGAGAACCTGAATCTGATACCGGATGGTGTTTTATCTGATATTAAGAGTCTAATAGAGTCCTACGGATTAAAATGTGTAATACAATCATGACCCAGCCGGAATATATATACCATAACGAATACGATATCGATATCGGTATCTCAATTTGAAAAACAGATGCTAGAAGTATATCATTAAATCTAGTATCAGACTAAAGAACGGGAGTCGGTTAACAATAAATTATATGGAAAATCCCGGTTCAAATATATCGTCACCAGAAATAGAAAATAAAGTAGTAGATTTAAGATATGCTATAAATAAGTATGTCAAAGACGGAATGACCCTGTACATGGACAATTCAGGGGCAGCGGGCAACGAACTTATAAGACAGTTCTGGAGAAAACACCCGTCTTTTACCTTGATAATGAGTCTATTGAGCGGCCCGACACCGGCAAGTATGCTACACGGTGGTCTGGTTAAAAAATGTATTTTCACCAACTGCAGTGATATCTTCCCTAAACCAACTCCCAATTCTGTTGTACAAAGAGCTTTTCAAAAAAAGTCTGTCGAACTTGAAAACTGGACAGTTTTAAGTTTTTACCAGGCACTCATGGCAGGGGCGCTCAACCTCCCGTTCATGCCGACAAATTCGGTCACCGGAACGACCATGGCCGAAGAGAACCACCATTCTTTTACCGTTATCAGTGACCCGTTCAGTAAACGGGAAATAGGTATTGTCAAAGCTCTAAATCCGGATATTGCGCTAGTGCACGGTTGGGCTGCTGATGACGCCGGTAATGTACTACTTGGACCATTCGGCGACTCCTGGGCAATCAAAGCCTGCCGGGAAGGGGCTATCGTTACAGTTGAGAAAATTGTATCAACGGATTTTATCAAAGATCACCTTCAATTTTTAAGGCTGCCGAGTTATTTAGTCAAAGCCGTCTGTGTTGCACCTTTTGGCGAACATCCGCATAGTATCAACGGTATTACCGACCGTCTCTATCCGGAATTCAAAGACTATTATACAGACAGTTATCCCATGGACCGCAGTTTTCTTCAAGAATACCGTCAGGCAAGCGAAGATCCGGTTACTTTAGATAAATGGATAGAAGATTGGATATTAAACTGTAAAACCCACGACGATTATCTGGTGAAATTAGGAGAGGCACGACTTACAGAATTAAAAAACAAGACAAATAAGACTCCTAAAAAATCACAACACTCAGACGTGCGTCATAAACAGGATCAAAAGTCGAATTATAACAACATTGAATTCTTCGTGATCGGAGCAATTCGTAAGATAAAAGAGACAATTCTCGAACATTCCTATAAAACCGTTTTTGCCGGTGTCGGACTGTCGGCATTGGCGGGTTGGGGTTCGGTTCTCAGTTTGGAAGAATTAAAGTACAAAGTTTATATGTTGACCCCGTCACCTGTGGGATTCGGCGCTCCCCCGCGAACTGTGATTCCTGTAGGCAATGGTGCTTTTGATTTACAAGGTTGTGCTGTCGGGGGAGTGAACAGCAGTTGTATCGGCATCATGGGGATATCGCAAATAGACAAGTACGGTAACATGAATTCCACCAAAATCGGTGATGATACGTATGTTGCTGGAGCAGGTGGTGGTGGAGATATCGCCAGCACCGCACAAGAAGTAGTGGTAGTCGCCAGAAATCGGGAAGATCGCTTCCTAGATAAGGTGCCTTATATCACCAGTCCCGGGACAAGGGTGAATACTCTAGTAACCGAAGATGGTGTTTTTAAGAAGGAAGGCCCGGAGTTTGTACTTGCTGAGTATTTTCCGAGGACAGGTATTACCAAAGATGAAAGAATCAAGCAAATCCTTAAAACTTACACATGGAAGATCAAGGTATCATCACAATTAAAAGAAATCACCCCACCGACAATCGCAGAATTAGATTTATTGCATTCGCTCGACCCCGATGGAATTTGGACTTCAAAATGAAAATAAATAAAAGCGTTCAGGATATTCTAAAGCAAAGACGATAAACAAGAAGGAGATTACAATGTTGAAATGGGAATTGGTTGAAGAATATAAAGAGGTTATTTACGAAAAAGCTAAACCGGGGTATAGCGCCGTCGCCAGGGTGACGCTCAACCGTCCGGAAAGAATGAATGCGTTGGGTAAACAATTAACTACCGATATGTGGGCAGCGCTCGATAGAGCGGCTCAAGATGATGAGGTTAATGTTGTCATCGTAAAAGGCGCAGGCCGTGCTCTCTCTACAGGAGCCAGTTTGGAACAGGTAGGCTATGTTTACGGATGGAAAGATCCTAAACCGGGAGAGCGCAAAGCTTCTGCTAATATGAGAGCAAGATTGCGCCATGATAATAATAGTTTCAGAGGTAAATGGGGAGGAATACTAAACTATCCGAAAATAATCATCGCTCAAGCTCATGGTTACCTCCTCGGTCAAGCTCTGGACACATTCCTGCATTGTGATTTCATTATTGGTTCGGAAGATTGTAAATTCGGGGAAGTTGAGGACAGACTAGGGCTCGCCGGGCTTACCCTTTCACCGATATGGGTGTTACGCTGCGGATTAACCCACGCGCTGGATATGTGTATTACAGGAAGAATGATCAATGGGAAAGAAGCTGCCCGGATAAGTCTTATCAACTGGGCAGTACCGGCTGATAAACTCGAGGATAATGTCAATAATCTGGCCGAAGGTTTATCGAAATATCCGCGTGACGGTATCGCTTTGGGCAAGTCATCGCGGCAGCTACTTTATGACATACTGGGCGTAACCAATGGCATTTCTCATGCAGCAGTAATGCATAGCCTGCAGACGAATATACATTTTGAAGAAGGTGAATTCGGCTTCTTTAAAGCGAGGAGAGATTTAGGAGTCAAGGACGCCATCGCAGAAAGAAACAGGTATTACGAACTCCTTAACAATCCTGACAAATACTAGATCAGAGAATTAACGGACTATTTCTTATAACAGGTACCTACACAGATAAAGAGTTGTGACGAATATATTCTAAATCTACGGTACCTTCAGTATAACAGGCAGTTATCAATATCTGGTGTGTATTAACGGCGGGATACCGCCTGATTTTTAAGGCAGGTTCAATCATGGTAAACAAAGAAAAGACGGAAGGCATGCTCAGTGCATATCGTGTTTTAGACTTATCCGATGAAAAAGGCCTTTTTTGCGGTAAGCTTTTAGGCGATCTGGGGGCGGATGTTATTAAAATAGAAAAACCAGGTGGCGATTCTGCACGTAAAATTGGTCCTTTTTATCACGACCAAATCGATCCTGAAAAGAGTCTGTACTGGTTTGCCTTTAATACCAGTAAAAGAGGCATCACCCTCGACATTGAAACAACCAAAGGGCGGGAGATTTTTAAAAGGCTGGTAAAGGGTGCCGATTTTGTAATAGAATCATTCGCCCCGCAATACCTGGACAAGCTAGGGCTTGGATATTCAATATTAGAAAAAATCAATCCTGGTTTGATCATGGTTTCTATTACTCCTTTTGGTCAGACAGGTCCTTATAAAGACTACAAATCAGCTGACATCGTTGCTTGGGCTATGGGCGGGCATTTGTATGTCAATGGCGATCCTGACCGTTCTCCTGTCCGCATCAGCCATCCTTGCCAGGCCTACCTACACGCCTCTGCAGAGGGAGCTGTAGGTGCGATGATAGCTCTACATGCCCGTGAAATGACCGGAGTTGGACAACAGGTTGATGTATCGATTCAGGAAGCTGTCGTACGCGTCTCAGACACGACCATTTCTTGGGATACAAACAAGGCAATCAGGCAACGCGGTGTCGTCGAGGCTCGCGCACGCATCACGACAAAATGGGCTTGTAAAGACGGACATGTAACATTCACTTATTGGAGCGGTCCCAGAGCCAAACGTTTCAATACGCCGCTAATCGATTGGATGGCAAGAGAAGGGGTAAAAGTCGAGTATCTGAAAGGGATTAACTGGGAAATTTTTGATTTCAGGGAAGCTACTCAAGAAATAGTCGATAATATAGAAAAACCAACTCAAGAATTTTTTATGAGACGCACGAAAGCTGACCTGTTTGACGGAGCGGTAAAGAATGGAGTAACGCTCTATCCACTGGCTACCACAGCCGATATGGTGAATAACATACAGCTTATCGCCAGGGAATACTGGGTGAAAGTAGAACATCCCGAATTAGGCACCGACATTACTTACGCCGGCGCGTTTGGCAAGGCTACCGAAACACCGATTAGAATATCGCGCCGGGCACCTCTTATCGGAGAACACAACAAGGAAATTATCGAGAAAGAACTGGGGCGTTCCGATGCGGAACTTCTGGCATTAAAGAAAGAAAAAGAGAAAGCTCAACTCTGCTATACAAAGTATAAGAAAGAAAATATCGGGAAAAAACCGCTTGATGGCGTGAAAATAGCGGATTTCAGCTCAGCCTTGGTCGGCCCGTTTACAGTTAAACCGCTCGCCGATTTTGGCGTGCAGTTGGTTCATATCGAAAGTAAAAGATGGCCGGACATGCGCACATCGCGGCCGTTCAAGGATAGAATTCAGGGGTTTAACCGTTCCGCTTATTTTAATCGGGAGCATACCGGTCAGCTTAGTGTTGCGTTAAATCTGGCCTCTCCTCAGGGTGTTGAAATTGCTAAGAAAATCGTTGCGTGGGCTGATATCGTTGTGGAAAATTTTGCCGGTGGCGCGATGGACAGAATGGGTTTGGGCTATAAAGAATTGAAAAAGATTAAACCTGACATCATAATGATAAGCTCCTGTATGATGGGGCAAACCGGACCCTATTCAAAACACCCGGGTTACGGGAGACCATTGACCGCACTGACCGGTTTTACTAATATTACCGGTTGGCCGGACCGTGATGCGACCGATCTGAACGTGTATACGGATTTTGTCGCGCCCCATTTTAATTCTCTGGCAATTCTGGCAGCGCTCGACTATCGGGAACGTACCGGAAAAGGACAGTATATCGATTTATCACAATATGAGAGCTGTCTACACTTCATGGAGCCGCTCATCCTCGATTATAATATCAACCAGCGTATCGCTAATAGAAATGGAAACCGTAATCCCTCAGCCGTCCCGCATGGGGCATTTCGTTGCAGTGGTGAAGACAGGTGGTGTGCGATGGCGATATTTAATGACGAGGAATGGGGAAAACTATGCAAAATAATCGGTAATCCGGCATGGGCTAGAGATACCAAATTCACTACCTTTAAAGCAAGAAAGGAAAACGAAGAGGAACTCGAGAATTTGCTAGGGCAGTGGACGATTAAGCATTCGGCCGAAGAGGTCATGAAGCTGATGCAGACAGCCGGTTTGTCGGCAGGGATATTGGAGACCGGTAAGGAATTAATGGAAGACGACCCGCAATTGAAGTCGCGCCGGTTATTCTGGAAACTGGATCATCCTGAGGTAGGGGAGTACCATTCAGAAAGACCTTCCTTCATACTATCCAAGTCACCATGTGAAGTACGACGCGCTCCGTTACTTGGCGAGCATAATGAATTAGTCTTGAAAGAGATTCTGGGTATGTCCGATGAGCAGATTGTTGATCTGGTAGTGGCAGAAGTTATTGAATCGACTTAAACGAGAGTTATAAATGTAAAAACAAAAAGACCCACGATTTATACGTGGGTCTTTTCTTAATACTTCTCTTCTCTAATATATAACTTGTTCTTCTTTTAATTCTTGGATATTATCACTCGACATACCTAATAATTCCCCGAAAACGTAGTTGTTATGTTCTCCCAGGGAAGGAGCATATTGATAGTTTCCCCGTGGAGTATCACTCAGTTTCCAAGGCAAGCCGGTACGGCGTAATTTCGTTTTATCTGGATATTCGATATCGACGAAGAAATCCCGCTCAGCCAAATGTGGGTCGTTTACGACTTCTTCCATATTAAGCGACGCTCCGGCCATTACGCCGGCCTTCTGTAGCTTTTGCATCACCTCAAAATGGTCATAATTGATTGTCCAACTGCTTATTAGTTTATCTAGTTTACCCTGATTTTCATGACGTTTCTGCATGTTAATAAATTCCGGTATATTGATCCAATTCGGATTTCCCATAGCTTCACAAAAAGCCTTCCATTCCTTTTCATTGGAAACAGCAATGGCTACCCATTTATCTTCTCCTTTACAACGATAGCACCCATGTGGTGCCATATATTCGTCCTGATTTCCGATAGGACTTTTCATCTTACCGTTGATGGCGTAATTTAAAGCTTGCTCCGGCGCAAATGACATCGCCACTTCAATCATAGACAGGTCGATATATTGCCCTTTACCAGTTTGAGAGCGATGGTATAAGGCTGCTAAAACAGCGAACACGCCATGTTGCGCTGAAATCGAATCATTCCAGCCTCTTACTCCTAAACCCATCGGTTCGCCACCGGGAAAATTATTTGCATATGCGATGCCGGTAAAAGCATCGATAATAGGAGAGTAAGCCGGACGCTCGCTATATGGACCGGTTCTTCCCCAGCCGGATCCCGCGTAGTAAATTATATCGGGTTTTATCTTGTTTAAGTCATTGTAGCCCAATCTCCAATGTTCCATTACCGCTTTTCCGAAATTTTCCGCAACAATATCACTAACTTTAGCAAGTTCTTTAACAATCTCTACCGCCTTGGGATGCTTCATGTTGAGAGTAATACTTTTTTTGCCATAATTGAGAGACGCAAAGTAACCGACTCGCTTTGTATCCACAGCTTCTTGTTCGCCGGTGGCTTTTGCCATCTGCATTTTCGAGACTTCTTGGCGGAGGTTGGTTTCAATTTTAATAACCTCGGCCCCCATTACCGCTAACCATTGAGTGAGCTGAGGTCCCATTCTTACCTGTGTGAGATCAATGACTCTGATATTATCTAACGGAAGCTTTTGCAATGTCTTCCTCCTTTTTATAAAAGTCCTAGATTACTCCGGCTTTCTTGAATTTTACTAATTCCGATTTAGAATAACCTAGCATTTTCCCATATACTTCGTCGTTATTTTCACCCAACATCGGGGCAGGACGTTTTATTCTCCAGGGGGTTTCTGACAGTTTGTAAGGCGCACCCGGAAACTTAATCCTTCCAGCCTCAGGGTGATCTACTTCAACAAAAAACTCACGCGCCGCTAATAGTTCGGAATTCATCGCTTCTTGTACCGATTGAATAGGTACGCAAGCCGCACGGTGCTCTTTTGCCAACTGATTTATTTCTTCGAGGGTATGCTCCTTCATCCAGGCTTTAACTTTGGGTTTAATCATTGCCAAGTTTCTACGTCGGGAACCGGCAGATCGGCAGGCGTCACTTTTTGCCCAATCCGGATTACCCATCATTTCAACAATACTTGCCCAAAAGGCATCGGTAAACGTGCTGACCATGATAAAACCATCTTTACATGCGTATTCAGAGGTTAAAAAACTTTTCTTGCTGGTCTCGCGATAAAAAGAGACACCGATATCGAAGTAATTATCGAACTGGTGACATAATATATAAGCCATAGCTTCTTGTTGCGACAGGTCAATATGCTGTCCGACACCGGATACCTGCCGGCTAATTATCGCGGACATGGTATTAATAGCTGCAATTAAGCCTGCATAATAATCGCTGGCATGACTGGGAGGATTTAGCGGAGGCTGTAGTTCGATATCGTCTACGCCGGATTCAGGATTGGTGTAAGCCTCGCCGCTCATGTGATTGTTAATAAGATCACACCCTTTATAATTTCGATAAGGTCCTGTCTGTCCGAAAGGTGTGATAGATGTAACCACTAATGAAGGATTTGTTTTGTGTAACGACGGATAGTCTAATCCAAGCGTTTTAATCTCCTGAGGCGAGTTATTTTCGATAACAACATCTGCTTTCTTTACCAATTCTTGAAAGATCTTCCGTCCTGCTTCACTCTTGAGATTTAGTGTCGCTCCTGATTTATTGGTATTGAGATATAAAAATAAACCGCTCTTTTCAGGGTGGGGAATGTCTTGCTGAAATGGCCCCCAACTCCTGGCTCTATCACCCGATATCGGTGGCTCGATTTTAATTACTTCAGCTCCCAGATCAGCCAGGAGTTTTCCACAAAAAGGTCCGGAAATAAATTCGCTACACTCTAGTATTTTCAAACCGGAAAGAGCTTCATTGTTCACGCTAATCTCTCCTATGCCCAAATCGCTCTGCTACTTTGAATTTTAAGCATATAGTCTAATCCTATTGTATATCGTTTACATGAGCCTTATTTCGGTGACTGATAAAAGGACAACACTCACATTTATCGATAAGTGGATATAAATCGATTACGAATATCTATGACGAATACTATAGTTCATATTGTTCTTTCCTATTACTATACTACTTAATCCCAGTATTGTTAAAATTATTTCTTGTTAATCGTTATTACGGCGTAATATCAATCTGAATTGTTTTATTACATTGATAGATAATATAATCATATATATATCAATTACGATATCGAATATTATCTGAACCTTTAGTAAGTTATTCCGAAAACACTCGAAAATATTCATTACATTACCGATAGTGAATTAAAGTAATTTATATAAGGAAAACATATGCAAAATATCACTCTTAAAGTAAATGGCATTCAACGGCAGGTTAACGCTAGTCCAGATATGGTCTTGATCGACCTGCTGCGTGAAGACCTGCACCTTACCGGCACAAAGCAGTCGTGCGACCGGAAGGGGCAATGCGGCGCCTGCACTGTCATTGTGAATGGGAAGGCTGTCCGTTCATGTATCACTAAAGTAGTAAATCTGGAAGGCGCTGAAGTTATCAGTATCGAAGGGTTAGGGACAACCACGAATCCTCATTTGATTCAAGAAGCCTTTGTACTGGCTGGTGCGGTCCAATGCGGTTTTTGTATCCCAGGGATGATAATGGCCAGCAAAGCTTTATTGGATCAGAATCCGAACCCGGATGTGGCAGCCATTAAAAAGGCATTGGCGCGGAATATGTGCCGTTGTACCGGGTATAAGAAAATCATCGAGGCTGTGCAACTGGCCGCGAAATTCATCCGAGGCGAAACCACTCCTCAGGAGGTGAAGAGCAAGATCAACAAGAAGATGCTGGGTGTATCTCATCCCAGACCGACGGCTATGATCAAGGCCTGCGGCGTGGCCCAATTCAGTGCGGATATTCCACTACCATCAGATGCATTGGAGCTTGCTATAGCGCGTAGTAACCAATTCCACGCTAAAATTAAGTCTATCGATACCTCAGTTGCTTTGAAAATGCCAGGTGTCGTTGGTATAATGACTGCCGAAGATATCAAAGGGACAAACCGTATCCGAAGTACGCAACCGGACCAACCGGTTTTGTGTGAAGATACAGTCCGACTATTGGGCGACCCGATTGTTGCAGTGGCTGCCAAGACACGGTCTCAAGCGAGAGCCGCCGCGGCAGCGGTCAAAGTAGAGTACGAACTATTACCGGTGATGATGACCCCGTTAGAAGCTATGGCGCCCGGCGCGTATCAAATCCATAATTTTGCGCCGAATAATATCGCTGCATCTCAACCCGTAATAAAAGGCGACGCCGTAGCTGCCTTAAAGAACGCAAAAGCTGTTGTAGAAGCCGAGTTTGTTACCCAGACCAATCATCAGGCTCCGTTGGAACCCGAAGTTACGACCGCCTATTTTGAAGGGTCGGGTGATAAACCTCAGTTGGTCGTCTATGGTCGCAGTATGCAGATTCACGTTCATCTGGCCTTGATACAAGAGGCAGTGGGATACACCAACATGCGCTATAGGGAAGCATTCTCCGGTGGGCATTTCGGGATTAAAATGGCAATTGTTACCGAAGCTGTCACTGCCGCAGCCGCATTACATTTTAAACACGCTATACGCTATATTCCCAGCATGGAAGAATCCATGGTTATTACTACAAAACGTCATGCTTACAGATTGAAGGTGAAACTCGCTGCTGATGAAAATGGTAAAATTATCGCTTATTTTAACGATTTTATAATCGATAAGGGTGCCTATACACTCGGCGCACGTGGTCCGATGTCACGTTCAATTTATATGTTGACAGGAGCTTACAATATTGAAAATATCAATGCTTTAGGACGCGTTGTATATACCAACAATTCACCCGGTGGGGCAGCACGCGGAGCTGGTCCGCCGCAGTCAAACTTCGCGCTTGAATCAGCGGTGGACATGCTGGCGGATAAGATGGGAATTGACCCATTGGAATTCCGGCGTAATAACTCATTAAAACCGGGACAGACTAAAGCAACCGGTATGGTTGTCTGTCAATGGCCTTTTGTCGAGCTTTGTGATGCTATAAAACCGCATTACGATAGAGCAAAAAAAGAAGCTCAGAATTTTAACTCCAGGAGTGCTAAAATCAAGCACGGAGTTGGTATCGGTGTCCACTCTTTCGGGATTGGGGTAGCAGGTGATTCTGCCAGATTATCTGTTGAACTGGACTCTGATGATGGCATCACTATTTATGGTGCGGTTGCCGACCCCGGTGAAGGTAATGACGCTATGCTCACTCAGATTGCGGCGCATCAAATGGGTTTACCGCTTGAAAAAGTACGATTGTATACCCGGGATACGGATAAAACAGTTGATTGCGGGCCCGCGGCAGGAAGCCGTCTAACATTTATGTCCGGCAATACATTATTGAATGCTATCGAAAATCTGCAGAAAGCCATGAAAGAAGTCGGCGTAAAGACCTATGCAGAAATGAAAGAAGCTGGAAAACCAACCCGCTATGAAGGTTCTTTCAAAAACGACATACCTGCGGGGCTTGACCCGAAAACCGGACAGGGTAATTCATTCATATCAGACTGCCATAACATCCAGATGGCTGAAGTAGAAGTGGACACCGAGACGGGAGCGGTTCGCGTTTTAAAAATGACTTCAGCCGTTGATCCCGGTACGATTATCAATCCTCAGGCGCTCGAAGGCCAGATGGAAGGCGGTATGGACCAGGGAGTCGGATTCGCCCTTAGAGAGGAATATATACTCGGTAAAACCAAAGATTACGTCAGTTTCAAATTCCCGACTATTAAAGATAGTTTTGATAGCACCATCATCACACGTGAAACACCACGCATCGGCGGTCCTCTTGGAGCGACCGGTATCGGTGAAATGACGATGACCTCTACTGCGCCGGCAGTATTAAATGCTATCTATAACGCTTGCGGAGTCAGAATTTTCAAATTACCGGCCACACCTGATAAGATTAAGGCAGCTTTAACGGCCGGGAAATAAAATAACGATACCGGTAAGTCAGTGATATTTAAAAGTCTAATATAAGGGGAAAATTGATTAACTCGATTTTTGACTGGTTATCTTTTAGACTGCCTTATACCGGTAGGAAACAATATCAGAAGTTAATAAAAAATAATTTGATAAATGTTAAAACCGTTCTGGACGTCGGTTGCGGTCCGGGAGTATTTAAAGTATATCGTGATTACGATACTACAGGAATCGATATATCCGAAGACGATTTAAAAAAAGCTGAGGAAAATGGAAATTATAAAACACTAATTCGCGGGGATGTCACGAAGCTACCATTCCCTGACAAGTCTTTCGATGCTATTACTTGTATTGAGCTTATTGAACATTTAAAAAAAGAAGAAGGATTTGACCTTCTTGATAAATTAGAGCATATAGCGCGGAAAGTCGTTATTGTCACGACTCCCTGGGGGAATGACTTGGCATTGAAGGGTAAAACCAATCCGTATCTGGAACACCAATCAGGCTGGTTACCGGAAGAATTTGTAAAGAGAGGATATAAGATATATCCATTTTATCGTCCACGATGGAGATTCAGAAGTAGTCCTTTTTCGACTATAATGTTATATATCTTTGGTATTATAGGTAAACCTCTGGTTATCTTGTTTCCTGAGAAATTGAGTAATGACTTTGCGGCCGTAAAAATAATCGCGGAGAAAACCTGATTATCGTTTCAATTCGCAGCTATTATTCCATATTCAACTGGATTGTGGCAGAATAAAGTAATCGACCTGACTTTTAATTAATTGCAGGATAATTCGACTCACGAAGAGACTTTACATAATGTTTAGCATTGGAGAAGACAATTAAAAAAGGGACGATAACTACCCGGATATTACCGGAAAAGGTTTTTCTCGTTACTGTAGCTAGTAAGGAGAGTTCTCAGATTGTATCAGCAGAAGCCTCCCAGAATGAATTAGCGCAATTAGCAAAATCGGCGGGAGCAGAAGTAGTCGGAAAAGCCATCCAACGCCTCGATATGCCAACAAAAGCTCTCTATCTGGGAAAAGGCAAACTCGATGAAATAGTAGCTTTAAAAGATACATTAAAATACGACACGGTGGTTTTTGATGATGAGCTTTCACCGGTGCAACAAAGGAATCTGGAAGAAGCTTTTCAAGTCAAAGTCATTGACCGTGTAGCCTTAATTCTGGATATATTTGCGAAGCGGGCTCTGACACGCGAAGGAAAACTCCAGGTCGAACTGGCGCAACATCAATATTTATTACCGCGATTAGCCGGACAATGGAGCCATCTGGAGAGATTGGGTGGCGGTATCGGCACCAGAGGTCCGGGGGAATCCCAACTGGAGACTGACCGACGCTTGATACAAAAGAGAATACAACGTCTCAGTGCGGAAGTTGATAAAGTCAGTCAGCAGCGTTATTTATATCGTCAAAGACGTCATAAAAGCGGAATCCCGGTCGTGGCATTGGTCGGTTATACCAACGCCGGTAAAAGTACTCTTCTTAATGCTCTCAGTCGCGCTAACGTGGCTAGTGAGAATAAAGTTTTTACCACCCTCGACCCAACCACAAGACGGATTTTATTACCTGATGGTAATTTCGCATTATTAAGCGATACGGTAGGTTTTATCAGAAAATTACCACCAAACATTATCAAAGCTTTCCGAGCGACACTGGAAGAACTTGAAGAAGCAGCTCTACTATTAAACGTAATTGATTTCTCTTCTTCTTATGCGGCGGAAGAAAATCACGCAGTGGAAAATATTTTAAAAGACTTAGATTTATTAAATAAACCCAGAATTACCGTTTTGAACAAAATCGACTTGTTGCTAGGGAAGGACAAAAACTGGACCGAAGAAGAAGCATTACAATATTTGACCGATAACCAACCGGAGAGAGAAGAAAACGTCATCTTTGTATCGTCACTAAAAAAATGGGGTCTAAAAAGCCTTTTGGAACAAATAAATAAGCTTTTAACTATAAAACCGGTTTTTAGCCACGATATTGAGCTTGCGACTCGCTGTAGTCGAAAATTAGGCCGTTATAACTAATTTTTAATGTATAGATAACCTTAAATATGATTCTTCCGTCATTTTTTACTGATTCTTAAATAAGTTTTTATGCAAATATCTCCTCATTCGAAAATTATGTTATATTACATTACATAATATTTTTAGTATTTTGTTCACTTTTAATGTTTTTTTTAAAATACTTTTTTTTCCTTATATATATGAGCCGTAAGCTTTTTATAACACTTTGAATATTTTTGTTATTATGGATGAATTCTATATCAAATTATAATCTTTCATATTTATTTTGTTTCGAACAGTTGTTCGGTTTATCCAACCGGTAAAGTAGGGTACCTTATACCCAGTAATGTTACTAGTTAACAACCAATTATATACAGATTAATTACAGGCTTGAAAATAGCCTGATAAATGATCTATTACAAGCGATCCGGTATAATTTTATGTAAACAATATCTCACTTCTGGAGGCTACTGGGGCGTATAATATATGTTATGTAGTGTGTTGCAGGCGTGAATACTTATATTCATTGACAGTCAGCGATCCCAGCTGTATTATCTTGGAAACTAAATTTTTTCATAAGGATATCTTTTAATGGCTAATACATATAAAGTCCGTATTCGTGTTATCAGTCAAAAAGGTACCTGTAAATATTGTATGAGAGTTGGCGATGAATGGATTGTCGATGGATTGGTTCCGGGAGGTGTCTGTTTAGGAGCCTGGTATAATATTTATCCGAATTTACGGCCTCTCCGTTACGGTGGAATCATGCCTCAATATCCCGATCCCGATATCATTAATGTTATTTGCCCGGATATTGAAAACCCTGTCATTTTTGAATTAAAACGTATAAAAGAGTAGGTTAATTACATACCAAATATCATAATGAGGAGATTAAAACATGGCTGATACGACCATAGACTACCCGGCGAAATTGAAAATCGATTATCCCGAACGGCAATTAAATCGACTAACATCCTTTTTCCGCATCTTTACCGTCATACCGATTGCAATTATTCTGGCTTTGCTTACAGGTCCCGGCACATCATGGCGACAGCATGCAAGCGGATGGACAATGGGATCAGCTTCGGGAGTTGGTATTTTATTTTTTGCAACTCTATTAATGATCGTTTTTCAGCAAAAATACCCGAAATGGTGGTTCGACTGGAATCTGGCTATTACCAGGTTCGGTTATCGAGTACTTAGTTATCTGTCTTTATTCACGGATGTGTATCCATCGACCGATGAAGAACAGTCGGTACACATCGATATCCCATATCCGGATGTTAAAAAAGACTTGAATCGCTGGTATCCGATTTTTAAATGGTTTCTGGCAATTCCTCATTATATAATACTGGTCTTTTTAGACTGCGCCGCTTTTGTCTGTGTTATTATTGCCTGGTTTGCAATTCTCTTCACCGGTAAATACCCCAGAGGACTTTTCGATTTCGTGGTTGGTGTTTACAGATGGGATATACGTGTAGTTGCTTACGCTTTTATGCTGGTAACTGACAAATATCCGCCGTTTAGTCTTGAACAATAATTATGTAAAGTATTATACGTGAAGAGCAGGGAGGTAACGTTGTATTATTATATTATCCGGTAAAGGAAAGGATAATATATGGTCTGGAAACGTTATTTACTGTATTTACTCAGATGGCAGCTCAGTACCCCGATACTAGCGCCGATTATCTCATATTTTAAACACTCTCCCAGCATCTTCGGGACAAAAGCCGATTGGATAGGAGCTATTGTCGCCAATCTGATCGGCGGGCTGATATTCTTCTGGGTGGACCGGTTTATCTTTAATTCCGATAAATTAGGACCGGTCTGGAATGTAAAGGATGAAGTAAAATGTGTAGACTGCGGTAAAATTGCGCGAGGATACCGATTAGTAAAGACCCGGAAGTACGATAAGACGGAATCAATTCCAGAATTCAGATGTGAAGCTTGTTCAATAAAAAAATCACTTGATTTGAAGGAAAAAGGTAAAATTTAATTTATTATCATCGTTTTACTGGGCAAGACTAGATTTGAAGAATATTAAAGAACCTCCTACCGTAGTTTAAATCAACGATAGGAGGTTCTTTTTATTTAGGTAATAAATGCACTTTATTCGGCCTTTTTCACTTTCCTGATTTTTCTCTTACGCAATATCAGCCAAACGATTACCCCTACGATTATCCAAATGGGGCTGAAAATACCAAGCCAGATGAGAACATTAACCAGTGCATGGAAAAAGCCGCTCAATCCTTTCCACGCTGTATTGACGACATTTCCTACATTCCAACCGGATTGGACGGTGATGTAGTCGGTTCTAGTATCTATAGCGGTGTTCCCCTTATCGTCGGTCACGGTAAGTATTACGCTATAATTACCCGAGGCATTGTACACATAAACCGGAGATGCGTCAGTACTGGTGGATTTGTCACCGAAATCCCACTTGAAATTGTAGGGTGAGAACCCCCCTGAGACATCAGCTGAGAAATAAACGTTTTCACCTCCCCTGACATTTTTGCCGCTCATTGCGGTTAAACTGACATTCAATTTAGACTGAGATAGAGAGATTATTTATCAGGGAAGTCGCCGAGGTTTGTTCCAGATATTGCATCCGCCCTTTGGTCGTCTCAATCTGACCTTAGATATTGGTAAGTTGGTTCTGAACTGCCAGAATATCTTCCACTTTGTCGGCTTTGGTCATGATTTGCAGTAACTGTGCTTCCGTAGCTTCCAGATTCGTTAAGTCCGCATTCAGATCTACGTAGTCTTCAGTAACATCCTGAGAGATAGTGTTTTCGGAGGTCACTTCGTCAGCCATCGCCCGTAAGGTTGACATAGCAGTATCGAATTCTCCCACGGGAACGCGAATCATAATCGTACCCAGGATTGTTTCGTTATCCTTCCACTTGTTTGAAGTGACCACATATCCCTGATTATCTTCGGCAAATTTGGTAATTTTATCCATAGTGGTAGCGATATCACTCACTACCAGACTTATATTACTGGTGCGTACTATCATACGCTGGATATCCGGACTATCTGAAGGCTCTCCACCGGTATCTATTGTAGAAGGTGTGAGCGTTGTTTGGATTGTACTATTGTCTGTTTGAGATGGCCCGTTCACAATTACAGTAGGAGTTACCATTTTACTACTTCCGGACATGAAAGATGGCACACCTTGCGGTGGGGAGCTTTTTCCAATATTGGCTGGTACAGTTTTGGGGTGAGGGTCAGGCATAGTCATAGTTGTTGTCGCAGTGGTAGTAATAACGGGGTAACCTCCGTAATTTTGAGTCGGTACAGCTTGCTTCGATGCGCATGACACACTCATCAGTATGCATATTAAAAGTAGCAGTGTTCCTCCGATGTATAATGACTTTTTCATTTAGCATCTCCTCGATTTTCGGTTAGTATTTTGTTGTTTAACACAGCCAAGTTAAATATATAACGTAGGTCAACCGTAAAAGATAGGTCAGGCATTTATTTGGCAATATATATTTTGTCGGTTATTTAATATCTAAAAGGTAATAACAGCTGATAAATAAAAAAAACGGATATCGATTAAGACATCCGCTTTTAACTGGAATAACCTTTATTGAGTTTATGCTTTCTTCGGTCTGAGGATATTCTTACTATCGTGCCAGGTAGCCATGCGGGAAAGCCCTTTGAGTAAAGAAGCATCGGGGATCGTCAACGATAGTCTGACGTAACCCTCGCCGCTACGTCCATATCCGACACCCGGTGTCACTACTACGCCCACTTTTTCCAATAAATCATTGGCAAATTCGACTGAGGTGAAACCGGTAGGAACCTTTGCCCATATATATAGACTGGCTTTAGGCGGTTTTGCTTCAAGACCCATTTTATTCAAGGTATCTACAATCAGATCGCGGCGCCGTTGGTATATATCGTTATGCTCTTTGATGCAATCTTGAGGTCCGTTCAGTGCCTCAATGGCCGCGTATTGAATTGCCTGCGGGATACCGGAATCAAGATTGGATTTCGTTGTTTTCAGAGCAGTAATGGCTGCTGCGTTACCCACGGCCATACCGATACGCCAGCCGGTCATGTTATACGTTTTTGATAAAGAATGAAACTCGATACCGAGTTCTTTTGCGCCTTCAGCCTGTAAAAAACTAACCGGTTTATAGCCGTCAAAAGCTACTTCCGAATAAGGTCCATCATGACAAATGCAGATATCGTGCTTTTTCGCAAAAGCTACCGCTTTATTGAAAAATTGCAAGTCAGCAACTGCACCGGTAGGATTATTGGGATAGTTGAGCCATAACAACTTGCTCTCTTTCAAAACATCTTCCGGTATGTTATCCAGGTCGGGTAAAAAGTTGTTTTTCGGAGAAATCGGGAGATAGTATGGTTTTCCCCCCACCAGATTTGTACCTATTGTGTATACCGGGTATCCAGGGTCGGTAATGAGTGCCGTATCTCCCGGATTCAACAAGCACAATGCAATATGCGCAATTCCCTCTTTTGAACCAATGAGGGGTGCTATTTCTTTATCAGGGTCTAGAGAAACTCCGAAACGCCGCAGGTACCATGTGGCGATTGTTTTCCTCAGTTCCGGTAAACCTTCGGATTCAGGGTAGCGCTGATTTGCCGGGACGGAGGCCTCTTTACAGAGACGCTCGATAATATGCGATGGAGTAGGAATATCCGGATCGCCGATGCCAAAACTGACGACATCTTCACCCCGCGCTTTTCTTTCGGCAATCTTACGACTGATTTCGACAAATAGATATGGAGGTAAACTTTCAACTCTTTTTGACAATCTCACGTGTTCAATCCTCTCAAATTAAGTAATGTACTGATAATAAATGCGTTCACCATTCACCATGAAATACAGTTGCGGTGGGTCCGCTTAAATAAATATTAGCATCTTTGTCAGTATCCCAATTCACTTTTAAAGTGCCGCCAGGTAAAATGACATCAACTTTCTTATCGAGCCATCCGAGTAAATTACCGGCCACTACGATAGCACAAGCACCACTGCCGCAGGCTAGTGTTTCCCCTACTCCCCGCTCCCAAACAACAGCTTCCACTTTTTTGTGGCTAATAATTCTGACAACTTCAAAATTAGTTTCATCGGGAAACAACTTATGTTGCTCTACTTTACTGCCTAACTTCGCCAGTGGAAAATCCTTAATCTTACCACTATAAAAATAAACTGCGTGCGGGTTTCCGATTGAAACAAGACTCAGTAATAGTTCCTTGCCATCGACTTTAATCGCATGGTTCATCTTAGTCGTTATGTCAAGTACGCTCTTCCGACCTACCTCTTTTGCCGGAGTACAGGCAAGTCCGATTCCGGGCTCGCCCATATTTACATGAATATTTTTTATTTTCCCGTTTTCTCGGTTTATTTTTGCGGTACGCAAGCCAATAGATGTTTCTATAGTAATAGTAGAAGCATGTCTATCCGGGTTACTATCAAGATAATGCATTATTAAACACCTTAGTCCGTTGCCACACACTGCAGATTCGGAACCATCGGCGTTAAAGATACGCATCTTGAAATCAGCAATTTTTGAAGGCAAAGATATTAACAAACCATCGGCGCCAATACCATAGTGACGGTCGCACATTTCTATTGCCAGATCGGACCAGTTGGGATGATTATTTTTAGCATCAATAACAACAAAGTCGTTACCGGCGCCCTGCATTTTGGTGAATTCCATTATGTCAACAACCTTTATGAGTGCAGATTAATTCATTTTTACTATGTTTGAATTATAACATAAATGAAAATTGAAGCTATTATAAATCGCCTTTGGGGTTAATTATCATATTAGATAATTTTAGTTAGGAAGACATGATTTACTATCGTTATGACAATGATGTTTTCAGAAAATTATTAATTCTGCGAATAATAAAAGGATACCATATCCAAATACTGGCATGAGTAGCAGGGAAAGAAACACGTTCGCATTTTCCACAGGCTCGCCAGAAATCCAATGAGGCTTCTTCAGGAATGACTTCATCCCATACCGCGTTTATCATCAAAACTGGCCGTCCTTTCAGCATGGGAGCATAGGTCAACGGATCTATAAGGTAATTATTTTGCGCCGGCTCCACATTTTCAAACCCTTTCTCCGCGACTTCGGCCAGATATTTAGTGTATATATTTTGATTCTTCCGGTACTCATCACAGGAAATACGAGTTCCTTTCCTGATATACGAGACCCGACTGATTTGCATAATCTTGCCGGAATTACCACCATTCACAATGAAAACACCCGCTTTAATACGGGAATCGATTCCCATCGCAATCGAAGAAACAAAAGCTCCGAGACTCAGAGCGATGACAGTAATCTTACGTTTATCGATTTTACTATTTTGGTTTGCCCAATCGATGATATACCTGACATCGATAACTGCCATTTGATAACCTGTAAACCATTCATCAGGAGTTAAATTAGACAATCGGGGCTTCATTTCATCGGGCAAGCGACTGGCATAAAATGGCAGATACAGAATGAAACAGGCAATGCCTTTCTTAAGTAATCCGGCAGCCATCCACTTAAAAGGCAAAACGCTATGGTCGCCCCAGCCATGAATGAGGATCGCCATCGGGACATTGTCTTTCTGTAATGGCTCAAAGTACTCTCCCCGGGCGACTTCACCGCCGGGGTAAAAGTGGGGAGAAACAACTGGGAATTCTACCTCATAGTGACGCCAGTGTTTATTCTGCTTAATGAGCCGTAATTTGAAAGCAGGTGATTGTTCAGAGTATGAAAAGGGATTAACAGATGACAAAGTTTTATTAACTCCTTTGTCGAAAAGCCTCATACATCACGATGGCTGTTGCCACCGAAGCATTCAACGAACTGATTTTCCCTTTCATCGGGATCGAGGCAACGGCATCGCATCTCTTTCTCACCAGATCGGAGAGTCCGTTTCCTTCATTGCCGATGACAATAGCTGTAGGTACTTTATAATCTATTTTGTTGTAATTTACACTGCCTGCCATATCGATACCAATAACCCAGATATTGGCTTTTTTCAAGAATTCTATTGACTGGGAGATGTTCGCTACTCTGGCAACCGGAATGTATTCTATCGCTCCGGCGGATGATTTCGCTACGATTGGAGTCAACCCGACTGCCCTTCTTTCCCGGACCACGATGCCGTGAAATCCGGTAGTATCTGCTGTTCTCAGAATTGCACCGAGATTCTGCGGATCTTCAATTCCGTCGAGAATACAATATAGCGGGGGTTCATTCTTACTTTTAGAAACGGCTAACAGGTCATCGAGACTAACATATTCTTTGGGGGAAACATACGCGATGATACCCTGACTTGACGAGGTAAAACTCAGTCTACGGATAACACTTTCATCGACAAATTCGACTGGTGTGCCTCTCGTTTTGGCAAGATTTAAAATTTCCGTAATTACGCTATGCCGCTGGACATTACTGGCAAGCAGGATTTTATTAATGGATCGTCCGGCTTTTAGCAATTCAAGAACGGGATTTCTACCTTCAATGATATCTGACATTAAAAGTTATTATATGGGGAAAGCAGTATCAAATACAAATATAAAGGGTAAACTGCGTGGAGGGCCTCAACCATTTTTAAGCATATTTAGTAAAGAAAGAGAATTATTCAATTACCCAATTCCGGGAGCGTTCTACCGCGCGTTTCCAATTGTGATAAAGCTTTTCACGCTGGTCTGCTGACATTTCAGGTTCGTATGTCTTGGAAGTGGAGCATTTCCCGGCAATTTCATGAGTATCCTTCCAGAATCCGACAGCCAAGCCAGCCAAAAAGCCGGCGCCTAAAGCGGTAGTATCCGGAACAGCTGATAATTGTACAGGTATCCCTAAAATATCGGCCTGAAATTGCATCATTAAAGAGTTGGCAGTCCCGCCCCCGTCTACTCTCAACGACGGTATTTTAACGCCAGCTTCTTTACTCATAACATCAATCACATCCCGAACCTGATAATCGATTGCCTCTAAAGTCGCTCTGACAATGTGTCCTTTGTTCGTTCCACGGGTGATACCTATAATAATGCCGCGGGCATACATATCCCAATAAGGAGCTCCCAAACCGACGAAAGCTGGTACTAAATATACCCCACCGTTATCCTGCACCGAATTTGCCACCGTTTCACTTTCAGCCGCATTTTTAATCAGATTCATTTCATCACGCAACCATTGCACCGCGGCACCAGTGACAAAAATACTTCCCTCCAGTGCGTATGTCACCTTGTTATCGATACCCCAGGCTACTGTAGTTAGTAATCCGCTCTTTGAAGTTACAGATTTATTACCGGTGTTAAGCAGAATAAACGAGCCTGTGCCGTAGGTATTCTTGGCATTACTGACTTCGTAACATGCCTGCCCGAAGAGTGCTGCCTGCTGGTCGCCGGCGATACCGCTAATCGGTATCTTTATTCCGAAGATTTCGGTTATTGTCTCTCCATAAACCTGACTCGATGGTAAAACCCTGGGTAACATCGCTTCCGGGATATTAAGCATGGCTAACAAATCTTTATCCCACTGCAAAGTATGGATATTGAATAGCATCGTGCGGGAGGCATTACTATAATCGGTAATATGTACTTTACCGGCCGTCAGGTTCCAGACCAACCACGAGTCTACCGTGCCAAATAGAAGATCGCCTTGCTCCGCACGTTTTTGCCCGTCGGGAATATGTTCTAGAATCCAGCGTAACTTGGTTCCTGAGAAATATGCATCGATAATTAATCCCGTTCTTTCTCTCACCAGTTTATCAAAGCCTTTTTGTTTTAATTCCTCACAGATAGCCGCTGTACGTCGACATTGCCAGACGATAGCATTGCTCACCGGTTTACCGGTATAACGGTCCCAGACAACCGTCGTTTCACGTTGATTCGTGATGCCGATGCCTTTTACCTGCGAAATATCGATGCCGGCTTTTTGAATTACTTCTTTAGCACCAGCCACGGCTTTTTGAAAAAGCTCTTCGGCATCTTCCTCGACCCAACCGGGCTGGGGGTAAATAGGATGCACTTCTTGATAGGCTTTATTGAATACCTGCCCTTCAACGTTGATTAAGAGCGACGTGGTGCCGGTGGTGCCTTCATCGATGGCAAGAACATAGTTTGGTTTTTGCATGTAACAATCCTGTGTCCCAAATTGATAGATTAATAAAAGGATAACAAAACAAAAATTATTTTACAATGCAAGTCATATCTTTCTTATATACGGAATATTATCATTCGGGACTTCATGCCGGTTTCCATGGTTCCTTTATTGTGCTCTCTAAGAACAATAACTAATTATTATTATTCATTATATAGTTATTGACAAACGATAATTATATCTGTATAATCGAGTAGTAACAAATAGAAGAAGGAGGGACTATTGTGAAAACACGTCAGGTTCAAATGAAAATGTTGGCTAAAATTCTGAAAAACGTTAGTAATATTCTGTTTTGGATTGTTGCTGCGATAGGCGGTATATTTTTACTAGCATCTCTTATCGTGCTTTTTATCCCAGGCAAGGATATGTCCATATCACCAAATCTGTCAGGTTCAATAGCGACTTCGATTGGGGGATCGATGATAGTTAAAGCCAATCTGGAAACACTCGGGGCAATATTCATTAAACCGTTCTTGCAGGCTGTATTTCTGTGGATCGTTGTTCTGTCTCTGATGGTCTCTTTCATTTTATACGAGCTAAAACTTATTTTGAAAAATATGGTTATGATAGAGTATTCGAGAAGAGCAATTCAAAAAATTTAACGCTGATGGCTGTAGCTTTAATGTCAGGGGCATTTATCGTGAAACTCTTTGAATACAGATTGACTTCTACGGTAATTCAAACGCTTCAAATAGTTAAAATTAAAGTTTACTATTTACCGGATTGGACTTTGTTATTAGTCGGAATACTGATTCTGATACTCGCGGCTGTTTTTAAATATGGAAGCTATTTGCAGGAAGAGGTCGATTCTACGTTGTAGGGAGAATAAAGATGGCTATTATTATACGTTTGGATAGAGTGCTTGCAGATAGAAAAATGCAAATGAACGACCTCGCGGAGAAAGTCGGTATCTCCAACGTTAATATGTCAAATTTGAAAACAGGAAAAGTGAGAGCAATCCGATTTTCTACGCTGGAAGCTATCTGTAAGTACCTGAATTGTCAGCCGGGAGATATCCTGGAATACAATCCGGATGAGAAATAACATCAATTAGAAAACGGAGATTCAAGATGAAAGCGATTGTTTGCACAAAATACGGGGCATTGGCGTAGATATGTGGTCTTGTCTAATCCTCGTGGCTTTTTAGTTAAATTTATCATTCTGTCTATTGCGTGACTTTTTATTTTTGACAAGCATATAAATTGTGCATATAACAATAAATATTATAGAAACAAAAAACATGATCCAAGAATAACGAAGTGCTTGCTTATTTTGAGTAATTTTCCATACATTAATTATACTCATCAATCCAGCCCCTATCCAAAAACTAAGAGCCCACTCCCAATACCTCATCTTCTTCTTCATTTTGACCTTCCTCCGGCATTAGCTACTCCTACCGTTATAAACCAGCAGTTTCTTTAGCATATCTCACAGGTGTCTGGTTGTCCAATGAACTATGCGGCCTTATCTCGTTATAGTCCTTCCTCCATTCTTCGATTACATTTCTGGCATGCTTCAGATCCATAAACCAGTTGGTATTTAAACATTCGTCCCGCAGACTGCCGTTAAAACTCTCGGCAAAAGCATTTTCAATAGGTTTCCCGGGGCGAATGAAGTTGATCCTGATGCCTTTTCGAAAAGCCCATTCATCGAGGTGCGGCCGGTAAATTCGGGACCATTATCCATGGTAATCACTTCCGGTAAACCTCTGGTCTACTTCAAGTCACCAATAAAAATGCATTTATTTTCTCAACATGTGACGTCCCGTTGATAGCTGTGAATCAAGAATACGTCGCAAAGAATCATATCCCCATCAGGGACAAGATGCAATCTAAAGAATACATAATTATTAATGAATTCAGTTGCTTAGGTTTAAACACAATGCTTTCGTCAAACACATTAGTGAAATCAAAAAAAGTAGCCCAAATTTTGAAGATCTCAACCATGGCGAAGAATTTGCGGAAAAAATTAAGGGAAACCTACTATAGCTTTTTTTAAAAAGCAAACATTTTGGCGGCCATCTCCGCGAGTTTAATTCCGTAGTTGGGCAATACGCCCAGCAGAATAACACCCAGACAACAGGTTAACAACGCCACACGAAGCGCAATGGAACTGGAGATTTTCCCTTCGAACTTCGGCTCATTAAACCACATTACCTTGACTACCCGCAGATAATAATAAGCGGAGATGACGCTATTCAACACGGCGATAATGACCAGCCATAACAGGTTATGTTGCACGGCGGAACTGAAAATATAGAATTTAGCCATAAAACCAGCGGTGGGTGGAATCCCGGTTAAAGAGACAAGGCAAAGAGTTAAGGCTAATGCTATCATCGGCGCCCGCTTACCCATGCCATCGTAGTCGCTGATGCGGTCGCTCCCTACTTTATTAGAGAGAGCAATTACGGCGATGAACGCCCCAAGATTAGTCACAGCATATCCGGCCAGGAAAAAGAGTAAGCTACTCTGCCCGAGCCGGCTCACCATCGGTGAAAATCCCATAGTGGCGATACCTAAAATAAGATAACCTGCTTGTGCGATACTGGAGTAAGCCAGCATACGTTTAATATTGGTCTGGGGAATGGCGACAATATTACCGACCGTCATGCCGATGGCCGCCAGAACGGCGAATACCATACCCCAATCCAGACTGAGCCAAGTGGGGAAACTGAACGCAGTGTAGAAAAGCCGCAGAATGATAGCGAAACCGGCCGCTTTACTGGCTACCGAAAGATATGCGGTGATTGGCGTCGGTGCTCCCTCATAAACATCCGGTACCCACATCTGAAAAGGAAAGGCGGCTATCTTAAAACCAAACCCTACGATTAATAATACCAACCCAAGCATCAGTCCCGAAGCGGCGGAAGCGCCGGGCAAGCCAATGCTCTGGATAGCCTGGGAGATTTCTCCCAATTGCGTTTTACCGGTAAAGCCGAAAACAAATGCCATGCCGTACAGCAATATCGCCGAAGCGATTGCTCCGAGCAGAAGATACTTCAATGACGCTTCTGAAGATTTTGAATCCTTTAAAAAGCCCACCAGCGCATACAGAGAGATACTTATTAACTCCAATGCTACAAAGATAGAAATCAGGTCGGTGGCGGCTGAAATCAGCATCATGCCCAATGTGGATAATAGAACCAGGGCATAATATTCACCCTGAAAACGCTCGAACCGGGATACATAATCCGTCGAAGCTAATATCACCAGCGCTGTCATTACCGGGAATAATAGTTTAAAGAACAGTGCAAATTTATCGACGACCAGCATATTGTTGAAGATAGTTTGAGGATTAACTCCCCATAGAGAAATAGTAAAGCCGAAAGACACTGCCAAACCGGCTAAACTGACTACTGCCAGCCAACTCTTGCGTCGGATAAACAAGTCGAGCACAATCACTACGATTGCGGTAACCAATATACTTATTTCCGGCGCTATCAATACAAGGTTCAAAACCCTACTCCTCTAACATCCTTTTAATAATTAAACTGTTCTTATCCGCCTATCAAATGTATAATGGGTGAAATTCCGGTCTTGATAATGTTGGTCAATATCGATGGGTCTAACCCGATTGTGAAAATCAGGATAATAAAAACGGCCGAATATACCCGTTCCAATCCGTCGGCGTCTTTAGTGCCGTTATACTTATCCTGCGGCGGACCGTAAAATACTCTTTGTAGCAGCCATAAAATATATCCGGCGCCCATTAGAATACCTAAAATTGCAATAATAGTGAAAACTCTGGCGCCAACGACGGTTGTACTTCCAAAACTGCCTAAAAAGATCATAAACTCCGAAATGAATCCGCTGGTGCTGGGCACACCCATCGCGCCCAGACCGGCAATAGTAAAGATTACGGTTATCATTGGAATCTGGCGCGCTAAGCCTCCCAACTTGGAGATATCACGTTCGTGCGTATTATGCATCACGATTCCGGCAGTGGCAAACAAAAGACCGGTAATCAGTCCGTGGCTCACCATTTGCATTACTGCACCGGTCATACTTACTTGAGTCAAAGCGAAAATACCGAGCAAGACAAAGCCCATATGACTGATACTGCTATATGCTATCAGTCTCTTAATATCGGTTTGCTTGAGTGTCACCGCAGCGCCATATATTATGTTAACTACCGCCAGACATAACAGTAACGGCGCCCATTGACGGGCAACGGCGGGGAATATTGATACACAAATACGTATCATTCCGTAACCACCCATCTTTAAAAGCGCTCCGGCCAGAACCACACTGACGGCCGTCGGCGCATCGGTATGTGCGTCCGGCAACCAAGTATGAAATGGAAAGACCGGTAATTTTACCGCAAAACCACCGAGCAGCAGGAAGAACATCAGTGCTGTCGGCACAACCATGACGTAAGAACCGATGCCGCTTTGGGCGATTTGCACCATATCCAGACTATGCGTCGTAAAATACAGGCACAGGATGCCGGCTAGCATCATGGCGCTACCGAACAAAGTATACAGAACATATTTGAGAGCGGAATATTCCTTCCTCCCGGAGCCCCAGATGGAGATCAGGAAGAACATCGGGATGACTTCGATTTCCCAGAAGATGAAGAACAGTAAAATGTCGAGCGAAGCGAAGACACCTAAAATGCTGGTTTCCAATAATAAAAGCCAGGCAAAATACTCTCTCGGTCTAAGGTCGACTTTCCAAGAAATTAAAACAACCAGGAAACCCAGGAAGTCCATTAACAGAAATAACGGTAAACTGATGCCGTCAAGACCTACATGGTAATAGGCATTGATTAAAGGAATCCAGGCTGCCTTTTCCTGGAATTGCATAACGCCGGCCATGGCTGACGATTTATCGAAGTTGAAGAACATTATAATGCCTAAAATCAGGGGCACCAGAGTAAATAATGCTGCAATATATTTAATCAGCTTCGCACGGGAATTAGATATGCAAGCGATTATAATTGCTCCCAGGGCAGGGAGAAAAATTATTATTGAAAGAATATTAAAATTCAATCTTCTACCCCCTACAAGTAATTCACACTCAACCTAATAACAACAGACTGACAATCAATGCTAAAATACCTAATCCAATAATCAAACCATAGAATTGTAATTGTCCGGTCTGTGCTTTCCGAACAGTTTTTCCAGCCACTAAGGTAGTACCGGCCACACCGTTTACCGCTCCGTCTACACCTTTTCTATCGAACGCGAACAATCCGGCAAAGAAATTCTTGACAATCACTTTTTGTATCATAAAGGTATTGATGCCTCCATCGATAACCTTGGTGTCAAAGAAATGAGCAGCTTTGAAAAGACCACCCATCAGCAACTTCTTTACAATGATATCTTCATACAACTCGTCAACCCAGTATTTGTGATAGAACAGCTTATATAAGGGAGCAAACACCCTTCCCAAAGATTCCGCGGATAGCCACTTCCGACTATATATAGCATAAGCCAGGAAGATTCCAGCCCCTGCTAATATCAGCGATATCCAGGGTATCGGCTCGGTGAAGATACCGAATAATCCTTGCAGGACGCTATGGGTTTCTCCGGCGCCGAAGAATGAACTGAATCCTCCGGTGATATTAAAGAAACCGGAACCCACAGCCAAAACGGCTAGAACAATCAAAGGGATTGTCATCACGGATGACGATTCGTGCAGATGTTCTTTCCCGCGATACGTGCCGCCGAAGGTCATAAATACCACGCGGAACATATAAAATGCTGTCATAAAAACAGTTATCAGTACTAATACAAACAATAAGGGCTGTTTATCCCATGCATTTGATAATATTGCGTCTTTGCTCCAGAATCCGGAAAGCGGCCAGATACCGGCCAAACTTGCCGCCCCAATCAGGAAAGTAGCAAAGGTTTTGGGCATTGCCTTACGCAATCCGCCCATTTCTCTCATATCAAATGTCTTGGTAGCATGATTGATGCTGCCGGCTCCAAGGAATAGCAACGCCTTAAAGAAGGCGTGGTTAAACAGGTGAAAGATGCCTACGGCAACTCCACCGGTTGCCAAACCGAGCATCATATACCCCAATTGGCTGATAGTAGAATAGGCGAGAACACGTTTTATATCATTCTGCACAAGAGCGATCGATGCCGCGAAAATAGCAGTAAAACCACCTATAATGCCGACGGTATGTAGTGCTGTGGCTGAATATTCAAAAAGCGGATATGTCCGGGCGACCAGAAAGACACCGGCAGCAGCCATGGTCGCCGCATGGATAAGCGCGCTAACCGGTGTGGGGCCTTCCATGGCATCGGGTAACCAAACATGCAGCGGGAATTGAGCTGATTTACCCATCGCTCCGGCAAAGATACCGATTGCTGCCCATGTCAGGACACTACCGGCTAACATGCCGCTAATCGCTAAACCGTGTAATTCCGTAATATTAAATGTGCCGGTTTTGGTGTAAAGAAGGATAATTGCCGCTAAGAAACCGAAATCACCGATACGCGTAACGATGAAAGCTTTCTTGGCCGCATTAGCGGCTGATGGCTTATGAAACCAGAAACCGATAAGCAAATAAGAGCATAAACCGACTAACTCCCAGAACATGAAAGCCAGGAGTAAGCTGTCGGCCATTACCAGACCCAACATTGCCGTGGTAAATAAAGACATCACCGCATAATAGCGATGATAGCCGGGATCGTCCTTCATGTAACCTTGTGAATAGATTTGCACCATGAGGCTGACGGTGGTGACAACCATGAGCATAATTCCGGTCAGCGCATCAACCATAACACCCAGACGGATGGTTACTCCATTGGGAATGATAATCCAGTTAATTTCCGGCACAACAAGTTGGTGGTTTGGCGCACCAAGTAATTTGAACAGTACGATGAGTGACAAAATAAATGAAGCGGATACAGCCGCAATGGTTGTATAACCGGCAAACTTCGGTTTGTTCTTAAACAAAGGTTTAAGAATCAAAGAGACCACCGCAAACGACAGTAGCGGTATTAAAAATATTAGCCAAACAAAATTGTTTTGCATCACTTTACCATTTCATTAAATCGATTTTATTTGCATCGATTGTCTCTTTATTACGGTAGATGGAAATTATAATTGCCAGCCCCACCGCGGTCTCAGCGGCTGCTACACCCATGGCAAACAGAGCAAAGACTTGCCCGGTTAACGCGGTCGGCACTACAAACCGGGAGAAAGCAATCAGCGCGATATTTACCGCACTCAGCATGATTTCGATAGACATTAAAATCACGATAGCATTATGCTTGGCTAAAGCGCCATAAAGCCCAATGGAAAATAAAATGGCCGAGAGTACCAGATAATGTTCCAATCCGATTGTCATTATTTCCTGTCCTTTACTAAAACGATTGCTCCCAGGATGGTAGCTAACAAAACCGTGGGCATAATTTCCAACGGTAAGACAAAACCGTTCTTACCAAAAAGTTTCACGCCCAGACCGGAGGTAGTAGTACCTGTCGGTGCGACTGTGGATATTTGCCAATGCGTATTGACTATAGCGTAGATTACTCCGCTACAGAATAAAGCCGCGATAATCAGGGCGGGAAATTTGAATTTATTGGAAGGGCTGCCGAACGTCACTTGTTTCGTGAGCATGATAGCCAGAATTACCAGAATGGCGATGGCTCCCACATAAATCAGGATTTGCATCGCGGCTAGAAAATCGGCGCTTAGTAATACAAAAATTCCGGCGACGGCGAGAAAACAGGTTACCAGCAAAACCGCTGCCCGGAACACATTCTTCAACAGCACTACGCCTAAGGCAGCACCGAGGATAGCCACCGCAAATACCCAGAATGCAATGACCTGTCCCATTTACTTCCTGTCAATCAGCAAAGTCTGTATTGGTAACTTTGCTGCATTTTCCGGACTATAATATCCACTTGGCTTTGATTTCTCAGTCATCAAAATATCCTCTTTGGTTAATTTCAAATCTTTGCGTGAATAACGCGCCTTCTCATAAGCGCTATCCATGAATAAACATTTCTGCGGGCAAGCCTCGACACATAATCCGCATGAGATACATAGCCCGCTGTCCACGTCCATTTTGTCCATTTTCAACTTTTTATTCTCATCGCGGGATGTTACCATATCGATGCAGCTCACCGGACAAGCCTTGGCACACATACTGCAGGCGATGCAAGCATCCTTATTCCAAACAAGTTGATTTCCTCTTGTGCGGCGGGAGACATTTAACTTCTGTTCCGGGTATTGTGTGGTGATCGGCCGGCGCATGGCATTTTTCATTGTCACCGCCATCCCTTTCGCGATCCCCTCGCCGTAGTTATTGAGCTTCAATTTTATCTCCTCTCGTCCTGAAAGACCGCGAGAACAAAAATACCAGCACAGCCGCCAGTACGATATTCATAACTACGATTATCCATTGTGAAATATCAGGTAAGAACACCACCTGAATGCCCGTTACCAGCAGATTGATCAATGCCAGCGGTAAGAGAAACTTCCAGGCAAATCCCATCACCTGGTCGATACGTAAACGCGGTAAGGTGGAGCGTATCCAGATAATTACAAAGAAGACTGCAAATACTTTTATCAGGAACCATAATACCGGCGGTAAGAACGGACCTTTCCATCCACCAAGGTACAAGGTTGTAATAATCGCTGAAATAGCCACGGCTTCGGTATATTCGGCGAGGAAGAACAGCGCAAATTTAATGCCGGAATACTCGATGTTATAGCCTGCCACGATCTCACCTTCGGCCTCCAATAGGTCAAAAGGCGTCCGGTTAATCTCCGCCAGAGCAGCCAGAAAATAGATTAGAAAGCCCATCGGTTGCAGTAATATATACGGAATATTCTGTGCTTGCACAATGCCGTTCATTGACAACGTACCGGCAAATAAAACTATACCGATAACTGCCAAAGCGAGCGGGATTTCATAACTCACGACCTGAGCAATGACACGCATGGCACTAACGAGCGCATATTTATTATTGGAACTCCAGCCGGCCATGACCATGCCCACGACACTCACAGAACTAACCGCAACGATATAAACAATACCGATGTTAAGGTCGACCAGAGCTGCTCCATTCTGAAATGGTATCACTGCAAAAATCATAACAACAGGTATAAAAGCAACTGCCGGCGCTAACAGGTGCATTATTTTATCGGCGTTCAACGGTACGATATCTTCTTTAATCAGAATCTTGATTGTATCGGCCACCGGCTGAAAAAGCCCGAACGGTCCGATACGGTTAGGACCGATACGAATCTGGAATCGGCCAAGCACTCTCCGTTCAATATATATGAATGCCACGGCCATGATAATAATAAAAACGAAAAGGATGACCACAAAAATTATCATGTGGCTCCAGAATCCTGCCGGCCAATCAGGCGGTAAAATGGCAGGATGAAAATTCAACGGGAAAATACTACGTCCCAAGGTAGCCATTAGCGATCTACCTCCCCGACGCAGATATCGATACTACCGAATATGGCCATAGCGTCCGCTATTTTCACACCAATCAGCATCTCTCTTAGAGCAGTTAGATTGATTAAAGATGGAGGCCTCATATGCCATCGGTAAGGATTTGCTGAACCGTCTGATACCAGATAAAATCCTATTTCACCCTTCGGGCCTTCGATGTGTCCATAAACTTCGCCTTTGGGCGGACGCAGGATACGCGGTATTTTAGTCTGAATTTCGCCCGACGGTAATTGTGCTATCGCCTGCTTGATAATACTGGAACTCTGTATCATTTCCTCAATTCTTACACGATAGCGATCATATACATCGCCTTTCGTTCCAGTCGGAATCTCAAAATTGAAACGGTTGTAGACTGAGTACGGGTCGGCTTTACGAATATCCCATTTCACACCGCTGGCGCGGAGTACCGGGCCCGCTGTAGAGTAATTGATTGCCGATTCTTTACTTAAAATGCCGACATTTTTCGTTCTGACGAGTAATATTTCATTCGTGGCTAAAAGCTGATCGTATTCTTTAATGAATCCAGGTAAGCTGTCAATAAACTTATTCAACGCCGGTATAAATTCTTCGGGAATATCCTGGCTCACTCCCCCGATACGCATATAATTGTAGGTCAGTCTTTGCCCGCAAACCATATCGAACAGATCCAGAATTTTTTCTCTTTCCCGATACATATATAAGAGAGGCGTCATGAAAGCGCCTAAATCGTTGAGGAGAAAACCCACAGCCATCAGATGACTGGAAATACGCATTAGCTCGGCCATGATGACGCGTAAATATTCGGCGCGTTCAGGCGCTTGAATCCCGGCCAGCTTCTCTACAGCCACGACGTACGCCTGATTGTTGGTCATTGAAGCCAGATAGTCCAGTCTGTCGGTAAAAACAATATCCTGAGGATAAGCAAGACCCTCGGCCAGTTTTTCAACACCGCGGTGAAGATATCCGAAAACAGGCTCCACATCCTGAATGACTTCACCATCCAGAGTCATACGCATGCGAAACACCCCGTGCGTACTGGGGTGCTGCGGTCCGGCATTCAAAATAAAGGTTTCGGTTTTAAGAGCCATTATGGTTTGAAATCCTTACGCAGGGGATATCCCTGAAATCCATCCCACAGGAAAATACGCTTGAGATTAGGGCGGTCGGTAAAACTGATTCCGAAGAGGTCGTAAATTTCCCTCTCCTGAAAATCAGCTCCCTTCCACAGGTCGACTACCGAAGCTAGCGCCGGTTTTTCACGGTCGATTAATCGCGTTTTTAATATTATATCGTGATTGTGCTCAATTGAGGTGAGATAATACACCACTTCGAAATTAGTTTGATAATCGACTGCGGTTATGTAATTGAGGTAATTGAAGTCAAGTCCTGCCGTGGTTTTCAGGAAAGAAGCCACCTGGTGGAGAGACTCAGCTTTGACAACAACCGTATTACCGTTGGATTCTACAATACATCCCGGTAAAGTTGCTTCTAATTTGGGAGTTATTTCCGTTGCCGCCAGCGCGGTTGTCATGCTTTAATCCTTCTCATGGCAATACTTTGGCGTTTTATCTTTTTATGTAGCATTTGGATTCCATATAGTAGCGCTTCAGGCCTTGGCGGACACCCTGGTACATAGACATCGACGGGTATTATCATGTTAACACCGGGCACAACCGCATAAGAATTATGGAACAAACCTCCGCTGATAGCGCAAGAACCCATCGCGATGACCCACTTAGGTTCGGCCATCTGATCATAGATTCGTTTCACTTGCGGCGCCATTTTCCATGTCAAAGTACCGTTAACGATCAACAAGTCGGCCTGACGCGGAGAAGGACGAAATATTTCCATTCCAAAGCGTGAAATATCAAATCGGGAAGACGCTGCGGATATCATCTCGAAGGCGCAACAGGCTAATCCGGCGTTGACCGGCCAAACAGAGGAAGAACGCGCCCAATTAATTAATGAATCTGCTGTTGTCAAGATGATATTATGACCGGGTTCATCTCCCAACCAGCCATCCGGATCCGCGAGTGGCGTTTGAAATAGTTTTCTGGTAGATTCTATGCTTTCGCCCTCGGTTTTATCCAATTCTCTACTGGAATAACCTTCGGGGCTTGTTGCATTAATTAGTTCCATTCAAGAGCCTTTTTCTTCCAAGCGTATATATAGCCAATAGCAATAATGAAAACAAAGATAAATATACTTATCAATGCCGTAGCACCCAATTGCTTCAATTGAACTGCCCACGGATAGAGAAAAACAATCATTACGTCCAGCGTGACAAATATCAATGCGTAAAAGTAATAACGGAAGTTAAATTGAATCCAGGTTTTTCCGGTGGTCTCCATGCCGCATTCATAAGTAAGATATTTTGCGGAGTTAGGTTTCTGCTGAACAACACGGAACCGTCTTAAGAGAACGGGAAGACCGATGGCAGCAACGACAAATAGAATACCTGCAATCAGATAATAGACGATATAACCGTAATCAGTAAGCAACTTAATCCCTCTTAAAAGAGTATATTATTTTTTCACGGCTATTATCAATATATCCGGCAATTCTTTACTTTTTCTTTACCAGTTTTGTCAACTCCGTTTCTAAAGCAGCCCAAGTAATCAGACTATTCATTAGTTCGGTTATTTTCATGGTTGCAACACCAATAACACTATCTGCGCCGCCGTAATAAACAAAAAGGTCTTCACCGATAATCACTGCACCGCATGGAAAAACCACATTGTTTACCTGACCGTACAATTCATAAGGTGTTTCCGGCTCTAAAATCGGCACTTTCCGGCGCGCAATAACTTTAGATGGATCTTTTAAATCCAGTAAAGCCGTAGCCACATAATAGGTCATCGGTTGAGTTTTTCTGGAAACGCAATGATATAGTAACAGCCAGCCGTATTTTGTCTCGATAGGCGGCCCAGAAATGCCAACTTTTTCAGTGTCAGCCAGTTCGTCTTTCGGACTCATGATAATATGTCCGCCCAGCCATTTGTTGCCTTCGAATTTCAGATCGTCTACCATATCCAGCCAGATGCTGACTCCCAGACGGTGTAAAATAGCATATTTCCCATTGATCTTTTTGGGGAATATAGCGGCATCTTTATCCGGTACATTAGGCGGAGAGATTAAGATGGGACGCGACCAGTTCCAACACCTGGCGATGAAATCATCCACCGATATATGAGTTAGAGCAACTCTGGGTTCGCTACGGCCGTTGAAAGCAGTATAGAGCATAAAGATAGTATCGTCTATTCTGGTCAGCCTGGGATCTTCGCATCCGGAATTACCACCCGGTACCAGTTTCGCTTCGAAGTTTTCACGCGGTGTGTAAATCGGCTCCGGGGGTTGGTCTTCAAAAGTATAACCGTCGCCACTGGATGCGAACCCTATGACCGAGGTATTATCTTCGGACATGGCTCGATAGGCCAGGTGAACTCTTCCATATTCATATAAAGCGGTCGGATTGAAAACAGCGCGGCTTTGCCAGGACAACTTCGGGTTGGGTTTAATCACAGGATTACCAGGAAATCGAGTTAGTCTGATCTGCTTAATTCTTGATTCCAGCATATCTTCGAGGAGCGTTTCCAGTTTGCAGGCTGCGACGGCACAGGTTGTATCCGCTGCTCCGTAATATATGTAGAGCATATCATCTTTAACCATTGCACCGGTTGGAAAAACGATGTTCGGTACTTTCCCGTATTTCTCATATTCTTCCTGAGGTACCATTAACGGTTTATCTGTGCGCGCAATAATTCTTTGCGGGTTATGTATATCGAGTAAAGCCGCTTCAATACCGAAAACAGCCGGCGGTGAAAAATAATTCTGTATGTAAGAATAGATAAGCAACCAGCCGTATTTAGTCTTGATAGGAGGTGCGCCGGCCTCGATGTGGTCTTTAGGCCCCCTTTGTAAAGGGATAATGTTATCATCCAATAATGAATACCAGCCTTCCCAATAAGTAGGTGAATACATCTGTTCCTCACGGTCGAAATATGCGACCGCAATCCTCGTCGGAGGAATATCTGTGTTAACACTCAGGACTACTGCATATCTACCGGCGACTTTTTCCGGGAAAAGGGACATAGCTTTGGAATTAAAAGGCGTAACCAGATGTTTTTCATTGATCTTTTTAAAATCGCGCGTTATCGCTACGCCTACTCTAATACATGAAGCACAGAACGGAAAAGCAGACAACGCGGTATAAAAAACGTAATATTTCCCATTCATCTTAGTTATCCGCGGGTCTTCACAACCGAATTGCTCCCAATCGTACTCCGGCTTTATGAACTGACGTCGATCGCCGAAGTGTATACCATCATTACTAAAAGCATAACCAACCGTAGATAGAGGTAATTCATTACCGGCGATTTGTTGAGGTGCCGAAACTGCCCGATAAACAAAATGAACCTTACCGCCATCTCGCGCAGGACATCCGTTGAAAGCTCCGTCCGCTTCCCATGTATTTTCAGAATAAGGTATTAAAATAGGATTCTCGATAGAACGTCTCATGTCAACCATATATCACCTTCATAATTATAGTTTTAATTTTTCCCGAATTTATTCATTTTAGCACCGCATCGCGGACATATCCCACGAACAGCATGCCTCATATTTTTCATAATAATATGTCTTGGATTTTTCATTTCATACTTTTTCCGGCATCTCAAGCAGAAACCTTGTACATGCTCTTGATTACTGACAATAACATCAGGCGGTGGATGTACAGGATAACTTACCTGTATCTCTTCCCTTTCGTAACTGAGCTGAGATAAAAATTCATTCATTTTTGCAGTGGCGACACACACTACCATATCCGCTCCGCCATAATAGACAAACAAAGTATCGTTCAGTACTACTGCCCCACACGGATATACTACGCCGTACTTCAAACCTTCGTTTTCATATTCAGTTTCCGGTTCGAGAATTGGTCTGGTAGTCCTAGCTAAAACGCGCGTGGGTTCCTTTATGTCAAGTAACATTGCTCCTATTTTGTATCTTAATCCGTCTTTTTCGTCGATGGCATGATAAATAAATAACCATCCTTCTTTTGTCTTAATCGGAGGATGTCCGGCAGCCACTTTACGGCTATCCCAACTTGAACTTTTTACCGATATTCGATATTGCCCCTCTAACCATTTGGTTTTACCGTCGAAATCAAGGTTATCTACAAAATCAATTAAATTATGCGGAAATATTCTATGAAATATTACGTATTTCCCGTTAATTTTCTCCGGTAAGAGGCAAGCATTTTTATCGACAATATGAGGAGGTGAAATGAGTATCGGCTTTTTCCAATTCCACTTTTGATTCAGGAAATCATCGATATCGATTGAACTTAAAGCTACTCTCGGAGGGCTATAGCCATCATAGGCCACATAGGTCAGATATATCCTGTCTTCGATACGCGTCAACCTAGGATCTTCACATCCGCCCCCTCCCCCTCCGCCAGAGACATATGGGCTGAATGTCTCGTTATCTATTCGAGGCATGGAACTGACGCCTTCAAAATTCTCACGGGGTACATACACCGGATTATCTAATCTTTCGTGAATATTAAATCCATCAAGGCTGGATGCATATCCCAAACATGAGTTGTCGGTTTCGCCGATTGCCCTGTAAAGAATGTGGACTTTACCGCCTTCATAGATCGCAGCCGGATTAAAGACCGCTTTTGTCTCCCACCAATGTCTGGAATCGGGTTTCAGTATGGGATTATTATCATATCTTGTTAAAACAGGTGGAAGGCTTACCCGCCCTTGAGTTCTCTTTTTCGGTGCCATTTTTACTCCCGATACTCGATGTTTTCCAGGACTGGCAAAAGTTAATTATTTTCGCGTTCTGAAAGTACAACTGCATAGTATCATAATATATATCAGCTTTCAATGACTTGAGACATCTGGTAAAAGATTCTTTTTATTTATTATTGAATGAAAGCTTATTCACTAAAATTATCATAATACAGACTGTCAATAGCTATCTTTGTCTTTTTTCTAAGATACTGCCGCACCAAAGCTAATTTAAGATTGGGTTGCAGAATATGTCGGCGAATGCCATAATTTTATAAATCTTAGTTATTCTAAAAATACGACTCGATGTGAGGAAGCATTATATGGTAAACAAAAGATTATCACTTGGCCTTGATTTAAGTACCCAGAGCATATCTGCCGTCCTGGTAGATATCGACTCCAAGGAAATAATATATAACCACTCGATCGATTATCAAAAAGATGCCCGACTTAAAAAATACGGAATAACGGGTCAAAATTACATACTGCCTCCAAACCATGAGGGTGAAGCAAATCAACCTCCTAAAATGTTTTTAGCAGCATTGGATGCTATATTTACCGATATGAAATCGGCCGGACTTACAATGCGTGATATTCTTGTCTGTAATGCTTCAGCTCATCAGCATAGCAGCGCCTACTTAAGTCGACGCGCCCGTACGATCTTCGGCAGACTCAATGTTCCGGGAAACGGGAAATCCAATCTGGTTACGGTGTTGGACGGTTGTTTTTCAATCGATATCGTTCCGACATGGATGACCTCCGATACGGCTAAACAAGCCGATTTCATCCGTAATTTTGTGGGCGGACCGGAAAAGATGATTCAATTATCCGGTTCAAATTCTCCTCTGAGATTTACCGGTGCCGTCATCAGAAAAATCGCGGAGCAATTCCCTGAAAGCTACCAGGAAACCGAACACATTCATTTGCTTAGCAGTCTGATTCCGGCTATTCTTTCAGGAAATTCCAGAGTTCCGATTGATTTCGGAAATGCGTGTGGTATGTCGATGATGGATTATTCCGGAAAAGATTGGGCAGTAAAACTCATTAAAGCGGTCGGCGACGGATTACCGGGTGGAGAAAGTACACTACGGAATAAACTGTTACCCATTGTTTCGCCTTTTACGATCATAGGCCGTATTGCCACTTACTTCATCGAAAAATACGGCTTCAACCCGGACTGCCGGATCATCGCCTGTTCCGGGGATAATCCCCAGTCCAAAGTGCTGGTTACCGGTAATCTGCTCAGTTTAGGATCGAGCTTTGTCAATATGGTACCTACCGACGGGAAACAACTCGACATGAGCGGTTCTTCAAATGCCATGTATGATGGTATCGGCAGACCTTTTATTTTTAGTTGCCGGACTAACGGCGCTTTGGTCTGGGACCAATTACGCGCCGTTCACGGATTAAAGAAAGACGAATATGAACCCGCCGAGAAAGCCCTCAGTAAAACAGCGCTGGGACGCTTCATGGTATTCTGGCAACCCAGGGAGGAGAGTTTCCCCGTTTCCGGTAGTTTTGAAATAATCAGGTCAACTCATGATAACGCGGAACTTGGCGCTGACTATTCAGGCCTGATAGAAACCACTCTCGGGCTTGTTTATCTTTACTCGAAAACATTTGCGAAAGATTCAACCGAGCCTCTATATGTAACTGGAGGTGTCAATAAAAGCGCGGAGATTTTAAGAAGAGTCGCGGCAATATGGAATAAGCCGGTAGTACGTATCGAAGAGGCCGGCGCCGCTTTAGGGGCTGCCGCCGCCGGTTCTTATGCATTGTTAAAAACCACCGGTAAAGAAGTAAAGATCGATGAAATAAATAAAAAGTTGCTGAAAAAGGGACAACTGATTCATCCAATACCGGCAGATGTGGCTGCTTATCATGATAAAGGCGGTTACCTCGAGAAATTAACTGTCACTGCGCGAAAAATATTAGCGGACCATCCTTAACTGGTAAATATATTAATCAAAGTCAGGATTTCTGATACTGTACTTACAACCGCAGTAATTCTGCCGGTAAATTGATAATTGTTTGGCAAGTTGGTTAGCGCGCTGGAAACCACCCTGCTTTTTTAGATCCTTTATCAGGAATTTATCTCCCCCGATTTCTCTACCGATGCGATTTACGGCTGCCGCTGATTTTTGTGGACCTATCGTTAATGTCGTGGTAAAGGCATCGAACGCGGATATGCGCATGTATTCATATGTTGCTTGTAATCTTATCCTGAAACATATTTCACACCTTTTTCCGCCTTCAGGCTCTTGAGAAAGACTTGCTGTATTTTCCAGCCATTTTTCAGGGCTATAAGGCGACACTATCAGGGGAAATTTCATGATATCAGCAACGATCTCCGCCGCCTTAAGCCTCTGATTGTATTCTTCGACAGGATAAATGTTAGGGTTAAAATAATATCCGGTAAGCTCGTGTCCTTCGGACATCAGTTTTTCTGCCGCACCGGCCGCACAGACTCCGCAACAGATGTGTAACAGGACTTTCATTTTAAATCACCAGGATTTTATTACTCTGTTAATCTCAACAAATGAAGTGAAAGGGATACAGGTAACCCCATTTCGCTGACAATTCTCCAGTAAACTTTCGGTAGCGAAGATTTGATGAGCAATTTTGGCTGGGGATAAATCCGAACTTCCATTGCCGATATATACCACTCGAAAATCTTCGGAAAGATATTGGTTAACGTACTTATCTTTATACCCCGAATCAACTACGCTACCGTCTGGTCCGATATACCTGACTTTTAAACCGTTCGGATAGAATCTGGTTTCCGCAGCATGATATTCCAAACCCTTCAATCCGTTATCTTCCAAAATATTCTTGATATAAAAGTCCAATCCGTTGCTAACGATAACCAGTCGAATCCCCTTCCTCTGACACAATTTCACAAAACTTTTAAAGCCGGGACGTAATTTGGCCCTATTTTTTATATAATCGAGCATTACTCTCTTGCCGGCTTTAACCAAGCCGAATGCCCGCTCATTAAATTGCCCCACGGTGATTTTCCCATCGGTATACTGTCTGTTGATAGCCCGCCAATCGCCTTTGGCGAAGGCATCCAATAACATGAAGCTGATATCATCCCGCGTAGCAGTACCGTCAAAATCACATTGGATAAGAATCCTTTTTTGTTTTTCCAAACTGCCGATTACTCCTGTGAAGTTATTTAGTTACTTTGACTCCTGACTAAAATGATACCAAACGTATCTGTCTGCGTCCAATCAGACTCAGTTACGGGAATATAAATAGCGAATGTAATGTGTATGTGTTAGAATCTGATTTAAAGAATTTGAGGATGGTTATACTCCTGAAGAATGGATAAATATTCTACGGTTGTAATCGGCGGCGGCGCAGCCGGTATCTGTGCCGCTATCAGTAAAGCGCGCACCGGTGAATCAGTCATTATCTGTGAAAAGACCGGACAATTGGGTAAGAAAATACTGGCATCAGGTAACGGACGCTGTAATCTTCTGAATGATAACTTTAGCGATGTTTATTATAACCCCGCAGCCAGAGATCTGGTGAAGTCAGTCTTCGGTATATTCGGTAAACCGGAAATATTAGAATTTTTTCGCGGACTTGGCCTGGAAACCTTTTCACTGGACAGTCGGATATTCCCTATCACAAATCAAGCCGCTTCCGTCTTAAAAGTATTAGAAATGGAACTGAAGAGGTTGAATGTACCGGTAGTATATAATTTTGATTGCTCAGGTTTATCTTTTTCAGAAAGCGACATCATTGTTGCAGCAAACAGCGGGGAAAAAATAGCCTGCCAGAAATTAATAATTACCGGTGGGGGTAAGAGTTACCCTGCGCTGGGTTCAGATGGCAGTATTTTTAAACTCGCCGGCCAATTGGGACATACTATTGTCGAACCGGTTCCGAGCGCCGTGCCTCTGTTAGTAAAAGATAATCTGTGTCATCTATTGCAGGGACAAAAGATATTCGCCGTCACGAAGAGCATCATCGATGGTAAACCATCCGGTGAAGTCAGAGGCGAGCTTCTCTTCACGAAATACGGATTATCCGGAACTTGTATCCTCGATATCAGTGAGGAAATTTCCATTGCGATCAACAGGCATCATAAAAAAGATGTGTTCGTTTCTGTTGATATGGTGCCCTTCATGGATAAAGGACAGTTAAAGCATCAGATTGAAGAGAGAATAAATAAAGGATATTCGCCTGAAGAAATGCTGGCAGGTATTTTGCCGAATAAGCTTTGTGTAGCCCTAAAAGCTCTTTTTGAAAATGGTAATATTGATACTGCAGTTGAATTATTGAAAAATAAACGGTTTAAGATTAACGGTACGAGGGGTTGGAATGAAGCCGAATTTACCAGCGGCGGTATAAATGTTAATGAAATTAATGCCGGGACGCTAGAATCCAAGTTACCCAAAGGAATTTACTTTGCCGGTGAAATCCTCGACGTTAACGGCAGACGCGGCGGCTATAACCTCGGCTGGGCGTGGGCTTCAGGATTCGTAGCCGGTCAGACAAAATAAAGTAGTTTTATATTACACCGGCCTTACAATAATATATAGTCTAAGTTTTAATCTTCGCTCCGGTGGTAACATTCCACCCGTCGTTGTTGACTCCCGAAACACTGAAATGTTCACCACCAACACTCCGTTCGAAATCAGCGAAGGCATTTGTGGCTTCGATGTTATGCGCCAGTAAAATACCTCCCTTCTTCAATGCCGGCCAAACTGTTTTAAATTCCCAAAGCATATTGTCATAGGTATGTTCGCTGTCATGGAAAAAGACATCGACGGGTCCCGTTTGTTCCAGTAATAGCGGGAGTTTTTCGGAACTTTTTCCGATTATCAATTCCCATCTACTCCTGATGAAATCGGGAATAATCCAACCACTTGTTTTCTCGATTGGCGTCGCTTTCAGATCGTCATCGCTGAAGTGAGCCTTCCAGTTCTGGGTAACCGTATGCCACGGAACATCAATGGAAAATAATTTCCCTTTATTATTTTTATCCAACGCCCGCAGAATGTAAGAGGACGACATTCCGCTGGCAACTCCGGTTTCTACCACAACATTTGGTTTTATTGTGCGGTTCAGGACGTATAATGCCAAATAAGACGGTTTATCAATTGCCAGGACTTTCAAAGAAAAAGGGCTCTTCCCGGACGCTTTATCACTCTTGCCGGCTATACTGTCAAGAAATCGAGTGTCTTCTGATATTTCTGCTAAATATCCTTCTATTTCTTTGTGTGTGACTTTGGCTAGACTATTTACGAAATTATAAATGCTCTCTTTTGTTTCACGATCAATTTCCATTATTCCCCCATTTCGATTGCCGGAATACCTGATACAATTTTTCTATATTTATATAAGTATACCAATTTTTATTATCGACATCTTTCCTGCTGTTTCAACAAGCTTAAAAATCAAAAAAAGTATTGACATCAGTTGACTTTGCGTATTATGATAGACTATCATACTTATAGGGCATATCGCTTATTTTACGCTATAATTATAATATGACATACCAGCAATTGAATTAGAGAGGCGCTTATGATTCGTCCTCGGGCAGCGATGCTAACCCTCTACGGCGATTATGTACGCAATAAGGGCGTAGAAATCGGGATTGGAAGCCTGATTAAACTGCTGGGTAATTTCGAGCTCTCCGAGCAGTCCGTCAGATCCGCCGTGTCCAGGATGTGCCAAGCCGGTTTACTTAAAGTACGACACAGCGGCGGCAGAAGTTATTATTCGCTGACAGACGAAGGTCAAAGTATATTAACTAAAGGTACTCAACGTATCTTTGTCCGCAAGAACAACCAATGGGACGGAACCTGGAACATAGTCATCTACTCCGTTCCCGAATCAAGAAGAGAATCGAGAGACCGGTTACGTCTTGAGTTAAGCTGGTTGGGATACGGTTCTTTAAGTCAGGCCACATGGATATCTCCTTACGACCTTACCAAAGAAGTGGAAGAGTTAGCCGACAGGCTCCGGATCAGGCAATATATTCAAACATTTCAGGCCAAACATCAAGATTCCACCGATCCTAAAAAGATCGTCTCGCAATGTTGGGATTTAGGCACGATAAACAAGAGATACATCGACTTCATTGCCAAATATCGTCCCAAGATGGAATATCATCTCAAGCGTCTTAATTCCGGCGAAAACATTGAACCCAGCGTTTGTTTTGTAGAGAGATTCAATTTAATCCACGAATATCGCAAATTCCCCTACCTGGATCCTGATTTACCCCAGGAACTTTTACCGGAAAACTGGCTGCGTCCTCAAGCTGCGGCCCTATTTGATGAATATCATAATTCGCTCACCCAGAAAGCTAATGAATACTTTGACATAGTATCTAATAACTACCAGAGCGTCAGAAGGTCTAGACAGGACATCCCCAAAGTACCGACCAAAGATTATGTTAAAGGAGAAATCCATTCCACTGTTTCGCTATTTCAACGGAAGGAATATGAAGCGATGAATAGCGGAAATTAGGGTTCGTGTCATTCTCGGGCGGAAAGTATTAACACGGCCAAGTAACCTTAGGGGGTAAACAGTGAGGTACGCAGAAACAGGGGTTAATTTAGAGATTGATTTATCTCATGGAAGCATCGAGCGAGAAACAACTGACCCGAAATTAATAACGCTTCACCTTGGGGGCTTGGGCACAAACACAAAACTATTGTGGGACAGGGTTTCCCCTGATGTCGACCCGTTTTCTCCTGATAATCTATTGATATTCGGCGCCGGTCTTTTAGCCGGCACACCCGCGCCCGGTGCGAACCGCACCATTATCACCGCCTATTCTCCACAAACTCTACTCATGGGATATTCGATAATGGGAGGATTCTTTGCGTCAGAAATGAAGTATGCAGGTTATGACAAGATCATTTTTCGCGGTAAATCACCTAGATTGATATATGTCTGGATAAATAATAATAAGGTAGAAATACGCGACGCCAGTCATCTCCGTGGTAAAGGTGCCATTGAGACTGCCGAAATCATCAAACAGGAATTAAAAGAACCGAACGCCCAAGTAGCTGCTATCGGTTTGGCCGGAGAAAACAGGGTATATACCGCTTCTATCGAACAGGGCCGTTCCAGTGCCAGCCGGCTCGGACTGGGTGCGGTTATGGGAGACAAAAATATCAAGGCGATAGCTGTCCGTGGTACGCAGGATGTTAATCTTGCCCGACCTTCAGAATTTTACCAGAAATGTAACGATGTGCTGAAATATATTAAATTCCGTAATGATAATCCGGTTCCGAACGTCATGACCATTTTGCAAGGTCTCGGATCGCCACAGGAAATGTTGCACGTGGATGAAGCCTGGCATACTCAGAATTTTATGTGGGGAAATTCCCGGGTTCGCCGAAAAGATTTCTGGAATAAGGAAATTGAAGAAAGATGGAAATCCGTACAACTAAATGTGCGAAAGCGTTTAATCAGTTGTTATAACTGCCCGATGAAATGCGGGGCAATAATATCCGTCCCGGGGCTCACCACCTATATGATGAAATGCTTCTCCAAACTGACCTATACGATGGCGGCTTTTGTGGACGACCTGGATTTTGGTTTTAAAATCGCGCAACGTGCCACGGAATACGGTGTAGACGGGTTCTCAACCCCGCAAATCATGGCTTTTGCTTTTGAACTCAAAGAAGCCGGTATCCTGACTGACTCCGACTTTGCCGGGTGCCCTACCGACAACGAGGGGAAATTTTACTGGTTGCTGGATAGAATCGTCCGCCGTGAAGGAATCGGTGATATTCTGGCAAATGGCACGTATTGGGCAGCTCAAAAGATAGGTAAGGGTGCCGAAGTTTATGCTCATAATAACATCAAAAAACACGAACAGTTGCCTCTTAAACTCGGTATGCTGAACCCTGTTTATTTCCTGATGTATGCCACCGGCGAAAAGATAAACATAACGCAAATTGAAGGTCAGTTCCCCCAATCGCCTTTCATGACTACGGCCGAGAAAGAAGAATTTATAAAAGATTGGGTCCAAGTGCCTGATGAAAAGTTTAAACAGATTGTTATGGATTGGGAACCGCGGGGAGAACGTTCAAATCCCTATTACCCAACTATCGACATGTCTGTCGACATTGTTGACTGGCAAGAGACAATGCACTACATTGACGATGCTCTGGGAATATGCGCCGGCTTGTCATCGTTTCCGTTAAAGCCTCCTTATCACATACACAATTATCCAAATTTCATCTCGTCCGCAACCGGTATCGATATGAATGAAGAAGGATTAAGAAACATATACCGGAGAAACCGGAGTCTTTTAAGAGCAATTAATGTCAGAAGAGGATTGAGGAGAGCCGACGAGAAACCGCCGGAAGACCATTGGAAGAAAAGATTCCCCGAACTCGAAGAAAAGCTTATGGACGCTTACTACAAATTTAAAGGCTGGGATAATCAAGGAATCCCTACAAAAAAGTCTTTGCAGGGATTGGATTTGGGTTATGTCGCCGAAGATTTAGAAAAGAGGGGCATCATTAAAAATGAACAAAGTTAAGAAAAAGGTCAAGACAATCAAGATAGATCTGGATAAATGTAACGGCTGCCGTGCTTGTGAGGTCATATGCTCCGCATTTCATGCTACCCCTAGATACAGCAGCAACAATCCGGCGAGATCGCGCATCCGTATGATCCGTAATCCTATAAGAGATGTATATGTTCCCGTCTACGCTGGTGAATACACTGCGGCGGAATGCATGGGTAGAGATAAATACGTGATTGACGGTAAGGAATATGACGAATGCGGTTTTTGTCGCGCTTCCTGCCCATCTAGGGACGCATTTAAGGAACCGGATTCCGGCCTTCCGCTTAAATGCGATATGTGTGAAGATAACCCGCCTGGAGAAAAACCTTTGTGCGTTCAGTGGTGTCTTAATAATGCCTTGATTTATGAAGAGAAAGAAGAGGAAGTAGAAGAAGAAAAGCCGGGAGACGTGGAAACAGGATTGGAATCTATGGTCAATAAATATGGACTGGAGAAAGTAGTGGATACCGTAGCCCGAATGGCAAAAAAGGCATAAAGCCGGAAGGCAAAAGCAGAGGATTTAAATAATAATGGAAATCATACCCCTAGAACCTTTCAAGATGGTAGTCGATGGCATCAAAGAGTCCGGCGGAGACGCCGATAAATTCTGCTATCAATGCGGAAAATGCGACACGATGTGCCCCTGGAATAATGTCAGAAATTTTTATGTCCGTAAACTGATCAATCAATCAAAGTTCGGCGTAGTGCCTTTCGAATCTGAAGATATCTGGCTGTGCACCACTTGCGGGCGTTGCGTCCAAAGTTGCCCCAGAGGCGTAGAAATAATCGATGTGATGAGAGCGGTACGCAGGCTCATGGTGCCGGACGGTGTCGTGCCTGCCAGTATACCCAATCTACGTAGCGTCATGACCAGTCTGGCCAGTGTCGGTAATCCCTGGGGACAGGAGCCGAAGGACCGCGCAAACTGGGCAAACGACCTTGGGGTAAAAGAGTTCGACGAGACTACCGAAATATTATATTTCCCCTGTTGCTATCCCAGCTATGACCCACGATTAAGAAAGGTAGCTCAAGCCACCGTCAATATTCTGAATAAAGCAGGCGTGAATTTCGGGATACTGGGGTCAAGGGAACTCTGTTGCGGTGAGAGCGTGCGTAAAGCGGGCAATGAGGCGCTATTCAAACGCTTAGCCAAAGAAAATATTAAAACTTTTGTCGATAGCGGTGTAAAGAAAATCCTGGTGGCGTCTCCTCATTGTTATCATACATTTAAAAATGAGTATCCCGAATTCAAAGTGAACTTCGAAATAATCCACATCTCTCAATTCTTATTCCAACTCGTTCGTGAAGGCAAACTAAAGATCACCAAGGAATATAAGAAGAAAGTGACTTACCACGACCCATGTTACCTGGGACGCCATAATGGGATATATGACGAACCCAGAGATGTTTTATCTAAGATACCAGGTCTGGTATTGAGGGAGATGGCGGAGACACGGGAAAATAGTCTCTGTTGCGGCATGGGAGGCAGCCGGATTTGGATGGAAACCGCCAAGAATGAAAGGTTCTCTGACATCCGTTTAAAACAGGCAAATGATGTCGGAGCCGAAGTATTGGCAACTGCCTGCCCGTATTGTATTACCCAGTTCGAGGACAGCAAATTAAGTATGAAAGAAAGCGCAAACCTTCAGATAATGGATATCACCGAGATTCTCCAGGAAGTCATATAGAGAATCCGGATATCGGATAAGGACGAATAAAAAGTGGAAAAAGAAGAGATCGAACAACTTCGGAAAAGTCTCGCGAAGGGGAACTTCGGAGATGTCATGGTGGTCGGCGGCGGGGTCAGCGGGGTGCAAGCCTCTCTTGACCTGGCCACGGCAGGGTTCAAGGTTTATCTGGTGGACAAAGCGCCGGCAATCGGCGGTCATATGGCCCAACTGGATAAAACCTTTCCTACCAATGACTGCTCCATATGAATCCTGGCCCCAAAGCTCGTCCAGGTTGGACGGCATCCGAATATAAAGGTTCTGACTTACACCGAAGTCGATAACGTCGAGGGTGAAGCTGGTAACTTCAAGGTATCTTTGACTAAAAAACCCAGGTATATCGATGAAAGTAAATGCACGGGTTGTACTACCTGTGTAGAATATTGTCCTGTGAAATATCCGGACGTATTTAATCAGGAAATATCAAATAATAAAGCCGTCCATATCTTATTCCCACAGGCAATTCCTTTGATCACTTACATCGATGAAAGTTGTTTGTATCTCAAAGAGAAAAAGTGCCGGATTTGCGAAGCGGTATGTAAGAATAATGCAATCAATTTGAATCAAAAGGCCGAGAAAGTAGAAATTAAAGTAGGCGCGGTGATTCTGTCTCCGGGTATCGAGGCTTTCGCTCCTAAGGTGGGGAATGAATACGGTTACGGGAAAATGCAGAACGTAGTCACCAGTATGGACTACGAACGACTCTTGTGCGCTACCGGACCATATGAAGGTGAAATTTTACGCGCTTCCGATAAAAAGCATCCCCATAAAATTGCCTGGATTCAATGTATAGGTTCCCGTCAGGCCAATCCAAAGGGTGATGGAAACAGCTACTGTTCTGCTGTTTGCTGCACCTATACTCAGAAACAGGTGATTTTAACCAAAGACCATGATTCTGAAGCGGAGTGTACGATATTCCATAACGATATCCGTTCTTACGGCAAGGATTTCGAGCGATTTTTCCAGAGAACCGAGAAACTTTCCGGCATTCGCTTCTTCAGAAGTTATACATCGGTTGTAAAAGAAGACCCGAAGACCAAGAATGTCACGGTGCGCTATTCTACTCCCGACGATGGTGTAAAAGAAGAAGAATTCGATATGGTGGTGTTATCCGTTGGATTAAATCCTCCGGCTGAGGCGAAGATTCTGGCAGATAAATTCAACATTGAACTTAATGCTCATGGATTTTGCCAAACCAGTCCCACTAATCCGATGTTAACAACGCGCCAGGGTGTCTTTATCAGCGGCGCTTTCGAGGGTCCTACAGATATCCCCGAATCCGTTTTTACCGCCAGCGGCGCCAGTTCTCAGGTCGGCGAACTCCTCGATTACCGGCGGGAAAAACTGACCGAAGAAAGGGTATTTCCCCAGGAGAGAGACGTGTCTAAAGAGGAACCCCGAATCGGCGTCTTTGTGTGTCATTGCGGCGCCAATATCGGCAGGGTCGTGAGTGTTCCCTCCGCCGTGGAATATGCTTTGTCGTTGCCTAACGTGGTACACGCTCAGGAGCAGCTCTTTTCCTGCGCTTCTAATTCGATAAAAGAAATAACCGATACAACAAAGGAAAAAGGTCTCAACCGGGTAGTAGTTGCTGCCTGCAGTCCCAGAACGCTCGAACCGTTGTTCCGGGAGACTCTGCGCGATGCCGGCATCAATCAATACTATTACGAAATGGGGAATATTAGAGAACATAACTCCTGGGTTCACTCGAAGGAAAAGGAAGATGCTACCGACAAAGCTAAGGATATAATCCGGATGTCCGTTGCACGTGCCCGCCATCTGGAGCCGCTAAAGGAATTTGATTTACCGGTAAACAAGAACGCTCTGGTGGTCGGCGGCGGTATTGCCGGTATGACATGCGCACTGTCTATTGCTAACCAGGGACATGATGTCCATTTAGTGGAAAGAGCAAGAGAACTTGGCGGGTTGGCATTAAAAATACATACTACGTTGGAAGGTCTGGATGTTTCATCATATCTGCATGATCTTATGAAAAAAGTTTATCAACACCCATTAATCCACGTATATACGGATGCAAAAATCACAGAAGCTACCGGTTATGTCGGCAATTTCATGACTACAGTACAATCAGAGAGAGGGGAAACCGAAATAAAACATGGTGCCGCTATTATCGCAACCGGCGCTGAGGTGTCTAAACCTACCGAATATCTCTACGGTCAGGATGAAAGGGTCATGACCCACATGGAGTTGGAAGAGCAGATTCACAGAGGCAACGAAAAGATAATTAACGCCACGAATTTGGTAATGATTCAATGCGTCGGTTGCAGAAATCAGGATAGAAATTACTGCAGCCGGATATGTTGCGGCGAATCGATAAAGAACGCGTTGAAATTAAAAGAACTAAACCCGAAGATGGAAATATATATTCTCTACCGTGATATGAGAACATATGGATTCGCTGAGGATTATTACCGGGAAGCGGCTAATAAAGAAGTAAAGTTTATCCGCTATGAACCGGAAGACAAACCTCAAGTGGAAGCCGTTGAATCGGCCGAAGGCAAGCCGGTTCTCAAGGTTACGGTAACGGATTATATCCTAGGAAGTAAGCTGGAAATCGATGCCGATATCGTTACGCTGGCGGCGGCTGTTATTCCCACCGCTGGAAGTAAGGAATTAGGGCAATTATTCAAGGTTTCTTTGGGTCAGGATGGTTTCTTCCAGGAAGCGCACGTAAAATTACGACCAGTTGAGTTTGCCGCCGACGGAGTTTACCTGTGTGGCATGGCACACTACCCCAAGCATATAAAAGAAGTGATAAATCAAGCTTACGGGGCCGCCGGACGGGTGCTCACATTACTCTCACACGAAACTGTTGTCGCTTCAGGCTCCGTTTGTGAAGTGGATGAGAAGAAATGCATGGGATGCGGTGCTTGTGCCTCTGCCTGTACTTATGGTGCGATAGAAATGCGAGAGACCAAACAGGGTAAGAAAGCAGTAGTCAACCCCATCCTTTGTAAAGGTGACGGCCTGTGTAATGCCAAGTGCCCCACTACGGCAATTCAACTGAAGCATTTTACCGATAAAGGGTTATTCGCACAAATCGATGCAGTAGTTACACACAATCGAGTTCCGCACATGAGTAAATTGTAAATGCTATCAAAGGAGGTGAGAATAAATGACTACCAGTCTGAAATTTAAACCTAAGATCATTTGTTTTTTATGCCATTGGTGAGCATACGGTGCAGCGGACATGGCTGGAGTTTCCAGGCTACAATATACAGCTGAAACAAGGGTAATACGCGTCATGTGTTCCGGAAGAGTCGGCTTGGAGTTTATACTCAGGGCCTTCTCCGATGGAATAGATGGTGTATTTGTCGGCGGTTGCCGTTTGAATGAATGTAATTATATTACTCATGGTAATTATCATGCACTCAATATGGTGCTTCTTGCCAGGAAAATAATGGAACGTATAGGATTGAACCCGGAAAGGTTAAGAGTCGAATTTATGTCTTCGGCGGAAGGAATCGTTTTCGCCGAAGTGATGAGTGATTTCAGCCGCAAAATTAGGGAGTTAGGGCCTATTGGTTACGGCGAAGGAATGGATGAAAATAAATTGAAATCAGACCTCGCCGAAATTACAGGACTAATACCCTATATTAAGGTAAAGGAAAATAATAAGCTGGGAACACATCTTTTAAATCCGGAAGAATACGAGAAATTTTTCACTATAGACGAAATAAACAAGTTGTTTGATGAAGTACCTTCATATTATATCGACCCGGAAAAGTGCCAGGCGTGTATGATATGCGCCAGAAGATGTCCTGTGGAAGCAATTATAAGCGCCAAAGGCCAAATCCATGTAGTTGATCAGGCAGAATGTATAAAATGCGGAACTTGTTTTGATGTTTGCCCGCCGAAATTCGGCGCAGTCAACAGGATTGTCGGCGCGCCTGTTCCGCCGCCACTCCCTGAAGACCAAAGAGCAGTGGTCAGAAAGAACAAAGAAAAAGAAGCTGTTTGAAGTAAGGTAGGACAAATAACGGTATTCACCGATATCATTTCTAATCTTAAATGATGATGCTCAAACACCAAGGCGGATTTGTAAAAAGATAGGAGGTAATTATGTCGCCACTTGCCGGCAGCTACTGGGGCGTAACGGGCTTTGTCGTTTTCTGGGTTTTATTGGCCGTTGCCTTGAGCTTATTCGCACGAAGGCTTTATTTCCTCTACCGTTCCATTCGTTTAGGCAAACCGGAAAACCGCGCAGATAAGTTGGTTGCCAGAGCGGCGCATGTCCTGTCTGTTAATATTACTCAATCATGTACCCTAAAGAGTGTTACCCGAAAAGACCTGTCCGGAATCGGACATGCGATGATGTTCTGGGGTTTCGGTCTGTTCGTAATCGGCTACGTCATCTTTACCGGTCTGGGGGCAGGTTTTGGACTCTCCAGTCTGTTCATCGGCAGCACATTTGAAAGAGTTTACCTCTCCATTATGGATATCGCTGCCTTACTGTTCATCATAGCCGTCATCATGGCTGTCATCAAGCGTTATATTACAAAACCGGAGAGATTGGAAAGGCATGAGAGCTCCAAAGAAAAAATTATCCAAGCTTCGCTTTTTTCCATCATGGTAATTCTTATGGTGCTTTTTTACTCGATGGAAGGCTTCAGATATGCCGCTTACAATAATCCGGGCTCTTGGCCTCTCATAGGTAGCGCTATTGCCCGTTTACTAATAAGCACAGGTATTGCACAATCAACGTTGTTGACCACCTTTATGACGATCTGGTGGGTTAATTACGTTTTGCTTCTTGTCGTGGTAGTTTATATACCCAATTCAAAGCATCTGCACCCTCTTTTCTCCCCGACCAATATCCTTTTCAAAGAACGTGGACCCAAAATGTCGCTTTTGCCTATACTGCTTGAAGGGGAGGAGACTTTCGGGGTATCCAAAATTCAGGATTTTACATGGAAGCAACTGCTGGATCTCTGCGCTTGCACCTGGTGCGGCCGATGTCAAGATAATTGTCCCGCTCACAACAGCGGTAAGACTCTCTCACCCAGAGAGGTAATTCTGAAACTGAAAGAGCATTTGCTGGAGACAAGTCCTGAATTACTCAAAGGCAAGACGGAAATCACAACGGAAAAACCGGTCAAGGCAATGATCGGTGATGTCATAACCGAAGAAGAAATCTGGGCTTGCACTACTTGCGGCGCCTGTCAGGAGGTGTGCCCGGTCAATATCGAACATGTGCGTAAGATAATCGATATGAGGCGAAATCTGGTACTGACACAAAATAAAATGCCGGAAAGCGCCCAATTGATGCTCAGGAATATGCAATCGAGAGGAAATCCATGGGCAGGCATCCAGTCAATGAGATTGAGAGGGGATTGGACGAATGGCTTGGACGTGAAAATACTAACTGACGGCCAAAATACCGATACTCTGTTTTGGGTAGGTTGTACCGGAGCACTTGCCGAACGCAACGTGAAATCGACGCTTGCCATGACGAGAGTGTTGAAAGCAGCCGGAATAGATTTCGGTTTATTAGGCGATGCCGAAACATGTTGCGGCGACCCGGCACGCAGAGCGGGGTATGAGTTCCAGTTCCAGATTATGGCCGAGCAAAATATTGAACTATTTAAAAGTCACAATATTAAGCGTATTGTTACATACTGCCCTCATTGTTTTAATACGCTTAAAAACGAATATCCTAAATACGGCGGCAATTTCGAGGTGATTCATTATACCCAACTTATTGCCGATTTAATCAAACAGGGCAAATTGAAACTGACTAACGAACTGAATGCCAAACTCACGTATCATGACCCCTGCTATTTGGGTCGTTATAATGATGTCTACCAGGAGCCGCGTGAGATTCTGCAATCTATCCCTAAAACAAATCTAAAAGAAATGGAACGCTCGCGAAATAAAAGTTTTTGTTGCGGCGGCGGCGGCGGACTGATGTGGATAGAAGAACAACCCGGCACCACCAAGATTAATCACCTGCGGCTTGAAGATGTTCTCAAGACCGGGGCCGATACGGTAGTGACTGCCTGCCCCTATTGTTTGCAAATGTTTGAGGAAGGCATCGAACACAAAGGTATTCAGGATAAATTGAAAGCCAGAGACCTGGTTGAAATTGTTGAAGAGGCAATGAAGTAATCCAAATCAGGAAAGGAGTATTATGCATACGATTGTCTGTGTTAAACAAGTACTTGACCCGGAAATACCACCCGCTAAATTTAAAATCGACCCGGAAACGAAAAAGGTCGTGCCTCCTGCCGGAGTTCCGCCGGTAATAAGCGTGTTTGATGAACGGGCTGTTGAAGCAGCATTAAAGCTTAAAGACAAGAATAAGGGTAAGATAACTGTCATTAGCATGGGGTCTGCGAAAGCAGCCGACGTGGTAAGACACGCCTTATCAATGGGAGCAGACGACGGTTTCTTACTTGACGATCCACTTTTTGAGAACCTGGATAGTTTTGGTACCGCTTACGTACTTTCGAAAGCCATCCAGAAAATCGGAGCTTATGACCTGGTTTTATGCGGCAGACAAGCTGCTGACTGGGGTGCCGGCCAGGTTGGCTCTATTCTGGCAGAAGTACTGGGAATCCCGATAGTTACACTCGCCTGCAATATTGAGGCAATCGATAAATCCGTCAAGATAAAAAGAATGGTTAAGGACGGTTATGAAGTGCTGGAAGTACCGATGCCCAGTGTAATTACCGTCAGTAGTGAAATCGGCTTACCGCGTCTCCCGGGCGGAATGGGCCTGATGATGGCACGCCGTAAAGTGATTCCGACCTGGAAGGCACAGGACATCGGAGCCGAAGCATCAAAATTAGACAAAGCCAATGCCCACACCGAGGTCACCGGACTTTCCGTACCGAATCGTAAGACCCAATGTGAGTTCATTCCCGGTACTCCCGGCGAGGCTGCCGGTGCTTTAGCACAAAAAATAGTTAAGCTGATTTGATTTTAGAAAGAAATGGAGGATATTAATGGACAATCAAAAAGGGGTTTTAGTTTGCGGGGAAATTGTTGAAGGTAAATTAGCCCCGATCTCGATAGAACTTCTTGGAATCGGACGAAAACTGGCTAATGAATTAAGTGAAGAATTAAGCGTCCTGTTAATGGGAAGTAAAACAGCCGGCCTGGCACGGGAGGCAATCACCTACGGAGCCGACAAGGCCTATATACTGGAAGATAGCCTGTTGGATAATTATAATTCAGATGCTTACACACAGGCTGTAACGAATCTGTACCGGAAATCGCTGCCTTCTATCCTGCTTCTTGGACACACCGACATCGGTTGTGACCTGGCGCCGCGACTAGCCGGTCGCTTAGCCGGCGGTCTGGCTATGGATTGTCTATCATTATCTATTGACCCCGTTAGTAAGTTACTGGTCTCGACCAGACCTGTTTTTGGCGGTAACGCTATTGCCACTGTCTCGTCCAAATCTTCTCGGCCACAAATGGCTACTATCAGACCGAAGACAGTACCAGCGGCAGAACGTAATGAAACCCGGCAGGGTCAGGTTATTGTCGTTGAAAACAAGGTTGATCCTTCAATGCTGAAAATTAAAGTCGTTGAGAGAATAAAAGAGGAAGTACAAGGAGTGAAACTGGAAGATGCCGAAGTGGTCGTTAGCGGCGGACGAGGTATCGGCAGCAAGCAAAATTTCGAAATGGTCTACGAACTTGCACGCGTTCTCGGTGGGGCCGTTGGTGCGACCAGGCCAGCTTGTGATGAAGGTTGGACTCCGGTAACCCTCCAGGTAGGCCAGAGCGGGAAAGTAGTCAGTCCTAAAATATACATTGCCGTCGCTCTCTCCGGCGCGATGTCACATATAACAGGTTGTTTGGGGTCAAAGTGTATTGTGGCGATAAATAAGGATAAAGATGCTAACATCTTCAACGTCGCTAACTTCGGTATAGTCGGGGATTATAAAGAGGTTGTACCTGCGCTAACCGCAAAAATTAAAGAATTAAAGTCAGCCTGAGCGGACGAGATTAGCTCAAATTCAGAATAATGCATTATTCCTAAGTAATTTGGAATAATCAACGTTTTTGTTTTTGCAGTCGGTACTTCTCAATGAATAATTCTTTTTATAATGATATTGCAGGAATCGGGTCAATCTGCTTTACATACAGCAGACGTGCCAGACGTATTATAATTTCAGTGAGCGACTCCAAAGGGGTTAGAGTATCCATCCCAAGACGGACTTCATTTAACCGCGCATTGGAATTTATCGATCTGAAAAAAGGCTGGATTCAAAAGCATCTGGTAAAGATTCAGCAGAATGAAAATCGAAGGAAAGAATTAAATATTCATCTTCCGCCTATCAACAAAGAAGCGGCAATAAAAACGATCAAAGCCCGTTTTTTATATCTGGCTGGAGAACACGGATTTGCATATAACAAAATCACCGTCAAGGCACAGAAAACAAGGTGGGGAAGTTGCTCTCCTAAAAACAATATCAGCCTCAATATCAAACTGGTGCTGTTACCGGAGGAGCTTTTAGACTATGTGATTCTGCATGAGCTGGTTCACACTCGAGTACACAACCACAGCAAGAAATTCTGGGCTGAACTTGATAAATTCGTAAATAATAGTAAAGTCATGGCTAAACGGCTGAGAACAGAGGGTATGGTTCTAATCTAGCTTTATCACCTTTAGATTTGACCTAAGCATAAGGTGCCAACAACAACACCAAAGATTATTTTCCACCATACAAGATGAGCAAAACCTGTTATTAAAATAGTTGTTTGGGAATTAACATTATTTATGACTACCCTCCGGCGATCATCATAAAGCGCGGGCCTTCATAAATGACCAAGACCGTAGCCCCTTTTTCTTCCCGGTATCGTATAATTTCAGCCAATTTTTCCCATGATTCAACTTGATGGCCGGCGACAAAACGCATGATAGTTGGGTCATCCCATTTCCATGTTTTAGCTTCAACCGATTCACAAGTACTCTGATTACCGCTTTCCATATCGATAATTTTTAGTTTTATTTTCGGTTCAAAGGTATTTTCTTTTACTTTATCAGACACATCCGACCATGGTTCTAACAACTTTTTTATTTTTTCGAAACCGATTGATTCTACTTTTCCATCTTTAATGATTTTATTATTAGGTTTAATATAACCGCGGTAATGTTCACAATTACACAAGTAGTAATGCCGTCCGCGATAGAGGGTACACTCGATACATAATTTATCGTTAAATGGGCAACGCATAGGTGTTTTTGCCATATATTCCTTCCTTAATATTTGTGTCAGCTAATGAATAGTAAAGTTATTATTCTTGTGGTTTCTTATTTTTCTTTTGTCTACGTACATCGATTATTTCCGCCATAATACTGACGGCTATCTCTTCAGGGGTGTCAGTAGCAATAGGAATCCCAATCGGTGCATGTATCCTTTTTAGAGATTCTTCCGGGGCACCTTCTTTCACCATATTAGCAAATACCGTTTTAACCTTCTTTTTACTGCCTAATAACCCGATATAAAAGGCATTGGTTTTTAATGCTTCTATCAGTGTTCTCTGATCTTCCAGATGGCCGCGGCAGGCTATTACCAGATAAGAAACTTTATTGATATTAATTTGGGACAACATATCCGCAGGTTCTTCGACAATGATTTTATCAGCATCTGGAAATCTTTCAGCATTTGCATAGGCGGGTCGATCGTCAATTACAACTACCTTAAAACCGGCTAACTTAGCGATTTTAGAAACTGCGAAGCCGATATGTCCCGCGCCGAGTATATAGACTATCGGTTGGGGTAGAATAGGCTCGATAGATACCTGCATGGTCCCGCCGCAGATAAGACCTTCAGGGGTATTTTCGCGTCCGGTCATGTCAAAATCCATTACTGTGGGGGTTTCTTCTTTGATAACCTTCATTGCGGCTTCCCAAACGCCGGCCTCTGCACAACCACCCCCTATAGAACCCAAGATACTCCCGTCGGCTCTGATTAGCATTTTCGAACCTTCAGGCCGTGGAGTTGAACCCTTTACACGGACAATACTCGCTAATGCGCAAATATCTCCCAAGTTCTTTATTCTTACTATCTCTTCATAGATGTCATCCATATAATTTATCTTCCTTTTTTATTGCTAGTAATCTTAATCTGTAATCGAACACCTCATTCATTTTTATACTAGATTATTATGATTATAGCAGTCAACTATTGACAAGGTTTTTATTTCATGTTATTGTACAAACTATACCTATTGTTGTTATATATGATTTATATAGTATACTATAGAGGTTGAATAGATGAAGTTATTAACTCAAACTCATCACATTGGCCGGATAAAGGAGTTTTCGAATGATCCAGTGGAAGGTCTGTTAACTATAAAGGCTTTTTCACGGACCTGCTTGTGTACCACTAAGTCGTATCTGAATATGATTTAGCAGAACGGCAAGAGCAGAAAATATTTACCATATCTTAGACTATCAAGTCAAAATAATTAATTTATATTAAATAAGGAGATAAACAAATGACAACCAATAATCAAAAAGTAGAAAAAATACATTACAAAACAATTGAAATCCCAAAACTGACACGTGGCATAGCTCGCGATTTAACTGAAACTATCGGGAATACCCCACTGGTCAGACTAAATCGGGTTACCGACGGCGCTCCAGCTCAGGTTGTAGTTAAACTCGAGTCTTTCAATCCTATCCACAGCGTGAAAGACAGGATAGGAGCCGCGATGATATTGGATGCGGAATCGAAAGGTCTTATAAACAAGAATACGGTAATTGTGGAGCCAACCAGTGGAAACACCGGCATCGCCCTCGCTTATGTCGCCGCCGCGCGGGGCTATAAGCTGATACTGACGATGCCGGACACAATGTCCGTGGAGAGAAGACAGCTTCTCTCCATCTTCGGGGCGCAACTGGTGTTAACGCCCGGTGCTGATGGCATGAAAGGAGCAATCAAGAAAGCCGAGGAACTGGCAGCGGCGAATCCGAATTACTACGTGCCGCAGCAGTTCAAGAACCCCGCCAATCCGGAAATACACCGGTTGACTACTGCCGAAGAAATCTGGCGCGACACAGAAGGGAGAGTAGATATTCTTGTCGCCGGCGTCGGTACCGGAGGCACGATAACAGGTGTTTCTGAAGTACTCAAGAAAAAGAAACCCGGTTTTAAGGCTATCGCCGTAGAACCGGCAGGTTCCCCTGTGTTATCCGGCGGTAAGCCCGGTGCACACAAAATCCAGGGAATCGGCGCAGGTTTTGTTCCCGACGTATTCAAGAAGGAATTTGTCGACGAGATTATCCAGGTTACCAACGAGAATGCCGGAGCCACTGCCCGGAGATTGGCTAAAGAAGAAGGTATTTTAGCCGGGATATCTTCCGGCGCTGCTACCTGGGCTGCTATCGAGGTGGCTAAGAGACCGGAAAATAAGGGCAAGTTAATTGTTGTAATTATACCCGATACCGGCGAGCGCTATTTAAGCACCT
>Ga0182027_10000341_pt1 | contig 80561 bp, 49 predicted proteins | sample 712E1DmetaG_FD_121300 | JGI IMG/M metagenome (GOLD analysis project Ga0182027, IMG submission 121300) | Permafrost microbial communities from Stordalen Mire, Sweden - 712E1D metaG (Illumina Assembly) | ecosystem: Environmental > Terrestrial > Soil > Wetlands > Permafrost | place: Sweden...
ATGTTTCACGGCCAGGACTTGCGGTATGCCGGGAAAGACCATTCGTACGACGCCGTCGCGAAGGAACTTGATATAAAGGAATGGCGGTCGATGACCGATATCCCGGAATCCACGATTCTGGACACAGCGGAAGTCTACTGGACGCCTCAGGAGGCGCTGAAACTCGGCGTTATCGACACCGTTCTAGCACTTCCGGAAAAGAAGTCCAGCCCGAAGTAGGAAGGCCTGGTCATGACCGCTGCGCAACGGAGCAAACCGGGCCGTTCGGCACCCACGCCACAGGGAGTGGCCGACGCCCGCACAATCGAAGCCGCAGGCCGCGCTCTTGACGGACGCGGCAAACGCGGCATCCCGCGAATGCTTCCCTTTCTCGGGCCCGCATTTGTCGCCAGCGTCGCCTATGTCGACCCGGGCAATTTCGCCACCAACATTCAGGCCGGTTCCGAATTCGGGTACATGCTCCTGTGGGTTGTGGTGGCCAGCAACCTCATGGCCATGCTCATCCAAACCCTTTCCGCCAAGCTCGGCATCGCAACCGGAAAGAACCTTGCCGAATTGTGCCGGCTGCGGTTTCCCCGCTGGGTGGCGGTATGCATGTGGGTGCTCATGGAGCTGGTCGCCATGGCAACCGACCTCGCGGAGTTCATCGGCGCGGCGGTCGCTTTCAATCTGCTGTTCGGCATGCCGCTGCTTGCCGGCGGCCTGCTCACCGCGGTCGCCACATTCCTCATTCTGGGCCTGGAACGGTTCGGGTTCAGGCCATTCGAGGCGGTGATCGCGGCGCTGGTGAGCGTGATAGCTATCTGCTACTGCATTGAAACGTTTCTTGACGTACCGGATTTTACCGCGGTGATCGCCCACGCCGTGGTGCCGCGGCTTTCCGGACGCGAAAGCGTGCTGCTGGCCGCCGGAATCCTTGGCGCCACCGTGATGCCGCATGCGATTTTCCTGCACTCCGCACTTACCCAGGGCCGCGTCGTTGTTGCGGACCCGAAGCGCTTGAGACGGCTTTTCGGGTTCGAAGTCGCCGACGTTACCATTGCCATGAGCATTGCAGGGCTTGTCAACATGGCTATGCTTGTGATGGCCGCGGCAACCTTCCACGGCCACGGCTACACCGCTGTCGCCACCATCCAGGACGCGCACAAGACGCTGGAACCGCTTCTCGGAAGGGGCGCAAGCGTGATCTTTGCGGTGTCGCTGCTCGCGTCCGGGCTTTCCTCATCCACGGTCGGCACGAGCGCGGGCCAGGTCATCATGCAGGGCTTTGTGCGGCGTGAGATTCCGATCTGGCTGCGGCGGCTGGTTACCCTTGCGCCGTCGATTGTCGTCATCGCCTTGGGACTCGACCCGACGCGTACGCTAGTAATCAGTCAGGTTTTGCTCAGCTTCGGGTTGCCGTTTGCCCTGGTGCCGCTGCTTATGTTTACGGCAAATCGCAACCTGATGGGACCGCTTGTCAACCGCAGGATAACCACCGCGGCCATGACCGCAATCACGCTCACCGTACTCACGCTCAACGTGTATCTCGTTTTACTTACCATAAGGGGATAGCGTCATGTTCAAACACCTGCTCGTCCCGCTCGACGGCTCGCACCTGGCCGAGGCAGCGCTGCCCGCAGCCCGCTTCCTGTCACGATCCTTCGGCGCCAGCGTGACTCTGGTGCACCTGATGGAAAAGGGGCGGCCCCAGACCGTGCACGACCAGCCGCACCTGCACGATGCAAACGAGGCTGCGGCCTACCTGTCGCGCGTCGCCGCGTCGTTTCCCGAGGGCATACCGGTGGATTGGCACGTGCACGAAGACGAGGTGCGCCGGGTAGCCCCGAGTATCGTGGAGCATTGCATGAAGGAGCTGTATTCCGATCTTGTCATCATGTGCTCGCATGGCGAAGGAGGCACGAGGCGTTTTGTGCAGAGCAGCATCGCGCAGCAGGTGACCGCGTTTGGCACCGTGCCGGTGCTCGTTCTCCACGCCGAGCGATCGTTGCACCGGGAATTCGCGTGCAACAAGATCCTTATGCCGGTAGAGGGCGGGCAACAGCATGGCGACATCTTCGGCATAGCCGAGAAATTTGCGACCACCTGCGCCGCCGTTGTTCGGCTGATCTCCGTGGCGCCCACCAACGGTACGATCAAAGGCAAATGGCTCCAGGTAGGGAGGCTTCTTCCGGGAGCCACCGCCGAGCTGCTCGACCTCGAGGCCGATCAACTGGGGGAATTCCTCCGCTCAAAGGCGTCGGCGCTCCGGGCCGCTGGCGTCACGGCAGAAACCGCGGTGCTTCGCGGCGACCCCGGCCCCGTGATTTCTCTTGACGCAGAAGAATCGGACGCAGACATTATCGTGATGGCAACGCACGGGAAATCGGGCATGTCGGCGCTGTGGGAAGGGAGCGTTGCGTCACGGGTGTTTGCCGAAAGCAAGACGCCCCTGCTGCTTGTTCCTGTTGCCGTAACGTCATGAAGCCGACCGGAGGCCTGCCACGCGGAAATCGATCCTGGAGGACCGCGGCCGTTTTGGCCCCCTCATCTTGACTTACCCGTTGTCATATAGTAGAATAACAGCATTCACCATTTACCATTCACCTAATTCACATGGAGGTCGTATGAAGCGTATCTGTGTACTGACTCTCGCCATCGCATCCCTTTTCGTCATGGGATGCGTTTCAAAATTGATTTATAACAAGGAGCTTCCGGAAATCAAACCCCCGGCCGACAAGGCCCTGTGCGTGATCGTTCGCCCCACTGCCTTCATGGGTGCGACATTCGTGCCTGTCTACTGCGACCAGAAGTACGTGGGCGGCACCGAGGGAAATACCATGCTCACATTCCCGGTTGACCCGGGTGAGCACTACATTATCGGCGACGCAACCAACAAATCCAAGATCAAATACAATTTCGTGGCAGGCAAGGTCTACTTCATCTTTCATACGGTAGTAACGGTGAGCGCCGGGTACGTGACGATAAACACCAGCACCTTTGCGCCGATGGACGGAAAATCGGCAACGGAAAAAATAGAATCCGAGAAGGGCAAGATCACATGGGTGCAGAAGAATCCTGAAGACAAGGACACCAAGGACATGAGCACCGGCGATTTCGAAGACGTGAAAAAGGATTACACAAAATGGGCGTCCGAGAGCAAGAACGCGGAAGACGCCAAGAAGGAATCCGAGTATCCGGGCTACTGACCCGACCAGTATGATGGAGGCATCACCCGCGCGGGTGATGCCTTCCCCGCCTCGCCAACCCGGCGAATCTCCCCTGTCCGGCTTTCATCCCTCCATTGCCTCAAGCTCTTTCCCCTTTGTCTCGTGCGAAAACTTAAAGACAAAGAAGAACGAGATAACCGCGAATACCGTGTAGATTGCATACGCGCCGCCCAGGCCGATGCCGGAAAGCATCATGGGAAACGTCATGGTAATTGCGAAATTGGAAAGCCATTGGGCAAGCCCGCTCACGGCAAGTCCGGATCCGCGGATCTGATTGGGGAACATTTCGCCGAGCATCACCCACATCACCGGTCCCCACGAGAAGTTGAAGAACATCACATACAGATTTGCGCAAATCAATGCGATTGTGCCGGCGCCTGCGCCGAGCGCGAGCGTCCCCGACGCGCCTGATGCCGCGGTCGCGAAGACGACGGCCAATGTTCCCAGGGTAAGGGCCATGCCCACCGACCCGATCAGCAGCATGGGCTTTCTTCCCACTTTGTCTATAATCGCGGTCGCGACAAGACAAGAGCAGATGCTGAGCGCCGACGAGATTACATTTATCAATAACGCATTCGATTCCGAAAATCCGGCCGATTGCCACAGAACAGCACCGTAGTAGAAAACGACGTTGATGCCCACCAACTGCTGGAACGTGGCCAGGCCTATTCCGAGCCACACGATGGGGCGAATTCCGTTGGGGCCCAATAGATCGCGCAACGCCGGCCGGTGATGGTCCGACGCCAGGGACTGCCGGATCTCGTTGTATTTTGCTTCCGCACCGCTGCCCATGAGCCGGTTAAGCACCGCCAGCGCCTTGTCTCTCTTGTTGGTGGCCACAAGATAGCGTGGACTTTCAGGAATAGCAAGCAATGCGAAGAAGAAAACAACCGACGGAATCAATTCCATCCAGAACATCCAGCGCCAGGCCTGAAAGCCGAGCGCGAAATCGTGCATGGAGCCGCCGGCTTTAAAGGCAATGAGGTAGTTGCTGAGGAACGAAAAGAACAATCCGGCGATAATGGCGATCTGCTGAACGGACGACAACCGTCCGCGAACACGCGCGGGAGCTATTTCGCTGATATAGGCGGGAGCAAGAACCGAAGCGGCTCCTACGGCAAACCCGCCGATCAGGCGGTAGACGATGAACTCGATCGATCCGTGAGCGATCCCGGAACCGAGTGATGTGATACAGAAGAATATCGCGGAAATAATAAGAATAGATCTTCGACCGAATGTGTCCGCGGCTCTTCCTGCAATAAAGGCGCCCGCGGCGCAGCCGAGCAGCATGGATGCAACATTGAATCCGGTGCCCATGCTGTTGGAGTGAAATGCCGTCCGTAAACCGTCAACGGTACCGTTGATGACACCGGAATCGTATCCGAACAGAAAGCCTCCGATGGTCGCCACCAGCGTTATTAGAAATATGAACCCGGTATTGTGCATGGAGTTTGACATGAAGAGCTGCCCTTTCGTTGGTTGTGGAAGGGTAATCGATTTTCGGCACATTCCGGCGGGAAATCCGGGACGCCATCCGCAAATCTTCCTGGGGGAAAAGGGCAGAGCGGGGGCGCCCCGGACGTTCATTCACACGATTATTTATACATCTCCCTGAACGCCGCGCTCGCCTCCACCACCGACTCGCGCATCATGTCTTCGGCCTTTGCCGTCTCCCTGTTCGCAAGATGTTTCATGAGCAGAGCGGTGTCGAGTTTTGCCGCGGCCTTTTCGCACGCTTCCCACGAAAGGATGCTGCGCACGACGCGATCGATACCCTGCTTCTCGCTGTCGTACGGCCGCACCTGCATGTCGTGGCCTTTCCATCTGCGATACCCGGCGGTTGCGAGCAGTCCGGCAATGGCGATGTTCATGCCGTTTATCCTGACGCCGTGATCGATGTCGAACTTGCCCGGTCCTCCCAGGATGATGCCGTCGTTATTGCCCTGGCTGTTCATGTGCATGTGCAGTAATGCGTTATTGTCAAGTTCTTCCACCGTGTCGTATACATGGTCCAGACCGATCATTTCCGAATGGCCGAATTCCTTGTTTATTCCCTTCTTGTCACGGCTGATGCCGAATTCCTTTTCGAGATTGTACCACAGCAGAAGTCCGCTGGCGACCGTCGGCAGCATGAGAGCGGGATGCCCCTCGTTGGGCTTGGGCTCAATGGCAATATAAAGTTTGCCCCCTTTGGTCGCCTCATAGTTGCACAGCGCCGCAATGTTTTCCTTGAGGTTCTGGTACATCTTTTTGATTCCAACGGTTGCGATATCGTAACCGTAGGAGCCGTTCCACAGGACAAACGCGGGGGCGAGGCCCGGGTCCGGATGCCAGGCGCGCGCAAGCGGCCCGTAGGTAAGGTCGACCGCCTTTTCGCCGAGCTCGGCGGCGGCGGTCTTTTCCTTTTCGTCCAGCGACGCAATCCCGCCATAGGCAAAATGGCTGTGTGCGCCCGGCGTCATCATTGCGAGATAGATGCCGGTTTCGCCCAAAGCGTCCGCAACCGCGGAGGCGTTCTTTTCGTCGATTTCGGTGTCGTAGTGAACTTCATACCCGAGTTCAATATGCGAGGGAAGCCGCGGGGCGATTTCCTTCTTGATAAGGCGGACAATGCTTGCCGAATCGATCTTCGTTGCGCCCCACTCCTTCCGGATGTCGCTCGGAACGAATCCGCCTTTCCCCGCGTGGAACGTCCATCTGCATAGGCTGTGATGAGATTTTGTTTCTGCCATACAAAGGTGTCCTTCTGTGAGATTGAAAAATAGTGTGATTAATCCAGCACTGCTTGTTTCATTGTTTTTACAGATCGGGAGAGCGACCTGGCCGTTTGCAGCTTGTCGAGCCATGTTGCATAACAATCGGCGTACGTTCCCGCAAGCTTAGGGTTTGGAGAAACCCTCCGGGTGATTGCAAGGCTTTTGAAGGCTTCCTGGGCCGACCGGTATATCCCGGCGCCCATGCCAGCGCCACGGGCCGCTCCTGCAGCGCCGTCGGTGTTGCACAGCTCAAGATCGGCATTGCACACCGTGGCAAATACTTCGGCAAAAAGGCCACTCCTGAACATGTTGGCATGCCCGGCGCGAACGGTTTTGACCGAAACGCCGGTTGTGCGCAGGATGTCGAGTCCAAACCGCAGCGCGAACACGATCCCTTCCTGGGCCGCACGCAGCAAATGACCGCGCGAATGTACCGAAAAGTCCAACCCGCAGAGCGATGCATGCACATTGGCGTTTTCGAGCGTGCGCTCTGCGCCGTTGCCATAGGGAAAAACCTGCAGGCCGTCGCTTCCCGGCGCGACCTTCTGCGCTTCCGCGTTCATCTGCTCGTAGGTCATGCTCTCGCTGCCCGTGACGCACAGGTTCTGTTTGAGCCAGCGGTTCAGGATGCCGGCCCCATTGACGCAGAGGAGAACGCCGTACCGGGGAGAACGCTCGGTGTAGTTGACATGAGCGAATGTGTTCACCCGGAACGCAGGATCGGCGGCCGGCGTGTCTGCAACGCCGTACACCACCCCGGATGTCCCGGCCGTCGCGGCAACCTCGCCCGGGTTGAGCACGTACAGCGACAGGGCGTTGTTGGGCTGGTCTCCGGCGCGGTAGGAAACGGGAATTCCCGCAGGTATCCCGAGGTCCGAAGCCGCACCAACCATAACGGTTCCCTGAATGCCAAAACAGGGAACGATCGAGGGAACAACTTCGTAATTGAGATCGAAGTAGTCAAACAGGAAATCCGCGAGCCTATGGTGCTTGTAGTCCCACATGATGCCTTCGGACAACCCGCTTTGTGTGGTGGTGATGTCGCCGGTGAGCTTCATGGCTATGTAGTCACCCGGCAGCATCACCTTGTGGATCCTGGCATACGTGCCGGGTTCATTGTTCTTTACCCACGCGAGTTTCGAGGCGGTGAAATTGCCGGGCGAATTGAGCAGGCGTTCGATGCACTTGTGCTGGCCGATTTCTTCGAATGCCCGGTTGCCGATATCGACCGCCCTGCTGTCGCACCAGATGATGGCGTTTGCAACGGGTGCGCCCTTCTTGTCCACCATCACCAGCCCGTGCATCTGATAGGCAATGCCGATCGCGCGTACACGCTTGAGGTCGACCGACGGATCGGAGCGAAGCATGCCGATTGCAAGCAGCACATGTTTCCACCAGGTTTCCGGTGCCTGCTCGGCAAAGCCAGCCTGAGGGGAGATGATGTCGAGTTCGGTTTGCGGTGACGTTGACGAAGCGGCAAGCTGCTGGCTCTCGATGTCGAGGAGAGATGCTTTGATCGACGAGCTGCCGATGTCCAGCCCAAGAAGATATCCGGTGTCCGCCATTAATTCCCCCGCCACAAGTGAACACTTCCGGCTGCTCACGCCGGCATGGATCTGATGCCGATTAATGTTAGCAGTAATTTACGAAATTGGGCCGGGGAATCCTCTCAGGAAATGTCGAGTTCCTTTAGTTGGAAATATATTATTAAATGAGCCTTTTCAGTTGATCGAGAACCTGGGCGTTGCGCATCTCTCTGTGTTCTGCGTGCCTCCGAGGCAAAGGATTCCTCACTCTCCTCAGTACATTTCTTCGGAACCCACACTATGCACTTTCGCAATATACACCGCATGCGCGTCCGTCAACCTATGCCACGCGAGCGTCGATCCCAGCTTCACGAGTCTTCTCGACAGCAGCTTCCCTGCCACGTCGTACACTTCCACCTGTGCGGTTCTGCCTACCAGGTTCCGAGGTACGGCCATCGATTGCGCCGACGAAACCATGGCGCCGATCGAGAAGACTGTTGCTCCAGAAGCGCCTGTTGGTCCTGCGGCCCGGCCTGTGCCGAGAACGGACACCTTTGGTCCTGCGGGTTGTGTCATGAGGCTGTAAATTGTCTGCAATGACGTGCCCGACGGCGCGAAATACAGGGTGTCGCCGGCCGATGTGGCAACGGTGAGCGTGGCCCCGGTCTTTGTCCCGCCGTCGGCGCCGTTCCTGTACATCTGGACCGCGGCATTTCCCCAGGGGTTGACAAGGACCAAATCCCTACCGCGGTTGCTTATCGCGCGGGCATACTGCACCGAACCTGCCCTGAAGTCGCTTGACACAAGGAATCCGCCATAGGCGCCAAGATCTCCGAATTTCGCGTACGAGGTCATGGACCAATCGGCAAAGAGCTTGACTTTCCCCTGAAACGACTGCGCGAGCATTTCGCACAGCCCGGCCGGGACAGGCGAAAGATTTTCGATGCCGCCGCCGCCGGTATGGATATGCAGATTGTTGTAGGAATTGTTGACCGCAAAGCTTTTCAGGTGATTGAGAATTGAGTCGGCCGGATACCCAGCGCGCGCAGCCGCCGGGTAAAACGAGTTGGTGCCGTTTCCGTCGTTCCACCGCCGCATTTGGTCTATCATGTTCCACGCGATCTTCAATGAAGCGGAATCGCTGAACAACCCGATTTGGCTTGCCGGGTAGATGTGTTGGCATCCTATAACATTGCCGTCGTTCCAGTCGCGGCCCGTTTCGGTGTACCTGAAGACGGTCTGAATCTGGCCCGTAAACGTATTCTGACGTGTAAAGGTTGGAAACGCGCTCATTTTCGACAGGATGGTCTGCCAGGTAGTCCGCTTGTTGGCGTCAAGGTTGAGCGCCGTACTAATGTCGATGCATCCCTGAAGCAGGAACCGCACCAGCCCCAGAGACATGACGCCGTTTGTTTGCGGGTACGCATCTCCCTCATGCTGCGCGTCGTTGACAATAACGTATCTGACACCGTCCCATTGCAGATAGTTCTCCCAAAACAGCGCCGACTGCTTGAGGTAGTCGTACACGGTGTTTGCATAGGAGACATCGGCCGTGTAATACCAGTGGTACAGGATGGGAACCGCGGCAAACGCGGTCATGGATTTCTGGTTCCAGAAATTCTTGTCGGCGCTGCCGTCGGGCAGCGGGCCGATGTGTACGCCGTAGTACAGGCCGCTAAAACTGTTCGCCTGTGCCGCCGCTTGACCGTTTGTAATCCAGTCGAGCACTGGTTTGTCGTAACAGGCGGAGATGTCCGCGTGGTTCAGGTTGCACAGGCTGAAAAAGGGAGCTTCATAATTGTAATTGAGGGTAAAGTCCCCGTTCCAGTCCATGTTGCCCAGCGACCAGTTTCCCCACAGGCCGGGAGGATACTCGCCTCCGCGCATGCAGCACCCGAGTAGATACAATGACCCGTAGAAGAATTTCTCAATTGTTTTGTCGGGAATCTCTATAAAAGATTTCCCATAGTAATCCGCCCACCACTGGCGATGTGCGGCATTGAGCGCCGCGACGTCCGCGGCGGTCATGCTCTGGATCATGGCAGGTGCGGCCGCCTGATAGTTGCCTGAGTCGATATTGCTGAGCACGGCGCTCACGATGTAGCAGGTGTCAGAAACGGTCGGACTCATCGAAAACGTGAGCGTGCCCTGGTTGAATGTTCCGGCCGCGCCGATCACTCGGGCGGCCAGCCTGCCTTTACGGGTAGGATATCCCTTGTAGGCATCCACGTTGTCCGAGGCGGCGACGTCAAGACACGCGACTCCTCCCGAGGCTGTCACCTTTGATTGGTCTAGGGCGCCAAAGCCGTCGGTGAGCCGGACCCTCACCGCGATCACGGAGTCTCCAGTGAGAACGAGTCTGGTTACAAGCACATTCTTAGTGGCCGACATCCAGGACTGCAATCCCAGGTTATTTCGGCCCACCGAAAACGAACCTGTACATTCCGCAAACTTGAGCACCTGCTGCATGGAATAACTCGATCCTTTCATTTGCGGCATGCTCACAACAACTTTTCCAAGCGGTTGTGTCTTCCCTTGCGTCAATGACCACCATTCGTTCTTCCCGAGACAAAACGACATGCTGTCGATGGTTCCGGTGATCGCGACGCCGACATCGCCGTTGCCGAGCAGCGGAGCGTCGGTGGTCTGGGCCGTGGTCACGAGCGTGGGTGCCGAGGTCCACGCGCCGCTGTATGGAGTGATGACACGAAGCGCATTGGATTGCACATACTCATCGGCACAGGCCGTTGCGACCGCGGCAATAGCAACGATGCTTGCGATCGTGCAGGAAAAAGGAAACCAACGGGATGCATTCATGAGTTCACCTCAACGGATCGGCTGGATATCTGCGCAAACAAAATTGATGCCTACAATATCATGCCCTTGCTACTCAGCTTGCGCAATCAGGCTTCGCCTTTCGGTAATGCATCTCCTGGCAAAGGTCACGGCGCCGGACTCATCCCGGACCTTAACGATATACACACCCGGCCGGTTGAGCAGGGCGCCCTGAGGCCGGGCGTGGCCGCTGAGCCGCGCAACGCACCGTCCGTCAATGGCGTACACGGATATTTCACGCACGCAACGGCCGGACTGCCGCGACGGTGCCGGCGCCGCCGATATGCCGACCGTTCCGCCGTTTGACCGGATAAACTGCATAAGCACATCATAATCGAGAATGTTGATCTGGCCGATGAGCCCCAGATCGCTGTTGTTGCGCGCACATTCGGCCAGCTTGAGTATCGCCTGGTACATCTGGGAAAGTGCATTGTTGAGAACCGTGCATGCCGACGCCTTGGCCTGCGTCGTTCCCGATGCTTTGGCCGTTGTATTGTACGTAATGTACGACTGGTTGATATCGATAAGCGCCTGAACGTACAATGCTCGAAAATCAAGACGGTTAATGATGAGGTCCAGCCAGTACTGTCCGGTTTGGGTGAGCTGTGGTTTCAGGCTTTTGAGGGTCGCGGAAAACGCCTGGTCGCGGGCGATGAGCGCCTGCTGCTTGGTGATGAGCGTCTGGCATTCGGAAACTATGGTGCTCCACGCGCCTGTGGTGACGTCGGCGGAATACGGGGAAAGCTGCAACGTGCACCATCCCTCGGAAATGTTCATGTCCCGGTAGTCACCCGTTGTCGCGGCGGGGATGGAGGGTTCGATGCTGTCGTTAACATAGTAGAAATTTGAAAGCGTGGCAGCAGCCTGCTGGCCATACACGTTCCGGCTGTAGTCGGCATAGAACTGCGACCCCGTGAGAGTCGGGTTCCACACGAATTCGGCGAGGTATTTTATGTTGTGCTCCACGCCGGATTGTTTCCATCCGTCGAGGGTGATGCACTCCACGTTGTTGGCAACGCAGCCTTTGTAAATTTGTTCCTGTTTCATTGCCCTGAATTCGGGGAACCACACCAGGCCGTCGTATTCCCACCAATCGGTAATCCAGCCGCGCCTCGTGCCGGCTTTTGCAAAGGTGTAGTGGCTGGCGGCCTCGGTGATGCCCTCCCGCGTGTCCCACGAATTCATGCCGTGGAAGATGATCTCCTTAGGGCAGTCCTTGTCGTAGCCGTTGAACAGCTCCGACATGTCCCATCCGCCGGTGGCGATCTTGCTCCGTTCCGCTGATGTCAATTGGTTGACCGTCTGGAGAAACAGGTATCCGTAGTCGATGTCGCCTTTCTTGTTCGCGTCCGTAACCCAGGAAGCATACTGGTTGCGCATTGCCGTTGCCGACGCGTCGTTGGTGACCGTCTTCCACAGGTTGCCGCCAGCCTCGGCTTGCCACATCCAATAATAATCGGAATTCGGGTAGAGCTGCACCAGGCGGCGGTAGCGCTGAACTTCCAGCGCCGCGTTGTTGGCAATGAGCGGGTCGGGCATCGGGTCCCAGCCTCTGGTGCTCGTCGTTGCAAAGGAGCCGCCGCGCGGCTGCATGAGGCAGAACCCGGTAACCGTGGAAAGTCCGCGGCTGTGCGCATAATCGAGTACCCGTCGAAGCATTGCCTCGCACGAATCGGTCTGGACCCTTTGCCCCTTGCCCTGGTTCTGCCACCATTGACGCGTGCCGAACGTGGTCACCGAGCCGAACGCGCCGCCGCCAACCATGGTGTCGGTGCGGAAGTAGTTGGCCCAATCGGCAATGTGGTCCGAGGTGGCGCTTGATCCATCGGAATAGGTTTCGTTGTAATACCCGAGCCCCGGGTAGAAATGGAACTCGATAAAGTTAAGGCGCAGGCGCACCATGCGGTCGATGAACAGCCGGAAGTCCTCTTCGTTCCAGCCCGACATTCCGCTGAGGAAATTGTCCCATGGCAGTAGACCGTAGTACCGGAAAGCTGGCGCGACGCTCACGTTGATGTTCTTGACCGAAAACGCGTCCCGTAGGGGGAAAATTTCTCCGGAGATCTGGAAATACGCGCCGTACTGCTGGAGAAGATCGTAGACGCCGGGCGAGATTCCGGTATCGCTGGACGCTGCAAGGTATATGGTGCTGCCGACCGTCTTTATCGCATACCCTTGCGAGGCGTATTTGCCCGTAGGCAGCGAGATGTCGCCGGCGGATATCCTCTGCGATATGAGCTCGTTATTCTGCGGGGTCCCGATCACGATGTCGAAAACCGTGCCCGACCCGGACGTGTCGATGGCGTCCGAGAACATCTTTGACATTAAGGAAACCGCGTCTCCTATCACGTATGACTCCAGCGAGGTCTTCGGCGACCCCGTCTTGATCCTTACCGCTGCAAGGCTCTGCTGGAAAATTATTCCATCGACGCACACCGCAAGCATTGCGGCAATCGCCGCACAACGCACGGTTCGATTCATTGAAATTCCCTTCTCCCGTGGGTGAAACTGCGGACAATTTTCCGCCCGCTGCAGCGGGGCATAGTCGCCACACTCCTGCGTCCGGGGAACCTTGGACGCGGCAGTGAACGCGCGGCGGATGGAAGCTTTGAATCTGCACAGATTAATTTAAGAAATGAGGGAGTTTGCCGTGGCCGCGAATTGCGCAGCTTATTCAATTCAACGATATATTATTAAAATACGTGTTCGCCTCATCAAAGCCTGGCTGTCCTTGTCCGCGACACGCCTTGGGTGATGAGGCGAAACGCCGATGATCCTTACCTCAGAAGGGCAACCCGCTTTGCGTATGCGACACCATCCACGGTGCAGCGCACCACATACATGCCGGTCCCCGGATTCGCCGCTTTGGGCACCTTGATGGCATGCCACCCCTGTTGCTGCCTCGATCCCGCGATTCGTGCAACCACTCTGCCGTTGACCCCGAGGATTTCGGCAGACACGAATGATGCTGCGCCAATGAAATAGCGCACCATTGCACCGACCGCAACTATTTTGCAAATATTGACAGAAGCGAGTTGCGCGGAGGACGCTATGCGCCTGTACACGGGCGTGGAGCCCAATGCAATCGTTACAAACGTTGTTGTTCCTGATGTCAATCCTGCGGAAGCAGCGCTCACCGTTACCGTGCCCGCGGCAAAGGTCGAGCGCACCGCCACCTTGCACATGCCGCCTTCGGCCGCAAGTTCCGGATCGAGGGGCGAATGGTATCCGAGCGGCTTGCCTGTCGTCACATACGCATCGGATCCGCCGCGGTAATTGCCCTGTCCGGAAACGCTCCAAGTAATGTTGTTGTTTGCCGTGGGACACAGGTTGCCCTGCGCATCGACCACCTTGGCGACGATAAACGCGGCGTCGGAACCGTTTGCCTTTATCTGAAAGACCTCGCCGGTCTGCTTTACAATTGCAGAATCGACCGAAAGGACGATGTGGTCGGGGTTGCCGGCGGTTATCTTGCGGTCGCTGCACACCACGGTTCCGTTTGCATCAAGGCCCTCGGCCAGAAGCGTTCCGGCCGCCCACGCCACATCCCAATTACATTGGAACGGCAGTTGGGTGGTGGTCTGGGTAAGGTCGTTGTTGCTGCCGACACCCGTTGCCCCGTTCGGTGTCTTGGTGCCGATGACCGTGCCGTTAAGCGTTAGCCGTACGCTCGGGCAGTTGCTGAACACGTTGACACGCGCGGTTCCGGACCTGTTCCAATGGTGCGCAATGGACACCACGGGCCTAATCGAAAACGGCGTCCAGGCCGCCTGATAGATTTTGTAGAGCATCTTGGGAAACCGGTTGAAATCCATCATCGACGTCCCGGTGGATCTCACGCCGGCCGCGAGCACTCCTTCCAGATAATCGGCCTGCTCGCCCGGGGTGTCGGCCATGTACCACTGGCACACGCCGAAGCAGTTGGCCGCCACGCTCGCCCTCCAATTCTGGAAGTACTGCGCGGCGAAGGCGATTTCGTAGTCGTAGGCGAACCTCGCAGAGCTCCTGTTCCACGCCTCGGCGCACCAGGCCGGGTTGTCGGGGTACTGACTCTTCACTCCGATTTCGCAACCAGAAAGCGTGCAGGAGAGAATGTCGCCATTGGCAGGATTCGGGGTCCTGTCGGCCTGCGCGCGCGTATTGACGGGGTCCCACAGCACGGATATGGCTTTGAGCGCCTGCGCCACCGGCGTTGCCGTGACGCCGTTGTCGGCCTCCCACGCGAGAATCGACGGATTGTTTCTGTCGCGAATGATCATGTCCCGGTGAAGTTCGGACTTAAGAATGTATTTTGCGTCGGTCACGGCCGTATTGGCAAAACCGTTTTCGCCGTCGCCGCTGGGCTGCACCAGCATGATTCCGTAGTTGTCGCACGCGCTCACGAACCCCTTGCTGCACGACGAATGGCCGGGCCGCCACAGGCTGCCGCCGCATTGGGCCATGATCTTTGCGTCCCGGAACTCCTGCTCGTTGGGTACCGCCGACCCCAGGGCCGGATAATCGTACCGGGAGGCGCCGCCGAACAGCAGGTGTTTGTGTCCGTTGATATAGGGGAAGTTGTGGTCCCAGGTGATTACTCGTATGCCCAGCGGACTCTCGAACACGTCAAGGGTGGTGTTCCCTACCTTGACTATGTGGTATACCTTGTACATATACGGCGTGCCAAACGTGCTGTTGTTGGGATACCACAGCGTTGGATTGGTCACGTCGCCGGTCTGGTCGAACACATGGCTCTGGCCCGCGGCGACGGACTGCGTGTCGGTGAGGCTCAGAACCACGGTGTTGCCGTTGCGTATGTCGACAACTTTTGTCGTGAGCGTCACGTTCTGCGCCGCGCCGCTCTCGTTGAGCACGTTCGTCTGGATCTCGACGGTTGCGGAAGATCCGTCGCTTGTCACGGTTTTGGTCACAACATAGGTTCCCCATTGGTTAAGGACCGAGTACACATTCTGGGGAACATGCACCTTGTCGGTGATATGCATCCACACCGGCCTGAAAAGTCCTCCGTCCTCCTGACCAAACCGAAACACCTCGGAAAAGCCCGGGTCGGTGTAGAACCCGCCGCTCTTGGCGACTCGTACCGCAAAAACGTTGTCGGCTCCGCCGAATTGCACCTTTGACGTGACATCGACGATAAATCCGATAAATCCGATCACGTGGGTGGCATTGGGATTGAGGGCGCTGTTGCCGGGTATGAGCGTTCCGTTGATGTACGCCTGCGCCGCGACGTGCGCACCCTCGACTTCTATCAATATCTTCCTGTCCGAGTATTGATTGTCAAGCGTAAAGTGTTTTCTGTACCAGCAAATGCCGCCGAGCATGGAGCCGTCGCCGCCGCCGCTGCCCTGATTGATAAATGTGTCGGTGTCGTTCCAGCAATGAGGTATGCCCACATCCTTCCACCCGGCGTCGGTAAAGCCGGTGCTCTGCGCGTTCACGGGGTCGCCTTTTGTGAATTTCCACGGCGTCTCCCCGAGGTTGATCGTCACACGGTTGCTCGGCTCGGGAGAATAGGTTTCCGCGAAACAAACAATGACAAGCGAGAGGATGAAACCCAAAAGCGGGGCAATTCTTTTCGTGATCATTTTATACCTCCAGATAAGGGCTATGTTCTTGATAATATAGAACTGATCCGGGCAGCACCGCGCTTTTGCGCGGCTCCCAGTCCTGCCTTGCGCCGGGCAGAGGTCCATTGCCGTCTTTTGTCTTCTTCCCCCTCAGTGGCGCAGACGCGCACGGAGGACATGGAGCGAGGACAAGTCCGCATTTCCCGGAGGGAAATGCTTTACAATATCTCTTCCCCTGTTCCGCAGCCCCCCAGAGTGCGCGGCGATTTTGCGCCACTGCGGGGCGGCGTTCTTTGCCTACTTTCTGTCGCTGGAGACAGAAAGTAGGGCGTCGCGCGGGGGCGCATCCCCGCTTACTTCGAGATCCACGCCGCCGATTGCGTCACGGTCTGGACGGGCGAATCATCCTGATAGGAAACGACCACGGAATCCTCGTCCTGGACGGCGATAAATCCCGGCCGGGGCAATCCGGTGGTAAACCCGACCGTACCGGTAAAATTCCTGATCGTCGTTCCGGAAACATGGAGCGTGTCCGAAATTCCTGTTGGGTCTTTTTTGCTCCTGACGTTTACAATTGCGGTGCTGTCCGCGATGTCATCGTCGCTCAGGTTGATGGTCATGGCGCTGGCCGTTCCATGGTAAGCGGACGAGTCCAGGAACATGATGCCAAGAACCGGCTGCCATATGCAGGCGCCTGCCGCGACGTTGGCGACAGGCGTCAGGTCGTGGTAGATTATGGAAATGGTGTCGGCAAGAGAGCCCATCACGGCCAGGACGCTGTCGGCAGTAGACCCCTTGAGGGAAAACCAGATGTGGCCGTAGAAGTCGCCGTCAGACCCGCCTGCGGCATGCAAAGCGACGGAGAAACCGGTTTTGTCCTTAAGGCTGGAAACATGCACTGCGACCGTGGAATCTGCAACATCGGAATCCCAGACATGAATCGACAGCGGCCGTACAACGCCCAAAACCGGCGAACCGCCGGGCTGGACTGTGCCCGCGACGCCGTTCCAGGTTGTCGAAACGGAATCAACTTGCGTTGGTGAAGCCGTGTACACGGCGGTCACATTGTCGCCATCGGCAACGTATATGGTTTTCTTGATGGAATCCGATTTTGCTATCGAGAAAGAAATGCTGTCTGCATATGTTGCAACAGCACCCGCCACCGCCGCGAGTGTCACGGAGAAACCTTTTGGGTCGGAGGTGCTTTTCACCCTCGCCCGGACCGACGCGGCCGAAACCTGCGAGTCAACCACCGTGATCACGAGCGGGACAATGCAGCTTTGGTATGATCCGTTGGGGAACAAGATGCTTGCCGCATGACCGCCGCTTGCAGCCAGCAGGAAATCGTTGGCACCGGCGTAGGCCGCGATTGCCTTGCGCACGCTTGCATGGCCGCCAGCCGAAACCACAAGCGTGTCGATTGCGGCGGCTGTCTTGGCAAGCGCGCCCGATGCGTCAGCCACTGCACGCAGGCCGGCCGCTTCCCTGGCGCCATCCTTTACAAAGAGCACCCGGAACGTGCCAAGAAACGCCCCGACCCTGAGCCGTACGAAGCACAGCCCCGCGCCGTGGCCGGAGCCGCCCGGGTAAAAACGGTAGGTACCGCGGGCCGGTCGGGCTTCAACATGCGGCGACAGGATCATGCCCAGAGCGTCGAACACGTCGATGTGAACCGTCTCGCTGCCGTCAACGCCGAATTCAAGGCCGCCGCGCCCGACAACGGGGAGTTTGCTCGCAGGAGCGGCGTTCTGCCGCACGGGTCGCAAGCCGGAACCGGTAAGCACGTATACTCCGTTGGTGTCCGTAAGCGTAGACAGCCCGGCAACAGCGAGACTCACCTGAGCGCCCGCAACACCAGCCCTCGTCGCGGAATCCCGTACCGTTCCGGTAAGACTGACGGTCTCGGCGAAGGAGAGAAATAATCCGCCGGCGATAAGCACGAGTGAGGGAATAACGATTAGTTTCATTTGAGACAAGCTGCACTTCCCCCACCTAAAGAACTTCTTAGGTATTCTTAGTAAATAAAATCCATTATCCCGTGCGCCGGGATCGTCGGCTTGACAATCTGCGTTCCCTGCTTAATTTTGAACGAAATTGCGGCGGCGGTATTATTATATGCGACAACCGCGATCCTGCCGTTGGTATTTGCAAACGCGGTTGTCTCAAGGCTGGGCGAGTTGCTCACGCAGGAAATCCGCAGTGCACCGGGCCGCAGGTATCTGCTGAAATGCGCGATGTAGAAGTACGACGGATTGTAATGCACCGAATCGTTGTTGAAATCGATATCCACTGAAGAAGCGCAGCCCGTGTAGGGATCGTGGCGCGGCATGCCGTTCTGGTCCAGCACCAAGTTCCACTCGACCCAGCCTTCGGCCCAGCTGTTGAGGTCGCCGATTATGTCGTGCGCATACATTTCGCCGATTGTCCAATTGTACATAGGCAAGCCCCATGCTTCTTCCGAGGCCAACAGATGTTTTGCCGGAAAATTATCGTGCGTGGTGGAGACATTTTCAAACTGGTCTCCCGAATACCAGTGGAACGCGGTGCCCCAGGCGTACTTTGCAGCTGCAGTGTCGCCGAGAATCGTACTGGCCCAGGTGGCGACGTGGTCCTTGTTGTGATCGAAAATCATGACCTTTACGTCTACGTGGTTGTCGGCCAGCGCCGGGCCGAGATTGTTTTTCAGAAAGTCGCGTTCCGATGCCGCCGTGTATATGCACGATTCCCATGTTTGGGTCGCTTCCGGCTCGTTCTGGATGGTAACGCCCCAGATAGGAATGCCGGCGGCGTCCATTGCCTCGATGTACTTGACAAAGAATAATGCCCAGGCATTTGCGCATGCGGGCAGTAGCGACCCGCCGTTGAGCATGTTGTTGTTGGTCTTCATCCAGGCGGAGGGCGACCAGGGTGAGGCGAAGATCTTGATGGCGGCGCCGGGCACCGTCATCGCCTCTTTGATGGTGGGAATCATCCACTGGGTTTCGTGCTGAATTGAAAAATTGTTCAGGGCGTAGTCGCCCGGAATACTGTCGTAGGAATATTTCGCAACGCAAAAGTCGCAACTCTGAAGGTTGGTGCGGCACACCGTATAGCCCGACCCGAAGTACGGGCTAAAATAGGACTTGAGGATCGCCGCGCGTTTCTGCGCTCCAATTTTGGAAAGGTTTGAGGTGGCGGCTTCGGTAAACGCGCCGCCGAACCCGAGAATCGCCTGGTACTTGTGCGTGGTGTCGATGGTGACGGTCGGAAGAGACGACCCATCGTCGGTTGCAAACGTCAAGGCAGGTTCGGCGGCCAGGAAATCGCCCGCCGGCGAGGTCTGCACAACCTGCACCGACCCGGCTCCCACAGTCTTCTGGAGCACGAAATTGATGGTCCCGGAGTAGGTGTCGGTCGACTGGGCCAGCACGTTGTAGCCGACCGCCCATACAAGAAACGAATCCAGCGACGCCGCGGCTTTGGCAAGCGACCGGCTATCTGTCGGGGCGCCCCTGACAAGTGATGATCCCTTGGGCGCACGGTACGCAAACGGTGCGACCACAACGTACATTTGCGACCCCACGCTCAGCCGCAGCACATACTGTTGCGCCGGCAAATTGTTTGCAAATGGACAGATGTGGTAATCGCCATGCGTGAGCGGGGATTCGAAAACCTTGAGAACATGCCTGCCGGACAGCGTATACACGTCGAGGCAAACCTTGGAAATCCCGGCATTCACGCTGAAGGAGAGAGCGCGTCCATCAAACCACGGTGGTTGCGGCACGGTACGGCAATACGGTCCACCGCCGTTCACATTGGTGAATCCGCCCGTGATTGAATAGGCGCCGAGCGAGTCCGTGGTTGCGTTTTTCTGCGCCGCGACCAGGCTCACGATTGCTCCCGCGATTCCCTTCCCTGCCGCGTCGGTCACGGTCCCCGTAACGGCGATCTGCTGCGCCCGGATGACGCACAGCATTCCCGTGAGGCAAACCAGGATCGCGGCGGTGTTTCTTCTTCGTCGCATGAGGAACCTCCTTGTGGACCGGCACCTTGCGGCACAACCGCGCAGCGCATCTCGAAAAGCTTCCGACGGTTGTCGTTTATGTGCGATGCCGCTTTCCTGTTTTGGATTGTCGGCGCACGCGCCGGTGCTGGACCCCGTGGCGATGTTCCGCGCCTCGATAGTACTAATATATGGAAATATGCCGGGAAAATCAGAACTACCACGTTAAGCAAGCTCAGACAGCCGATATATTAATGAACTCGGGGAAAACGTTCATGAGAGGCAAGGGGCCGCTGGCCGGTCTGGCATGCACGACTTTCATCTTTGTATGCCACCCTTTGACTGAAGAGCAAGCCGCACAGTCCAAGAATGGGACAACCGGTTCTAAGGTCCACAGGCTAGAATGTGTAGAACAGCGTGAACGACGGATGCAGGAACGACTGGAGGTTCATGGTGATTCCGTTGTGATTAACGTAACCGCTGTGTGAATAGTCATACTCAAAGTCAACTGCCTTGTCGCTGATTCTCATGGTCCATTTCGAATTGAAGATGAAATCGACATTCACGGGCATTCCCGCATCGAGCGTGATCGATTCCGTGCTGAACCAGAATTCACCTCCCACATCCGGCCCCAGGGAAAACTTCAGGAACGAGTTCGAAAGCACAAAAAAGTTGAATCCGAATCCCAGGTCAAGTGCTTCCTGCGTGGTTGTCGTCGAACTTGAATTGACGCGGATTGCGGCCTCAGGCGAGATTTCGCATACCGGGGAAAGCCCGATCCGGAAAATTGGACCAAGGGCAAGATCAAAGGTCGAACCCTGTGTGGTCTGGCTGTTGGGCGGTTGGTATTGATCACTGTAGGAGGTGAGGCTGGATTGCAGCGTCAGTCCAAGCGACACTTCCGCGTTCGTTGCAGACACGAGGAACAGAAAAAGGACGAGGGCACTGCGCTTCATGAGCATCTCCTTTGTCGGGCTATCTTGATTAGTGTTTCTTGGCTGCGCGCTGGTTCGAAGTTGGAAAACAAAGGGACCGCGCCGAGTCTGACTTCTGCATAATCCAAGCCACAGCCAAGCCTTGCCCCGATTGTCATACTCGATGCGTTTGTCAGGTCTTGTTTTCAGGCACCACAGTTATTACTACTTTCCCCCGCGCGTGCCCCTCTTCGAGATACCGGAGAGCCTCGGGAACCTCGCCGAGCGGGTAACGCTTGTCTATGACAGACGTTATCTTCCCCGCTTCAAGCAGTTCCTTAATGTGAATCAAATCCTTCTGGCTCGGCTTTGACGACAACCCGCCCATTTTCTTTCTGCCTGTTATGGAGATAAGCGGCCCCAGCAGTATGGCCTGGAACATTTGAGCGCCTGAACCTCCGGTCATCACATAAATACCGCTGGGACTTAATGCCCGTTTGTAATGCAAGATAGGATGAAATCCGTTGGCGCCGATAATCAAGTCGTACCGTTGTCCGTTCCTGGTGAAATCTTCCTGCGTGTAATCAATGACGTGGTCTGCCCCAATGGAGCGTACCATGTCCAGGTTCCTCGTGCTGCACACGGCCGTGACCTGGGCGCCTAGCGATTTGGCAATCTGCACCGCAAACGCACCGACACCGCCGGATGCGCCGTTGATCAGAACCTTTTGACCCGACCGGATTCTTCCTTTGTCGCGAAGGGCGCGCAGGGCGGTGACGGCAGCCACCGGTGCAGCCGCAGCTTGCTCAAAGGATATTTTGGCAGGCTTCAAAACCACGGCTTGCTCGCGGGCGCAAACATACTCGGCAAACCCGCCCAGGCCGCAGGCAAATATGTCCCCGAACACGTCATCACCCGGCTTGAGTTCCTTTACGCCTTTGCCGATTGCTTCAACTCGCCCTGCAACGTCGGCCCCGAGTATCGAATATTTTGGCTTTAGAAGCCCGGCGTACAGGCGGGCGAGGAACGGATCCGCTCTCAGAAGATGCCAGTCCAACGCATTCAAGGATGATGCAAAGACCTTCACCAGGACCTCATCATTCTTCGGAACGGGCTTTTCAACTTCCCTTAGTTCAAGAACGTCAGGAGATCCGTATTTTGTGTAGACAATGGCTTTCATGGGAGCGCCTTCTTTCAAGGTTGATATGAGGCACTGATTTAGTATTCACCTGACACTTGATCTCATCCACCATGATATTATTTGGCCGCACTGGGATTCCGACCCGGCATCCCTAAACCTCCAACCCAAAAAAAATACGGTCCCCCGCACTTTTTGTCAAATTCCCGTGCATTCCCGAAATTCAGCGCAGTACAGGAGAAATTTTGTCTCGTGTGGCCGGAATTTTAAGAGCATATCGGGAAAGTGCGCGCGTGTAGCGGACAGCGTTCGTCGGGGCAATTTTTACATCCAGCCTCCGCGAAGGCGCGGAAGGGAATCCCAACCCCGGCTATTTGAGAACCATCCTGGATCTCGCCAGCCGTGAACCCTGGAATGTCTCAACAAGGTATATTCCCTTTGCGCAATCACGGAGGAGCATGCTGGAATTCGGATCGATCCGATCGGACTCGACGATGCGAACAACCCTCCCCTGCACGTTTATGACCCGGACAGTGTATTGCTGCCGGACCTCAAACGCAGCATGCGGGCTCATGCCGTGCGGTGCAACGGCCGAGGCGCCAGCGACAAAAATCACCGCCTTGCAGTTGTCAATGCTCAGCACATGCGCTCCCGGTGACAGGGCGGCAACGGCAAACGTGACCACCGTGTCGGTATTGGCCGCGCAATGAATGCGCCTGGTGTCGAGGGCGACCCCGTCGCTTGCAAGCGTGACCGTGTCGTCGCCGTCCGCGTCGCCATAGTTCCACACGGTGGCTTTCACGTCTACCTGCGCACCGGGATTGACCGTTACGGTATCCACCGCAAGCGACGCGCACCGAAACTCCGGGATCACATACGCGGTGGAAAGATTGATCGTGTTCTCTTCTCCCCAATAGCAATAGATCTTCTTTTCCTCCGCAACCCACACGAAGCAGGCAGGCCATTCGTATTTGCCGCCGTACCACGAGGCGCCGGCCTTATCACGCACGATGTGCCAGTTGCCCCAATAGTAGGGAAATCCGGGAATCGTCTGCAACGCTTTTACCTTCCAGGGTTGTTTGCCGTCGAGAACAGCCTCCAGAGGTACGGCTTTTTCGTAAATCGTTCCGTCTTTGAAGGTCATCACTCGTATGTTGCTGTCGAGCGCCACGGCGCTGCTTGTCGCGGAATTAAGGCACTCTTCCATCCAGAGGTTCTTCTTTTCCAGGGGATTGTTGGTGGCATTTCCGTACAAATCGGTGCATTCGATCTTAACGTAATTAACTTCATCATTTGTTAACTTGATCATCGTGCTGCCGCCGTGCCCTACGTCTCCTTCGAGGATGCTCAGAAAACGGTAGGCTGTTCCATTGTAGGAAATCGGACCGAGCGTCGGCCAGTCTTTGGTGTCGAGGAAGACGTGCTCGCGCCCGCAGTCGGGAAGCCCCGGGTGCTCTCCCCATTTTATCCAGCTGCCGCTTGACGGATCGGTAGTGTAGAAGATCTGAACCGGCGCAAAACAGCAGCCATCGCATGAAGCAAGATACGTCTTGCCGTCGTTCCAGGGATTTCCCGACACCCCGAGCGTCGCGGGGTCCATAATGCTCACCGGCGGCGCGCTGGCGGTTTGGGCCGACCAGTTGATGCCGTCGGTGCTCCACCGGATCTTGTTGTCGGTGCGGGCGGTCATCCACCACTTCTTGTCGGCATCGCGCCAAACCGCCGGATTGAACCCGCTCCAGGCGGGGTTAAGTGGTCCCTGATGTGGCACCCAGTTGTACGACCATCTGTCGAGAAGCTGATACCTGAAATCGTCGACACGCGCGTTGCCGTTCCTGATGATGAACATTGGATGCGGCGTGTACACGTCGTCGAGAAAACTCCGTACCGAGCACACAACCGTACTGTCGGTCTTTTCCACAATCGCCTGCGCCGCTTTGCCCATAGATGGAAGGCGGTTGGACATCTGGAACTTGAGTATGTACTTAGTTCCCTGAATAAGCGTCGGAAGCGGCTGCGTGTCGGAGCACCAGACGTAGAAACCGTTTTCCTGGCGTTCGGTCCAGTTTGAGCGGGTAAACCCGCTTTCCGTATGCGAATAAATGGAATACGACGCACGGCGCTCTATGTTGATGCTCTTGTTCGCCCGGTCGATTATGGCATAGCACCACACACCGTTCTCATCGGCAAAGCCGACGCCCACGTCGGCAGTGGCGTCGTCCAGCGAAAACAGAACCGACGCTTCGGCCTCCTGCGTATTTGTGAAGGCCGGATTGCAGGCAAAGTGCATCACCATGTCGGATGAAGTCCCGTAGCTTGCAGAGTTCGTTCCGTCAAGCGCGTTTGTGGTAACGGAGATGCCGTTAGAAATGTAATCGTTGAGGTCTCCCCGTTCGAATCCATCGGTGAAGTCCCACAGGTGCGCCGGCGGCGCTCCGATGATAAAGGAACCGGTGTCGGCGCTCGAAACCGTGGTTCCGCTCCCGGTTGCCTTTACGAACCAGGTATGCCGTCCGTCGGAAAGCGGCTGCGGCGAGACCTGATACGTTTGAGACAGCGTGGCCGCAACCTGCGAGCCGTCGATCCACAGCGAATACTGAGCGGCGCCGCTGCTTGACTGCCAGGAAAATGCCGGCGAATGCGTCTTGGTCCATACGCTGTCCGGACCAAGAATGCGAAACGCTCCGGGCGCAGCATGCAGGGTCGAGACCGGAACCAGCAGCAATGCGCAGGTCACAAGCGCTCCGAACGTTGTTGAGAAAGGAAAGAATGCAGGTCGTGGTTTCATGGAAGCGCCTTGACTCTCACGATGTAGACGGCGGCACCGATGCCGAGGTCTCTTTTCACATCGAGCAAGCTCCTGGAAGTGACTGTCTCGCGAATCTTGCGGCCGGCCAGATCGTACACCGTTACAAGGCAGTCCCGCCCCCCAAAGCCGGCAGGCACGATCAGGCGCTCTCCATTTGTCTTGAAGGTTGCCGCGTTTAAAAGCGATGCATGCCCTGGCGCCGCCGCCCGTAGCGCCGTTACCGGGTTTCCCTGGCCTGAGCCGAGCGTGACGGTCGTGCCGTTGTACGACATGGTTTTTGCAGACCCATTCGCAGTCGCGGTGAGTTGTGCGAAGGTGTAAGCGGAAAGCGTTTTCGCTGATCGTTCGACTACATACACGCCGTTTACCGCGGTGGGAAAAGAAACCAGGCTCCCGGATGTGATAAGCGCGATTGAATTGTCGGACGTTTTGCGCACTTGCACTTGCTGGCCCTGCCACGGATTGACAAGCACGGCCTGGGAGCCGTACAGGCTCTTTATGCCCACATATTTTGTTTCTCCGGATTCCCGCTCCGAACTCACCAGGAATCCGCCCCTGGCAAGAAGGGTAAACGCCGTGGAGAACGTCGAGTTGTTAGGGAGTGCCGGAAATACCCGAATCGTGTCGTCATAGCTTTGCAAAAGGGATTCGTTCATCGCCAGAAGGTGCACGCCCACGAATTCGAAAACGCCGTTGGAGTTGTTGGTAAAACCGTTGGGATAGCTCTGGTAGGACGCAAGCATCCGCTTCATGCCGTCCAGAACGTTGTCGCCCATGCCGAGCCGAGCCGCCTGGATCGCGTCCGGCGACCAGATGTTCGAATATGGATTTGGTCTGCTGGTCCACGAGTTCACCGCGGTCTGGTAATCCGGTTTGCCGATTCCGGTGACGTTGTACGGCCACGCAAGCTCGCAGGTGATGTTTTCTCCATTGCTCTGCTGCACCGTCGGCGGATCGTAGGCAAGGTATCGAGTTCCGCCGTTGTACGCTTCGGTCTTGTACGGAACCAGGCTGTCCAAAATGCCCTGCCACTGCCGGCAAAGCGCTCCGTCCACGTTGAGCGCGGTGCTCACCTGGATCGCCTGGGGAAACAGCGACCGCACGGCTGCCAGGTCGGTAATGGCATTCTTGACATTCCAGTAGGTCTCGTGCGCGTTGGAATTCGCCATGTAGTACTGGTGCGCGGATGGGTCGAACGACAGCTTCGCGGCCATGAATTTGGCGGTTTCGCGCATGAACGGATACGCGGTATCGCGGAGAAATGCCGAATCGTTGGTGCAGGCGAAACGCATGAACATGTTCGAGGCGACTTCCGCGCCCGTCGTGTAGATCTTGTTTGTGTAGGTGCTGGAGGTGGTCCAGGTGTTGCTCCCATTCCAGCCCATGGTTTCGGGCGTCCACGCGCCGTCGATGTTGAAAAGGCTTTTCGTGTACGTAGCTATTACGGGAAGATTTCTCGTATACAAACGATACATTCCCGACAGGGCGTCGGGGTGATTTGACGCAAGGAAGGAATTATACACGTCTCGCTGGTTCCAGTACCAGTACGCGCCGCTCCAGTGAATGCCCATGTCTGCGTTGCTTTTGTACACCCCGTTAATGAAATGGAACGGATAGTTTCCCCATGCCCCCGACGCGATGATGTAGCTGGACAGGTAATAGTAGTTCTCCAGATAGTCTGCGTCGCCGGCAGCATCCGAATAACGCACAAAGGATTTGTTCCAGAACCCGTGCCACCACGACTCGAACGAACCGAGCGTGGCGGCGTAGCCGGCCACCTTTGCCGCTGCGAGAAGCGACTCGGCCTGGACCGTGGAATTGTGGCTTGGGGCGTTGAGCCTGCTGGCGCAAGCGATCCAGACCGTATAACTTGACGAAGGGGTAATCTGAAACTGCACCGCCCGGTTGTCCACTTGTTTGGTGGTGAATGGGGCGCCTTCCACGGACGCGGCAAGCGTGTAGCCGAAATTGTTGACATCGGTCTGCCCGCGGGATATTCCTGCCGAAGTCTGATCGGCGAACGACGAAATGGTCTTCCACGTAGTGATGTCCGGCACGTCGCACGCCATGGAGTTCCAGCCGCCGGTGGAGGTCATCTGCGACGACGGGTCCCACATGGCAAGCTGCACCGTGACAGACTTGACGGATGAACGGCTGTCGTCAACGTGAACACCAAGAACTTCGGAGTTGGGCGATCCGAAAATAGTCACCTGCCTAGTATTGTCGTATTTTGTGACCACCACACCGTCGTAAAGGTCAAGGTACTGCTGAAACGTGGAATATCCTGTATCCATTCCGGGAAGAGTGGAAAGGGTCACCCACCCTTCGGAAAAACACGACTGCGGCGCGGCGTCAACGCCGGTTACCTGCATGGTTATTCCCTTGGCATTCCATACCATGGCGCCCAGGCGACCGTTGCCCACGGTAAGGGCATTGGTTGGAGCCGTTACGGGTGAGTTGAATACCACATTTTGTTTCGAGAGATACCGGCCGTAGTCCACCGATAGCCCGCCCGCATTCTGGTCAAACGCCTGATTTGCAGCGTGCGCACCGCCTGCAAAAAGTACGGCCACCAGCACGCAGAACAATGGGAAAGCGCGTTTCATGGTCACGACCTTTCACGTCTCATCATATTTATGGTTAATTGACCGCTGCGATAGAGGTGAAACGCTGTTTCACATTTTCTTGGGCTTGGCGAGCCCGGGAGGCTGGCTCGACCACCATGCTTCAGCAATTCGGACATTGATAATTTAAGGTAAAAGACCAATCAAACCATTTTAAGTTGATTAATTTCATTCAGGCAATTATATATTTATATATGTTGTAGTTCATTTGAGCGCAAGAAGGAGAGTTCCTTCATGAAGAAGAAACCGGGTATTCAAAAAGCCGTCGACTACATCAGCGGCGGCATTGCCTCGGGGATTCTCAAGAACAAGCTCCCGCCGATCAAATCTCTTGCAAGCGCCGCCGACGTCTCTTTCGTTACGATGTGGAAAGCGATCGATCACCTCAGATCGCAGGGAATTCTATCGGGAACAAAACAAGGAACCTTCCTTCCCGGCGCGGCCACAACCGTGGATTCGTCGGGAAAAGTTGAATCCCACGCCGCTCCCGCCCTTCCACATCTGGCGTTCGAGGCTTTTGAGCCCCTGTGGCAAAAGATGCTCCTCCGGATCAAGAAGGACATTCTCACCGGCAGGTTTCAGCCGGGCCTCCCCCTGCCTTCCCACAAGGAGCTGCAGGGCCTTTACAATGTATCGTACCCAACGCTCAAAAAAGTGGTGGAAACGCTTTCATCTCAGGGCATCATCAAGACGTACCAACGCGGATACATGGTGCCGATGCTTTCCAAATCGGAATCAACCGCCCGGATCGTAGCCATCGGATGCGGGTGGGAAGACGGAACGCTCTGGATCGATTACCAGGACAAGAACTATTTCCGCATCCTGGAGGCCGAGTGCATTCAGTCGAGACTTTCACTTGACATAGTGGTATACTGCCGTCAAAAGGGCAAACTCTGCTTTGTCGACTCGATAACCAGGAAACCCTACGACCTTTCGAACGAGAACATCCTCAGCTTTGCGCTCATCGTTGCAAACCTGGAAATTCATCCTGAGGAAGTCCTCCAAAGACTTCTGATCCTCAGGAAACCGGTTGCCGTTCTTGACGTCGTGGGCGGCTGGGAGGCGTCGTACCGAACCATGAACAACTACTACCTCCAACTCTTTACCGTCACCATGTCCAAATTTCCGCCGCAACGCGTTGGCCAGTACCTTCTCAACCTCGGCCACAGGAACATCGCATTCCTGTCTCCGTTTCACAAGGCGCTTTGGTCGATCATCCGTTACAAAGGCATAGAAGACATGTACCGCGACGCCGGTTACGGCGATACCGTCTTTACTTATACGATGGACCGTTACGCGTTTCAGTGGGATTTCCTGCAGGAAAACCACGACAATTCGGAGGACATCGCCGCTCTTGTTGCGGCATATAACAAATGGCAGAAGTATGCCGACTCCAACTTTTTCAGGAAATTCGGCCACATCAGTTACAACATTTCCAAATATCTCACCGCATGGAATTGCGCAACCGGCGAAATTTATCACCGGATGATTCCCCTGTTCAAAAGGGCTCTCGAAAACAGGAGTATCACCGCCTGGGTGCTGGCAAACGACTACTCGGCCACGCTCGCCCTGGACTACCTCAAGCAGCAACATGTTCGCGTGCCCGAGGACCTCTCGGTAATCTCCTTCGACAACACCCTCGACGCAATGGAATATAAGTTGACATCGTACGATTTCAACCTGAACGGCATCGTGAGCATCATGCTGCGGTACGCGCTGCGGCCGTCATCGGTGTCGTCGCCGCGGCGGAAAACCGTGATCGAGGCGGAAGGCGCGATAATCGAGAGGCGTTCCACGATGCGCGTCACCTCGAAGTGAGGCACCGCGGACCGACGCGCAGAGTCCTAGTTCTTCCTGTGGTCGACCGCCATAACCACTACCCTATTCAAGATCTCGCGTCCGTCCGCCCGTACCTTCACGACGTAAGTTCCGTTCGCATTTGTCGCGTTGTCAAACAGCGGAATCCTGGTTTCTCCGCCGTTCACACACCGCGTAACGGCCTTCACGCGCTTGCCGTCCAGCGAATAGAGCACGGCCGAAATTATTCGCGGACCTGCCATTGACGAAAAGTACAGGATTCCGTTGCACATTGTGGGGCGACCGGACTCGACGGCGGCCCGAGGCGCTTTCTCTACTGCCGACGTCCCGGAATCCGGGTTGTTGGGATTGAGCGGCATGGACTTTGACACAGGAATCTGCCTATTGAGCATCTTCTTGGCACAGCCGGCAAGCCGGAGGTACCAGTCGCTGGGCAGGTTGTACCCGTCGGCGTCCAGGGTGAGCCACCACCCGTCCGACGGCGCAAGTGATTTCTTCGGGCATGCCTTAAGGATGGCGGTGCCTTCGTCGACTTCATCAAACATCGCGCCGTACAGCATTGTTGCCCCGGCGCTCACGGCATTGTAGGCCTGCTCCCAATAGAAGGTCCCGCCCTTTCGCGGAATTTGATTTTGGGGAGTACTGCCCTGATGCATGTTCGACCATGAAAAACCGGGCCAGACCACGGGCAGGTAGTCTTTCCCGAGCCTTTTGCATTCCGCCAGATCGGGCACAATATTGTTTGTTCTCCAGGAGTCCGCGCCTGCAACGTCGCCGAACCTGCCTACAAACCACGGGCTTATGATGTCCACCGACCTGCACACCGAGTCCCACGGCGAGGCTGCAGTCCGCCAGTTGTCGTTGACACCGCCCATGATGGTTGCCCGGTACTTGGCTGGCGCGGCCGTCTTGAACCAGTCTATTATTTGTGAAGCTACGTCGCCGGTTATCGAACGGTCGGGAAAACCGAATCCCCAAACGGACACCAGCGGCTTGCCGTTGTGCTTCAGGTACCGGGGACTTGCCGTCACCTTGAAGGTGTCGACCAGGTACTTCCAGTCGCTGGTCATGTCGTCAAAGAGCGTGCTGTTGTTCGCGCCGGACACATCGTACATCACGACAAAGACCCTGCCGTAGGTTTCGGCTGCCTGCTTGCAATTGAGCAAGACCTTGTTTGTAAAGTCGGTCCATCCGATGTGCTTCGGACCGAACCGTTGAACCCACACGCCGTCAATGCCGTAATCCTTCATCCACTTGAAATGCCGCAGCTCGGTGGCTACCGGATACGAGGAGTTCAGCTTTACCAGGGAGCCGTCGGCGTAATGCATGCTGGTGGGGTAAAGTTCGCTCGCCGCGTACTCGCTGAAATCGGGAAACAGATCGGTGTTCAGGGACGAATGGACCGGGGTCTGGCTGTTGAACCAGTGAAACCATCCACCGCCCGACCCGTCACCCGGGCATTCGAACCAACCTTGATAACCGCACATGTACTTGCCCGTAAGCGTCGTCGCGTCGACCGTGTCTTGGGCAATTGTCAATGACACGTCCGCGCCAAGCAGCACGAACACGGCCACAAGAATCCCTGACGCTATTGCGGATACCGAAAATCCGGCAGCCATACGAGTGCGCACATCCATCATTATTCTCCTTTGGAAAGTTAGCCGTTTAAATCAAGTCTGCCTCAAGACTCCTTTTTCCGGCAAATCAAAACGCCAACCTGTTGCTTTCCTTCGCTAATAACTGAACTGCGCCCTGAGCGTAAACTGCCAGTCTCCCAGACTCGGGCACTCTTCGCGCGTGTCCCTGTAATATTGGAGATTCCCTGTTGTGAAGTAATGGGTGCGGCCCACATCACCCATCACTTTTAGCCCGTACACAATGGTTCTTTCAAAGTAAATGTCCCAGTACCAGGGATAGTGCGGCGGTTCGTATCCTCCGACGGGCTGGGGTAATTTTGGAGTATTGAAATAGACATTTTTGTAGTTGTTGGAATATTTGCTATTGTACCATTCGACTTCGGCGGAAAGCACGTCCAACAACTTGAAAGTGGGGACATTAAATCCCAACATGATTGGTATCCGCCTCCAGAGCGTGTCGTAGAAGTGGGGATAGTTTTGGGTTCCCAGAATGCACGCCTCGCCATAGAGCTTCAGGTCCTGGTCGCCAAATATTCTTGGCGCTCCAAAAAGCTGTTTGGGATCGAATGAAAAACGCGCCATGACTTTTGTCGAGGCAAAGGAAGGGTATGAGGTGTCTGAGCTGACGATCTCGGTGTCGACACCGTTGACTTGCGTGTGTGTGGTGTCGAACAAAACAACCTGATCTTGCGGATATCGAGGGTGGGTGAGAGCGGAATTAATGGCAATGAGTCTCGAAAAGCTTACACCGGCACCGACCTCAACAAGGGGATGATTTCCACTGCCGCCTATGCCGTAGCTCGCTACGAGAGAAGGCGTCATGTCTCCAACCGGATATTGGGTTTCGGCAGTGAACAGCCCATCAATTTTCAAATTACTGATGGGAGTAAACTCCAGGCAAAGTCCTGGGAGCCGCGCGTACACCGAAGCAAAGCTGTTTATGATATATCCAGGATAAGGCGTGGCTCGGAAAAGGTATTCTCCCAGGCTCTTGACATCATGATTATAGGTATACTTAAAATATCCCAGAGTTGCTTTCAGAAGCGGTTTATCCAAATCGCCGAATGTGTAGGTACCTTTCATTTGATTCGCATAGAATCTGTAGTACATGTTGTACGAATCAAGGTCCTGGGCGTATTCCGTTGACGACGAAAGATCGAAAACGCTCTGAGCCAATTCGGCTTCCGTCCCTATATCAATCTGCAACCTCTTGTTCAATGTTGCAATTATGTCGAACCCCCCAAAGAAAAAGTTCTGCCATTGATGGTCCAAAATGTCCCAACTGTTTCCATACATGCCCTTCACTATTTCGCCATCCTGGTAAGCAACGTATCCGGTATAGTCGAAGGTAATGTCGGGCTTTACCGCACTGCAGGGCCTGTGCGCACAGAAAAGAAATGCGATGCCGAGAACCGAAATGTTCAATTTCTGCAGAAGGGTGCTTTTGGTTATCACCATGTGAAAAACATCCTTTGTTAAGAATTGGTATTGACACTTGCGACACTTGGGCAAAGCGCACAACAGGCTAGTATCAATAACTCGAGGGCGTCTCCAGGAAGTTTTCTTCGCCTGATATTCACCGCTTGCGGCGTCCCTTGTACAAAATCGGCTGCGACTTTCCGGCGCCAGAAACTACTTCAGCATGATCTTCTGGAGCCCGCCAACTCTTTCGGAATTCCACTTGATAATGTAGGAGCCGGGCACAAGCATGTGGTTGCTTATTGCGATAATCCCATTTGCCGTATTAAATTCACCCATGCGCTTCCCGGTAAGGGAATAGAACACGGCATCGACCTTCTGGCACGAACCAAAGGTGAGACTCATGCCCTGGTTCGAAATGCCGGATACCTTGATCCTGCTGCTTTCCAAGGCGTTGGAACCGAGAGAGTTCAAAGTGCCCACCGGCGAATTGGTCATTGTCATCACAATCGTGTGCTTGCCTGTTAGGGTTGCCGGGAAGAAAGGGGCCGTTGAGGCGCCATCCAATGTAAATGACTGGAGATACTTCCCGGGTCCGGTTACTGTCATGTTAAGGGTATCTTTTCGGTAAATGAAATTGTTGAGCGTCATTGCATTCTTGAAGGTGTCGGGAACAATTGGATCGAACCTGACCCCGTCCACGTCGAATTTCATCCCAAAAAGCCCGTGAATAACCATGGAGAAGTATCCTGCCGCGCTCCACAACTGACGGTGACCGCCGTCGGGCACACCATCTTCGGGATGATAGAATTCCAAGAATTCCTGGCCGTTGGTCGGCTTGTCGGAAGAAGTATTTCGCGTGTCGGGTTTCGCCCAAAGCTGTGCCAATTTATCAATTTGATACATGAAAACATTCACGTTTTTCTCTTTCGAAGCGGCCCAGGCATAATATCCCATGACGAACGGCCAGACCATTCCCGTGTGGTAATAATCCGCGTCCTGCGCCGAAGGACACCCGGTCTTGTAGCACTCCCAGTCCGGGTCCTGAGGATACTGGCACATGACGCCCCATGCGCAGGGAATCGTATTATTTAGAATACTCGCTTTTTTGGCAGAATCGGCAATATCATAGAGAATCGCAAAAGCATCTGCAAGCCCTTCGTTACGATCGAGCAACGTCGTGCCGTCTTGATACTTTATGTAATAGTAATAACCTTTCGAAGCATTCCATAACTGCTTGTTGATTGCATTCTTTATTGTCATTGCTCGCGCGTTGAGTGTATCCAGCGTCGCCTGCGATTTCCCGAGAAGTTTTGCCATGGAATCCGCCACTATCCATGCATGATAGTAAAGCATGTTCGTGCTGCCGCATTTGGTGTTGCCTACCGCCGGTTTAGTCATATCCGTATAGCTTTGATTGCCCGCAAATGGTTTGGGATACCCGCTGTTCGATTCCATGAAAGACGAGCACCCTCTGTACAAACTATCGGTCTTGTCCAGAACAATCCATCCGCCGGCCCCGGCCACTTCGGCCATGGCAAGCGAATTCCTCACAATCGGATACGCGAACGCAAGAAACGATGCATCGCCGGTCACCCGGTAGTAAGCCCAGGCGCCGGTAGCCCACACAATACCGTCGGTCAGATTCGGCCATCCGCCAAAATGACCGCACACGTCCTGCCGCTGCACAGTCAGATTGTTCCACGTTGCCGTATTGTAAGTAAATGTGTTTTTCGAAGTGGCAGGATCAAGGTGTGCAGCAGCCATCTCAATGGAATACGAGCCGTCGCGCTCCCACACCTCGTCCCAGAACGCGCCTGCATTGAAAACTGTGGAGCTGCCGCTCGTGACCGTATTGGTATCGATATTCGCTTTCGAATTCCTAAACGGATTATCGTACTTGGAAATTCCGGAGGTAAAGACGAAGTTCTCCGCGTTTGCCGCTCCGGCAACAAGCGCGCCAAACACCATCGTCTTGACAAAGTTCCGGACGAGATACACAAACACGACAGTTCGTTTCACGAAGTGTTCCTTTTGATTGCAGACCGCCTCCCTTTTCCGATTTTGGAAAGAGGGGCGGCCCGAGCAGTTTACAGTCTGGCAAGAGCCCGCATTCTCACGAGATACACGCCTTGAGAAATGCCAAGGTCTCTGGAGAGGCTCACGACGCCATTGGAGACAATGAGTTCTCTCATCAGCTTGCCCTGAAGATTGTATACCGAGCACATGGTGCGGGTACCTGCGAATTCCCCGGGCAACTCGAACTTGTCGCCTGCGATCTTGAGCGTTCGCGATGATGGAAGGGGCTCATACTGCCTGGCGGCGGGAAGTGCGTTCACGGCATCGTCCCAGATGCGGAAGCTGGCAAACGACTGCGCCGGCATGGTGGCCTTTACCATCTGGGTTCCAAGGCGGATCGCCACCGGTGTGACGTTCGTGCTGTTGTTCATCGCCACAACGCCGATGCTCCCGTCATTGGGATTCTTTGTGGCGATCTCGTTGGCTGCGAAATTTCCCGTCACGTTGAGAAGCTTTGAACCCGGCCGCAAGTAGGCGCTGATATGTTTGAGGCAGTAGTACTGTGAGGTGAGGGTGATGGTCTTTGCAACGGTGTCCATGGTGATCATGGAGTTTTGGCTCCAGTTCCAGTTGTATCCGGCGCGGCCGTTCTTCTCCAGGATCAGGTTCCACTGCATCGCGCCCACGCCGCCGTTGGAAATGTAATACTTGATATCAGGGAATGTCTGCGACATCGGATAATCCCAGGTGTTGTCTCCGCCGCCGCACTGCAATTCGGTGGCATACAGCGGCAGCGTTGGGAATTTGCTGTGAATGTAGGCGATTACGTCTTTGCCCTGATATTGGAAACAGCACGCCTTGATGACCGTGTCGGTGTACGTATCGCGGAGCATGGGAATGAACATGTTGGTGTCGTTGAGGTTCATGGTAGGCGTCCAGAGCTGGACGTCGGGATGATCGGCTTGCATCCGCGGTGCCAGATAGTTCTTCATAAAGTCCCGCATCTTGACGCCTGTGGGCCATATCATGGACGGGAACGGCTGGCACGTATACGGCTCATTTTGGAATGCAAGCGCGAAAAATGGAATGCCGTAGTTCTTGTACAGGGTGACGGCCTTGGAGAAATAGAGAGCGTAGGACCTAAAGATCGACGTGTCTTGAATGAGCTCGCAATCGGTGGCCGGAACCGGGTTGCCGCCGAACCAGGCTTTGTTTTTCTTCATCCAGGCCGGCGCGGTCCACGGGCTGCCCCACACCTTGATGCCGGGGTTAGACACGAGCGCTTTCTTGATAAAAGCGAGATTCATCGGCTTCTCGCGCTCGATATTGATGTTGTTCATCTGGTAGTCGGCGTAGGTGCCGAAGTTGACGCCGACGGAATCGTCCAGCGAGTAGCCGTTGAGCGAAAAGTCGCTGCACCCGATGGGCAGGCGGATCATGTTGAACTTGCAGCCGGTGACGGTGTCGAACAGAGCTCTCACCACGGAATCCTGCAGTGCCTGGGGAAGCGTATGAAGGGCAACCATTCCCACTTCGTTCGGGCTGCCGCCCCACCCGGCAATGACCTGGTACTTCACCGAGGTATCGAGTACTATTTCGTTGGCCTGTGATGTGTACGTCGCCCATGTAAGATCTGTTTCGTCAACCCACTTTGCATTCGGGGACGAGGAGCGCCACCGCGCCCGCAGCGTTGCGTTTGCGGGCATGGCCGCACCTGCGACAAGCGCCAAACAAAGGAACAACACCATTCCGGATTTTTTGCCCCACAATTGTCGTGAACCGCGCATAAGCTCCTCCTTGGAGAGATTGGAATTTCCTAGAAGCTCCCTTTGATTTTGAACATCCAATACCATTGATTGTTCTTTATGAGCGTCTCTTCGTAATCCTGATCCTTCTTGATGTAAGTCTCGGTCCGGAGATGGTCGCGGCCCACAAGCCCAATGAGAGACAAGCCGCCGAAGATCGTCTTCTTCGCATAAATGGCCCATTTCCAGTTGTCGCGAGTGTAATCGCCGGAAGTGCCGTCGGCAGGAGGGCTCGCAGGCACCGGCGTAAGGTTGAGATCCGGTCCGTAGCTGTCCGGGTATCTGGCGCCGAACCACTCGGCTTCCACGGAAAGAACGTCCAAACGGACGTTTGCTTTCACATACTTTTCCAGGAGCCAGGTTCCGCCTCCGGCGACGAGGCCGGACAAAAGGCCCGCACCGCCGTACAGCACCTGGTGCCTTTGAAAGTTGTCCCAGTTGCACAAGGCGATTCCTATTGGAATAAGTCCATAGGACGCAAGGGGATGAGTGGGCCAATTAAATCCGAACATTACGGGCATCTTCTGAAACAAGTCATCGTATCCGTACATGTTCGACGTGGCGTTCGCGGTGTCGATGGCGTTGCTCTTTGGATAATTTTCCAGACCAAGAACTGCAGCTTCTGCATAGAAAACACCGCCGGTTTCGCCTGTGATGTTGGAGACCGCACCATAGGCATCGTGGAAGAATCTTTTCGGATCGAATGCGAGACGAAACATCAGCTTTGTCCCGGCAAAGGTGTAGTATGCGGTGTCGCCCGGAGCTTTGAGGTATCCGAACACCGAGTAATTGCCTTTGGGCGACGTTTCGTTCTGGTCCGCGGAGAAAAGATGATCGAACTGAATGCCGATGGACCCGTCAAACACTTTGCCGACGTTTGCACTTACCAGGTAGGTGAGCGAAAAATCGTAGAATGGACGAACGTCCGTCATCGTGGTCACCAGAAGGTCCTGGCGCAGAAAATCGAACAGGTTGAGAGATAGCCGAATGCCGCTGACCCGCGCCAGAGGAAGATCGAATGTCGTTTGAATGTATGCCGGATAGCAGCCGGTGCGAAACAGGTATTCTCCCAGGTCCTGTGCCTGCGGGTTGTACTTGTACTCGAATCGGCCCATGTTGAGAGTAAGGTCCCATGTTTTCTTTTGCCCGAATGTCAATATTCCCTCCGCATTGGGAATGGCGAGATCGAAATTCTGACCGGGCGCGCCCCATGTAGTGTAGTCACGTTGCATTGCAAGCGGTGTGGTGTACCACAAACGGCCTTCCAGGGATACAAGAACGGAGAAATACCGGTTGACGGTTCCGCGCACCGACAAGCCGGCGTAGGTGTGACCCAACCATATGTGCTGGATTTCCGGCGATGACGTCAGCCGTGCGTAGTGTCCATCCTCGATCTCTCCGCCTTCAATGGCGCCATACCCCGAAATATCGACCTTCTTGGTCCATGCCATCAAGGACGACGAGTCTTTGGGCTGGGACGCAACGAGTGCCGTGTCGTTCCCCTCGGAAAACGCCCCCAAAAACGCAAGAGCCACAATCATTGATGCCCAACAAACACCCTGTTTGGAAAATCGCATCATCCCTTCGCCTCCTGAGAATTTGATTGCGTTCTTCACAGTCTCTCCAAGCGCCTGATCCCTGTTGCGAGCGGTGCGAAAGCAACAGTTCTCCTACAAATTATACCGTTTTCGTTGATGAAGTCCCTTCAATATTTGCATGTCCTTGCCGGCACAAAAACAGACAATGAATAATTTAAGAAATAGAACATGCAAATGGATGTACAGGTTATCGAGTTAATTAATGGCAGCTATATATTAATTGATCTGCCTTGGAAATTCGCGCCAGGTTCGCCCGGCGCTATTGCGGCCGTGTACGCCGGCGATGCGGCAACCTCGGCGCCTCCAATGCGAAACGAGACCAAAAATCCCGACGCAGGCGACGCCGCGTTGCCGCGATTGGCCACCGTTGCGGAAAACCGGATCGAATCGCTTTCGAGGGGCGAAACGGGCACCCACTGGATGGACGAGACGGCCAAATCCGGCTTTGAACTTGCGGTCGGCGAAACGGCAACGTTGTCGAGATTGATTCGCGCGCCGTCACCGGTGTCGTAGACATAAGCGATTCTGTTGACACCTGCGGTAAGCAAAAACGTCTGGGTCACCGTGCTCCAGATTGTCCACGAACCTGTCGACGGAAGCTGGGCAACCGCCGCCTTGGCGGAATTGACGTACACCGAAATCGAACTGGCGCCATAGCCGTTACCGTACCGGAGTGTAACGTCGTACCAGCCGGCCGGAGTCACGCTCACCGAAAAGGTGGTTGACGCGCCCAGGTCGCCGGCGTCATATCCCTGCACGTATCCGGCACCCGTGTATCCCGCGTGTTCGGTTGACACGTTTGCCGTGCCGCCGAGCGTCGCGTTTTCCGCTTCGTACAGGGTCTGGCCGAGCGCCTGCGCGCTCAACCCGAAAAGACAATATCCCGCCCTTGCCAGCCGGCAAAGCGTCCAAATTGATTTTTGCGACATCGATGCACTCCTATTTGAAGTGGACAAATATCTGATTGTCTTTCTGACTCGCATAGCAAAGAGCGATCCACGCCGCGCTTCTGGCAACGTCGCTCACGTTCACCTCGTCGATGAGGCCGTGGAAATACGCGAACCCCTCATTCGATCCGGCCGTGATCGCCTGAATATAGCGGCCAACCGTGAAGTCGTTGCCGGTTTCCCTCGGCAGAATACCGCTCGCGGTCTCGACGCCGGAGTCCGAGAGCGTTCCGTTGACATACAGGTATTGACGGCCGCCGCTACGGACCCCCACAACATACTGCCACCCGCCGGCCCGCGCCGTGTCCTGCGAAATTTCCCAGGTCTGGGTTGCGTCGTACTGGGCGAATTGCCACAGAGGTTTGCCGGAAGCGGAACAGGTAGTTCCGGGCGCGCCCAAAAAACGAGGGGGAAGCCTCGCGGCTTCCCCCTCGTGCCTTCCAAACGGCGCAGAAAGGCGTATCTGATTGTAAGGTCGTCGACGAGGTCCTGGCGCCCAGCCCTTTTTGGGACAGGATCGCCGCTATTTGGCCATCACCGGGTCCGTTGTACCGGCTTGCACTTCCGCGAATACAATGGCCTGGCCCAGGCCCTTTGTGAGCGACGGGGTGAGTGCATCGCCGAATTTGCGGTATTCGTCCAGCCTGCACGAGTTTACCAGACGGCCTTCGAAGACCGTGATGTCGGGACAGCTCTCGCACATGTCAACATCGCCGTCCTGCGCGTCCGGCGCCTGCACAATGCCAATTCCCACCGAATGCACGGTGCGAAAAATGTTGAGCGGATTGCGGATATAGCGCACAAACGCCGCGCGCACGCCGGCATCAACCAGTGATAGCAGCAAGATGATCCTGCCGGCGGACTTCTTCTTAAGGTAGATCAAATATGATCCGAAAATGAGATGGTGCGCCGTTTGAGTAAATTCCATTCCTTTTTTGCCCAGCGATCCCAGCGGCTTGGCGTTGCAGCACAGTATCACGCCGTCGAGCCACTTGAACGACGTGTGTTTCCGTGTCCCACCGAGGTACACCGACGGGGCGTATTCCGGAACCGCTGCTTTGATCGCGGCATAGACGTCCGTCGACATAATGGATATTTCTTCCCTCGTCTCCTGCTGCAGGGCATAGCCGAGGGATTCGTTATCGAGGTGCACGTTTCTCCCTTGTACCAGATACTCCCGACTGCCGTCGAGCAGGGCGCCGCGGTAGGTCATAAAGGTGTATCCCTGTACTTTCCTGCTGTTTCTGATTGCCCATTTGACAAGATCGGGAACGTATTTGAGCGAGTCGCGGTAGATGGTGCTGTTGAAGTTACAGGAAATTCCTCCAACCTCCCACACCATGTCGGCAAGCTGCTCCCGGAGCGCGCACAGGTCAAGCTCATTCTTGTTCTCCCAACCGGGACGATTCTGGTGCATGTCCACATGGAGCCCCACGCCCACCAGCCCGGCCTTTCGCAATTCGATGAGAATCTGCCTGTTATGGGCAACCCCGTTGCCGAGCATGAAGGGTTTGAGCTTTTGTCCCGCAATATAGGCAACGATGTCGACAATCTGAGGATGAAGGATGGGCTCTCCGCCGGCAAGGGAAATGTTGTCGACGTTTCGCCATTTCTTGAGGAATTGAATCTCTTCCTTGATTGCCTCAAAAGATTTGTGGCCTTCGAGCCGCTGCCGATAGCAGCCCCGGCATTTGAGGTTGCAAAGGTCGGTGACCTCAACCCAGCCCTGGGGGTTATCGTTGAGTGACCAGGGGAAACGGTACAGGTTGCGTTTGTCGAGAGCGGGGATGGGACTTTTCATAGGTCCTTCCTTGTACGATTGGGGGAAATGTTGTACCTTTCAAGCATTTGTGATTCAGCGGAGCCTGTTGTCCACGAAATCTTAAAGGCATTGTTGTCTCGATGTTCCACGTTGGTCTGGGAACAGCCCCTCTGGACTCGGGGCCGCTCAGTTTCATGTGCAAAAATAAGCTATCTTTGCACAGTTTTTTAAATTCTTGATTATGAAAGAAACTGCCCAACCCTCTTTGTGTCGGGTCTTCATAGAGGCGTGGACCCTCGCCCACACACGCTCATCCCTGACCATCACGATGGTACCAAAACGATTTTCCCGTATGCACCCCTGTCCATAATAGTCGAGTGAGCCTTTGACGCATCTTCAAGCAGAAATTCCTTCCCGATGACCGGCTTGAGAGTGCTATTGGAAAGCCCCGCAGCGAGGCCGGCATGTATGGCTCTCAGGTCGGAGTCGTCCGCGTTGAACAAGGTCATTCCCAGTACCTGCGCATCGCGAGCCATCAGGTTGCGGGGATCGATCTCAACGGTACCCCTGCTGCCGATAACCACCACGCGTCCGTTCTTCCCGAGCATTTCCAGGTCCTTCGAAAGGTTGACATTTGCAAGCATTTCCAGTACGATATCGACACCGCGATCCTTGGTAATACTTCTTATTGTGTCAAGGTATCCCGGAACAGTATGGTCAAGCACGTTCTCCACGCACTCTGCGGACAGCAGGCTGCGGCCGCGGCCCGAACCGCCCGTTGCAATCACGAATAGTCCGGCAGCCAGCGACAATTGGACCGCGGCCAGGCCGACGCCACCGGTAGCGCCGTGAATCAGCACTGTTTCCCCGGCAATTGCGTGCGCTCGCTGGAACAATGCGCGGTACGCGGTTCCGTATGGTACTCCGAGCGCAGCTCCCTGCTGAAAGCTTACGTTCTTCGGGAGCCGGTGAACGTGGCGCTCGGCGCATATGGCCATTTCCGCATAGGTGCCGGAAAGAGAGCCCGACGTATATACCCTGTCGCCCGCCTTGAACGAGGTCATGCCGGGACCTACCTCTGCCACGATGCCCGCTCCGTCCGCGCCCGGCGTATACGGAAGCGCGGGTTTGCGAGCGTATGTCCCGGAACGGATATACGCTTCAACAGGATTGACGCCGGCGGCAGATATTTTGACAAGTACCTGGCCCTCCCCGGCATGCAAGACGTCCACTTCCTCATATTTCATGACGTCAGGCGGCCCGAATTCGTGTACTCTTATTGCCTTCATAGCTGCTCCTTAACGCTAATATTTGCATGTTCGATAGAAAACCGACTTTGCCTGAGCTCAAGACAAGTTTCAACCAGTTTTGAAATTTGGCTGATGCAGGGGCGTACCCAAAGGAATGCAATTCGTGTGCCCGAGACAAATTGGCTGGCGGAGGCGATTCGCATTTGCTCTGATTGCAAATCCGGGAAAGGTGTTCGCACTAATGAGAAACCCGCTCGATCAGGAAGCAAAAAGCGGCTGATCCCGGTATACCGGGTTTTTGCGAAGCTCCAGGGTACTACCGGATCAGAACAAGTCTGCCGGTTTGGGAATAATTTCCAGAAACGATCATGACCACGTACATTCCGCCCGCACACCGTTTCTCCTGACGGCCTCTCTCGTTCCAGGCAAAGACGGACACGCCGTCTGCGCTTTTGACATAGGGTAACAATACGACCGGCCGTCCCGGAAGGTCATAAATCCCCACTGCGCAGCCGTTGTTTGCGTTACGGACAGTTATTGTCCACTGGCGTGTTGTGGCATCAACGTGCACGGACCACGACAAGGCCGGGAACCCTGCCGCAGGCCTCGGATTGACAACCGCGCTGTTGCCGTAACACAGCTCCGCGTTGAAGGCAAGCGGCAGTCCGCTGCCGTCGGCCGGGCCGTTCATGACGTTTGCGTAGCAGTTGCATGCCGGTATCTGGTGCGCATGGCCGGCCAGCCCGGCAATGACTCCGCCGTTCACGTCGGGTCCTATCGCGGGCCAGACGATGTTCGACGGCCACCAGGCGGGCCTTGCAGACAAAAAAAACGACGCCGGAAGGCTTCGGCTCGCCGGCACCGGACTGGCGTACAAGGCAATCCTGCTCGGAACCTCCGACGCTTCCCACCGGGCCGAGTCATTGACAACATCGTAATTGCCCCACCTAAGCAGCGTGGACGCCACGAGCGGATCCGCCGGAATCGTCACCGTGCCTTCGGAGTTGCCGTTTCCCAGGGAATACACCGAGCCGGATCCATAGGGAGCGGCGGTTTGATATTGGGTGGTGACCCCGGCCGTGCCCAGCACGTTTCCCACAATGTTGCAGTATCGTTTGTACGAGTCCAACCGGATTGGAATAAGGTTATTCAATTTGCCCTTTTCCCAGCCTGTAAAGTGATTGCGAAAAAGCGTATTCATGCCGCCGGTACCGTGGAACAGATCCGCGCCGAACGACGCGCCATCGTTGCTCTCAAGAAGATCATATTCGTTGCCCTCGTTGTGGTCGGTCGCGCTTCCATACAGAAAGTCGGCCGAGGCGACTTCATAGTCGTTGATGGAGAAATTGTATGCAATCACGTTGCCGGTGCCCAGTTGCAGGAGCTGCGGCGCGGTAACATGCTGAAAAATATTGTTCACCACGAGATTGTCGGACCCGAGGTAGGTCTCAACGCCGTAGCTTTCCGAAACCGCGTTCTGCGTGCCGTAGAAATAGCAGTCCTGCACGGTGTTGTGCGCGGCCACGCAGAATTGTACGTGATTACGGTTGGAGTTGACGGAACGGATTCCCTTCACCCAGCAGTTTATCGCGCCGTACATGCTAATCCCGTTAATCTCTCCCGAAGCGTTGGCGTGGTCGATGGCAACATCCTCCAGACCCGCAGATTGCATCGCACGCACCCACCACGCGCCGGGTTGCAGGGTGGCGCTCCAGGTGGGCGCATACAATCCCGGTGCGATGGTGTAGACGTTTCCGTTGGTTGCCGCGATTCTAACCACCTGGGTCTGGCCGTGCTGAACGCCGTTCATCACGCGACCGCCGTTGCCGCCTTCCAGCGAGCAGGGGAAACTGGTGTTGTCGCACACGAACAGCTGCCCGTTGTCGGACGCGACATTCGCCTGGTCGAGTATGATGTATTGCCCCACGGACAGGCCCGAGCTGCCGACACCGGTGAGGGTGATCTGCCTGGTTCCCTGCGCGAAACCGGCGGTCCATGTCGCGGCATTTGATCCGCCCGGCAGGGCGTCCGCGTCGCCACCCCACACGTGATTCTCTGCCGTAAAGCAGACAACGCTATGCCCGCCGAAGCACGCGTTGACGCCCGAAAAAACCAGCAGCGTCTTGTCTGCGCCTGCCCCCCGCACCGTTACATTGCTCTTCATGAGGATGCCGCTTGACAAATTATAGGTCCCGGCGCCCAGGAATACCGTCTGATCGCTCGGGCAGGCCGCGATTGCCGCGTTGATCTGGTCCGCGGTCGCGCCGGGGGTAAGTGTCTGGTACACTGTGGTTCGGTCCGGTATGCCGCCGACAACGCCTGCTGCGCTCCAGTCGACGGCACGCGGCGGGGCAATGATGCCGGACCAGGGTTGGGCCCACAGGCTGCCGGCCGGGAGAGCAAACACCAGCACTGCTGCCGAAAGAATGGCACGCGAGTTCATGATTTATCCTTTGATGATTATTCTGCCCCACGGTGTTCCGGCTCGGCCATCAGACCTTCCCCGATCTTGAATACGCTGATTCATGGAGCGAGTTGCGGCAGCCGCGATCATTTTGTGCCGCATGCATAAGCGAGAGAGAGAAGCCTGCGGCGTTTTCTTGAAAAGAGACCATGGTGCTTCGCACCATCCATTGTAACCTATGCCCTTTTACCCCCTCATCAAAGCCACGGCCTATGGCCGTGGTTCTTTACTGGATGACAAACACTCTTTGAACCGCACCCGTTGCACCACTCTGCAGCAGATACGTTCCCTGCCTGTCAACCCGGCCGGCATCAATCCGCCTGCCCGCGCAATCGTAGGCCGTGACGCCCGCGGCGTCGTGCAGATAGCGGCGGAGAACCGCAGCGGCAACCGGGTTTGGAACCAGGCGCAGACACGCCGAAGGTGAAGCGCTCACGGCCCATCCCTGCCTGATTGACGCATTGGTGAACTCAAACGCTCCCATATCGAAGGCGCCGCCCATCGGCCTGGCAGTGCCGTCGAAGTCGGCGGCCACCGGCACGACGGTCCCGGCGTCGATGGCCGGGCTGATTGACTTGAGGCGAAAATTATTGTTGGCGGAGTCGACAAACTGCGGATCAACATTCGTCTTGTCGTGGGCCGCAACCGGGCTGTAGGCCGACTCGTTGAACAGGTTGTAATCCTCGATGACCGGAGCAGCCCCGTTGTTGACAATGATGGCATGATCGTAGCATTTGCTGAAAATGTTGTTCTTGACAACAGCGCCCGAAGTGTAACTGCCGCCGAATCCCGCTCCGAAATACTTTATGTCGTAGAATACGTTGTTGAACACGTTTATGGTGGTAATCCCGTCGCTCACACACAGTCCCCACGCTGCGGAGTGAGCGAAGATATTGTTCTTGAAAGTGAAATCATGACTGCTGTGATGATAAGTCCCCTCCGCCATCAGACCCTCGTCACACTCGCTGCACCAGTTCCCGTCCCACACCACATTGGCCGCGTGCTCGCCGTTGTTGTCGAATGTTTGCCAGCAATCCAGATGCGCATTGCCCACCTCGCTGAAAATGGTGCCGTGAAATTTGTTTCCCCGGAAAGTAATGTTGTCTCCAAAGAAGCGTGAATAATCGCAGTCGCCCGTTGTGTCGTACTGGAAGAGCCGGTCCACCTCATTATTCTCCACCAGGAAGTTGCTTCCGCTCACCGTGAGGCCGTACTGGCAGTGATACACGTGGTTGCCGCCGATGTACACCGAATCCCACGTGCCTCCGCTCCAGCTCGATTGGATGCCGGGTCCGGGAATGTCGTGGCAGTAATTGTCCACGATTTCCAGATTGCTGCTCGCAATCCAGATGCCTCCGCCGTTCCAGCCGCCTTGCGGGCATGTTATGTCGAAGCCTTCAATCCGCAGGTAGTTTTCGCCGTCGGTCTGGAACCCTTGCATGAACACGGTCCGCCTCGGATCGGCCGTAAACACGATCTTCCTGCCCGCTGCGCCGGAATGGCCCGAGGCAAAGGATATGCGCTCCGCATAGGTTCCTGCCTTGACAACAACGGAATCGCCGGCAAGGACCGCGGCTGCCGCCTTGGAGATCGTCTTGAATGGTTGGGCCGCGATGCCGGAGTTATTGTCGCTTGCGCCGGCGTCGTTCCGATCCACATAGTATGTCTTTGTCCAGGCAAGCGAACAGAACAGAAGCACGGTTACGATCCATACTGTTTTCATGACGTTTCCCCCTCTGTCTATAGTCGGCAACTCCAGGGCGTCTTACCTGGTCTTCACAAATGGACGTACGACAGCCGCATGTTGCGTTTGCACTCGCAGCAGGTACACACCACAACGGACTCCGGAAGCATCCCACAATAACGTGCATGCCCCGGTCCTCGCCGATTCGCCGTGCAAACTTTCTCCGGTGAGAACCGCCATCTGCCTGCCGGACGCATCGTAAATCACGGACACGGCCATACTTTCTTTCCCGGAAACGATGATTGCGACGGTTTGGGTTGCCGGGTTATACGCCGTCTTGACGGTCACGTCTTCGGGGGTACTGGTGTTCATGCGGCTCGACACGGAAGTCGTGGCCTCAAGCACGAGGACAAAGTCCTTGTCGCTTGCGCTATTGGCGCCGGGTGGCGCGAAATTCCGCGTGCCGGTATTGGGAAAAGGGGAACCGGATATTGTCGCATATGTCCCGTTGGTTGGATCGTACCATTGCGCCTTGGCGGACGAACTGAGTTTCGTCATGTCCACCGTGACCGTCTGGCCCGACGGCAGAAATGCCAAAACCAATCCACCGTCCGGCGTACGCGCCGCAGTCGCGCAATAGTTGTCCGCAACGTGGCCGGTGTTGGAAAACGTGCCATACCCGGCGGTCACAACGGTGTGATCCTGGTCCGGCACCAGGTTGTACCACGGCCGAAGTTCGAACAATGTCTTGACAAAAGCCATTTGGGTGGCACCCGGTGTGACCAGATTATCTTTCCAGCCCGATTTGAAGGGCCAGATGTATCCGTTGCCGTAAAACTGTCCTGTAGCCCCGCTCAGGTTTGTCCAGTATTCCTGCCGCCGCAGGATGACCGCGGTCGTCACCGGCCCCTGCAGGCTTTCGAATTCGTAATTGGCCTCTATGAGAAAAACCGGCTGGAAATCTGTCCGGTTGTAGTCCTTGAGCACCTGCGCATACGTTGGATAGTATGTATAGGAAGCGTTGAGAGAGACAATCGGCGCCCAGTTCGGATCGTCAAGCGATCCGCTCACAAGATAATTGAGCTCAATCGTGTGAATGTGGCGCGAGTCGTTGTCCTTGATGCCAAGCGCCACCGCGGTCGCCACCGTGTCGTTTGCGGCATTGCTCCAGGTCTGAAAGTCGTTGCCGCTCAACCACACGATGTTGTCGAAGCTCTTGTAGCGGTTGCCCAGGTACCTTCCGTAATTACGGCATTTAGTGACGCCGTTGGCGAGCATCACGCTCAAGAAGCTTCCTGTTTCGGCAGGGTCGAGAAAAACAGCGAGCCCATGGTTCGCCGCAAGCCGAAGCACCCGGTCGCAGTGCGAAAAGTACGCCTCGTTGGGAGTGGAGAGATCACCGGCGGTGGTCCACGGCAGAACGCCGTCGTAGGTGCTGGCGTCGGTGCGTCCTCCTGTGTAGTCCGCGCACAGGAGGTTGATCCAGAGGCAATTGAATCCGTGCGACGAGCGGTCCGCGAAATACATGTCGGCGTCCGCCTCCGAGATGTTGACCATGAGGGCCTGCGGGGCGTCGCCGGCGATGAGAAAGGGAACGTTGTTCTGGTCAACGAGGTATCGCCTGTTGGCACTCACCGCGAGCGGATAGACTTGCGCCTGCGGGGATTCCCCTGCGACAAGGCAGGAGAAAACGGCGGTCACGGCAACTACGAATAGGTTTCTGTGCACGAGTTTCAGGACGGCAGTCATGGTTCCCCCTGATACGGGCGGTCCGGAAACGCGCTAACGCAGGAGCATTACCCTCGCGGTCACAGCAGCGGCGCCTTCTGTCAACCTGCAGAGGATGACCCTTCCCGGCCGAAGCGTTGCGGCGTCCAGGGTCACCCGGTGGACGCCGGCAGCGGCGTTCCCATGCACCGGCGTGCACACGAGCCTGCCTGAACCGTCGAACAGTTCCAACGTGACAAATCCCGGCTTGGCGATTTCGAAGGACAGCGCAGAAGACGCCGTCAGGGAAATGTCGAGCGCGCGAGCGGGCGCGGCCGGTGATCGCTGCGGACGGGCAGCCATGTACACGCTTTCGTAGCGAATCTGGGCTGGAATCTTATTTGTCATTGGAGTGACGTCCGGCCCGATTGGCGGCCATGGCATAGTGCCCCACCACAAAGGCTTTGCGGAAAGATACAGGGAAGCAGGAATAGTGTGGTCGGAAACAGTCGGATCCCACTTGACGGAATCGGACGCGACGTCATAGTTGCCGTGAAGCAGCGCGGTGGTGTACGGCAGCCTGTTGTCTTCCGGGTAGGCGCCCGATCCGTCGTCATTTGCCTCGCTGTAGCCGAAGCAGAAACAATAGGACGTGGCGTCGTACGAGCGGTACTGCGGCGCGATTATCATGCTTTGGGCCGGAATTATGCGGGTGCCATTGTTGTAGGATGTTAGCTGGAGAAGATCCTGGGAGCCCGCAACGTTTCCTATAATATTGTAAAAGCGGCCGGCAAAATCCACGTTGATCACCCGGTTGGCCTGGCATGCCCACCAGGTAGAGTCTGTTCTCTCGGCCCCGCGGCCGGACAGCGGCTTGGAAATCCTGGTGGTTCCCAGGAGCCAGTTCCTGAACACGGTGTTATGGCTGTTGGAACCCCAGATTCCGTCGGGATGAAAAGAAGTCGCTATGTTGCCTTCGTATAAATTGAACATCGGATGTGAGCCGTGCATGGAAAGATCGCCCATCACCACGTTGTATGCGGTCTGGTCGAAATCGCTTGCGGAGTAGTTGTAAGCGACCACGTTGCCGGCCGCGCCCCAGTTGAGCATGACCGACACGTGCATCCGCCTGAGTATGTTGTTCTCTATAAGCAATCCGCTTGATTTGTCGGCAATAAACACGTCGGCGTCGGTCTGGCCCGGCGTGTGGGCGAACGCGTCGTGAAAGTAGCTGTCCCGGATTTCGCAGCGGTAGCACCAGAAGGCGCGGAAATGGTCGCCGTCGGTGTAGTTGCTCTCCACATTCCTTACCCAGCAGTACGCCGAGCCGTTCATGAGAATGTTCTCGGTGTAACCGGTGTTGTTCATGTACACCTGCAGGTCTTCGACGCCCGCGTTCTTTGCGCCGGCCTCAAACGGCGTGGCAAGCGGGGAGAACGCGGGGTTATACGAGAGGTAAAGCGCAGGCGCAATGCCCACCGACGTTCCGTTGACAGATGTCACTTCAACGATCTGCCCCAGCGCGCGCGTGCCGTTCCAGCCGATGCCGCCGTCGCACCAGGTGCAATTACCCTCCCCGCCTTTGATGGAAACGAAACTCGTGTCGTTGATCTGGGTGACAAGCAGGTACGAACCAACGCTGATGCCGCCCGCATTTGCAAGCGTAATGGCGGTGGACCCGGCACTGGATCCTCCGGTTATCGCCGTTGAATTGGCGGCGTAGGGCGTGGCGTCCTGACCGAAGCTTATCACGGCGCCGCTGGTTCCGTGTGCGTCAAGTATGGTCTTACCTGAGCCCTCGCCTCTGAGGGTGACATTATTGGGAACTCGCAGGCCGGAGTTGATTCGAAAGGTGCCGGCCGAAAGCAGCACAACCTGATTTGCCGTGCAATTGTTGAGCATGGCTTGAACTGCGGCCGTTGCGTCGATGGTGCCGTTGCCGTAGGTTGACGCATTGATTTGTGCGAATGTGGTGGTTCTGGCAGGAACGCCGCCGGGTATCCCGGATTTGCTCCAGTCGATGCTGCGACCCGCGGGAATGATTGCGGCGCACGACGCGCCGATGCAAACCAGGATGAACTTCGCTGCAATGCACGGCGATCTCATGCCGACCCCCTTGGGCAAGATTATACCATGAATGACCGGCGAACGGGTGCCCAGTGTGACCAAAACATTCCTCTAAACCCGTGTGGCCTGGATCTGTGATCCAGGTTCCTCTGTTTCTTTGGCAAATCCATCAATATGGTGTCATTTTACAGAATATACGCTGGAACGACTCTTTAGTCAACCTACGCAGTTGTTTGAGTGACCAAACCCATTGCTATCGAGTGAACATGAAGGTTCGAGTAAGGACGGTTTTGTCGGGAAGTTCTGCCTTTACCAAGTAAAGCCCCGGCACGACGCGGCCCCAAGCTGTGCTCAAGTATATGTTATTTTCACCATTTTGGGGAAAATTCGCCATTTGCTGCCCGATCACATTATAAACGGAAAATCGGGCAATAGCACCCTTCGTTGGCTCGCAGCAAATAATTAGCCCGTCTTGGCGCACAAGCACGGAGATTTTCGGATTGGACAACGCCTCCCCCGTAAAGCCGGGGCTAACTATTCGACTAAAGAAGTAGCTTCCAACAATTGCTCGCAGTGAATCAGATTCACCAGTTGAGGACACAAACTTCAGCTCGACTTCATTTTGCACAGATGATCCAGCGAGATGCTTGATCCTGACTTCATGCTAAATTTGGCAATTCGAGGAACACGGAGTCGCGCGCCCATCCGTTAGCGTCTGTCGTGTCAATGCCCTCAATGTAATCCGAGAACGCTCGCCCGTGAGAGAATCCACAAATCAACAGAAAGCAGCAAGAGAATATTCTAATAATCTTTTTCATCATGATTGCCTCCTTTGAACAAGAAAGCACGCCTTTCATTGACAATATTCCTCTAAAGGCGTCCAATGTCAATCAGATTGCAAAGATAGTGTTTTCTGAGAGAAAACCCTGGTCCCACGTACGCACGCCGGACGCACAATCAGAATATACGGCCCACCGATTCTTTTGTCAATCCTCTTTCAGGGTAATACTCCAGCGAGGATTTCCATTCATAAAAATGATCGCAGTTATATATTAATGTATTCATGGAATTCGAGGCAACCGATTGATATGCCGCGCGTTGGCTGCAAAAAGACAGGCCTGCAGGAGCCCGGCTTGGGCAACTCTCCCGGTTGCCGGATTCATCACCTCTTGCTATATTGGGAGAACGACAGCCGCAAAGGAGGGCAAGTGAAGAATCTCCCGTCGAAATTGTTTCCACTGCAGCGCCGACCGGTGTGGCCGCTTTTTCTCATCGGACTGTTTGCTCCGATTTCAAGCTCGTCTGCAGCCTCTCTGGGCAGCGTGACCGGCTACACAAAGAACGGTCAGACCGTCCAGTTTGCAATGCAGAACGGGACCATGAACATCACCGTGTGCAGCCCGAAAATGGCGCGCGTCTGGTGCGTGCCCGGCAAAACGTTCATTGCCAAAAGCTATACTTCGGTTGCCGGAACCGCCTGGGACTCCGTTCCATATGCAGTGAGCGAACCTTCTTCCGGCGAAATAAGGATCGCAACTTCCGCGATTGCAGTTTCCGTCGCGACATCGACCGGTGCAATTACCTTCAAAGATCTCTCCGGAACAGTAATCGCGCAAGACTCGGGAAACGACATGGCTGCCAGCTCGAAGTTTCCCGATGCGCCCTACAGTTTCTCCACTCCATTTACCATCAGCAACGGCGAAGCGATCTACGGGCTGGGAGAATACGAAAACGATTCGAGCGTCACCTACAATGGAAGGAACGTTACATTATATCCGCAGCAGTACACAAGCGTATACACCATACCACTCGCGGTATCCAGCAAGGGATATGGCATTCTCTGGGACAATTCGCTCTGGTCGATACAATGGCAGCAGAACGCCGCAATCATGCGCGTTGGAGCCGACTGTGCGCCGTATCTCGACTACTATTTTATTTATGGCCCGGCCATCGATTCGGTGATCAGCGGGTATCGTTCCATAACAGGGAAGCCACCGTTGTTCGGCAAGTGGGCCTACGGCTTCCATCAATCAAAGAACCGGTACGCGTCGCAGGCCGAGCTTCTCAATATCGCCTCGCAATTCAGGACCCTGCAAATACCGCTTGACAACATCGTGGTCGACTGGCAGTGGTGGACCACATGGGGATCGCATCAATTCAACACAAACGACTGGCCCAATCCTGCCGACATGAACGACTCGCTGCACAGAGCGCTCCACTGCCACAGCTTGCTTTCCGTGTGGCCCGCGTTTGCGTCCGGAAGCGCGAATTACAATGAATTGCAGGCGGCCGGCTGCCTCCTTGATTCCGGGTACGGCGGTCGCTACTACGATCCCTTCAGCCCGGAGTGCGATTCGATTTATTGGAGGCAAATACGGGATCAGATCATGCCCAAGGGGTTCGACGGCTTGTGGCACGATGCATCCGAAGGCGATATGTATCAGGACCTCGACTGGCGAAGCCCGGCGTATTCGACCATGGTCTGCAAAACAACCTACCAGGGCAGGCGACAGTACAATCCGAATCAAAGGGTATACACGCTCACCCGCTCCGCATGGGCCGGTCAGCAGCAGTATGCCGCGGTCACCTGGTCGGGCGACATCGACACCGCATGGTCCACGCTCAGAAAACAGATCCCGGTGGGGATCAATTTCTGCATGTCGGGACTGCCATACTGGGCGGATGACATAGGAGGCTTCTGGACCCAATGCAATGCCGAAACCATGGTTCGATGGTTCCAGTATGGAACGTTCTTTCCGATTTTCCGTGTGCACGGGAGCGCGGACAAGGAACCATGGCGATACGGCGCCACAGCCCAGGCAATCTTGACAAACTACATCAAACTGCGATACCGCCTGCTGCCGTACATATATTCCGTCGCCTGGATGGTGACCGACCAGGGCTACACCATGATGCGCGGGCTGATAATGGATTTCCAGACCGATCCGAACGTAAAGAAGATCTGCAGCCAGTTTATGTTCGGGCCCGCCCTGATGATAAACCCGGTAACCACACCGGGTACAACGTCGCGTCAGGTTTATCTTCCGTCAACAAAATGGTACGACTTCTGGGCCGGGACTTCCGTGAGCGGCGGCGCCACCATTACGTCGTCCGCGCCGCTTGCGACAATTCCGATATACGTCCGCGCCGGATCGATTGTGCCGATGGGACCGGATCTCATGTATGCCACCGAAAAGTCCGCCGACACCATAGAGCTGCGCGTCTATCCCGGCGCCGACGGTACATTCACGCTGTACGAAGACGAGGATGACAATTACAATTACGAAAAGGGACAGTATGCAACAATTCCCTTTGTGTGGAGCGATGCCGCCCAGACACTCACCATCGGCGCCCGCCAAGGATCATTCAACGGAATGCTTGCAAAAAGGGTATTCAACGTGGTGACCGTATCGCAAAACCATGGCAGCGGCCAGGGCTTTACCGCGAATCCGGATGCCCAGGTTGTGTACGCCGGCGGGCCGGTCTCGGTAAGAAACGGCCGCGTCACGGGCGCAGGATCATTCCTGCGCGCCTGCGCGGCCGGGGTTTCATGGCAGCTTTGGGCAACCGGAATGCAATCTTCTTCTGTCAAGATTCATTTCTCAGTCCCACAGGATGCGGCAAACAAGCCGGTTCTCATTCGCCTGTACAATGTGCGGGGCGGGCTGGTGCAAACGCTTATGGATGGCGTCGTCGGAATGGGCGGGCACACACTGGGCCTCAATGATGCTGGCGCGCCCCGGTCCGGCAGGTATTTGTGCCGCATTCAAGGACAGGGATTCGACAAGACCGTGGGCTTTATTGTGGCGAAGTAGAAACGCCGCGAGTACCCTGCCCCGAGGATCGCGGTTTTTCCGTTTAAGCAAACGGCCAAAGGCTGGGCCTCAATACTGGCACAGCGCATCCTGCGGCTTCTGATTCATGTAGCAGAGTTTTATCCACGCGGCAGACAGCGGGCCGTTGGACAAACGTACTTCGTCCAACCGGCCGTTCCATTTCTGCTCGGTGTTGCCCACATTCGAGCCGAACACGAGATCGTTTGTGGTGGAGAATGCATTGATGAGCGGTGCGTCAACGAAATTCCCGTCAACGTAAATCGCGCACGTGCCGTTGTTCCAGACAAGGGTGATGTAGTGCCAGCCGTGTGCTTTCCATCCGTCAACAACGTGGAGCGGGCCGTTGCCGATTGAGTCTTCTGCGCGGACGTCAATAGCGCTGTCGTTGCCGCTGATGGTGAGCAGCTCGAACCCGGCCGAATCGTTCCACGTACGTTTGTTCGACAGGATGCGGTTATAGCCCGGCACCTGGCTGCCGAGCCACTGCGCCCATACCGACACCGAGAACCGGTTGTTTCCGTCAATGCTCGAAGCAAAGGGAACAGCCCAGTAATCGCCGACCCCGTCGAACCGCATTGCGCCGCCGGCAAGCCCGGTGTCGGGCGCCGGAGTGGTTGCACTGGACGAGGATACCAGGGTATGGCCCTGGCCCGTGGCATCCGACTCGTCGTTCAAATGCCACACGCCCAGATACCCGTCGGTCCTGCTGAACACGGAGCTCGCCTGCGAAAAATCCGCCGCATTCTTGCGGCCCCAATACATGACGATGTCGGTGGTGGCGTTTCCGTAAAGCGTGTCGGCCCTCACCCATACCGCAGCCGCGTGACCGGCGGCGTCCCACTGCTCTATTTCGTAGGGCAAGTGGACGCCGTTGGGTTTTGCGAAGCGAATATCGCGGCCATCGGCATTGGCCTGGCTAAAAGCAATGGTTGACTGATCGAGGCGAACGAGCACGGGAAAGTGGACCACGGTGTCGGTGACGTTTGCGCCAAGCGGCGTTGTCACCAGGTGGATGGTGCGCGAATACAGCCACTGGCCATAGTCTTCCTCGTAGAACGTCTGCAATGTCACGGGGTCGGCCTGAGTCGGAAAATCCGGTTCCACCTTTACATCGGCTATATCGACTGCGGGAACCCCCGGCACCGGAACCATTACCTGCAGGCCGTAGGTTCCCTGAGGGACCCGCTGGATAACGTACTGCCCCGTGGCCGAATCGACGCGGGCGACGCGCGCAAGCCCGAAGGTGCGGGCATAGGCCGTCTGTATGCCCGAGAACTTGACACTTCCTTGAATGCTGCCGAATTTCCTCAGGGCGGTATCGGGAAACGTCACCAGCCGTTTCTGGCGTGAGAACAGCGAGCAGGCGATGCTCACCCCGAAAGAGTCGGTGCTTATTTCGATGACATATTTACCGTTTGCCAGATTCTCAACATAATACTTTCCCGTGCTGTCGGTGCGGCCGTCGGGCTGCAACGCATTGAGGACCAAAGCAGTGTCGGCGAGAGAGTCGCTTCTCCTGACGTACACCAACGCGCCCGCAGCGGCCTTGCCGTTTGCATCGGTCACGATACCGCACAGGGCATTGGGAAAATCGTCGGCAGGCGTGGACTCGGCGACCCGGGGCGTCTGCGAGCAGTGCAGTCCCGCTGCCACCAGCACGGCACCGGTCAAGCACCATGCCCAATGCCTACTCATTGGACGCCCCCAGAGTCGAGCTTCTGGGGAAAAGTTGAAAGTTGAATTGGTAAATACGCAAGTCCTTTTCCTGATCTTTCTCATGTGAGGCCGCGGTGGAAAGCACATATTCCTTGAGCTCTTCGAATTTCCTGGTGAGCTCCGGAACAATGCCCGCGGGCAAGCCGACCATAAGCGAGCTGATATACCGTTCCTCCGGCTCAATTGCATCGATTGCCTTAACGCTGTGCTCGATCCAGCGGCGGTGCAGATTCTTTATCACCTCGCGCAGCTCAGCCACGTTCGGCCGGAGTTTGAGCATCGTCACCCTGTAACCCTTGTCCGCGTCCTTTTCGATGATACCCAGCGCTTCGAGGACGCCCACCGATTCCCTGACCTGCGCAACATTCACGCGAGGGAATATCTTGTCGGCCAGGTTCTTGTAATCGCCATCAAACCCTTCGACGGCGATAATCTCCCTTACCACGGGATTATACCATTTAAGATAATAGTTCGCATATTGCAGCGACACGTCGTTAAACAGGGTCTTGGACTTAAACTCCAGGAGCTTCTTGAGCAGCAGCTCCTTTTCTTCCCCGTCCCCTGCCTGATCGTACTTGACAAGGTATTTGAAATAGCGCGCCCTGTCGTCGGCAAGGTCCATGCCCCTTATCATTTTCTTCGCTGCATTGTCGGACAGTTTCTTGCGACGCTTCACCACGTCGATAAAGAATCCCTGGTTGTTGAACCCGGCCTTCCTCGCAAACACCCTGTAGGAGTACAAGGGATTGATGCGCTTCTTGGCATCGTAAAAGTCGGAAAGGTATGCCCGGTAGTCGAGATATTCGTAAATTTCGGGAAGTGGCGTCATGGTAGTCTTAATTATAAGGGATATTTCCGAAAAAATCAAGGTAAATCTTTGACATTTCGTGTAACGCAACTATAATACTTAACATATTGATTTATAATATTAATTTGAAGCGTTGTTGCCACGTGTTGTTGCGATCTTTGGTAACACCACTAAGCCGGTTTTTAAGCATACAGGATCTGACAACGTTCGTGAGGCTAACGGCTTCGAAGGTTGTTATTGACAACAAGGAAGGCGCCGGGCGAACGGCAAGGCCCCACCCGGGCCCTTTGAAAGGGCCCTTTACTCGGGAAGAGGTTGGAGGGTGAGGTATGTGTTGCGAAAACGAGGCAAGGTTGTTCCACAGATCGCAGTTCTTTACGATTGCAACAGCTGCACTATCGACGGAGTCGATGCGCGCAAACGCGCTCGTTGCCTTTTCGAGCCGGCCGGGAAAACCCCACCCGCGGCTTGTCCGGGAGTACCCGGTAAGTCCAAAAGGGAGAGAGAAACGGGTGAGGTTTTCCCAGCCGGCTTGGCTTTAGGAAAACAGGCGCCAGACGTCAGGTTTCTTTGCAAACTTTCCCCCATGCAATCGAGTCTGCCTTGAAATCCTTGCAACGGCACGACGCCTGTTCTTATTCTCATTTCAGGTTCACTGTTGTGCCGACTTGATACTTTACGCACGCGACACACGAAATCTTCACTGAATAATATACGACACTTCTATTCGATGCGGCCCACAATGATGACGGACAAATCATTTTCCGTTATACGGTTGTGTAACGGAGGATCCCGGAACGAGCGGTCCCTGGAATGTACGGGCACACCAGTATGCGCCACCGCGCCCCGGCATTCTCGATAACGCCTTGCAACCACGAAGATACTTTGTCATTTGACAACGACCGCCCGTTGCGCCAGCACCGATTGTCCCGATTTGAGAACAACAAAATAGACCCCTTTTGACAATCCGGACAGCGGGATGGTTCCGGACGAATTCGCGATCAATCGCTCCACCAGCCGTTTTCCCGCGCTCGAATACAATCCGAGGGTGGGACTGGTGCCGCATATTCCCTTGATCGAGTACCGCAGCATGTTTGTTCCCAGCGCTTTATCGAACGAAGACTGCGCGACCGTTATTGCCGGCCGTATCGCGGCAAGCTTGTCCTGGAAGAATCCGTATTCGATGACCCAGTCCGGGCCGATGCCGGTTGCGGCGTCCACCTGGCACGTAAACGTGCTGGTGACGTCGTCGTACGCATAGCTGTAGGCCCACGGGCACGCGTCCTTGAAGATCCTTGACCAGTCGGTGGGCTGGCAGACTCCCGGGCCGAATTTCCCCCTGCAGCAGAATGAATCATTTGAAAACCATTTTGCGCAAGCGCTCATGCATGCAATGACGTTTCCGCTTGAATCCTTTACCTGCAGTGAGTCGGGACAATTGGGAAGCAGGTCCTTGGTACAACCGGCCGTGTCGCACTGGTACGAAGCGGTCTGGGTGGTGAAGGTGCCCTTCACCGGGTACATGCGCACGGGAACGGTGAAGCCGTCAACGAGACTGATGTCGTAGAAATCCTTGTTTTGCCACCCGTCAAGGGTCCATTCGGCCAGGGTAAGGTTATTTATATAGGCGGAGGTTATGCCGTCGTAATAGGCCGCGATCCTCGCCGCCGACCAGTTGTTGGACTCCTCGAACATCAGGCTGTCGCCGGGCTGCATGGTGAAGTTTTTCTGCCCGGACATTATCACGTTGATCTTCTTGGCCAGGTGGTTGAGCACGATAAAATGCCGCACCGTGGCGCCGCTGGCATTCTTATGCGGCCAATTGTCGGAATAGCCGGCGGCAGTAAGGACTGCCCCGATCAGAAATCCTGCGATGATTCTTTTCATGACAAGCTCCGTGCGATGTGGTTAACGATCCTGCGGCGGCACCAAAATCCTTTTGCTTGCGGCCAAGACCCCATCTCTCCCGTACAATGCAAGGAAATACACACCCTGCGACAGCCGTCCCGAAAGCGCCCTGCTCACCTCTTCCATTGAGGCGGCGATGCCGGACCGTACGGTTTTCCCGTTCGGCGCGAATAGAGCGTACCGCATGAACTTCTCATTCTGCAAGCGTAATATCGGGGTGAATTTACCCTGCTCCAGGGACGTCCCTTCACACGGGCACCAGGTGATATCCAGCTCTCCGGAGTTCGGGCATGCCTGGAAACCGCTTTGGTTCTGATGGTCGTCGTTGGCAAACGCATATACCTCTGCGTCGAGGTCTTTGTGGACCCATTTGGCAAAGTGGTTGTACGGTTTGACCCATTTCCCTTTGGCATCCTGTTCCGGGCCAAGATAATAATCGGTGGAATCCGCGTCTCCGGCAAAGGTTCCCCGTTGCCATCCGGCAATGGAGTCGTAGAACGACTGCGACGCGCCGCCGAACGAACCGCCGTAAATAGCAAGGCCGTCGTAGCCGTATGCCAGTTTCATCTTGTTGCAATAGATGTTCCCGGTATCGTAACCAGGCTGGACGCAGTAGTCGTAGGAACCCAGGCACCTGCCGATTCCCAAACTGTCAATGTAATCGTCGACCTGCGTGGGACACCCGTTCTTGAGCTGGCTTTTCATTTCGGCAAAACTGACCGGGACGATTGTCGCGACGCAATTTCCGGCTCCTACAACCTTAACCGGCAGCGTAGCATAGTCGACAAAAGAAACGTTGTAGTTCTGCACACCCTTGGCGCCCCCGCTCACGGTCATTTCCACAAACCCGTTATAAGAAGATATGGGTGCATATTTATTGACGGCGGTTCCCGGGTCTTTATAGTAGGCCCAACACCTTCCGGCTCCGAAATCCGGCAGCGAATCGTACACCAGGGTGGTGTTGGGAAGCATTTTTTGTGCCTTGCCGCCGTTGATATCCGCGGTGTACGGCATTTCGGTAAAATGGATCCAGAGAGTGATGGGGCAATTGTTGGTTACCACGATCTTCTCCGACCCGCCCGCTGCAAAGCCGCCCGCCCACAGTGCCAGCACAAACGCCGTTGCCAGCACAGAAAGCCGTTCACATTCGACGGTCCCAAAAGGTATCATGAATACGCACCCTTTCGATCGAGGGGACAAGTGGCGATCGCGGTAATTGCGGTCGCCGGTTCTGTCCGTCGTTGTTTGTACTTTCGCAAGACCGGGTACCGCCGGTAAATAATATAAACGCCCATAGCCGGGACCTGCGTAAAATGACGAGGAAGAAACCATTATCCGTTACATGAACGTGTAACGAACAATGTGCGCGCTGGCATAATTCCGTCTCGACGGGAACTCTATGCCGTTATATTATTAAAAGGCAGAATGATACTGCAGCTGTCAATCATGCAGCCCACAGATGCAAAGGAGAGATTGCACATGCGAAACCGGATTCGTGCCTCGTATTTCATCGCTATCCTCTTACTGTCGTCGGCGGTGTGCCTTGCCGAGACCTATGTCCCCGAATCAAGCAACCGCGTCAAAATCAATTTCGGTGCAACCCCGTGGAAATTCATGCGCTCGGACCCGACCAACGCCCAGACCGTCGCATTCAACGACGCCGCGTGGAGAAACGTTGGCATTCCTCACACCTGGAACGACACCGACACCTACGAAAACCAGAATAGCGGCGGCGGCGACGGGTCGATGTACGAAGGCACGTGCTGGTACAGGAAGCACTTCACTTTAGATAATTCCTATGCGAACAGGAAGGTATTCGTCGAATTCGAGGGCGTGCATGTGGGCTGCCAGGTGTACTGCAACGGCACATTTATTCCCGGAAACAGCGCCTATAATCCCCAGGCCACCCATGTGCTTGGATTTATCGGTTTCATCGTGGATCTCACCGGTTATAACCTGAACTTCGGCGGGGCCGACAATGTCCTTGCCGTTCGGGTGGGCCAGGGCGGGTTCCTTACCTGGCCGGGCTTCTCTCTGGTATTCCGGTTCGGCTCAGCCGATCAGGGCATTTACAGGCCGGTGTGGATGCACATCACCGACAAGGTCCATGTGCCAGCCAATATCTATTCGGTCGTCAACGAATGGGGGACGTATGCGGCTACACTTTCGACAAGCGGCACCTCGGCCACGGTGAGGATCCTCACCAACGTCATGAACGAAAGCTCCGCAAGCCAGGCCGTTTCTCTCACGACGAAAGTGGTCGATCCGTCAAACAACAACGTGGTCCTGTCGATGGACCAGACGCAGACCGTCGCCGCGGGCTCGAACTTCGTTTTCGACCAGAAGGGCGACGCGTCGCCGGTGCAACTGTGGTATCCCAACAACAGCACGTTCGGATCACCTCATATGTATAAGGTGTATCACATCGTGAAAGTCGGCGCAACCACGCTTGACGTTTTTGAAACCCCCCTGGGCATCCGGACCATCACCTGGGACCAGAACTTCCCCTATATCAACGGCCACAAGCACCTTCTCTGGGGCGCTTCCGGCAGATACGATTACCCGGCTCTCGGCTCCGCGATACCCACCGAACAGGTGTGGCGCGACATCAAGCTGACAGCGGGTTGCGGCGGCAACCTGTGGCGGCCGGGACATTCCGCGGAAGGACCTGTTTTTGTCCAGGCGTGCGACGCGTATGGCGTGATGGTGATCCAGCCGAGCGGCGACGGTGAAAACAACTGGGCCACGGACATGCTGGCCGGCAACGCCAGTGCCGCGTATCAGGAGGGACTAAAAAAGGAGATACACCGTGACATGGTGATTCGAGACAGGAACAATCCCTCGATCCTTGCATGGGAGGCGGCCAACGGCGCCTGTGATCCCACCCTGTGCGACCAGCTGCGAGCCATCAGCAACACGTGGGACTCACTTGCCCCCCGCAAACAAGCGGTGCGCGGGGCCCCATGGTCCCCGCTCGACCTTGCCTCGTGCACCCTTACCGGATGCGAAATAGGGGTAAAGAACAGCGAGCCGCAGTGCCCGGCCTGGGGCGCCGAGGCATGGGGACGTCCGTCGGAGCGGGCAGCCTACGATTTCGAGATCGATCATGCTGCGGAATTCCTTCAGAACTGGCGAAAGAGCATTCAGGCGAATTGTTTCGGGCTGTGCCAATGGTATCTGGCCGAAGAGCCGGGAGAAGACCGGGCCTTTCTGGACGGCAGATCGCCTTCGCGCTCATTCGGTTCCTCCATGCTGGATTTCAGCCGGATCCCGAAATTCCTGTACTATGCCTACAAAGCCTGCTGGAGGCCGTATTCGCTTGAGCCGGTTGTCGCGTTGTCCCACCACTGGAACCGCTCCGGCGCGGTGCGGGAGTATGCGTTCAGCAACTGTCCGAGCGTCAAACTGCTTGTCAACGGGGTAAGCCAGGGAACAAAAACACCCAATCCGTGGACCGGTACCGGCGACGGCAATGATGCCGCCACTACGCAGCTTCCTTTCGAATGCTACTGGGACGTCACCTGGGCGGCAGGAACGGTCACGGCCCAGGGTTTGGACGCAAACGGCACCGTGGTATGCTCCGACCAAAAAGTGACTGCCGGCAATCCCGACCATATCGTGCTGACAGTTGAACCACCTCTTGTCAAGCCCAGCGGCGAGACATTCAGAATCACCGCCAACGGGTCAGATGCGGCGTTCATTTTGGCGACCGTGGTGGATGCAAACGGGAACTGGTGCCCAACCGACAGCCACAACATCACTTTCAGCGTTTCCGGCGCCGCAGGCAGCTATCGCGGCGGATCGGACCAGTTCGTTACCACGGGAAAGCCGCTCTACTATCACTCACCCATGGATCCGGAACTTGCGGCTGAGGGCGGCAAGTGCAAGGTGGCGGTGCGTTCAACATTTGCTTCCGGCACCGTGAGCGTTACAGCTGCATCTACCGGACTCGGGTCGGGCACCGCCTCGTTTACCGTGTATCCCTACAGCGACACCGGAGCAACGGTTGTGCCGCTGCGCTCTGTTGCGCCCTTGTCAATGTCGAAGCTCGATATCGCCCTGGTCGGCGGCACCGTAAAATATCATGTGGCCGCCCCGGCATTCGTGAGCGTGGATATTCTTGACGCAAGCGGAAGGATCGTGTGCCGTGTTCCAAACGCGCTGCAATCCGGCGGATGGCATGCGATTCCCTTTTCGGCAGCCGGCATCACCAGAAGTAATGGCGTCTATATCGTTCGCTGCATTGTTAATGGCCAGGACAAATTTGCAAAGCGGATCATGTTGATGCGATAACCAGGCAGGACATCACCCCGTCCCGCCTCTTGGCGGGCACTTTTCGGCCCTTCCTGTTGGGCGGGTGCTCCCTCTCCCACAGGGCGAGGGGAATTTGCAGCACAGCATTCCCGGGGGTGAGGGCGGAACGGAACACCCTCGGCAGTCTTTAGTGCGCAGCACGCTGGATTTACAATCAGCAAAGGGAGAATCATGCGTTTCAAAACCGTACGTGGATCACTCCTCGTCATCCTGACCGTTTCTTCCGCAGCCTGTCTCGCCGAAACCTACACTGGCGAGTCAAGTGAACGAGTCAATATCAATCTCGGGGAAACTCCCTGGAAGTTTATTAAGTCGGACCCGGTAAACGCCCAGGGCACTGCGTTTAATGACGCGGCATGGATTTCGGTGGGCATCCCGCATACATGGAACGATACCAACACATTCCTGAACATGGGTTCAGGCGGGAACGCGGGCGCGCTCCAGGGAGTCACCGGTTGGTACCGCAAACATTTCACCCTGGACAACGGCTATTCGGGAAAGAAGATATTTGTCGAGTTCGAAGGCGCTCACATCGGCGCACAGGTGTATGTCAACGGAACATTCATTCCCGGCAACAGCGCGGTGAACCCGCAGGCCACGCATGTGATCGGGTTCCTGCCCTTCGTGGTTGACATTACCCCCTATGTGAAGATCGACGGGAGCGATAATGTCATGGCCGTCCGGGTGTCCACCGGCTCGGGCTGGTTCACCTATCCGAGTTTTTCAAATGATTTCCGGTTCGGCCAGGGCGACGGCGGACTGTTTAGGCCCGTGTGGATGCATGTAACCGGCAAAGTGCACATTCCGATCAACGTGTTCTCTGTCGTCAATAACTGGGGCACCTGCGTGGCAACGCTCTCTGCGTCGGACGCGTCGGCCACGGTGCGAATTCTCACGAATGTGCAGAACGAAAGCGACGCCGCGGTCACCGTTTCCCTCACCACAAAGGTAGTGGACTCGGCCGGCACCGTTGTATTGACCACCGACGATTCCCATGCCGTGAGCGCCGGCGCATGTTACGTGTTCGACCAGACGGGTGCGGTAAACCAGCCGCATCTGTGGTATCCAAATGCGAGCATTTACGGCAAACCTTACATGTACAAGGTGTATCACATTGTAAAGGTGGGCGGGGCAACGGTGGACGTTTTCACCAGCCCACTGGGCATCCGGACCCTTACGTGGGACAACGATTTTCCCATTTTCAACGGCCACCCGCACTATTTGTGGGGCGCGGCCGGACGGTACGACTACCCGGCGCTGGGAACCGCAGTTCCCGCGGAACAGCAATGGCGTGACGCGAAAACCCTCACCGAATGTGGCGGGAGATTATGGCGGCCCGGACATTCCACCTGCTCGCACGAATTCGTGGAAGCGTGCGACGCGTTCGGCGTCATGATCCTCCAGCCAAGCGGCGACGACGAAGGCTCGTTCATGACCGCGAACCTGGCGCTCGGCACGCCCCATAACGATTCGCTCAACGAAGCGCTCAAGAGCGAGTGCCATCGCGACATGATCGTGCGGGACAGGAACAACCCGAGCATCCTGCTCTGGGAATGCGCCAACGCGCCCATCGACCACGCTTTCGACGTGACCCTCAGGGATACGGTTGTCAAATGGGATACGCTGATGCCCCGCGCACAGGAAGACCGCGGCAACGATCAATCGGACATGGTGGTGGACCAGGTAATAGCCTGCTCTCTTGACGGATGCGAGGGAGGTCTCAAGAACATGCAGCCTACCAAGCCCTGCTTTGGGGCCGAAGGGTTTTACACCAAGGGCACGCGGTACGATTACGACAACGAGCTTAATTTTGCCCAGGTGTACATGCAGAACTGGAAATACGGCAAAAACGTAAAGGCCTTCGGCATGTGCCAGTGGTATATGGCCGAATCACCCGGAGAAGACGGCCCGATCAGGAATTTCGCCTGCTCCATGATGGACTGGAACAGGATCCCGAAAATGCTTTACAAAATGTACGCGGCGTGCTGGATACCCTATTCGGTACGGCCCGTGGTATATCTCGCGCATCACTGGAACCGTTCGGGCGCGATCGCAGTGAACGCATTCAGCAACTGTCCCTCGGTACGGGTGCTCATCAACGGGACCAGGCAGGGCACCGATCAAATCCCGTATCCGGACACGGGCAGCGGCAACGCGCTTTTTGCGCACCAATGTTCGTGGAACGTGACATGGACCTCGGGAACGCTTACAGCTCAGGGTTTGGACGCAACCGGAAACGTGGTGTGCATAGACCAGAAAGTGACTGCGGGAAATGCGGACCACATCGCGCTGTCCGTGGCCGCGCCTGTCGTGAATCCGGCCACCGGGGAGACATTCAAGATAACGGCCAATGCCACCGACGCGGCGTTCATCCTCGCAACGGTGGTTGACGCAAACGGAAACTGGTGTCCTACGGCAAGCAACAATATTACGTTCAGCCTCACCGGTCCGGGAAACTACCGCGGCGGTGCAGACCAGGCAATCGAGGCTGGCGGCACGAATTATCATTCGCCGGGAGACCCGGAGCTTTCGGCCGAAGGCGGCATGTGCAAAGTGGCGATCCGGTCGACCTTTACGCCGGGCACCGTGAATGTCACGGCCACCTCGGCTGGTCTGGGCAATGGAACCGCGTCATTTACCGTGTATCCCGTGCCGCCCCCGCCATCGGTGTCGGTGGTGTCGCCGGCCGCGTTGAGTGCAAAGCGCGCAGCGACCGAATTCAGAATCAGGCAGGCCGGCCGGATGGTACAATACTATCTGAGCGGGGCTGCAAAGGTGTCGGTGGACGTGGTTGACGCGAGCGGAAGAATTCTTGTGAAGATGCCCGTATCACTGCAAACGCAAGGCTGGCATCGTGTTTTTGGCCCGGCCGGGGCAATTGCAACCGGTGTGTACGTTGTGCGGTGCACTATTGATGGACAAGAGTTGGTGAAACGGATGGTGATGGCAAGGTAGTTCTATTGACCGATCAGAATTCTTCTGCCGCGCGTTAGGTGGACCGCAGGGAGCGCTGAAGCGCAGGGCCGCCTGACCGCGGCCGACAGGCCCTAGCGGCAGGCGGCACCGAGGCCGACGGGCCGAGCCCGCAGGGAGACCGACCCCGGTTGTAGAGGCGCACGGCCGTGCGCCTCTACAACCGGGGGAACGCCCAATTCTCATTTTAGACAACAACTGAAGAAGCGGAATAACCCTTAATCAAGGACCCCTTATGCTCAAACAAATCCTTGCCGTCTTCATTGTGTCACTTCTGTCCGCAAAATGCCTTGCGGAAACCTACACCGGCGAACCCTCGAATCGCGTCACCATCAACCTCGGCGAAACGTCCTGGAAATTTACAAAGATTGATCCCATCGGCGCGCAGAACCCGACGTTCAACGATGCAGCCTGGAAAGACGTGGGCATTCCGCACACCTACGACGACACAGGTACGTTTGTCAATATGTCAATGGGCGGCAACGACGGCACGGTGATGCCCGGCACGGTATGGTACCGCAAGCATTTCACGCTCGACGCGGCGTATTCGTCCCGAAAGATTTTTGCGGAATTCGAAGGTGCCCACGTGGGCTGTCAGGTCTACATTAACGGCACGCTCATCCCCGGAAACAGCGCCGTGAATCCCAACGCAACGCATGTAATCGGGTTTGTTGGGTTTGTGGTCGACCTCACGCCCTCTATTCAGTTTGGCGGCGCGGACAACGTCCTTGCCGTACGGGTGGGCAAGAGCGGCGGCTTTTACAGCGACCCCGGTTTCGCCGAGGGCTTCCGGTTCGGCCAGTCGGACGGCGGCTTGTTCCGTCCCGTGTGGATGCACATTACCGACAAAGTCCATGTGCCGCTTAACGTGTATTCGGTGCTCAATCAGTGGGGAACCTATACGGCGGCGGTAAACGCATCCGACGCTTCGGCAACGGTCAACATCAAAACGAATGTTCGAAACGACGGCGCGTCGTCGCAAGACGTCTCGCTCACCACAAAAATCGTGGATGCCAATAGCAACGTGGTGCTCACGCTGCAGGGAACGCAAACCGTTCCGGCCGGTCAATCCTATGCATTCGACCAGACCGGCGACATCGCCAGCCCGCATCTCTGGTATCCCAACAACAGCACCTTCGGCAAGCCGTATATGTATAAGGTTTACCATATTGTCAAGGTGGGCGGGACAACGGTCGACCTATTTGAGAGCCCGCTGGGCATCCGCGTGCTCACGTGGGATGCCAATTTTCCGTATTTCAACGCCCATCAGCATTACCTGTGGGGTGCCAGCTCGCGGTACGATTATCCCGCGCTCGGCACCGCAGTTCCCGAGGAGCAGCAGTGGCGCGACGCAAAGCTGTGCGCCGCCATCGGCGGGAACCTGTGGCGTCCGGGACATTCCACGTGCAGCAGCGAATTCGTTCACGCATGCGACGCCTACGGCATCATGATCGTCCAGCCCACGGGCGAGGCCGAAGGCGCCTTTACCGGCGTCGCCCCGACGGACCCGAAAGGGATTTTGAAGGCCGAAATACACCGCGACATGGTCATCAGAGACAGAAACGATCCCTCGATCCTAGCCTACGAGATCGACAACTCCGGCATGACCGCCGAAATGGCATCGACACTCAGGGCCTTATCGGCACAATGGGACCCCGTCCACACCAGGGCGCAGTCCGACCGGTCATCTATCTGCGGCAACGGCGACATTCATTCCTGCACCGCAAGCGGCTGCGAAATGGGAGTCAAGAGCGCGTGTCCGACCATGCCCGCCTTCGGGGCAGAGGCGTGGAACGCCACCGGCATGTCGGCCCGCTTCGCCTACGATCACCAGATCGCCTATGTGGCGGCGTATCTTCCAAACTGGGTAAAGAGCCGGCAAGACAACTGTTTTGGACTTTGTCAATGGTATTTTGCAGAGACCGTTGGAGAAGCGGGGGTGTATCTCGAACGGCCCGCCGGAGACTACAACGTGCGGTCGTTCGGCTGTTCCATGGTCGACTTCAACCGCATTCCTAAACTTCTGTATTATGCCTACCAGGCCGCATGGGTGCCGTTTTCCACCAAACCGGTGGTCGCGCTCGCCCACCATTGGAACCGGTCGGGCGCGGTACGAGTGAACGCGTTCAGCAATTGTCCAAGCGTGAAGCTGTTGATCAATGGCGTCAGTCAAGGAATCAAGACGCCCAACGCCTGGACCGGGACAGGCAACGATGCGACGGAGAACTCCACGCAATTGCCGTTTCAATGTTCATGGGACGTTACCTGGGCGGCCGGAACTCTCACGGCCCAGGGATTGGACGGCAGCGGGACCGTGGTGTGCACGGACCAGAGGGTGACGGCAGGCAATTCGCACCACATCGTGCTCAGTGTCGAGCCTCCTCTTGTCAAGCCCGACGGCGACACGTTCCTCATCAGAGCCAACGGATCGGACGCCGGATTCGTCCTGGCAACCGTGGTGGATTCCCTCGGCGCCTGGTGCCCTCTTGACAGCCACAATATAACCTTCACCGTTTCCGGCCCGGGCAATTACCGCGGCGGCGCGGACAACTATGTTACGGTCGGTCAGCCTCTCGGGTATCATGCGCCGCTGGACCCGGAGCTTCGGGCCGAAGGGGGCTTGTGCAAGGTAGCCATTCGCTCGATGTTTACACCGGGCACCGTGACGGTTACCGCGACATCAGCGGGGCTGGGCCAGGGCACTGCCTCGTTCGTCGTTCATGCACTCAACGAAACGACGTCCGTGTACGGAGCCGCTCGCGCGGCAGCACAGTCGCAGGAACCTGGCCTCAGGATCGGCTTCGCGGGCGGCGTGGTCCGATATTTTATTGCCAGGCCCGGCGTGGTCGCAATTGACGTTCTAGACGCAACAGGAAAGATCGTGAGCCGTGTCCTTCCGACCCAACAATCGGCGGGATGGCATGCAGCCTCCGGGCTTTTCGGCCGGGGCAGCGCGAGCGGCTGCGGCGTCTATTTTGTACGCTGCACCGCATCAGGAGAGGGAAACGCGGTCCGGCGCGTCGTTGTTATGCCGACCGATCTAAGGTGAGACATTGCTCGTCCGATTATCGCGGGATCTTCATTGTCCGCGGAGGACCTATGAAAGAATGTATATGCATTTCTGAAGCGAAATATCTTGATGGATATCGAATATCGTTGCGTTTCAATAATGGTGAATACGGGGTGGTTGATCTGCAGGATTTGGTTTTCAAGTTTCCTGTTGCAGCGCCATTGCGTGACTTGACCCAATTCGCTGATTTTCACCTTGATTCATGGCCAACATTGGCTTGGGATTGCGGTTTTGATGTTGATCCGGAATCACTCTACGAACGCGCCACCGGGAAGACTTGCAACATGCTGCTATCGGCCTGACGCCCGCAGCCACACGCCGCCGGGAGACTTGCGACCTCTCCTGACTTCAAAAGAATAACCTGTCTGCGTGCTGCACACAATTCTACAAGAGTAAACGCGACAGCGAACCTTCGGGGGACCGCGAATACAACCGGATGTGCACCCCGCGAGCAGCCTGCAAAAGGCAAATGACATAATGTTAAGCGCGAAGCGCTATTACCATACCTTAGGGAATGAAATGACAATCTTCCACCGCTATTTACAGATAAAAAGCCCCGCGAGAACCGCGGGGCTTTGAAGGAACCGATTTGCAACTGGATCGCTGCCCGGAGCTTCCTCACGTGTAGCAATCCAGTTTTTACTTCGCCAGCTTCTTTGCCAATTTCTTGGCGGTAGGAGTGGCGGTTGCGGCCGGCAGGGTCCAGTAGAGATCATCTATCTCTACATACTGCCCGGCAGTATAGGTCGGGTTATTGAACCTGACACCCAATAAATTTGAGACGTTTGTCAAGTCGCAGGTTCCCATCCAGGCGGAAATCGGTATCACGACCTCATGCCAGGCTTCGTCGGCTACATATCCGCTGGCAAGGGCGGATACCCAGGTCTGCAGCGCAGGATTAGGACCCGGATTCACGTTTTCAATAAGCAATCCGAGGTCAGTCGCGTTTCCCTTGAGCCATACATGGAGAGAGCAGGCCGCGTAGGCCGTCATGTCAATGCCTGTAGTAGCTCCAATGCCTCCCTGCGCCCAGCCAAACCCGTCCCATGTTGCGCCCACAGCCGTGATCATGACCGCTTTGGTCGTGCCGTTGACACCTGCGGAATCCAAAGAGTCAATGGTGCACCCATTCCAGCTCAACAAAACCGGGTTCAATCCGGTAACGACGGTGCTACCGGCAGTGACTCCCGCGCCGAAAAGTCCCATGGCAGGCTTCTGAGTCGAGTACCAGTTCACCGTGATACCCGGCATGTCGCCCCTAATGCTATCGGTGAACGAGATCGTTACCATGTCGCTGTCCTTAACCCCGACCGCAGTTGCAGTCTTGACGCCGGGGCTGAAACCGACACTACCTGTGAATATCCAAGGAGTGGCGGTTACCGCGGTAAGCGTGATGGGAATGGTGTCACCCGCCTTTGCGCTGCTTACATTTACAACAATCGTACCTGCGGTAGTGTGGTCATTCGTGGCGCTGATCATCATCTGTTCAAACCCATTGTAGCTGGCCGAATCAGTCACAATCGCAACCGCACTGGCCTGCCATACCAGCGCGCCGGTAATCGGCGTGGCAATGGCAGGGTCCGTATACGAAATAGTCATGGTGTCAAGCGGAGGCTGAATTGCAATGACATTAATGCCGGATGTCGTCAGGGAAGCGCCGACCTGAACAGAATAGACGCCGCTTGCGCTCGACAGTGTGAGGTCGATCCCGGTCGGATCCTTGTGCGACGTCAGGTGCACAGTTATGCTTGACGTGGTGACGTTAGAGTCAACCACATTAATTGTCATCTTGCCATTGAGTCCCGAGTAGCTCGCTGCGCCGGATTGCACCGTGATAGGCTGAATCGCAGTCCAGCCGGCCTTGGCGACCATCGAAACGCTCGAGGTCACAACATCGCTGTAGGTCACGGTAATCGAGTCGCCGTTTTTCACGTGCAGAGTGTCGGTGCTTGTGATGGCAGTGCTCACGGTGAAGTACACTTTGCCGGAGTACTGTCCGTAGGATGTCTGAGTGAGAGTTACGGGAAACGGCGTGGAGTAGGAAGTGCTCATGACGTTAACCGTTGCCGTCTGGCCCGAGATATTCGGATCGGTCACCGTAATCACCGCTGCGGAACCGATGCCCCTATACGAAGTGTTGTCAAGAGCAACCGCCAGAGTACCGGCTTTCCAGTAAAAAGTCTCTGTCCGGTTCCCTGCCGGCTTTGCGTCTTTGTAGGTGATGGTTACCAAGCTGTTCTGGCTGACCTGGATGACACTCCCGGCGGTAGACTGGGCAGTGGAGAACCCGAGCGCATTCTTGTAGATGCCGCTCGATCCTGTAAGCGTAAGGAAGATACCTACATTATCGGCTGAGCTGGTTACCTTGACGCTCACGGTGTCGGCGGTGAGATCTGCATCCTTCAGTGTAATCGTGTCCACTCCGGCTGTTCCGGAAACAATCGTATCGTTCACTACGATCTTGCCTTCCGTACCTTTTGGCTCGGTGCTGCAGCCCGTGGAAAGAAATGCGGCAAGCATTGCGCTTATTCCAAGAATTGATAGCAGTACTTTTTTCATTTTTGCTTTCCCCTCAAAATAAAGTGATTACGCGAAGAATTAAGAAATGGCTCAATAGAATGGCTCCGGACTTTACCCCCCACACCACCTCCTTCTTAAAACAGCCTGTACCGGAATAAGCTGCCTTTGCGGTTTGATTGTAGACCGACACTTCTGTTGTTTTGCAAAAAGTTGGAATCAAGGTTTCTTGAGGACCACAAACAATTGTACTTGGGCAGAGTCAACGTGAGGGGGGAATCCGTTTCACTGCATTATGTCGAGTTCTTAATATAGGTGGATTAGGCTGGTTTCTGCAAGGGGAAAAAGCTTCCCTCCGGTAAGGGCCCGTGCTCCCGGAAGCGACGGGACGCAAATTGCTTCGTTGCCCGTGATACGTCTTTGCAGTTTCATTGGTTTTTCAGAGGGGAAATACGATAATTGCCGGTCTCCTAATCATTCGCCCGAACAGGGAGAACCGGGCCGCAGCGTATACAAAATGTATACACTTTCCTTGATACCGGGGCGGGTACAAGGGCGATACGATATAGAGAACGAAGACCTGGGCGCCCGACGAGCCTCGGTTCGAGTTCGGCCAGTGGCCTCGGTACTGCCCGTAATGTGCGAACTTGGGGAATCAAAAGCTTTCGCAATGAGTCACGGTTTTGCAGGCAGTGGGACGCTCATTTCTTCACCCGAGGATCGCATTGAGACATAAAATCATTCAAACATGTAAATAGCGAATTGGAAATGCATTCCAGATACATCTTTTCTGAAAAAGATCTCCCCCAACGGTGTGAATCGCCATAGGCCAAACAAGTACAAACCGTATCACTATTTCTGTTCAACATCGTAAATTCTATTTGAACTTTGCCTATATACGTATTTTCTTCGGTTACAAAGAGTGTTTTCAAGCTACCATTGATCACAAAATCATAGTCGTTGCCAAGTTTTATATTGAACTGGTTCATGATACTGGACGTACTTTTCTTTACAAAATCGGTAACGCTGCCATTTGCCGAATAGTATTTCGGCGAATTCTTTTCCTCGTTATTTACCCCTATGTAGTCACTGCTTGTCCGGTCGTCAGCGAAATTGCCGATCAAGAACGTGGCTTTCATAAAATCATTCAGGTGTTTCGGCTGATAGTCAGTTGCAGCATCGGTTGGCGCAAATACCAGGCTAACGTTCTTGTTGTTTCTCGCGAAACAAAGGCTGCAAGACGCAAAGGCCATAATGGCCAACAGAACAACTTTACTCATACTATGCCTCCAATCATACGTGTGATTTACCAAGACAGAATCAACAAGATCAAATTGAAGATTACATCCTATGATTCTTAATTCATTTCATCTTTGTCACAATCCCCAAATCATTCGGGCAACCCGCTGCCTCCTTTCTTTGAAAATTAGGTGTTCCAAGCTCAAATAGCAATTCCTGCATTTCCCGGCGCCGGCTACATTCGCCTGTTTCAGGGTTGATACGGCCACTAGCAGTTCCGAGATTCCGACTTGCAACATTGCACTTTTCGATTGTGAAATCCTGCCAGGTTTAACGTATGGCAGCCTTTGGCCAACGGCCCGGTTATTGCTTCTCTCGGGAGTGGTTCACAGTTTGTCACCAAGAACAAGGAGGGAAGTGTCATGTTTAAGCGAATGATCGGATTGGTTTTTGCGGGAGCGCTGGTTTTTAGCGCTTTGGGGGGTGAGCTCGTCGTTCGCATCGCACCACCGCGTGCCGTAATCGAGCACCGGGACCTGCGGCCGAGCCACGACCATGTGTGGATTCCCGGGTACCATCGTTACGAAAACAATGCCTACGTCTGGACGCCGGGAACGTGGCAATTGCCTCCACGGCCGCATGCCCGCTGGATAGCGCATCGCTGGACCCACCGAAAAGACGGCTGGGTCTTTGTGGAGGGCCACTGGCGCAACTAGGTGCCAGGTCCGCTTCAAGCGTAAAGCGGAGCGCGATGATCGACCGGCAAGTGCGGGCCACACGGTTTTGGGGTTGAGCCCGGGCGCCGGCCAGGCGCCCTATCCACCTTCGTGCTTTTAATCCATCCCCGTGTGGTCTGCGCTTGCCGGGTGCTGGTTACCCGCACATGAGCACATGCTCCCGTATCTCGGCCCGTTCACGCCAATCCGGAAGTATAGGCGGATTGTCGCTGATAAAGAGCGGGTGAAACGACGTATCAAGCCGGCAGCTTGACAGATATGACAACCTGCGCAGTCTGCACGAGCATCCGAGGTGGAACGGCGGAATAACTTCCGGGTGTGCATGGATTTCGCCGCGGCTGGCATACGTCCTTTGCTGCAGGTGCCGCGAGCACACCGGGTCTTCGCCGTCGATTTCGTAGTAGTAACTCTCGGCGCCCATTCTATCGCCGTCCTCTATTTCGGCCAGGTTTCTTTCCAGACTCCTGTTCCAGAAAGCGATGTAGCATCGTTGAAATTCCCGCGTCCGGCCCGGATCCCTTGCAAAGGGTGAGATTTCTTCCAGATAGTCCATCATTTCCGCGAACGACGGCTGGTGGTCCAATACCGTCTGCCGGGGCAGTTCGCGCACGAATGGAAAGCGGCAGGGCCAATCACCGGCGCCTTGGCCATCGGATTTTCCGGTTCTCCGTCTGGTGAAAATGACTCTGGCGCCCACGAGCGCTGTGGTCATGACTGCGGTTCCGATGCAGAGCGGTTCGATCATTCGGTTCTCCCTATTGGAAGGCCGGGGTGGTCGGCACAACCGTGGCGTTGTTGCGGCGGCCGGTCCCGGCTTCAGGCGGCCTGGTTTGGCGCAGGCACCACCATGGTTATGTTGCACTTGCCGTGTTTCTTCGATTTGGACAGCGCGGAATCCACCGTTGTCAAGGCATCGTTTGTCAATCCCTGGTTCAGGTTCAAGACAACGCCCTGGCTCACGGTAAAAGACTCCCTCTTCTTCATGTAGTCGCGGATTGCGTTGCAAAGAAATACCGCCTCGCGCCGTGGGACGACGAGGACGAACTCGTCGCCGGCGAAGCGATATGCCCGTCCCAAAGGCGCAACCGCCTGCGACAGGATCGAGGCAAGGCGCCTGAGAATGTTGTCGCCCTGCAGATGGCCTCTTGAATCATTGATACTTTTGAAATCGTCAACGTCGATCATGATGAGGGAATATGAATCGTCCACCCCGGCCCTGTCGCGCTCAAAAGCCGCACGGTTGGAAATTCCGGTAAGGCAATCGACGTACCCCATTATCGAATCGACCGATTCACCCGACTTATATGATTTTTCAAATCCCAGCATTGCTACCTGCACGGCTATGTTTACGCTTCTCGCGATTCTTGTCAACATGGGTTGCCCCCTCTTTGGTGAACTTATCGGTGCTGCCTGGGAACCTTCGAAGATGCATTTTCTCTCCGCATTGCTTTTCTGAGGAGAACAACGCACGGGCCGTGCCAACACCGGCCGGGTCGATGTTTCGCTTTGGGAATCAATGCGATAGCTGGTAATTTCTCCCGGAACCGGTTTGTCCTCGTCAATGCAGAGTGCATTGCCTCCCGGGCCCGCAAACGGGGAGCCAGAGCCCGAAACGCACTTCTCAGCGAGGAAAATTGCGCCAATGCATTTTGCATCGCGCAGAATGCACAATGCAGGTTATTGTCCGATGCCATGAGAGAATTCGTTCTTTCACACGTTTCCCCTCTGCAGTTGGCAGCGCGTGTCCTGGTCTTCTCGATTTTGTCACGGCCTTGCCCTGGACATGGTTCACATCCGATACTGAGAAAGATAGAATGTCGCGAACCGATTGTCTGTGATCCGGGTCACGTTTTGATGAGACTTTTCTTGTACAAGAGGAGGATTTCTTTTTGCACCTGTGCAAGCCTTGTGTCACATGAACAAACTGACACCGCCTGTGTCGCAAACGGCAAGGCCGGGTAGCAGCCTTTCGATAGGCAGGACTTTGGCAGGGGTGATCCCGACAATCCTTCGATGAACTTTTTGGGGTCTGTCAGAGAAGATTCTGGAGAAACCCAGACGGGTCTTGGCGATTCAGCGGAAACGGACAGGGAGGAATTCGAGCCGGGCGGCACAGGTGAGCGAGGACTGCCTTCTCACGCGCGGACCGATGCAGTGCGTTCGCTTACCGGTAGTACCACGCTCATCGTGGTTCCTGCCCCGACCTTGGAATCAATCTCGATCGAACCATTGTGACTCTTTACGATGTTGTTGCAGATGGAAAGGCCCAAACCTGTGCCATTGCGCTGGTCTTTTGTGGTGAAAAACGGTTCGAAAATGTGATCAATGACGTTCTTGTCCATGCCCCGGCCTTCATCGCGAACCGCAATTACCACAGCCTTTCTCCGAACGTCGAAGCTCGCAGTGACGAAAACGCGGAATCCCGGATACAGAATGAGAAGACCTGCCGCGGCATTGGAGACTGCCGCCATGGGCTGAAGCCAGCCAAGGAACCGCCTGTGGAATGTGCCGACGAGGACCGCAATCAGAATGGGCATGATGCTCGCGGAAATAACCACAAGCCAATAGTGGAAGAACTGCGGATACTTTCCATACACCAGGACGATGCTGGATGCCCAGGCGAGCATCGACAGGATTGTCCCGACCCGGACGAAAAGGACGTTCTCGGAGTTGTAAAAGAGATTGAATTCCCGTTCGGTTGCCCGGTTGAGAAACCGCAGCCCGGTCCTGTCGGATCTGAGGCTTACTGGAACTTCCGGTTTAGCCATGGATCCCCCGGGATAGCTTGACAAGAGTGAGTTTACGCAAGGAATTGCCTTCCGGCGGCCGAAAGCCGGCTGCCCCTCCCTATTTCTTGAACCGTCTCCACAGAGTCGACTGCGCAACGCCCAGCATCTCCGCGGCCCGGTACTGGTTTCCCCCGGCTTTCGCCATTGCTTCACATATGAGGAAATCCTCGACCTCCCGGAGTTTGGGAAACTCGCCGTGATACGGGATGGTGCACTGGTTCGCGGCTTCCACGGTCAGGTCGCCGGGGTTCCTGCCCGTCTGCCTGGCTATGTACTCTATGAGATGCGTCAGGTCCAGCGCGTCGGACCGACAGCGTGCGGCGAGGTCGAACAGGAGGGCGCCGAGCTCCCGGACATTGCCGGGGAACTCGTATTGACACAGGAGACTAAGCATGCCGGGCGGAACTGCGGGCCGCGCCTTTGCGGATGCCCCGGAGGCCTGCGCGAGGAAATGGTCGAGCAGCGCAGGAAGATCCTCCCGCCGCTCCCGCAGCGGCGGAATATGAATGTGATGCGTGAGCAGGCGAAAATAGAGGTCGTTCCGGAAATCGCCCGCTTTCATCCGGGCCTGGAGGTCCGCATTGGTTGCAGCGATCACCGCCGCACGGGCGGTCTTCACCACGTCGGAACCGATCGGATAGTACTCGTTTTCCTGCAACAGGCGCAGCAGCTTTGTTTGCGACGTGATGTCGAGAGTTCCTATTTCGTCAAGGAACAGCGTCCCGCCCGACGCCTCTTCCACAAGGCCGCGGCGCTCCGCGTCGGCGCCGGTAAATGCCCCCTTGCGGTGCCCGAAAAGCGTGTCGGAAAAAACCGTGTCGTCGAGCCCGCCCACATTCACCGGGACAAACTTGCCCGTGCGGCCGCTCACCGCATGGACTGCCCTGGCAACCAGCTCTTTGCCTGTGCCGCTTTCGCCGGTGACAAGCACCGGCTTCGCGCCTTCGGCAATCGCTTCGATGTAGCCGAAAATCGCCAGCATCGCATTGCTCGTGGTCACAATCGACGAGAACGCATCAAGGTTCTTAATCTGCGGAGCGAGCATGCTCTGCCTGAGCGCATTATTCTCATTGCGCAACTCAAAGATCTCAATAACGTTTTTCAAGCCCGTGATGAATCGGCTGTCTTCAACCGGCTTTACCATGTAATCGTGAGCTCCCTGTTTCATGCACTCGACCGCGGTGGGAACGCTGTTGGATCCGGTGACCACGATCACCGGGGTCCCGGGATGCTTTTCCCTGATGCAATTCAACAACTCAAGCCCGGTTACGTGCGGCATGGACAGGTCGAGCACGACAGCCGAATGCCGCGACCGGGAAAGCAGCTCCATAACCTTGCGGCTGTCGGAAAACAGCGTGAAATTGTTGATTCCGCTCAGTCGCAGCGTCATCTTGTACGACTGCAAAACGTCTTCCTCGTCGTCCACGATAAGAATGGGGTTTGCGGGATACGGTTTGGGCGGCGTATTGCCATCCGTCAATTAAGATGCAGGACTCCCGGCTCGGCCGGGAGCACTCGAGTACGGGGGAATAGTAAAAATTAAATGATCGCCCGGGGCCGGAAAAGAACCAAATTCTCGAGGCCTTTTGGGATGGCAGGCCTACAGGAACAGCCCTACGTGTGATTGGTGTCAAATGTGATTGTCCGGGCGCTAGAAAGGATATGTCAAACAAACTCTGTCGGGCCCGGCCGAAAAGCCCACTTTTCGATTATTGCGGCATTGGGATGCATAGTATTTCCACAGCAATACCGTTGCGGCGATGCAGAACGCTCCACCCACGATGCAGCTCAACTGCAATCGTAAAAAGCGTTAAGACAGAATCGCGACCGATTGTCTTTGCCGCACAACATGGGGGGGAGGCAAACCGAATTAATCACGGAGGCGGAAGGAGGGTCAAATGAAGTACGTATACTGCAGAGACACCGGAATGCGGACATGCAACTTTGTGGCTGAGGGGAAAAGCGTCGAGGAAGCGGAAAGAGTACTTCTGGACCATGTGCAACTCCGGCATCCTGGGTTAATTGATACCATGACTTTTGAGGAAGAAGAAAAGCTCTTGGAGCATGTCGAAGCCATGGCAGAAGTGAAGTGAGCCACAAAGTGGCATGGGAGAAAGCAGGCCTTTGAGATCTGGGGCTATGCTGCAAAGGGGGTTTGTTGTTTCTGGAAGTTAATCGTTTTATTCAGCACCGGCCCCAGATCTTTGACAAAGAAGTCAGTAATTCCGTCTCGAAGCAGCGGCCATCTTTCCAATACAGTTTTTGCAGATCCGATTGTAGAAATGATAAGCGAATCAGGTGTCCCGTTCAAGCCTTGTATGCCGAAGGCCAGAGTCGCTTTTTTCCGCAATGCGTCTGTCCCGAGAGTCTTGCCCGTCGATTCTTCGTCCCCAGCTGCATCAAGAAGGTCATCGGCAAGCTGATACGCCGTACCTGTAAGGTACCCGGCTTCTTCGAGTGCCCGGGCTAGCTCGATATCTTCGGCCCCGCACGTGTAGCCCAGAAAGGCAAATAGCGGCCCGGTTTTTCCCCGAACCATGTCCAGATAGGTTTCGCATTCCGTCGTTCTTGCACGAAACAGCAACTCCTGTCTGATCTCGGCAAGACAGACTTCCTTGACCTTTTCAACAAACAGCGGGGCTAGATATCCGTTTTCTCCGGAGAGAAGCATCGTAAGCGCCTCGCAATACAGCAGATCACCCGCGAGCACCGCGTAGTTCGCGCCCTGAGTCTTCCACAGAGTAGGCTGCGATCTCCGGACAAGAGCATTATCGATGATATCATCGTGAAGCAGGCTTGCCGTGTGAACGAGTTCGATCGCCGCGCATGCCTTTTCGAGACCCGGCGCAGGCGTGCAAGAACCGCCGGAAGCCGCGAAAATTCGGGCTGCGAACTTGGTTCGAAGCATTTTGCCAGTTGCCAGACTGCGAAGATGACGGGCCTGCGCCTCCGAAAGCCTTGCGTCGGATACGCGGTTCAGGATCATCTCCCTTACGTGATCTACGAATGTTTCCGTCAACTCATCATTTCCCGACTCTTCCAAGAACGACATCTTACCCCTCCTGCTCTTAGCCTCGATGTGACTGCAAGGCGCGAAGCGATGTGGCACCACGACTTCGACGGCATACAGCGCTACCGGAGTAGCCGCGTTCGCGAATCTCAAGTTATTCATTACGAAACGCGAGATTGCTTCACTTCGTTCGCAATGACAAACTGCGTTTTGAATTCTTAGAGGTACCCTTACGCAAAATTTGACTTAGTTGACAAAAAGACTCCCCGCGTCAATTGCCGGATTTCGGAGCCGATCGGACCATGGCAACCGCCTTGTTGAGGGCAGCCGTTGCCGCCTCCAACGCTTCCGCAATATGCGCCCATGTTATTCCTGCCGGCCCATCACTGCCGTTCTTGTGATTCCACTCGTGCTCGGTCTCGCCGGTGCGTTGCGATTTCTTTTCCCATGGCCCATTGCATCCTCCCTGCGAACACTTGTGCCACACGATCTTGATCGCAACCGCAACAAGTCCAAGCGCCACCCAGGCGAGGGCCGCGGTCACAAAGTACTTCTTGAGTTCTTTCATATGGATTCTCCTTTTCATTACTGTTACCCTCCACCTCGTTTCATGATTGCTACAGCATCAACCCCACGGCAACAAGCAGATCGGTGCCCAGAATCATGGCCACGTTCGCTCCAAGTGCGGGCACCATCTTCTCGAACCGATCCCCATACCGAAGCGCCGTTATCGCGGCCTTAGCGCTCAGCGGCAGCGTGAGGCAGGCAAGCATCACCGTGGGCGGGAACCAACGCTGTATCGCACCCACCACAATCATCGCGTACGACAATGTTAACGCCAGCGTGTAGACAATTGCCGCGCCCCGCCAGCCTAGAAGAATCACCAGATGCCGTCTGCCGCCGCGGCGGTCGGCCTGGACATCCGGGAACTCGTTAAGGAGGAGAAGCAATGCGGTGAGGATCCCCGGCGGCACCGAAAGCAACACAACCTCCCTTGTAATGGTGCCCGCCAGTGTAAAGTAGGTTCCGATAACCACCAGGGACCCCAGACACATACCGGCGGTAATCTCGCCCAGCCCCCAGCGGGAAAGGTGCGAAGTGTAAAGCAGGGCGGCAAGTCCTCCGGCAATCACAAACAGCATAACGGCCCAACTCGAAACCGCGGCAAGAAAAATGCCGATACCGAGGGCTGTGGAAAGCAGCGCTATGGCCACGGCAAGCACGGAGCGCGGAGTTGTTCTTCCCGCAGGCAGGTTGCCGCTGCCCCCGGAAAACGGCGTGCGCCTGGTGTTGTTGTCGATGCCTGTTGCGTAATCGGAATGTTCGTTGAACAGGTTCACCGCGCTGTGCGCCAGAACGATCCCCACCATGCACGGAACGAACCTGATGCCGTTAAAAGCGCCGTCGTGAAACGCAGCCGCCCCCCCCATGCCGACGAGCATCACCGACAGCAGCAGAAACGGCGCGCGGATTTGCGATGCCCAGATTTTGAAGACGGTGGACTTTTGCATATGCATACTCCTCTCTTATGAGCCGACCATCCATGCAATGAAATCAAATAGCGGACCCGGATAGACACCAAAACAAACGAGCAAAACGCCTGCCGTTCCCAGCGCAATCATCCCTGCAGCCGAAAGCGGGCGGCTCATGCCCGCCATTGCCGAAGGGCCGGCGTCCTTTTCACTTGCCGGGGCTGGATGCCGGTACATCACGATAACGACGCGAAGATAATAGTAGAGACCAATAGCGCTGGATACGGCAAGGCTGAACGTGAGCGGCCACACGCGGCTCTGCACACCGGCCGACAACACGTAAAACTTCCCTATGAAACCCACCGTAAAGGGAATTCCGGCCAAAGACATCATGGCAACCGCGAAGAGGAAAGCGACGAGCGGTCGCCTCAAGGCAAGTCCTCGAATATCGGCCAGGGATTCGGTCTCTTTGGCGTGCGAAAGAAGCGACACAACGGCAAGCGCGCAGAGTGCGGTTATGGCGTAGGCGGTAACGTAGTACGTTGCCGAAACGATTCCCAAGGCGGTGCCGCACAAGAACGCGACCAGCACATACCCCATGTGGGCTATCGACGAATACGCAATGATACGCTTGA